>ERZ1699650.10-NODE-10-length-346537-cov-9.801464_pt1 | contig 346537 bp, 288 predicted proteins | sample MGYA00581512_ERZ1699650 | MGnify/ENA primary metagenome ERZ1699650 (study PRJEB42348, sample SAMEA6618698) | metagenome | isolation source: Polyester-degrading enrichment culture growing on monomer terephthalic acid, Te | collected 2019-05-17 ...
CAACCACGGCTGCGGTCAGCACAACCCAGTCAACAGTTACTGCGCCGTCTTCGTCGTTGCGGAAATTTTTGATGAAGTTGATCATGATAAAGGCCTTCTCTCTCGGTCCAGGTTTCAGGTTTCGCCGCTTCGGAGAACCACTCTCCTCTTCGGGATGAGTTAGTTTTGCCCCTGAAATCGGGCGGGAATGGGGCGTGATCAGATCGAATCCATGGAGATTTAGCCCTTGTTAATTTTTTATTGGCACCGGTGGGGCGGATTGGTCGGGATTGTTTCGCAAACCGTCAAACGGGCGGATTTTGTGGGCCGGACAAGCAAAAGCCCCGCAGCGGGGGCGGGGCGGTGATTTGGGTGTTGAAATGCGCGCAGGCCGCACAAGAGGCACAGGGGGCACAGGAGGCCCGCCCCGAATGCAAAAGAGGCGCAGAACACTGCGCCTCTTTCAAATCCGTATGGACGGGTCCGCAGACCCGAACAATTAGGAAGTCATCGTGGTGACGGTCGATGCGGCCAGAGTGTCGGTGCCGCCTTTGATGGCTGCAACGCCGGCTGCTGCCAGGCCAACCACGGCTGCGGTCAGCACAACCCAGTCAACAGTTACTGCGCCGTCTTCGTCATTGCGGAAATTTTTGATGAAGTTGATCATGGTGTGTCCCTCCAAAGGATACGTTGTTTTCAGTTGAACCAAGGCGGTGAGTGATGTGGGCCGTTTCTCTCTCATTGGCCCGTCGCCGTCTTGGTATGCACATATATAGCCCCCTGATTGGGGCATGATTTGGGCGTGAATGGTGCGATTTTGGACGGGTGGAAAATGGGGCGGTATTTTTGGTTAGTCATTTGTTTTTAAACGATTTTAAATTGATGATTTGCTGTGTTTTCCTATGGGGGAGGGTGGCATTTTCGCCCCTTCCCTAAGGTAAATTTCGCATGAATCGGCGTTTTTCTGGTGCGATTCAGCGGAACCTGCAACACTGGCCGCAATAAAAACGAGGCAGGAGCAGCGCCATGGCGCGGAATGGATATAGGGGCGCGGGGCTGTTGGCCCCGTTGCTGGCTGTGGTGTTGGCCTGCGCGGTGCCTGTGGCGGCATCGGGCGAAAGCGGCGCCTATAAGGATTTTACATTCAAGAAGGTCACGCCGCCCAAGCGGGGCGTGGTGCCAAAGCTGCCCCAGATCGACCCCGAAGTGCAAAAGGCCGCGCTGGCCGCGCCCAAGCCATCGCCCGCACCCGAGGGAGATATGGCCGCGGCGGCAGCGAAACCCAAGCCCGATGCGCGCTATGGCTGGTTCTGGGAGGAGGTATCGCCCGATCTGGCAGAGGCCAGCCCGGCGCGGTTGGAGCTGGCGTTGAACAAACTGTCGGCGGCGACGCAGGCACAGCGGGTGGCCGCGCCGCGCCTGTCGGATATTCATGCCATCGCCAAACGCGAGCAACGCAATCTGTTGTTGAATACGGTCAATACCGGCGTGTCGCCTGCATTGGTATTGGCGGTGATTGCGGTGGAATCATCGGGGCGGTCTGATGCGGTATCGGGCGCGGGGGCGCAGGGGTTGATGCAATTGATCCCCGCCACGGCGGAACGGTTTGGCGTCAGCGACAGCATGGACCCGGCGCAGAACATCAAGGGCGGGGTCGCCTATCTGGATTGGTTGCTAAAGGAATTCAACGGTGATCCGATGCTGGCGCTGGCCGGATATAATGCGGGCGAGAACGCGGTGAAAAAGCACGGGGGCGTGCCGCCCTATTCGGAAACCCGCGATTATGTGCCCAAGGTTCTGGCCGCATATGCGGTGGCGCGGGCGCTGTGCAAGACGCCGCCGATGCTGATTTCGGATGGCTGTGTGTTTAATCTGGGGTCTTGAGCCTGTGGTGATGTTGCGCCGAGGTATTTAGAGAACAGTGAAGTGCAATAGGAAAAGGCCCCGGCGGATGCGCGGGGCCTTTATCGTTTTTATGCGGGTTTAGTCGACCAGCGTTGCCTCGGTTGCGGCGCGCAGCTCTTCTTCGGTGACGCCATCGGCGAGTTCGACGATTTTGAGGCCGCCCTCGACCACATCGAGGACACCGAGGCCGGTGATGATGCGGTCCACCACGCCCTTGCCGGTCAGGGGCAGGGTGCATTGTTTCAGCACCTTGGATTCGCCGTGTTTGTTGGCGTGGTCCATGACCACGACCACGCGGCCGACGCCTGCGACCAGATCCATCGCGCCGCCCATGCCCTTGACCAGTTTGCCGGGGATCATCCAGTTGGCGAGGTCACCGTTTTCGGCGACTTCCATTGCGCCGAGGATGGCCATGGCGATTTTGCCGCCGCGGATCATGCCAAAAGAGGTGGCGCTGTCGAAATAGGCGGTTTGGGGCAGTTCGGTGATGGTTTGTTTGCCTGCGTTGATCAGGTCGGGGTCCTCGCTGCCCTCGTATGGGAAGGGGCCCATGCCGAGCATGCCGTTTTCCGATTGCAGGGTCACTTCGACGCCATCGGGGATGTAGTTGCTGACCAGCGTCGGGATGCCGATGCCGAGGTTCACATACATGCCATCCTGAAGTTCCTGCGCCGCGCGGGCGGCCATTTGATTGCGATCCCAAGCCATGATCAGGACTCCTTTTTGCGGGTGGTGCGCTGTTCGATGCGTTTTTCGTGGTCGCCCTGGATGATGCGATGCACATAGACGCCGGGCAGGTGGATGTGATCGGGGTCGAGCGAGCCGGTGGGCACGATTTCTTCGACTTCGACGACGCAGACCTTGCCGCAGGTGGCGGCGGGCGGGTTGAAATTGCGCGCGGCCTTGCGGAACACGAGGTTGCCGGTTTCGTCGGCTTTCCATGCCTTGACGATGGAAAGGTCGGCGAACAGGCCGGTTTCAAGGATGTAATCCTGACCGTTGAATTCTTTTACGTCTTTGCCATCGGCGATGACGGTGCCGACGCCGGTTTTGGTGTAGAAACCGGGGATGCCCGCGCCGCCAGCGCGCATGCGTTCGGCCAATGTGCCCTGTGGGTTGAATTCCAGTTCCAGTTCGCCCGACAGATACTGGCGCATGAATTCGGCGTTTTCACCCACATAGGAGGAGATCATTTTACGCACCTGTTTGGTCTGCAACAGGATGCCGATGCCGAAATCATCGACGCCCGCGTTGTTGGAGGCAAAGGTCAGGTCCTTGGTGCCTGCGTCCTTGATTGCGGCGAGCAGCAATTCGGGAATACCGCAGAGGCCGAAACCGCCTGCTGCGATGAACATGCCGTCAAACAGCAGCCCGTCGAGGGCCTCTGCGGCATTGGCGTAAATCTTTTTCATGAAACTCCCCTTGTGGTGATCCTGAACGGGGCGCTGGCGCCCTGTCTGTCGGGGGTGTTCTACATGATGGGGGGGCGGGGGGCCAATAGGTAGTAATACGTGCGGCCCCCTGTTTGGTTATTCGTCTGCTTTAGGTGCCGGTTTTTTCGCCGGTGCCTTTTTGGCCGCAGGTTTTTTCGCGGCCGGTTTTTTGGCTGCGGGCTTTTTCGCGGCGGGTTTCTTGGCCGCCGGTTTCTTTTTCGCGGCGGGTTTTTTCTTGCCGGATTTGGCGGCTTTTTCTGCGATCAGTTCCAGCGCCCGTTCCATTGTCAGGTCTTCGGGGGTGACATCCTTGGGCAGGGTCGCGTTGAATTTTTCGTATTTTACATAGGGGCCATAGCGCCCGTCCATCACGTTGACGGGGCCGCCATCGGGGTGTTCGCCCAATTCGCGCAGCGGTTTGGCGGCGGCGCGGCCACCCCCGCGCGGGTTGGCGCGTTTTTCCGCCAGAATTTCCACAGCGCGGTTCATGCCGATGTCGAACACGTCTTGCGGGTCTTTGACATTGGCATAGGTCGGTTTGGCGTCGTCGGGCAGTTTGTGCATCACATAGGGACCAAAGCGGCCAAAGTTCGATGTGATCATGCCGCCTTCGGGGTGTTCACCGATTTCGCGGGGCAGGGACAGCAGGGTCAGCGCCTTTTCCAGGTCCATATCCTCGGCCTTCCAGCCTTTGGGGAGGGAGGCGCGGGGCGGTTTCTTGACCTCTTCGCTGGCTTCGCCACGCTGGACATAGGGGCCAAAGCGGCCAGAGCGCAGAGAGATTTCATCGCCCTGATCGGTCCCCAGCACACGGTCGTTGCCTTCGGCGGCGTCGCCACCGATGGGGCGGGTGTAACGGCATTCGGGGTAGTTGCCGCAGCCGACAAACCCGCCCGAGCGCGAGGTTTTCAGGTGCAGCGCGCCAGTGCCGCACAGCGGGCAGATGCGCGGGTCGCTGCCATCGGCGCGGGGCGGGTAGAGCACGGGCGCAAGCGCGGCGTCCAGCACATCCAGCACTTCGGAGATGCGCAATTCGGAGGTTTCACCGATTGCGGCGGAAAAATCCTTCCAGAAGCGGGCCAGCACGTCCTTATAGTCGCGCTCGCCCGCGGAAACATCATCAAGCTGTTCCTCGAGTCCGGCTGTGAAATCATATTCGACGTAGCGGCCAAAGAAATTCATCAGGAAGGTGGTGACCATGCGGCCCTTATCCTCGGGGAAGAGGCGGGTGCCGTCCTTGCGCACATATTCGCGATCAACAATCGTGGTTAATACGGACGCATAGGTGGAGGGGCGGCCGATGCCCAATTCTTCCATGCGTTTGACCAGCGTTGCCTCGGTATAGCGGGGGGGCGGCTGGGTGAAATGGCGCAGGCCAAGGACGGATTCGTTTTTCGCCAGCACGGCGCCGGCGTTGCGCTGCATGTCGGAGGTATCGGATTCGATCACCGCGTCTTCATCGGCGGCCTTGTTGAAATCGGCGGCGAGCGGTGCGCCCTTGGCAAATTTCGCAGGCTCGCCCTGTGTGATCTGGGGCAGGCGGTTTTCGTCGTCATCGGCCACGTCATCGCGGCCTTCCTCGTATACGCGCAGGAAACCGTCAAACAGCACGACCTGACCGGTGGCGCGCAACACGACCTGTTGATCGGGCGAGCCGATATCGACCGAGGTGCGTTCCAGCCGCGCCCCTTCCATTTGGCAGGCAAGGGTGCGTTTCCAGATCAGATCATAGAGTTTGGCCTGATCGTTTTCGCGCAAATTCAGCGATTTGGCATCGGCGGTCATTTCGGTGGGGCGGATACATTCGTGGGCTTCTTGGGCGTTTTTCGCCTTGTTTTTATAGATGCGCGGCGATTTCGGCACATATTGCGCACCATAGCGGGCGCTGATCGCCTCGCGGGTGGCGGTCACGGCTTCGGGGGCCATGTCGATGCCGTCGGTGCGCATATATGTGATATGACCGGCCTCGTAGAGGCGTTGCGCCGCGCTCATGCAGGCCTTGGCGCCCATGCCGAATTTGCGGCTTGCCTCTTGTTGCAGGGTCGAGGTCATGAAGGGGGCGGAGGGGTTGCGCGAGGCCGGCTTTGCCTCGACCGAGAGGATTTTCAGATCGCGTGACGACACGGCCTGCACCGCCATTTCGGCCTGCGTGGCGTTTTCAAGGCTGAATTTATCCAGCTTGTCACCGGCGAGGGTGGTTAACCGCGCCTCGTATGTCTGGCCGCGCGGGGTTTCCAGCACGGCCTTGACCGACCAGTATTCGCGGGGGTTGAAGGCCTCGATTTCCAGTTCGCGTTCGACGATCAGGCGCAGGCAGACCGATTGCACACGGCCAGCGGAACGGGCACCGGGCAGTTTGCGCCACAGCACGGGGGACAGGTTGAACCCCACCAGATAATCCAATGCGCGGCGTGCCAGATAGGCATCGACCAGCGGCTGGTCGACCTGACGCGGGTTTTTCATGGCCTCGGTCACGGCGGTTTTGGTGATCGCGTTGAACACCACGCGGCTGACGGGGGTGTCTTTTTTGATGATACGGCGTTTGCGCAGGGCTTCTTCCAGATGCCATGAAATCGCTTCGCCTTCGCGGTCGGGGTCGGTTGCGAGGATCAGGTTGTTGTCGGCCTTCAGGGCTTCGGCGATGGCGCGGACGTGTTTGGCGCTGTCGGTTCCGACCTCCCATTTCATTTCGAAATCGTGGTCGGGGTCGACGGATCCGTTTTTGGCGGGCAGGTCGCGGACATGGCCGTAAGAGGCCAGAACCGTATAGTCGGAACCCAGATATTTGTTGATTGTCTTAGCCTTGGCGGGTGATTCGACAACGACAACTGGCATGAAAATTCCTTTCGACTCGCGACATGGCCTGTGGCGGCGGAAGATGTGGCGCAATGGGGGGGGATGTCAATGCGCCCATGGGTCGTGTCGGGTATGATCGGGGCGCAGCCCCTAAGGGCTGGTTAATTTGTGCAGATGCCGGGAGAGTTTGGTCAGCGGGTTCGGTCAGCCTGTGCGCGACAGCAAGCCACCGGGTTGGCGGATCACCTTGCCGTCCAGTTCCAGATCGGTGAGGGCGGGGGTGATGGATTGCGCAGGGGCGGCGACATCGCGGATCAGCTGATCCTCGGCGAGGGGGGCGGTGGTCAGGCGGTCAAGGATGGCCTGATGCAGCCGCGCCATATCGCGCCAGCCGCGTTTTTGCGGCGGGGGGGTGGGGATTTTGGCGCGAGGTTGCGCCTGCATTTCCGCCTGTGGTGGTTCGGAAAACAGGTGCATCTGTTGTGGTTGCGTGCCGGTTTTGATGATGGGGGGCAGGCATTCGATGATGTCATCGGCCCCGCGCACCAGCCGCGCCCCGTCACGGATCAGCATATTGGCCCCGGCAGAGCGCCCGTCAAAGGGGTGACCGGGCACGGCCAGCACCTCGCGGCCCTGATCCAGGGCGGCGCGGGCGGTGATGAGGGAGCCGGATTTATGCGCGGCCTCGACCACAACAAGCGCGCGGCACAGGCCCGAGATGATGCGGTTGCGGCGCGGGAAATGGCGGGCCTGTGGTTGCAGCCCCATGGGTTGTTCGCTGAGGCGCAGGCCGGTTGCGCCGATATTTTCGCCCAGTTTGGCGTTTTCCGAGGGATAAAGATTATCAACCCCGCCGCCCAGCACGGCGATGGTGCCGCTGTCCAGCGCGGCGGTATGGGCCGCGGTGTCGATGCCCCGCGCCATGCCCGAGACCACAACATAGCCCGCCTGACCCAGATCATGCGCCAGCATCCGCGCCATGCGCAGCCCCAGCGAAGAGGCATTGCGCGCCCCCACAAGGGCGATCATCGGGCGGTGCAGCAGGTCGATATTGCCCTTGACCCATAACACGGGCGGGGCATCGTCGATTTCGGCCAGCGCGGCGGGATAGGCGGGATCATAGATACAGACCATGCGCGCCCCGTGGCTGCGGGCCTGTTTCATTTCGTTGATCACAACGCCCACGGGGCAGACCTGATAATTGTCCTGACCTGCGGCGCGGGCGACATCGGGCAGGGCGGCCAATGCGGCCTGCGCGCTGCCATGTTCCGCGATCAATCTGTGGAAGGTCGCCGGACCAACCCGACGAGAACGCAGCAGACGGAGCCACGACACCCGATCATCTTCCGTGGTGGGTGGGAGTGGGGGGTGAGTGGAATGATGACTTTCCCCGGACATCGTGCCTCCGCCTGCTTGCAGAATCAGGTTTAACGCATGGGTGGTTAACAGGCGGTAAACCAAGATGCGCCAAAGCGTCGAAAAACCGTGAAATGTGCAGAAAAGTAAAATACGGCCCCGTTGATAAGGGAAAATTCACCATAAAACAGCAGCGGCGGGACCATGCCCCGCCGCGCCGTCAGATGGTGTCACATTATATATAGGGATATATAGGGGCGCATCGCGCGCCGTCAGGCCGCCGCGCCGCCCACGGTCAACCCGCCGATCATCACGGTGGGCTGGCCCACGCCCACGGGCACCCATTGCCCTTGTTTTCCGCAGTTTCCCATGCCCGGATCCAGCGCCATATCGTTGCCAAGGGCGCGGATGTGCTGCAATGCGGTGGCCCCGTCACCGATCAGGGTCGCGCCCTTGACCGGCGCGCCGATCTGGCCGTTTTTGACGCGATATGCCTCGGTGCAGCTGAACACGAACTTGCCATTCGTGATATCGACCTGACCGCCGCCAAAACCCACGGCATAGATGCCATCGGTTAATCCGGCGACGATATCGGCGGGGGCGGCATCACCACCCAGCATATAGGTATTGGTCATGCGCGGCATCGGCGGGTGGGCATAGCTTTCGCGGCGGCCGTTGCCGGTGGGATCGGCGCCCATCAGGCGGGCGTTCTGGCGGTCCTGCATATAGCCGACCAATATGCCATCCTCGATCAGGGTGTTTTTGGCGCTGGGGGTGCCTTCGTCGTCGATGGTGATGGAGCCGCGACGATCGGGGATGGTGCCATCATCCAGCACGGTGACACCGGGCGCGGCGATGCGTTGCCCCATCAGACCGGCAAAGGCCGAGCTGCCCTTGCGGTTGAAATCGCCCTCCAGCCCGTGGCCGATGGCCTCGTGCAGCAGGATACCGGGCCAGCCGTTGCCCAGAACCACATCCATCACACCTGCGGGGGCAGGGACGGCATCAAGGTTGACCACGGCGATGCGCAGCGCCTCGCGGGCCTTGGCCTGCCAGTCAGCGGGATCAAGCAAGCCGTTCAACCCGATGCGCCCGCCCCCCCCGGCAGAGCCGCTTTCGCGGCGCCCGTTCTGTTCGACGATCACGGACACATTGACGCGGGTCATCGGGCGCACATCGCGCACCTGCACCCCGTCGGGGCGCAGGATTTCGATTTCCTGATGCGAGGCGGAAATGGTGGCCGAGACCTGCACGACGCGGGGATCAAGATCACGGGAGAAGGCATCAATTTCGCGAAGTGTATCAAGTTTTACAGGAAAACTTGCCCCCGCGATGGGGTCTTGATCGGTGTAAAGCCGCTGGTTGGTGGGATTCGGACCCGCCGCGAGGGTGCCGCCACCGGCCCCGACCGCAAGGCGGGCGGTTTCAACGGCGCGTTTCAGGGCAGATTCGGAAATATCGGTGGAATGGGCGTATCCGGCCACTTCGCCGCGCACGGCACGCAATCCGAACCCTTCGGAGGCGTCATAGGAGGCTGTGCGCACCCGACCATCGTCGAATACCAGTGCTTCGGAGCGGCGGCGTTCGAAAAATAATTCGCCGTCATCGGCACCAGAAACCGCCTGACGCAGCAAATTAAGGGCGGTGTCGCGGTCCAACATGGTGTCGAACGGGCGGAAAGGCGCATCTGTCATATGTGTTATCGAGTCCTCGGATTAAGCATGGTCAAGCACATTTATTTGATCTAAATCAAAAAAAGCGCCCGTTTGCCGCATGTGGAGTTATTGTCCTGTTCAGCAGAATATGGTTTTTAGCGTCGGCAAAACAACGGGATTCCTTTGCCTTGTGGGATTCCGGCGTTGGGACCACGATAACAGACTTATAACGATCAGGATGCATCATGCGACTTATCACGAGCCTTATGGCTGCTTCAGCCGCCTTTGCCGCAACATCTGCCGTGGCGCAGGATTTGGAGATCGTCGGTGCGCCCATCGACGGCAAGCTGGGTTTCCAACCCGCCTCAACCGAAATTGCCCGCCGCGTTTTCGCGCTGGACCATCTGTTGCTGATCATCATCACGGCGATTTCGCTGTTCGTGATCGCCCTGATCGCGTTCATCGTGGTGCGTTATAACCGCAAGGCGAACCCGACGGCGGCGACATTCACCCACCACACCCCGATCGAGGTGGCGTGGACGGTCATTCCGATTGTTGTGCTGGTGTTCATCGGTGCGTTTTCCCTGCCGGTGCTGTTTCACCAGCAGGAAATCCCCGAGGGTGACATCACCATTAAGGTGACCGGATACCAGTGGTATTGGGGTTACGAATATGTCGACGAGGATATCGCGTTCGACAGCTATCTGCTGGGCCACCCCGCCACGCTGGGTGACGAAGACGACGAGGTCGTGCCCTATGTGAAAACCCCCGCAATGGTCGCGCGTCTGGAGCGCAGCGGTTATTCCGAGGACGAGTGGCTGCTGGCGACCGACACTGCCGTTGTGGTGCCCGTGGGTGCCAAGGTTGTGATGCAGATCACCGGCGCGGATGTGATCCATGCCTGGACCATCCCCGCATTCGGCGTGAAGCAGGATGCCGTGCCGGGCCGTCTGGCGCAGCTGTGGTTCGCCGCCGAGCGCGAGGGCGTTTATTTCGGCCAGTGTTCCGAGCTGTGTGGCAAGGACCATGCCTATATGCCGATCACGGTCAAGGTTGTGAGCCAGGAGGCCTATGACGCATGGCTGGCGGCCAATAAGGAAGCTGGCGAATATGTGGATGTGGCTGCGTTAAGCAACTGATCCGCGCGGGGGCGGTGGCCCCCGGGTGACAGGGCTGCGATTGCGCCGGTCGAGTAACAAAGGTGCGCCCCGCAACGGGCGCGCCTGACGGGTCTGAAACGGCCCATGGCCCCAAGGCGGGGCAAGATTGCCGGAGCAGTCCGGCGCAACAGCAAAGAGAATTGGCCGCAGCATGAGCGACGCAACCATCAACTCTGATCTCAAGGCGCAGGCGGGCGAGGCCGAGGCCGGCTTTGGCGATTATTTCGCCCTGTTAAAGCCGCGTGTGATGTCGCTGGTCGTGTTTACGGCTTTGGTCGGGTTGGTGGCGGCCCCGGTGCCGGTGCATCCGTTCATCGCCTTTTGCGCGGTGTTGTTCATTGCCGTGGGCGGTGGTGCATCCGGCGCGTTGAACATGTGGTGGGATGCCGACATTGATCTGGTGATGAAGCGCACCGCCAAGCGCCCCGTGCCGTCGGGCAAGGTGCAGGCCAGCGAGGCATTGTCCATCGGGTTGGCCCTGTCGGGGTTTTCGGTGGTCATGCTGGGGCTGGCGGCCAATTGGGTGGCCGCCGGATTGCTGGCATTCACCATCTTTTTCTACGCTGTGATCTATACCATGTGGTTGAAGCGCTGGACCCCGCAGAACATCGTGATTGGTGGCGCGGCGGGGGCGTTTCCGCCGATGATCGGCTGGGCCGTGGCCACCGGCGGGGTCAGCATCGAATCGGTGCTGATGTTCGCGCTGGTGTTCATGTGGACGCCGCCGCATTTCTGGGCCTTGGCCCTGTTCATGAATTCGGATTACGAAAAGGCGGGTGTGCCGATGTTGACCGTGACCCATGGTCGCCGCGTCACCCGCAATCATATCCTGATCTATACCATTCTGCTGGCACCGCTGGCGATTGGCACCGGTTTCACATCCATCGGCGGGCCGGTCTATCTGGCGGTATCTGTGGCGCTGAACGCGGCGTTCCTGTGGGGCGCTGTGCGGATCTGGCGGCGCGACGAACCCACGGCAGACGCCGACAAGTTCCGCGTAGAAAAGCGGTTTTTTGGCCTGTCGCTGCTGTATTTGTTCCTGCATTTCGGTGCCATTCTGGCCGAGGCCGCGCTGAAACCCTATGGTTTGGGGGGCTGGGCATGAGTTTCGAGAAAACCACCCATGAATTGCACAGCCGCCGCAAAAGCCGCAACGTCGGTGTGTTCGTGGTATTGGCCGCATTCGTGGCCATCGTGTTTGGCCTGACCGTGGTCAAGGTCAGCAACATGGACAACCCCGTGCCCGGTCTGTCCCGTTCGGGGGGCGATTGATCATGGCCATGGACGGCAAACAGAAAACCGTGATCCAGACCGCAGGCGTTGTTCTGCTGATGGGTGGTTTGGCATGGGCATCGGTGCCGTTTTACGACTGGTTCTGCCGTGTCACCGGATTTGGCGGGGTCACCAATGTGGCCGATGCCGGATCGGATGTGGTGCTGGACAAAACCATCAAGGTGCGGTTCGACTCCAGCGTGGACCGCAACATGCCATGGGAATTCAAACCCGTCGCGCGCAAGATGGAAATCCGCATCGGCGAAACCGGATTGGCCTTTTACGAGGCCTACAACCCGACCAACCGGCCCATTGCCGGATCGGCGGCATATAACGTCACCCCCTATGACGCGGGTGGCTATTTCACGAAAATCGACTGTTTCTGTTTCGAAGAGCAAATTCTGCAACCCGGCGAGCGGGTGCAGATGCCGGTGACCTTTTTCGTAGACCCCGAAATTGTCAACGACCGCGATGCGAAACATATCCAGCAGATCACGCTATCCTATACGTTCTACGAAATCGACATGCCCGAGCAGCAGGCGAAAGCCGAAGCAGGGCAGGCAAGCAAAACCAATCTGAACTAACCAGACCTTCCAACGAGGGAAACCCAATGGCGCACGTCAAGAACCACGACTATCACATTCTACCCCCGTCCCTATGGCCGCTTTTGGGCGCCGTCGGGGCATTCATCATGCTGTTCGGCGCTGTCGTCTGGATGGCAGGCGATGTTACCATGTTCCGCGAGGCGGTCACGCTGTCCGGGCCGTGGACCTTTCTGTTCGGTCTGATCATGGTGCTATATGTCATGTTCGGCTGGTGGGCCGAGGTCGTGACAGAATCCGGCGTGGGCGACCACACTCCGGTGGTGCAGATCGGCCTGCGCTACGGGTTTATCCTGTTCATCATGTCCGAGGTGATGTTCTTCTCGGCGTGGTTCTGGAGCTTTTTCAAACACGCGATTTACCCGATGGACCCCGACGGCATGTCGCCCCTCGTGGATGGCCCGTGGCCGCCCGCAGGGATCGAAACATTTGATGCCTGGCACCTGCCGCTGATCAACACGCTGATCCTGCTGTGTTCCGGTGCGGCAGCCACATGGGCGCACCACGCATTGGTGCATGAAAACAACCGTCAGGACATGAAATGGGGATTGATCATCGCCATCGCATTGGGCGCGATTTTCACCGTGTTCCAGGCCTATGAATACAGCCACGCGGCATTCGGGTTTGGTGGCAACATCTATGGCGCCAACTTTTTCATGGCGACCGGGTTTCACGGGTTTCACGTGGTGATCGGGACGATCTTTTTGTTCGTCTGTCTGATCCGCCTGCAACGCGGCCATTTCACGCAGAAAAACCACGTCGGGTTCGAAGCCGCCGCATGGTACTGGCACTTTGTTGATGTGGTGTGGCTGTTCCTGTTCGCCGCCGTCTATATCTGGGGTGGCTAAGCCCTGATCGGGGCCAGGATCGGGCCGGGGGAGGTTGAAATCCCCGCCCCAATGGCATTAAGCAAAGACGCGGGGGGCGATGTGCCTTTCGCGTCTTTTACATTGTGACCCGCTTACAGTGTGACCCGCCGAGAATGTGACCCGCCGAGATTTTCACCGCTGCAAAGGTGCCCGTTTGAAACGCATCCTGATTCCATTGCTGTTTGGCCTGATGGGCGCCGCTGTGCTGGTGTCGCTGGGGGTATGGCAATTGCAACGTCTGGCATGGAAACAGGGCGTGCTGGACGCGATCGAAGCGCGCATTGATTCCGCCCCCGTTATGGTGCCGGACATGCCGGTTATCGACGACAGGTTCTTGCCCGTCACGGTGGACGGCATTTTGCAGGCGCCCACGCTGCGGGTGCTGGTATCGACCCGTGATCAGGGCGCGGGATACCGTTTGATCAATGTGCTGGAAACCGCCGGCGACAGCGGTGCGCGCCGTATTCTGGTGGATCGCGGTTATATCAAAAATGACGCGCCGATGCCGCCATTGCCCATGGGCGTGGTGACGGTAACGGGCAACATCCACTGGCCGGACGAGCGCGACAGCTATACGCCGGAAAACGATGTGGCGGGCAATATCTGGTTCGCCCGCGACATTGATCCGATGGCAGTGGCATTGAACGCCGAACCGTTCCTGTTGATCGCCCGCGATGTCACCAACGACCCCCAGGTGACCCCTCTGCCCGTCGGCACCGAGGGCATACCGAACGACCATCTGGGTTATGCGATCCAGTGGTTTGGCCTTGCTCTGGTCTGGACGGCGATGCTGGGCCTCTATATCTGGCGGGTGCGAAAACCCGTGAAAGGGACTGATCTGTGAAATATATCTCGACCCGTGGCAGCGCGCCCGTTCTGAATTTCGAAGAGGCGATGCTGACCGGCCTTGCCCGTGATGGCGGGCTGTATCTGCCCGAATCGATTCCGGTGATGTCGCCCGATGATATTCGCGCGCTGAACGGCGTCAGCTATGAAGAGGCGGCGTTTCGCATCATGCGCCCCTATATCGGCGACACATTCACCGATGATGAATTCCGCGAAATCATCGCCAGATCATATCACGGGTTCGGCCATGACAGCCGCGCCCCTCTCAAGGAACTGGCGCCCAACCATTTCCTGTTAGAGCTGTTTCACGGCCCCACGCTGGCGTTCAAGGATTTCGCGATGCAGCTGATCGGCCAGTTGTTTCAGGCGGCGTTGAAACGGTCGGGCGAGCGGGTGACGATTGTGGGCGCGACCAGTGGCGACACCGGATCGGCCGCGATCGAGGCGTTCAAGGGGTTGGAAAACGTGGATGTGTTCATCCTGTTCCCGCACGGGCGCGTGTCGGATGTGCAGCGCCGCCAGATGACCACGCCGGGTGAATCCAACGTGCATGCCCTGTCGCTGACCGGCCATTTCGATGATTGTCAGGCCCGCGTAAAGGATATGTTCAACGATTTCGATTTCCGCGACGGGGTGCGTTTGGCGGGGGTCAATTCGATCAACTGGGCGCGGGTTCTGGCGCAGGTGGTTTACTATTTCACCTCGGCTGTGTCGCTGGGCGCGCCGGATCGCAAGGTCAGTTTCACCGTGCCCACGGGCAATTTCGGTGATATTTTCGCGGGCTATATTGCGCGCCGCATGGGGCTGCCGATTGATAAACTGGTGGTGGCGACCAACCAGAACGACATCTTGCACCGTTGCCTGACCACGGGGGAATACCGCCCCGATGGTGTGATCCCGTCGATCAGCCCGTCGATGGATATTCAGGTGTCATCGAATTTTGAACGCGCGTTGTTTTATGCCTATGGGCAGGATGGCGGCGCGATTGCGCAATTGATGGATGAACTGGGCGCGGGCGGTTTCAAGGTGTCGCAGGGCGCGCAGCAGGCATTGGCCGAGCTGTTCCTGTCGGGCAATTGTTCCGAAGAAGAGACCCGCGCCACCATCAAGGCAACGCTGGAACACAGTGCCGAGCTGATCTGTCCGCACAGCGCGGTGGCGGTCAAGGTGGCCAATGACCTGCGCGAGGAGGCGGTGCCGATGGTGACGCTGGCCACGGCGCATCCTGCGAAATTCCCCGATGCGGTGGAACAGGCCACGGGCATTCGCCCCGATCTGCCGCCACGTATGGGCGATCTGTTTGCCAAGGACGAGCGCGTGACCCGCGTTGAAAATGATCTGGGTGAAATCCAGTCGCTGATCCGCGGGCGTATCCGTTCGTGAGCGTGCGTCTGGACCGACTGTCGAACGGGTTTTGCGTGGTCACCGAGCGGATGCCGTCGCTGCAATCCGCATCCATCGGGGTGTGGGTCATGGCGGGCGGGCGTGACGAGCGCCCCGAGCAGAACGGCATCGCGCATTTTCTGGAGCATATGGCGTTCAAGGGCACGGCGCGGCGATCCGCGTTAGAGATTGCCGAAGCGATCGAGGATGTGGGCGGTTATCTGAACGCCTATACCTCGCGCGAGGCGACGGCCTATTACGCGCGGGTGCTGGAGCAGGACGTGCCGCTGGCGCTGGATGTGCTGGCCGATATCGTGCTGAATCCGGTGTTCGATCAATCCGAAATCGAGGTCGAGCGTGGTGTGATCCTGCAAGAGATCGGGCAGGCATTGGACACGCCCGATGATGTGATTTTTGACTGGTTGCAGGAACAGGCCTATCCTGAGCAGCCCCTTGGGCGCACGATCCTTGGCCCGAGCGAACGGGTGCGCGGGTTTGGACGTGCGGATCTGGAGGGATTCGTGACCGAACATTACGGCCCCGGCCAGATGGTTCTGGCCGCCGCCGGTGCGGTCGATCACGATGCCCTGATGCGCGAAGCCGAGAAGCTGTTCGGCCATCTGGCGCCGCGCCCCTCGGCAGAGCCGGAGATTGCGCGGTTCGGTGGCGGTGAGTTTCGCAAGGTCAAGAAGCTGGAACAGGCCCATATCGCGCTGGCATTCGAAGGCCCGACCTACCGCGATACGGCGATTTATGCGGCGCAGGTTTACGCCAATGCGCTGGGGGGCGGCATGTCGAGCCGCCTGTTTCAGGAAATCCGCGAAAAGCGGGGATTGTGTTACACGATCTTCAGTCAGGCGGGGGCCTATGCCGACACCGGACTGATGACGATTTATGCGGGCACTTCGGGGGATCAGGTGGGTGATCTGATGCGCCTGACGGTGGATGAAATGAAACGTGCCGCTGATGATATGAACGCCGCCGAGGTGGCGCGCGCGCAGGTGCAGATGAAGGCCGGTATGCTGATGGGGCTGGAAAGCCCGTCGTCCCGCGCCGAACGGCTGGCGCGGATGGTGCAGATATGGGGCCGCGTGCCCGACCTGTCCGAAGTGGTGGCGCATATTGATGCGGTCGATGTGCCAGCGGTGCGCGCCATCGCGGCGCAGATGGTGGAAAAGGCAGGGCTGGCCATGGCGCTGTATGGCCCTGTCAAAGGGGCCGAGGATCTGGCCGCGATGCAGGCACGGCGGGTCGCCTGATGCTGCGGGTCAGGCGCAAGGTTCGCATTGAAACCGACCGTTTGACCCTGCGTCCGCCCGTGCATGGGGATTTTCGTGCATGGGCCGATCTGCGTGCGCAAAGCGCCGATTTCCTGACCCCGTGGGAACCGACATGGGCGGCGGATCATCTGACGCGCAAATCATTCACCAACCGAGTGTATTGGGCGCAGAGGTCTGTGGGGGCAGGCACGGCGGTGCCGCTGTTCCTGATCCGGCGCGAGGACGACGCGCTGGTGGGGGCGGTCACGCTGGACAATATCCGCCGTGGCCCCGCACAGGCCGGAACGCTGGGATACTGGATCGGAGCGCGGTTCGCCCGTGCCGGATATATGCGCGAGGCATTGGAAGCGGTGCTGCATCACGCATTTCACCGCATGGACCTGTCGCGGTTAGAGGCTGCGTGTTTGCCGGAAAACGCCCCCTCGCGCGGGGTATTGGAAAAATCGGGTTTCAAATACGAGGGCGTGGCGCAATCCTATTTGCAGATCAACGGGCGCTGGCGCACTCATGTATTATATGCGGCGCTGCGGGCGGACCGGCGCGGGCGCACTGATGTTGGCTGAACTGCCCTGAAAACGGGCAGGTGGCGGCTGCGGGGGGCGGCCGCGGCGTGAATGTGATGCGCGGCATTGGCGCAATCTGTGTTAGGCTGGCACCGGAGGTATCCGTGCCATGATCCGCATTGCTGTTTTCACCCTGTTGCTGTTCCTGCCCGCTGTCGCAATGGCGCAGGAACCACGCCGCGCCAGTCATTGCATTGCGCTGGCCAATGCCGCGCCGGGGCTGGAATATGTGCAAAAGGCCGGTTTTCGCGATCCGGTGGCGGAATATTCGGTCAGGATCAGCTATATCGCCCATGCCTCTTTTCTGTTGCAGGAACGTGGCGGGTTGAATGTGGTGACGGATTTTACCGGATTTATCGGCAATACCGATCTGATTCCCGATGTGGTGACGATGAACCACGCCCATGACACCCATTGGACGCCCTTTCCTGATCCGGCAATCGCGCATGTGTTGCGCGGCTGGGGGGAATACGGGCAAGGGGTGGCGCATCATCTGGATCTGGGCACGATGCTGCTGCGCAATGTATCGACCGATATTCGATCCGGTGGCGGGGTCGAGGAAAACGGCAATTCGATTTTCATTTTCGAGGTCGAAGGCCTGTGCATCGGGCATCTGGGGCATTTGCATCAGGAACCATCCGATGCCCAATATGCCGCGATTGGCCGGTTGGATGTGGTGATGGCCCCGGTGGATGGTGGCATGACGCTGGACCTTGAGACCATGATCAAGGTGTTGAAAAGGTTGAAATCATCGGTGGTGATCCCGATGCACTGGTTTGGCGATTACACGCTGCGCGGGTTTCTGGATGGCATGGCGGGGGAATTCGCCGTAGTGGATGAGGGCGCGCATGCGCTGGTGGTTTCCTTGCGCGATTTGCCCAAGCGGCCCACGATTGTGGTGTTGCGCCCTGCATATTTGCAGGACTAGCGCGGGGCGGCTGGCACCTGCTGCGCGGGCGCGGTATTGCTGGCGCATAGGAGGCCCCGATATGACCCTGAACCCTGCTGATGATGCTTTTCTGGATGGTTTGCGCGCTGCGTTGCCTGCGGCCTGTTTTCGCGATGTGACCCCCGCCTATATCGAGGAACCGCGCGGGCATTGGCGCGGCCATGCCGCCGCCGTTCTGGCCCCTGCCAATGCCGCAGAGGCGGCGGTGATCATGCGTGCAGCCCATGCGGCACGGGTTGGCGTGGTGCCCTATGCGGGCGGCACGGGGTTGGTTGGCGGGCAGGTGATGCCAGAGGGCGCGTTGCCGGTTTTGTTGTCGGTCGAACGCATGAACAAGGTGCGCGCCATATACCCGCAGGAAAACGTGGTGGTGGCCGAAGCGGGTGTGATTTTACAGGATCTGCACGCGGCGGCGCTGGCGGCGGACCGGCTGTTTCCGATGTCGATTGCGGCCAAGGGATCCGCCCGTGTGGGCGGGATTTTGGGCACCAATGCGGGGGGCGTGAATGTGCTGCGCTATGGCAATATGCGCGATCTGTGTCTGGGGTTAGAGGTGGTTTTTGCCGACGGGCGCATCTGGAACGGGCTGACGCGGCTGCGCAAGGACAACACCGGATATGACCTGCGCAATCTGGTGGTGGGCAGTGAGGGCACGCTGGGGGTGATCACCGCCGCCGCGCTGAAGCTGGCCCCGCGCCCCGCACAAGAGGGCACGGCCTTGATGGCGGTTTCTGATCCTGCGGCGGCGCTGGCGTTACTGGCGATGGCGCGGGCGCGTATGGGCGAGGGGGTTTCGGCCTTTGAATTGATGCACCGCACGGGGTTTGATTTTCTGCGCGAGGCATTGCCCGATATGCGCCAGCCCTGGCCCGCGCCCCCGGAATGGGTGGTGTTGATTGATGTCGGTTTGGGCGCGGGTCAGGATGTGGGCGCGGCGCTGGAGGGGCTGTTTGAACAGGCGTTGGAGGAAGGGCTGGTTGACGATGGCATGATTGCACAGTCGGAACAGCAGCGGGTGGATTTCTGGGAGCTGCGCGAGCAGATCCCCGAGGCGAACCGCCGGATCGGGGCGATTTCATCGCATGATATTTCGCTGCCCCTGTCGGTGATCCCTGAATTTATTGAACGGGGCAGGGCGGTTGTGGCTGCGCTGGGCGATTTCCGGCTGAATTGTTTTGGCCATTTGGGCGATGGCAACCTGCATTACAATGTGTTCCCGCCGCGTGGCGGGGCCAAGGCGGATTACGCGCATTTGCTGCCCGGGGTAAAGGCTGCGGTGCATGATCTGGTGCATGAGATGGGCGGATCGGTCAGCGCGGAACACGGGATCGGGCGGTTGAAGCGCGCCGATCTGGAGCGATACGGTGATCCGGTCAAGTTGGAGATGATGCGCGCCATCAAGGCGGCGCTGGACCCGCGCGGGATTATGAACCCCGGTGCAGTTCTGGGGGCGGTTCTGGGCGCGGGACAGGCGGCGGGATCAGTGAAATAAGGGCATTGTTCTGCGCCCTTGCGGGCGGGTGGGGCGCTGCCCCATGCGGTGCGGGGCACCGCATCCCCCGGAGGTATTTAGGGAACGGTGAAGCGGTATGGGTTTGCCTGTTTTGACAGGAAGCGCGCCCCGCCCCCCGTAGGGAAGGGGCGAGGCGCAGGATCATCAAAGACCGGTGCAAGCAGTTGCCAGCGTTAAGGTGCTGGCGGGGGAGTATTGCCACGGGGGCGGTTAAGAAATTGCTTATGGGCGGATTAATCGCCGTCGAATTCGCAAAGCACATGGAGAGTCATGCCCATATCCGTCAGCCGTTTGCGCCCGCCAAGGTCCGGCAGGTCGACCACGAAGGCGCAGCCGATGATCTGGCCACCCAGTTTTTCGATCAGGGTGATACCTGCCTGCGCGGTGCCGCCCGTGGCTAGCAGGTCATCGACCAGCAGCACGGTTTCGCCCGGTTGGATGGCATCGCTGTGCAGTTCGACGGTGGCTGTTCCATACTCTAGCGTATAGTCCTGTGAGATCACCTGGCCCGGCAGTTTGCCCTGTTTGCGCACGGGCACGAAACCGCAGCCCAGTTGATGCGCCACCGCGCCGCCAAGGATAAATCCGCGTGCCTCTAGTCCCACGACCTTGTCTATGGATTGGCCGGCAAAGGGGGCCAGCAGCTGGTCGATGCAGATGCGAAACCCGTGCGGATCGGCGAACAGGGTGGTGACATCGCGAAACATGATGCCCGCATGGGGGAAATCGGGGATGGTGCGGATATAGTCGCGGACGGATTTCATGGGGTGGCTTTCTGTGGGGGATTACTGGGGATAGTGCCGGCGCAGGGCCATTTTATCCTGTGTGCCAAGGCGGGTGGCGGCGTTGCTGTCCTGGGAAAACACCGATGTTTTTTCGTAGTGGGGGCTGCGGATGTCGGTCATCAGGCCAAGGGATTGGGTCACTTCCTCGAGCATGGCGGATTCATAGGCGCGTTTTTGCATCGAGGTGGAAAACACGATCACGGCGTGTTTTATTTTACCCGTGTTGTCATCGTTGCGGTCAAAAAACACCCGCGAGGAGGCCCCCCCGAGGCGGGTGTCATCGACGCCTGTGATGCCGGTGCCGGTGATGGTTGCGCCCTTTTCCAGATCAAGGAAATAGATTTCGATATCGGCGGCGGGGGCGGTTTCATCGACGCGCAGCAGGCGGATATTGGCATTGGCGGCATTGATCCGCTGGATGGCGCGTTCCAGTGCGGCATCGGCGCGTTTGGCCCGTCCGCCAAGGTAAACCGGCGCGATTTGGCGCAGGGATATGCGCAGCGGGCGGTCGGTGGGCCATTTCACCAGCGGTTTGGCGCAGTCGCCGCCCGGTGGCGCGGCGCAGGACACGGCGCGATAGAAATCATCATCCGACAGGGCGCCGGGGGTTGATATGTATTCCTGCGCATGGGTGGCCGTGCTGGCCAGCAGGGTGGCAAGGATCAGGGAGAGGGCGCGGCGCATCACGGGGTCAGCCCCGCAACACGCGGCCCGCCACCGCGTCGAGTTTGGCGACCAGCGCGGGGTCGCGGGCATCGGGTGCGGTCAGCAGCGCATATTCCAGCGCACGGTCACAGCCATGCGGGCAGGGGGCGCGATCCGCGCCCAGCAGGGCGGGCAGGCGGGCCACCATGGCGCGGGCCTTATCCGCGTTGCCGGTCAGGGTTTCGATGATTTGGGTCACGTCCACTTCGCCGTGGTCGGGGTGCCAGCTGTCGTAATCGGTGATCATCGCGACGGAGGCATAGCAGAGTTCGGCCTCGCGGGCGAGTTTTGCCTCGGGCATATTGGTCATGCCGATCACGTCGCAGCCCCATGTTTCGCGATACATTTTTGATTCTGCGAGGGTGGAGAACTGCGGCCCCTCCATTGCCAGATAGGTGCCGCCATCATGCACGGTGATGCCCTGCGCCTGTGCGGCCGTCAGGCAGGCGGCGGACAGGCGCGGGCAGGTCGGGTGCGCGACCGAGACATGCGCCACGCAGCCGGTGCCAAAGAATGATTTTTCGCGTGCGATGGTGCGGTCAATGAATTGATCCACAACGACAAAATCGCCCGGTGCCATGTTTTCGCGAAATGATCCGCAGGCCGAAACCGAAATCACATCGGTCACGCCCAGCCGTTTCAGCGCGTCGATATTGGCGCGGTAGGGCACGGTCGAGGGCGCATGGACATGGCCACGCCCGTGCCGTGGCAGAAAGGCCATTTTCACCCCGTCCAGCCTGCCCGTCAGGATGGCATCGGATGGCGCGCCCCAGGGGGTGTCCACGCTTTGCCACTGCGGGTTTTCCAACCCGTCGATCTGGTAAAGCCCCGATCCGCCGATGATTGCGATCATTGTGTCCGTGATGGTGTCCATGCCTGCCCCCTATGGCTGATGCTGCCACGATACAAAAAGGCGGGGCAGAGTAAACCGCCCTGCCGTGCGCGGGTGTAAATATGCGTTAAGGATTGCTGCGCGGCCTGCCCGTTCCGGTGCAGGGATCAATCATCCGGGCGGGTCAGTTCGAACAGGTTGTCGACGATGGAATAATCGCGATAGCCCAGCCGTGCCAGCGGGCGGAATGTGGTCACATCGAACCGCCCGTCGCGGATGCATTCATCGCGCATATGGATGCCCGTTACCTCGCCGAAGACGGCGAAATTAGCCGCGCCTTCGATTTTGATGATCTGGGTCATGCGGCATTCCAGCACGGCGGGGGCATCGGCAACATAGGCGCAATCTATTGTTTTCGCGGTGCTTTTTGTCAGGCCTGCGTGTTCGAATTCATCCATGCCAGCGGGCAGGGTGGCCGATGTGGCGTTCATCGCATCGCGCAGGGCGTGGCTGACGATATTGACGCAGAACACCCCTGTTTCGCGGATATTGGCGACGCTGTCCTTGGTTCCGTCGCGGTCGGGTTTGGCGCTGGTGGATGAAAACATCACCTGTGGCGGCACATAGGCGACGGCGTTGAAGAACGAATAGGGGGCGATGTTGTCGGCCCCGTCGGCGCCGCGCGATGAGATCCAGCCGATGGGGCGTGGGGTGACGATGGCGTTGAACGGGTTATGGGGCAGGTCGTGGCCGTTTTTGGGTTCATAGAACATAATGCGCGGGATCCTTTGCTTGGCTTGGTCCTGACCTAGCGCCGCGGGGCTGTGTTTTCCAGTGGGTTTGCTGTGCGCAATGGCACATGGGGTCTGGGCAGGGTGTGAATTCGCCCTTGAATTTGGCGGTGACATGGCCACAGATTGGCCGCGATGTATGACGTGCGCGAAGAACACCCCGATGAGTGGTGGGAGGTGGAGGCCTTGTATGACCTGTGCTTTGCGCCGGGGCGCACGGCGCTGTCATCCTATCGGCTGCGCGACGGGGTTGCGCCGGTCAAGGCGCTGTCGCTGGTGGCGCGGGACGGCGACGGCGCATTGGCGGCGGTGATCCGCTATTGGCCGGTCGAGGTATCAGGCCGTCAGGTGTTGTTGCTGGGGCCGATTGCGGTGCATCCGATCCATCAGGGCGAGGGTCTGGGCGCGCTGTTGATGCGCGAGAGCCTGAAGCGGGCGAAATCGCAGGGTTGGTCGCGGGTGATGCTGGTGGGGGATCGCCCCTATTACCAGCGGTTCGGGTTTGAACCCCTGCGCGGGGTCGAAATGCCACCGCCCACCAACCCCGACCGCATTCTGAAGTATGATCTGCAATCGGGCGCGTGGGACGGGATCAGGGGCAAGGTGATGAAATGGACCCGCGGCACGTCGGAACCCTAGGGCGGGGGCCGGAGCGCATTGGCGCGCCTTGAAGCGGTGCGTCGGGATACCAATCTATATGTTCAGGCAAGTTGCGAGGTAGCGATGACAGAGGTTGTGGTGCTGGAGGATATAAGCCCCGAGGAGGCCGAGGCGCGGCTGAACGCATTGGTGGCGCGTCACCAAAAGGCGGGCGGTTTGGTGATTGATGTGCTGAATCTGGTTGGCGGTCAGGCCGAAACATTGATGGCGCGCCTGCCACAGGGGGTGCGCGACAACCTGGACGGGGCAACGCAAAAGGCGCTGTCGCTGGCGATGGATGCGGCGCATTCCTCGCGCCGTGTGACAGGGCCGCAGCCCGGTTGGATGAACACCGCGATTGCCACGGCGATGGGGGCGGCGGGGGGCTTTGGCGGTTTGCCCTCGGCCATGGCGGAATTGCCGGTGACCACCACGGTTTTGTTGCGGGCCATACAGGATGTGGCGGTGCAATACGGGTTTGATCCGGCGGCAAAAAACGTGCAGTTCGATTGCATTCAGGTGTTCGCGGCGGCGGGGCCGATGGCCACGGATGACGGGGCCGATCTGGCGTTTCTGTCCACCCGCCTGACGGTGACGGGGGCGGCGATGAATGCGCTGATTGCGCGGGTTGCGCCACGGTTGGCCACGGTTCTGGGTCAGAAACTGGCGGCGCAAACCGTGCCCATACTGGGTGCGGCGGCGGGGGCGGCGACCAATTACGCCTATATCAATTACTATCAGGAAATGGCGCATATCCATTTCGGGATGCGCAAACTGGCGATTGAATCGGACCGTCCGCATGATGCGTTGATCGAGGATTTTCGCGATAGGTTGACCAGGAAAATCGAGAAGACGTAGCGCGCCATCCGACCGTTATCCACCACTTACCATTCACCACTTACCATTCATCATTCACCACTTACCGGCCTCGGTTCAGTCCTGTGCGCGCAAAAATTCCATCACGGGTTCGCGCACGGATTGCGCGCCGCGGTGGCGGGCATCAATGATGACCTTGCGCAGGGCATCCAGATCGGTGCGCCGCAGCAGGCTTTTGACTGGCCCGATAGAGGCGGGGCGCATCGACAGTGACCGCAGCCCGATGGCGGCAAGGCACAATGCCTCGACCGGGCGGCCTGCGTCCTCGCCACAGAATGACAGGGCGGTGTTGGACGTGGCGCAGCGTTCGACGATGGATTCCAGAAATGACAGAAAGCTGACGTTCAGCGTGTCATAGCGTCGCCTGACCCGTTCGTTTTCGCGGTCTGCGGCGAAAAAGAACTGTTTCAGATCATTGCCGCCGATCGACAGGAATTCGACCTCGTCATAGAAACTGCGGGTGGCGAATGCCAGCGAGGGGGTTTCCAGCATCGCGCCCACCTCGACCCGTTCGGGGGTGGGGTTGCCCAGTTTTTTCTCGCGCAGCAGGGCCTTGTCCAGTTCGGCCTTGGCGGCGGCGTATTCCTCGTATTGGGCGATAAAGGGGAACATGACCGACAGGGGCCGCCCGTTGGCGGCACGGATCAGCGCCTGCAATTGCATCCGCAGAACGCCCGGTTTGTCCAGCCCGACGCGGATCGCACGCCAGCCCAATGCGGGGTTGGGTTCGTCATTGGGTTTCATATAGGGCAGCACCTTATCCGACCCGATATCAAGGGTGCGAAACACCACGCGTTTGCCGCTGGCCGCATCCAGCACGCGCGAATACAGCGCCGAAAGTTCAGAGCGTTTGGGCATTTTATTGCGCACAAGGAACTGCAATTCGGTGCGAAACAGCCCGACACCTTCGGCGCCGGAGCCATCAAGGCTGGGCAGGTCGGCCATCAGCCCCGCGTTCATGTGCAGATCAATGGTTTTGCCGCAGAGTGTGATTGCCGGTTTTTCGCGGATCGAGGCATAGCGTTCCTGCGCTTCGGCCTGCATGGCGATTTTATCGCGAAAGGCGGTGACGACGGTTTCATCGGGGCGCAGATGCACGATGCCCTGATCGCCATCGACCATGATGTGATCGCCGTTCAGGGCCTCGTTTGTGATGCGGCCCGCATGGACCACCAGCGGGATCGCCAGGGCACGGGCGACAATGGCGGCGTGGGAGCCGACGGAGCCTTCCTCGAGGACGATACCGCGCAGGGAGCGGCCATAATCCAGCAATTCGGCGGGGCCGATATTGCGGGCAATCAGCACCGGATCGGCGGGCATTTCCGCGCCGGTATGGTTGCCCTGACCTGTCAGGATGCGCAGCAGGCGGTTGGACAGGTCATCCAGATCGTGCAGCCGTTCGCGCAGATAGGCATCATTGACCTGCGACAGGCGGGCGCGGGCGGTGGATTGTTCCTTTTCCACGGCGGCCTCGGCTGACAACCCGCGAGCGATGTCTTCTTCCATCCGGCGCAGCCAGCCCTTGGAATTGGCGAACATGCGGTAAGCTTCGAGCACGTCAAGCTGGTCCTTGTCGTCATCGACAGAGTTCAGCATCTGGTCGACGGAGACGCGCAGCTGGTCCACGGCCTCGTTCAGGCGCTCTGCTTCGCGGAACGGGTCTTCGGCGATGGGGTTGGTGACCACGACGCGGGGTTCGTGCAGCCAGACGTGGCCTTCGGCGGTGCCCTCTTGGGCGGTGGTGCCGCGCAGCATGACGGGCTGTTGATGGCGCGCCGACAGGGCCGCGCCTTCGCCAACGAACACGCCCAGTTCGGTCATTTCGGCCAGCACCATGGCGACCACTTCCAGCGCGTATACCTCATCGGCTGAAAACTGGCGGGCGGTTTTGGATTGCACCACCAGCACGCCCAGTTTTTCGCCCAGCCGCTGGATCGGCACCCCCAGGAAGGAGGAGTAAATTTCCTCTCCGGTTTCGGGCATGAAGCGGAAACCGGGGGCAGAGGGGGCATCGGCGGCATTGATGATATTGCCGGTGCGGGCCACGCGGCCCACCAGACCTTCGCCCAGTTTCATGCGGGTTTCATGCACAGCCTCGGGGTTCAGCCCCTCGGTCGCGCAGAGTTCGAGCGTGTTTTCATCGCGAAACAGGTAGATGGAGCACACTTCGGTGCCCATAGAATCAGCAGTCAGGTGGGTGATTTTGTCCAGCCGCGCCTGTCCGGCATCGTCTTCGGCCATGGCATCGCGCAGGCGGCCAAGCAGTTTGCGGCTTTCTGATTCCGTACGTTCGACCATGCCTGCCCCTGTCAAACCCTTGCTATCAACGGGCCGCAGGTTGTTTTGCCGGTTCTTTTCAGAAACCGGCCCACCCTGTCAGGCCACTTTATCCAATTCAAACGCATCATGCAGTGCCTGCACGGCAAGTTCCACGTATTTCCGGTCAACCAGAACGGAAATTTTTATCTCGGAGGTTGCAATCACCTTGATGTTGATCCCCTCGTCCGAGAGTGTCTTGAACATTTTGGCGGCCACACCGGATTGCGAGCGCATGCCGATGCCCACCACCGAGACCTTGGCCACATCGGTATCGGCGATCAGCGCGCTATAGGCGATGCTGCCTGCGGCCTGTGCATCGGCCAGGGTTTTTTCGGCCCGTTTCACCTGATCGGTGGGGCAGGAGAAGGTCATATCGGTTTCGCCGTCTTCGGATATGTTTTGCACGATCATATCGACGTTGATGCCTGCTTCGGCCAGGGGGCCGAAAATGGCGGCGGCGATGCCGGGGCGGTCGGCCACGGCGACGAGGGTCATTTTTGCTTCTTCACGGCTGGCGGCGACGCCGCTGACAACTCTGGATTCCACGATTTCCTCCTCGGCACAGATCAGGGTGCCAGCATTGGGGTCATATTCTTCGAACGACGACAGCACGCGCAGGCGCACCTTGTATCGCATGGCCAGTTCGACCGAGCGGGTTTGCAGCACCTTGGCGCCGAGGGATGCCAGTTCCAGCATTTCCTCGAAGGCGACATGGTCAAGTTTGCGGGCCTTGTCCGTGATGCGCGGGTCGGTGGTATAGACGCCATCGACATCGGTATAGATGTCGCAGCGCACAGCGTCGAATGCGGCGGCAAAGGCAACGGCGGTGGTATCGGATCCGCCACGGCCAAGGGTGGTAATCCGCCCCTCGGGGGAGATGCCCTGAAAGCCCGCGACCACGGCGACCTTCATGCCTTCGGTGAATTTGGCGTTGATATTGTCGTTTGGAATGTCATGGATACGCGCCGCGCCATGGGCCGAGGTTGTCAGCAGTGGCACCTGCCAGCCCTGCCAGCTGCGGGCGGGGATATCCATTTCCTGTAGGGTCAGCGCCATCAGCCCGGCGGTGACGTTTTCGCCGGATGATACGATGGCATCGTATTCGCGCGCGTCATACATGGGCGAGGTTTCATTGACGAAACCCACCAGTTTGTTGGTTTCGCCGGACATGGCGGAGACGATGACGATCACGTCATGGCCATTCGCGACCTCGCGGCCGACGCGTTTTGCAGCGCGGCGGATACGGTCGAGCGTGGCGACGGAGGTGCCGCCGAATTTCATCACGAGAACGGACATTGGGTTCCTCATGTAACAGATTCAGCGCGGTTTATGCGGGTTGGGGAAAAAGGGCAAGGGTGCTGCGTTTGGTGGGGGCGGGCGCCTGCGGCGGAGGTATTTAGGGAACAATGAAGGGGTGGGGTTATGTGCGGTAATCGGTGGGGGTGCGGGTGGTGCCGGTGGCGACATGGGTTTCGGCGCGGGGGATGATATCGGTGTTTTGCGCCGCGATGCAGTGCCAGCCCTGCGGGGTTTTCGCCATGACGAACAGCATGATGGTATGGCGCGGGTCGGCGGCGGTGCCATCGGGGGCGGTTTGCCCCGTCAGGTGAAACCGGCAGTGGACGGTGGCGGCATCGCTGCCGGTCAGGCGGGTTTTGATGCGCCCTGTGGTCAGGGTGCTGTCGGGGAAAATGGTGGTCAGCCCATAGTCATGTGCGGTTTCGATGGCGCTGCGGCTTTGCCACCAGATGCCTGTGACGTTGACGAAATCGGCATCGGGCGCGAACAGCATGGCCAGTGCGGATGCGTCGCGTGCGGCCCATGCGGCGGCAAAGGCTGCGGGCATGTCCTGTGGGTGTGCCAGCATCAGAACGGGTGGTCCTGCCCGTCCCAGGTGCGAAAGCAGCCCGTGCTGTCGAGCGAGAGTTCGTCGAACCGTGCGGCCAGCCCTGTGGCCGATTGATCGACGGTGATATCGGCGGATGAGCTGCCCATTTCGGTTTGCACCCAGCCGGGGTGATAGATGCCCACGGCGATGTCCAGCCCGCGCAGGTCGGTGGCCAGATTGCGGCCCAGGTTCAGCGCCGCCGCTTTGGAGGCGCGGTAGATATAGCTGCCGCCGGGCGCGCGGGTGTCACTGGCCATTTGCGACGAGATGATGGCGATTTTCGCGTTTTCAGTCATTTGCAGGTTGGGCAGCAGGGATTGCACGGTCAGGAACACGCCCGTCACATTGGTGGCGAATGAATCGGCCCACATTTGCGGGGCATAGCCCCCTGCAAGGTTCTGGCCCTTGTCCAGATAGACACCGGCGTTGCAGATCAGCAGGTCAACGGGTTTGCCCGCCACCTGCGCGGCCAGTGCGGCCTGCTGGGCGGGGTCGGTCACATCCAGTCTGGTATAGCCGTCGCCACTGCGGGCGCAGGCGGTCACATCATGGCCCGCTGCAAGGTAGTGATCGGCCATGGCGCGGCCGATGCCACGGTTTGCACCTGTGATGACAACATGCATGGGGTGGTTCCTTTTTCGGGATCAGTTGGTTTTTTTGGCAGGTATAAAGGGCAGGGGCATGACGGGCACGCCATCCTCGATCAGTTTGCGGGCCTCTTCGGGTTTTGCTTCGCCATAGATGGCGCGTTCGGGGGCGGTGCCGTCGTGCATGGCGCGGGCCTGACTGGCGAAATTCATGCCAACGTAATCGGAATGGGTTTCGACCTGTTTGCGCAGGGCCGCCAGTGCCTTTTCCTGATCTGTGTTGGGGGCAAGGGCCGTTTTGTCGGCGGGGGCGGGTGTTGGCCCGGGGCCGGATTTGCCCGTGGCGCCCAATGCGGGGGCCATCAGCGCCTTTTCCACATTGGGCGATCCGCAGCTGTCGCAGGTGACCATGCCCGCTGCTTTGAGTTTGTCAAAGGCGGCAGAGGATTGGAACCAGCTGTCAAAGCGGTGGTTCTGGTCGCATTTCAATGTGAACTGGATCATGCCCTGTTCCTGTGTGATGGCGGGTTTTCTGACATGTTGCCGCCCAGTGTGACATATCAGTATGACATATAGGGGCCGGGGGGGAAATCAAGCACGGTTGCAGTTTGCGCTGGCCGCAAGGGGCGCATCAAGGGGTGCATCACAGGTGGCGCGGGTCAAACCCCAGGATCAGCGCCTTTAGTTCGGGTTCTGTCACCTTTTGCGCGGCCTTTTTCGGGCTGAACCATTTCAGTTTGCGCTGGCCGCGTTCGGGGAAATTGCTTTTCTGGCTTTTGACTTTGATCGGGAACACGCTGGCGCAGCAGGGCACGGCGGTTTTGCGGTGTTCGACCTTGATATAGTCAAAGCTGCCCAGCGGAGTGTCATGCGGGCGCCCGATCACGCCTGCCTCTTCCCATGCTTCGATTACGGCGCTTTGGGCCATGCTGCGGCCTTTGACTTGCCAGCCCTTGGGGATGATCCAGCGTTTTGTCCCGCGTGATGTGATCAGCAGGATTTGCAGTTTGCTGCCCTGCGTCCGGTAGCACAGGGCTGCGCATTGCTGGCGGGGTTGCGCCATCAACGCGGGGGATAGGCCGGTTTGCGCTGCTATCATGCTCACGGTTCTGACGGGCCTTTGCGATGATCGGGCCAAGTTGGCCATTGATGTCAGCCTAGGGGGAATCACCCTGTTGCGCCAGAATTTTTCATGGACAATCTGCGGGGATAACAGGCGGCCATGCCCCACCGAAAGGTGATTTGGTGCAGCTGCGGATTGCGCTAAACTGGAATCGCGTGTTTGAATGCGCTGCTTGCAACTATTGGACATTCCAAATGCGCTTTTTACGTCAGGTTCTGGTGTCTGTGATTGTTCTGGCCTTGGTGTTGGGGGTCTGGGCGCGGTTTGTGCCGCAGTCACAGCCATGGCTGGAACGGGCCGGGCTGTGGACGGTATTGCAGGGCTGGGGCATTGCCCCCGTGGCACCCGAAACCGCGGCCGAGGGCGGCTATAGCGCCGCGCCGGTGCGGGTGCTGGGGGCCATCGTGGCCGAGGGGCAGCTGAATGATGCGATCAGCGCGATTGGCGACGGGCGCGCCTTGCGTTCGGTCACCCTGCGGGCCGAGGCAACGGGGCGGATTGTGGCGGTGAATGCCGATGCGGGCAGTCAGGTCACGGCGGGGGCGGCGCTGGTGCAACTGGATGACAGTGCCGAACAGATCGCGCTGCAACGGGCGCGCCTGCTGGTGGATGATGCGGGCGACGAACTGGCCCGTGTGCAGCAACTCAAGGGCACGGGATCGGTCACCGCCCTGCGCCTGCAAGAGGCAGAGCTGGCGATGCGCACCGCCGAACTGGCGCTGGAACAGGCGCGGTTTGATTTGGCCCAGCGGGTGGTCAAGGCACCGTTTGACGGCTGGATCGGGTTGCTGGATGTGCAGGTGGGGGATCGCGTGAATGCGCAGGACCGTCTGGCGGTGCTAACGGATCGTTCGCAAATCCTGCTGGATTTTCGCGTGCCGGAACGGATGATTGGCCGCGTGGTGCCGGGCACGGCGCTGGTGGCGGTGCCGCTGGCCCTGCCGGATATGGAAATCAGCGGCGAAATCAGCGCTGTAGACAATGTGGTGGACCGCACCAGCCGCACTCTGCGGGTGCAGGGACGGCTGGACAATGCCGGTGATCATCTGCGGGCGGGCATGGCGTTTTCGGTGCGCATGATGTTCACCGGCGACCCCTATCCGGCGGTCGACCCGCTGGCGGTGCAATGGTCATCGGATGGCGCATTTGTCTGGGCTGTGCGTGATGGCAAGGCGGCGCAGGTGCCGGTGCGCATACGCCAGCGCAACGCCGATACCGTGCTGGTCGAGGGCGATCTGGCCGTGGGCGAGGTCGTCGTGCGCGAGGGGTTGCAATCACTGCGACAGGGCAGCGATGTGACATTGGCCGAGCAGCCAAGCGCGGCCCTGGCGGTGCAGATGGAGCGCCAGCTATGAGCATCTGGCGGTGGTTGCCCGGGCGTTTACCGGGGCGTTTACCGGGGCGGTTTTCGGGGCGGTCAGCGGCGCATGAGAGGCCCGAACCTGCTGATATCATTGGCGATATGCCCCGCCCTGTGCTGCGCGAGGGTGACGCGGAGCGAGTGCCCCATGTTCAGGGTGCTGTGCAGGATCCGGTTGTTGATTCTGCGGGGGAGGGGGCAACAGCCGCCAGCACCGAGCCGCCTGTAAATGACACGAACATGGGCGGCACGGCCCTGTTTGTGCGCCGCCCGATACTGGCGCTGGTGTTGAACGCGTTGATCGTGATCGCCGGACTGGCCGCATTGCTGGGGGTCGAGGTGCGCGAACTGCCCGATGTGGACCGCCCTGTGATCACCGTCACCACGCGGTTCCCCGGTGCGGCATCCGAAACCGTGGATCAGGAATTGACCAGCCGGATCGAGGGCGCGGTGGGGCGGGTTTCGGGCGTGCGCAGCATCAGCTCCAACAGCCGTTACGGGCGCAGCCGCGTCACGCTGGAATTCGAGGAATCCGTCAATCTGGATGTGGCCGCGACCGATACCCGCGATGCCATGGCGCGCATCGTCAACGACCTGCCCGACGGCGCAGAGGAGCCAGAGATCGTCAAGGCCGACGCCAATGCGCAGCCGGTGATCCGCATCGCTGTCACCTCGGCCACGCGGTCACCGCAGGAATTGACCCGCATCGTCGAAGAGCGGGTCGAGGACCGCATCATCAGCCTGCCCGGCGTGGCGGATTTGCAGATATACGGCGACCGCGCGCCGATTTTCCGTGTGGATATCGACCAGATGGCGCTGGCGGCGCGGGGTCTGACGCTGGCGGGGATACGCGCTGCGCTGGCCGATGTGGCCTATGATGCGCCCGCCGGTGATCTGGCGGGGGATGCGCAGTCGATCAATGTGCGCACCACCGCCACTGTGGCCACGCCTGCGGCCTTCGAGGCGCTGGAAATCGCCCCCCATGTGCGCTTGGGCGATGTGGCCGAGGTGTCGCTTGGCCCTGCGCCAAATGAAACGGTGCTGCGGGCCAACGGGCAATACGGGCTGGGCATGGGTGTGATCCGGCAGGCCACGTCGAACACGCTGGAAATATCGGAATCGGTGCATCGCGTGGTCAATGAATTGCAGCGCACATTGCCCGAGGGGGTCAATATTTTCACCACCTCGGATGATGCGGTGTTTATCAACGGGTCGATCACCGAAGTGGTGAAAACGCTGGCGCTGGCGGTGGCGATTGTGGTGTTGGTGATATTCCTGTTCCTGCGCGATCTGCGGGCCACGCTGATCCCGACGCTGACCCTGCCCGTGGCACTGACCGGCACCCTGGCCGCGATCTGGCTGGTGGGGTTTTCCGTCAATATCCTGACCTTGCTGGCGCTGGTGCTGGCCACGGGGATGGTGGTGGATGACGCGATTGTGGTGTTGGAAAACATCGTGCGGATGCGCAGTCAGGGGGTGGGGCCACGCGCCGCCGCCGTGCTGGGCACGCGGCAGGTGTTTTTCGCGGTGGTCACCACCACGGCCACATTGGCGGCGGTGTTTGTGCCGCTGTCGTTTCTGCCCGGTCAGGCGGGCGGGCTGTTTCGCGAATTCGGGTTCACGCTGGCGATTGCGGTGACGTTATCGTCGATCGTGGCGCTGACGCTGGCCCCGATGATGGCCAGCCGGATGCTGACCCGCGATGCGCCGCGTGATCCGCGCGGGCCGATGATCTGGCTGGGGAACCGTTTGGGCGGGCTATATGCCGCCAGCCTGCGCTGGGCGCTGGCCATGCCGATGGTGGTTGTTCTGATCTCGGTATTGGTGGCGGCGACGGCGGTCATGATGGCCGGTGGCATCCGTCAGGAACTGACCCCGCGCGAGGACCGCGCCGTGATCCTGATGCGGGTGACCGCGCCGCAGGGGGTATCGTTGCAATATACATCGGCCAAGATGGCCGAGATCGAAACCGCCATGGCCCCCCTGCGCGAGGCGGGCGAGGTCGAGGATGTGTTTTCCATCACCGGATTTGGCGCCGACAATCGCGGGTTCATGGTGATGCGACTGGCCGGATGGGAGGGGCGCAGCCGCTCGCAGGATGACATCGCCGCAGATATGCAGCGCCGGTTGGGCGATGTGATCGGAGTGCGGGCATTCGTCATTCAACCCAACAGTCTGGGCATTCGCGGCGCGGGGCGCGGGTTGGCCTTTGCCATCACCGGTGACAATTACGGGCAATTGGCCGATGTGGCGGAAACGCTGGTGCAGCGGATGCAGGATGACGGGCGGTTCGGCCGCGTGCGGTTGGAATATGAAACCACGCAGCCGCAGTTGTTTGTCGAAATCGACCGCACGCGGGCGTCTGATCTGGGGATAGATATCACCGGATTGGGGGCGGCGTTGCAGGCGGTGCTGGATGGCAGCTCGGTCGGGGCGGTGTTTATTGACGACACCAGTTTTGATGTGCAGATGCTGTCGACCAGCGATCCGGTCAATGATCCGGGTGATCTGGAAAATGTGTTTGTGCGGGCGGGTGACGGGCAGATGGTGCCAATGGCCAGTTTCGTGCGGCTGGAGGAGCGGGCCGTTGCGCCCGAGCTGAACCGCGAGGGCAAGAACCGTGCGGTGGAGATTTCCGCCAGCCTGTCACCACAGATGGCGCTGGGCACCGCCATGTCCGAGGTCGAACGCATCGGGGCCGAGGTCATGGCCGAAAACAACCGCATCGTGCCGCTGGCCGAGGCGGCAACACTGGACCAGACCGCCAGCGGTTTGGTGCTGACATTCGGATTTGCCATTGTGGTGGTATCGCTGGTGCTGGCGGCGCAGTTCGAGAGTTTCATTTCGGCGGTGGTGGTCATGGCCACGGTGCCGATGGGACTGGCCTGTGCGGTGTTCGCGCTGAATGCCACGGGGCAGAGTTTGAACGTCTATTCCCAGATCGGGCTGGTGATGCTGATCGGGATCATGGCCAAGAACGGTATCCTGATTGTGGAATTTGCCAACCAGTTGCGCGACGGCGGGGCGGATGTGCGCAATGCGGTGTTTGATGCGGCCACCATACGGTTGCGTCCGGTGATGATGACGATGATTTCCACCGTATTGGGCGGGGTGCCGTTGATCCTGTCGGCGGGTGCGGGGGCCGAGGCCCGCGAGGCGCTGGGCTGGGTCATTGTCGGCGGGTTGGGTTTGGCGACATTGTCGACGCTGTATCTGACCCCTGTGGCCTATCTGTTGCTGGCGGGGCTGTCCAAGCCACGGGCCGAGGCCGAGGCGCAGCTGGCGCGGGAACTGGCGGCGGCGGGCTAGGTTTCGGGTTTGGTATTTGTGGCTGCGGGCGGAGCCTGCGGCGCGAGTATTTTTGCCAAGAAAAAGCCGGGACCGGAATGGTTGGGCCAGAGCGTTTTTTTCGAGGGTTTTTTCAGGGGGGTTGCCCGAGGCGTCAGCCGAGGGCCACGCCCAACCGGGCAAGCGTATCTGTGATACGCGCTGCGCGGGCGGGAGCGGCCCGTTTGCGCTGGTTTGGTTCAGTAGTCTTTTTCGTAATAGACGCCGATGCCGGTATCGCCGTCTGATCCGGCGCGGCCGCGCACGGTCAGGCGCGGGTTGATTTTGAGGTTCAGGTTGATCTGGCTTTCGCCATCGCTGTTCACGGTCACATCGGTATAGATTTTATCGGATATGTATTTGCCCACGCGGGCCTCGGTTGTGCCGTCGTCGGCGGTGCTGACATCCAGATCGTCCAGCGCCAGATTGTCGCGGATATTGCCGACCAGACCGGCGCCGCCCTTGCCTGACAGCGTGCGGATGGCGGCGGCCAGCCGGATTGCTTGCAGGGGTGAAATCTCGGCTGCTTCGCGTTCGAACAGGATCAGCGACAGCACCTCGTCTTGTGGCAGGGTGGGGGAGCTTTCGAAGGTCAGCTCGGGTTCTGATGCCTGCCCTTCGAGGATGATGCGCACGGTTGTGCCTGATGCTTCGGTTTCGGCGACAAAGCGCACCCAGGGGTCCAGTGCGCCCTGCAATTGGGCGCGCCCTTCGGTCAGGTCGAACCGTTTGCCCAGCACGTCGAACCGGCCGCGGATCAGGTCGAACCGCCCCACGGGGACGACATTGGCGGTGGTGCCTGTGACGCGCAACCGTCCGCCCAGTTCGGCGTCCAGCCCGCGCCCGCGCACGAAAATGCGGCTGTCGGCGACGATGGTTACATCCAGCGGAAAGGATGCGGCGGGGGCGCTATTGCTGGCGCTGCTGCCATCGCTGGTCAGTCCGGCCCAGTCGCGGGTGCGCCGCGATTCAAAGGGTTCGTTGCGGTGTTTCAGCCCCGGCAATCCGGCGTATCCCGATCCGCCACCCGATGGGATGCGCAGGTCGGTTTCGCCCAGTTTCAGCGTGCCGTTGATGCGTGCGCCGCCGGTCAGCGGCCCCTTGACGAACAGCGCGCCGAACACGGATGTTTCGTATAGTTCGGGGTCGCTTAGCACGATGTCGTTCAGCTGGGCCTTGATATCGGCGTTGTATGGCGCGGACAGGGTGACGGGGCCGGTGATGGCCAGATTGCCGCCCGATGACACCCCTGCCGTGACGTTCAGCTGCGCCCGCCCGCCCGACAGGGCGACCCGTGCGATCAGGTTTTGCAGTGACACCCGCAGGCCCGGTGCGGCAAGGCGGGCATCGCGTGTGACCACGCGCCCCGAAACCGAGGACAGCGCCAGCGGGCCGTTCACCGACAGGTCGAAATCGGCGAAACCGCCCAGTGATCGCGGGGCCAGTGCATCATTGGCCAGCGCCAGTGGCACGGTGCCATCCAGCGACAGGTTGGCCGTTCCGGCGTTCTGCGCCACGCTGCCATTGGCAGACAGGCGGATGCCTGCGGGGCCGGTGCCTGACAGGTTGATCTGCCATGGCCCGCCCGCGTTGCGAGCGGTGCCTGACAGGGTGGCGGGGCCGCTGATTTCGGGCACAATGCGGCCTATGTCGCCCAGCCTTGCGTCCAGCGTGATGGCGGTGGTTTCATCATCGACGCTGCCCGACAGGTCGGCCGAGAGGCCATCGGCGCGGACCTCGGCGGATTGGACCAGAATTTTGCCCGCGGCGTTGCGGCTGGCGGTGATTTTCAGCGAGGATGCTCCGCGCATCAGCGGGTCAACCGTGGTGTTGCCGATGGCAAGGTTTGACCCGCGCAGCGTGGCGTTCAGCGCGCCGGTCAGTTCGGTGATTTCAGCGTCCAGCGTGGCGTCCAGATCGGCCCCGCCAGACAGGGATTGCCCCGCGATGGCGGACCATGGGCCAAGCTGCCCGATGCTGGCGTTTAGCCTGGCCGAGACGGGTTTCAGGCTGTCGCCATTGGTGATGGTTGCGTTCAGTGTCGCGCTGGTTTGCCCCGGTGCGGTGATGTCGGATTTCACTGTCCAGAGTTGACCGGATTGGGTGGCAGACAGGTCCAGTTTGGCGGGGCCGTTCAGGCGGGGTTCGACGGGGGCAAGGTCGGACAATTCGGCGGTCAGATTGGCAAAGGAAGCATCATCGCGCAGGGCCGCCTTGCCGGTGATTTGCGCCAGATCGCTGGTCAGGGACAGGCCGTTCACGGCGGTGCCTTTGGCGTCGCGCAGCAGGTGCAGCGACAGCGCGGATTGGCCTGCCAGCAGCGGGTCAAGCCGGGGTTGGGCCAGTGACAGATCGCTGGTCGCGCCGGTGATGCGGGTGTCAACCAGCCCTGTCAGGGGTTCCAGTTTGCCCGCCACGCGCAGGTCGGCGGCACCGTTCAGATCGACACTGGCAAGGGGGGCAAAGCGCGACAGGTTTTGCGCATCCAGCGTCAGGTCATGATCGACAATCAGGTTGGCGGGGTCGGTTTGCACCCGCAGGGTCAGCGCGCCTTTTAGCCCGTAATCGGACCCGCGCAGGGCGATGTCGGACAGGCGCAGGGGCTGGTTTTCCTGCCAGTTGACAGTCAGCCCGCCGGTCAGGGTTTGCCCCAGTGCAGCGGCCAGATTGGCATCGGTGGGGACCACGCCATTGGCGGTTAAATCCAGCCGCGTGTCCAGCGCACCAAGGGCGCTGCCATCGCCACGGGTCAGGGTGCCATTGCCGGTGATTGCGGCGCGTTCCAGCGTGATTTGCGGATGGTTCAGCCCCAGCAGGGACAGGTCCAGCAACAGGGTGTCGCCCTTGGTCGCGTCATAGGTCAGCGACAGGTCGGCCGCGGCGATGCGGGTTTCATCAACCCCGACGGGCAGCAGCACATCGGCCTGCCCGTCGGCGGGGGCGATGCGCCCCGTCAGGTCCAGCCGCGCGGGCCAGCCATCGGCAGACACAGCGCCCGAGCCGCGCAGCGACAGCGCATCGGCGCGCAGGTCCAGCGAATTGAGCAGCAGCATCCCGTCGGGCAGTTTCGCCGCCGAGAGTGTCAGGCGGATGTCATCGCCAAAGAAGGGGCGGTATTGCGGTGCGAACACGGGGGCCAGATCGCCGCCCAGTTCCGCGTTCAAGCTGTGGGTGACGGGGGCGGGGGTGCCCTCGGGCGCATCTGCGGGCAGCGCGGCGGTGTCTTCGATCAGGGTCAGGGTGCCCGACAGGCGTTCGCGCCCGTCTGTGGCCAGTTGCAGGGTGGCGGTGAAATCGGACAGCGGGTCATTGCCCGCCACGGTCAGCGACAGGGCCGGTTTGCCCGGCAGGTCGATCAGATTGGCGACGATCCCATCGGCAGGTTCCTGTAATTTCAGGGAAATTTCCAGATTGCGGCTGGTGTTTTCATAGCCGCCTTTCAGGGCGAATTCACCGCCCGCATCAATGCGTTTCAGGGTCAGGTCGGCGCTGCCCTGACCACCCGACAGGCTGGCGGATCCGTTCAGCGATGCCTCTACCTCTTGGCCCAGCAGGGGGGCGCCAAGGGCCAGTTTTTCGATGCTGAGCCTGTCGACGCGCACTGATACGGGCAGTTCGGGCAGGGCAAAACCGGTGCCTGCGGCCTCGGATGCGGCGGCGTCGGGCAGGGCGCTGGTTTGGGGGGCGCGCGGGATCAGCAGTTCCTTGGCGGTGAGGGCGGTCACCTCGACCCGACCGGCCAGCAGGGCGCTGCGGTTCCAGTCCAGCGTGACGCCGCGCAGGGTCAACCAGACGCCATCGTCATCGGCGATGGTCATTTGCTCCATGGTCGCCCGAGAACTGAGCGCGCCCGCGAAGCCGGTGATGGTGACGGCGCGGCCCGCGTCAGACAGGGCATCCTCGAGAAAGCCCTGAATGTATCCCCTGTCTTGCTCAGGCGTTTGGGCGGGGGCCAGAATGGGCAGGGAAATCAGGGTGATAGCGCAGAGCGCAAGCAATATACGTTTCATCAAAATGACTGTCCGATGCCGATGTAGATCTGAACCCCGTCGCCTGTGTTGCCGCTAACGGGGGCGGCCACATCCAGCCGGATCGGGCCGACAACCGTATCATATCGCACCCCCAGACCCGCGCCGGAATGCCACTGGCCCGACCCGTCATAGAGGCTTTCGGAGCCGATATAGCCAACATCGGCAAAACCGACGAGCGAGAATTTGCTGGCCCCGATTTTGGCGCGCAATTCGCCGGAAAACCCGACGAAAGAGCGCCCGCCAGAAGACAAGCCGCCGCCCAGATCGACATCCAGCGATTGATAGGGCTGGCCGCGCACGGTGCCGCCGCCGCCGGAATAAAACAGGTAATCCGGCGCGGTATCGGCGATGGATGACCCGAGCACCGACCCGATTTGCGCACGGCCCGCCAGCACGAACCGCCCGTCGCTGCCGAAATCGCGGTAAGCGCGGGCATCCAGCAGGAAACGCGCACCGGGGGCGGCGCCGCGAATGTCCAGATAGGGTGTCAGGTCGGCCTTGATATAGCTGCCCGAGGACGGGTTCAGTTTGTCATCGCGGCGATCATTTTCGATATAGCCGGGAAAGGTCAGCAGGGTGAAATCGCGCCGCCCGAAGGCATCGGTGATTTGCGAATAGCGCAGGGCCACGGCCAGTTCGCCGGTCAGGGTATCGCTGAAAAACCGGCTGGCACCGATGCCGATGCTGCCCGTGTCCTGCCGGTAGGTCGGTTCGTCCTCGCGCTCGGCCTCGACAAAGGCGAAACCCTTGGTATCGGGGCCATAAACGGCGGGGCGTTCGAAACGGGCGGACAGGGTGTAATCAATGCCGCCGGTGTTGCCGCCGATGCCTGATACCTTGCCATCAATGCGCAGACGGTCGGCGCGCCCTGTGATGTTGCGGTGCAGCCAGAACCCTTCGAGCGTGACACCATCAAAGGACGACAGTTCAACCCCTGCGCCGATGCGGCGGGGTTTTTCATCAATCACCGTGGTGGTGATGTCCATGCTGTTGTCGGGGCCAAGGGTTTCGGATTCGGTCAGCACCACGGAACGGAATGTGCCGGTGCGGCGCAGACGGTTGGCGGATTTTTCAAGGGCTTCGGGGTCGAAGACCTCGCCCTCGGGGAGGGAGGCGATGGTGCGCAGGCGGTTGGCGCTGACCACTGTGCCCTCGGCGTTGACCTGCATGCGGCCGAATTTGACCAGCGGGCCGGGGGCAAGGGTGATGTCGGCGTTCAACTGGCGTTTGGCGTGATCGGCGGAAATATCCTGTGCGGCGACATCGGCCTTGGCGTGGCCATTGGCGCGCCAGTCGCTGACCGACTGCACGGCGGCGGATTGCACGATGGTCGAGCGCGCCACCTTGCCGGTGCGAAAATCGGGCGCAAGGGCGGCACCCGGCGGCAGGGGATTGATGCGCGCGGTGCCAAAGCGGAACTGCGGGCCGGGGGTGACGGAAACGGCGATTTTGGAAATGCTTGCTGGCGGGTTCAGCGGCGGGATGGTGGCCGCCTCGCGCCCGTCGATCAGGATGTGGACCACGGGCCCGTAATAGCCCTGTGCATAGAGCGTTTCGACAATGCGCTGGTAATCGGCCTGCGCGGCGGCGAACAGATCCTGCGGTTCGGTGCGCCCGTCGGTTTGTGACAGGCGCAGCAGCGACCCGCCACGGATCGAATCCAGCAGAGTGTCGTTGTCTTTGGTATCGGCGGCGTTGTTCAGCCGAAACGACAGATCATCCAGCGCCCTGACGGGCTTCGCGGGGACAGCAGCGATAAGGGAGGCGCAAACCGTTGCAAGTGCCGTTCGGCGCAGCGGGAAAACAATGTTCAAACCGGGGTCCCTTCGGGATCAGAGGGGGCGTGGCGTGGCAGGCCATCAGGTAGAAAACGCACGAGCGCGTGATTTGGTTCAGATTAACGTGATTGCGCCTGCGCTGCCATCGGATTTGACGCAGGTCGCGGAAAGTTGCGCGCCTGAATGGCGGCAGCGGTGGCTATTCTGGCACTGGTGCCGGCAGGGGTGCAGTGGGGATACCAGGGGGGCCGAAAAACCCGCCGCGCCTAGGGCAGGGCGTGCAGCCAGAGCCAGATGGTGACCACCGACAGCGCCGTGGCGATCAGCACAGAAGACGCGGCAACGCGCCTGCCGACCCCATACATATTGGCAAACACATAGCTGTTGACCCCCGGTGCCATGGCCGATGTCAGCACGGCGGAGCGCATGGCGCCGGTCGGCAGGTTGTTCCAATGCGACAGCGCCCATGTGATGCTGGGGTGCAGCAACAGTGAGACGGCAACCATCATGGCGATCACCTTGGCGTCGCCTTCGGGGCGGTATTGCACCAGCACGCCGCCCAGTGCGAACAGCGCGGCGGGCAGGGCGGCGCGGCGCATCAGATCGACTGCGCCCTCGATCGGGCCGGGGACGTGCAATCCGGTCAGGTTGACGATGAACCCCAGCGTGATACCGATGACCAGCGCATTGCGAAACATCGCCCGCAGCACATTGGGCAGCAAACGCCCCGCGCTGGTGCCATTCCTGCGGGCGCGGGCGATTTCCATCGCGGTGATGCCCAGCCCGTAGCAAAACGGAGAATGGATTGAAATAATAGCATAATTCGCAGTCAGCGCATCGGCACCATAGGCGCGTTCCGTGATCGGCAGGCCCAGCATCAGCGAGTTCGAGAACAGGCCGACAAAGCCGATGGCCACGGCCTCCTCCCAGTCGCGTTTGAAGATATAGCGCGCGCCCAAAAGGCCGATGAGGAAGCCCGCCGTGGCACCGGAGTAGAAGGATATCAGCAGCCGCCAGTCAAAGCTCTGGCCAAGGTCCAGCGTCGAGATGGCAGAGAACAGCAGGCAGGGGATGGCAAAGTTTTGCGTGAATTTCATCAGACCATCCACATGCGATGTGGAAAACAGCCCGCGCCAGACAGCAATATAGCCCGCGCCGATCACGACGAAAACGGGCAGGACAACATCGAGGAGGGCTTGCATCAGGTCCGGCCTTTGCGTGGGGTGTGGGGGCGGGAGCCTCCGGCGGCGGTATTTTCAGAACAGTGAAGCTGATGGCGGCTTTCCGTTTCACTGTTCTGAAAATACCTAAGCCAATGCGGGGAGACCGAGCGCATCGGGTTCAGGTGGTGCGCAGGCTGCATCCCGTCACACCTGATAAGAGATCACCATGCCGTCATAGGCGGGGGTGATATGGTCGGGGGTTTCGGCGTCCAGCGTGGCGTAATCCAGATCGATGTGCATATTGGTCAGCACCGCGCGTTTCGGGGCCATCTGCGCGATCCAGTCCAGCGATTGTTCCAGATGGCTGTGGGTCGGGTGCGGGGCGCGGCGCAGCGCATCCAGTATCCAGCAATCCAGCCCCTGAAGCGCACCCCATGATGCGTCATGGATGCTGGCCACATCGGGCAGATAGGCCAGATCATTGATGCGAAACCCCAGTGCGTCAATTGAACCGTGGTTGACGGTGAAAGGGGTCAGGGTGATATCGCCGCCCTTGCCCGTGATGGTGAAATCGCCCTTGATCGTGTGCATGTCCAGGATCGGGGGATAGGGGCTGTCATCCGGTTGGATAAAGGCATAGCCAAAGCGGGAATAGAGGTCGTTTTGCGTGTCGCCATCGGCCCAGACCGGCAGGCGGCGGCGTTGGTTGAATACGATCATACGCAAGTCATCAATGCCATGCACGTGGTCGGCATGGGCATGGGTATAGGCGACGGCATCCAGGTGGCCGACATTTGCATCCAGCAGTTGCTGGCGCATGTCCGGCGTGGTGTCGATCAGCACGCGGGTGGTGCCGTCTGTGGTGATGCGTTCCACCATCATCGAGCAGCGTTTGCGGGTGTTTTTCGGGTTTGCCGGGTCGCAATCGCCCCAATGCCCGCCCAGGCGCGGCACGCCGCCCGATGATCCGCAGCCAAGGATGGTGAAGCGCAGTTCTGCCATTATTCAGGGGCCTTCCACTGGGCGGCCTTGGCGAACAGGCGGTCGAAATTGGCCTGTGTCTGGGCGGCGAAGTCCTTGAACTCCATATCGAACAGTTCCGCGCCTTTGCGGGCGGTATGGGCGGTATAGGCGGGTTCGTTGCGTTTGCCGCGATGCGGTGGCGGGGCCAGATAGGGGCTGTCGGTTTCCACCAGAATGCGGCTGAGCGGGGCATCGGCAAAGATGTCGCGCACGTCCTGGCTTTTGGGGAAAGTGGCGATGCCGGACATCGACAGGTAGAACCCCAGATCAATCGCGGTGCGGGCCAGTGCGGCACCGGAGGAAAAGCAGTGCATGACGCAGGTGAACGGGCCGTTGTTATATTCCCCGGTCAGGATTTCGGCCATATCGTCATCGGCGGCGCGGGCGTGGATGATCAGCGGCAGGCCGGTTTCGCGGGCGGCGGCGATATGGGTGCGCAGGCTGGTTTTCTGGATGTCCCTGCTATCGGCGGTATAGTGATAATCCAGTCCGGTTTCACCGATGCCGACGAATTTCGGGTGCTGTGCCAGCGCGATCAATTCGTCAACGGAAACAAGGGGTTCTTCGGCGGCGCTCATCGGGTGGGTGCCTGCGGCAAAGAACACCGGATCATAGGTTTCGGCGATGGTTTGCACCTGATCCAGCAGGCGCAATTTGGTGCAGATGGTGACCATGCGGGTCACGCCCGCGTCCAGCGCACGCTGGATCACGGCGGGGCGTTCCGCGTCGAAATCCGGAAAATCGAGGTGGCAGTGGCTGTCGGTGATTTCGATCATGGTTTTAGTGTTTTCTGACATGCGTTTGGGGCAAATGGGCCGTGCCGAAGGGCAGCAGGATCAGCCCGCAGCGGTGTTTTGAAGTTTGAAAACGGTATCTAGGACAAGCGCGGCGGGGTCAAGGTTGACCGCCCTTGCATGGGTCACGCGGGCGCTGATGGCCTGTGCGGTATTGGCCCATGCCCGCGCTTTGTGCGGGTTTGGTGACAGGCGGGTCAGCATGTCGGATTCGCCTGCTGCGGCCTCGACTTGTGGCGGTTGGCCAAGCGCGCCGGTGCGCGCCAGTCGCGCCAGAAGCAGATCATTGAGGGCCAGCATCAGGTCCAGCTTTTCCTCTCCGCCGCGCATGGCGGCGGCCTGCGCCAGTGATTGTGCGCGGGCGCGGTCCAGATTGGGCAGGCTGTTATATAGCCCGACCAGTTCGGCGTAGATTTTCATGCCATCCAGATTGGACAGGCGGAAGGCATCGCCCACCGATCCGCTGGCCAGCTCGGCCAGTGCGGCGGGGTTTTCGGCGGGTTTGGCACCGGCCTGTTGCAGGGCATTGTTCAGATCATCCGCGCCAAGGCTGTGGAGGCGCAATTCGCGACAGCGCGAGCGGATCGTGGGTAGCAGGCGCGAGGGTTGGTGCGCGATCATCAGCAGGGTGGTGCGGGCGGGTGGTTCCTCGAGCATCTTGAGGATGGCATTGGCGGATTGGATGTTCATTTCATCCGCCGCATCAATGATCACCACGCGCCGCCCGCCGTCAGCGGCAGAAAGGGAAAAGAACCCGTTCAGTTTACGCACCTGTGACACCAGAATTTCGGCGGCGAATTTGCCGTCGTTCCAGTTCTTTTCGCGCAGGGAATCGGTGCTGCCCGACCCGCCACGGCGCAGCAAGAACAGCCCCGGTTCCGACAGGGCGCGGGTGCGGTGCATCACGGGGTGATCATCGGGCAAATCCAGCGTTTCGGATTTTGGCGGCGCGCCGAACAGCCCGCCGTCATCGGGCGGGTTGGCCAGCAAAAACCGCGCAATGCGCCATGCCAGCGTCGCCTTGCCCACGCCACGCGGGCCGGTGATCAGCCATCCGTGGTGCAAACGGTGCGAATTGAACACATCCAGAAAATCCGCCTGCGCATCGGCGTGGCCGAACAGATGCGGCGTCATGCGCGGGTGGGGCGCACCTGTCAGGCGGTCGGGTTCTGGCTGGTCATGTGCATCGCTCATGCAGGGGTGTTTGCCAGATGGGCGCGGGCCGTGGCAAGCACATCTGCGGCCACGTCATCCATGGCGCGTGCGCCGTTGATGGTTTTGAACCTTGCGGGGTTGTCGGCGGCCAGTTGCAGAAACCCGGCGCGCATCTTTTCCTGCATGGGCTGGCCCATATCCTCGAACCGTTCCTCGACCCCGCCGCGGCCCTTGGCGCGGGCCAGTCCGGTGGCAGGGTCCATGTCGATCAGCACGGTCAGGTCGGGTTCGCGCCCGATCATCAGCGTATGAAGCTGATCCACAAGCGCACGCAGATCACCGCGTGACAGCCCCTGATACATGCGGGTGGAATCGGCGAAACGGTCGCAGATCACCACCTTGCCCGCCGCCAGCGCGGGCAGGATTGTGCGTTCCATATGGTCGCGCCGTGCGGCGGTGAACAACAGGATTTCGGTTTCTGCCGACCAGCGGTCTGGGTCACCTTGCAGGACAAGGGCGCGAATTTCCTCGGCCCCGGGTGATCCGCCGGGTTCGCGGGTCAGCACCACGTCATGCCCTTGATTTTGCAGGGTTTCAGCCAGAAGGCGGGCCTGGGTCGATTTGCCCGACCCGTCGATACCTTCGAATGAGATGAACCTGCCCATGGATCAGCCAGCGGGCGCGGGGGGCTGGTTCAACCGGTTCAGCAGGTGTTTGGCGGCGGTGGAAACCCGCACCATGAACCCGCCATATGCCACATCCGCAGCGGCCACCAGCGGCACGCGGGTTTCGGGCAAACCATCGGGGGTGAACACCAGTTCGCCCACGGGCTGGCCTGCGGTCACAGGGGCCTGAACCGGGGCGTTATAGATCACCTCGGCATCCAGTTTGTCGCCGGTTAACACGGGCAGCAGGGTCGAAACATCCTCGGCCACGGTCAGGCCGACAGAGGTTTTTGCCCCCATCCAGACATCGGCATTGGCCACCACGGTGCCCGATTTGATCACCTGTTTCTGGGCGAACTGGCGAAAGGCCCAATTGGCGACGGCCTCGGATTCTTCGGCGCGCGATTGGGTGCTGGGCAGGCCGGACAGCACAAACACCACGCGGCGGTCACCCTGTTTGGCGCTGCCGACAAGGCCGTAACCTGCCTCTTCGGTGTGGCCGGTTTTCAGCCCGTCCGCGCCGATGCCCAGCCCCAGCAAGGGGTTGCGGTTTTTGGTGTTCTGCGGTGCGCGCCCGTCGAATTTGAATTCGCGTTCGGCGAACAGCGGGTAGAATTCGGGGAAATCCTGAATGATATGGGTGGCCAGCAGCGCCAGATCGCGCATCGACATGCGGTGGTTGGCGGCGGGCCAGCCGTTGGAATTGGCAAAGGTGGAATTGGTCATGCCCAGCGTCTGTGCGCGCTGCGTCATGAAGCGGGCGAACCCCGGTTCGGTGCCATCGGGGGACAGGGCCTCGGCTATGACGGCGCAGGCATCATTGCCCGACAGCACGATGATGCCGCGCAGCAGATCCTCGACACGGACACGGTCGGTGGTGTCCAGAAACATGGTCGATCCGGTATAGGACATGGCGTGCTGGCTGACAGGCAGGCGTTCATCCAGCGTCAGGCGGCCGTCGCGGATGGCCTCGAATGCGATGTATAGCGTCATCAGTTTCGACATCGACGCGGGCGGCAGCGGCTGGTCGGCGTTTTTGTTCAACAATACCGTGCCGGTGCCCAGATCCACCACATAGGCGGCGCGGGCGCGGGTATCAAAGGCATGGGCGGGCAGGGCCATCGCCGCAACAAGGGCGGCGGCGAAAATGCAGTGCATGAGGCGGGTCATCTGATCCTCCTTTTATCGGCTGATCGGCGGCAGGGTCAGTTGGTTACGGCGTATGCGTCGCCAAACCCCTGCGCCTTGATCTGTTTCAACAGGGCGTCGCGTTCGGATTTGTTGCCAGCGGGGCCAACCACCACACGCCAAAAGGTTTTGCCCTGACTGGACTGTTTGTGAACCGTCGGCACCATGCCCGCCTTACGCATCTTGTCGGCGGTGCCCTTGGCGTTGGATTCAACCGAAAAGATGCCGATTTGCAGATAGGGTTTGGTCAGGGACGAACCACGCGGTTTGGCGGCGGGTTTTGGTTTGGGCGCGGGGGGTGCGGTGGGTTTTGCTGCGGGTTTCAGGGCCGCAGGGGGCGTGGCCGGTTTTGCCTCGGCTGCGGTGATGGCGGCGGCGGCACCGGCCACGGGGTCCAGTTTGCTGGCGGTCACTTCGGTCGGGGCGGGGGGGGCATCGACGGTGGGGGCGGCGGCGATTTCAGGTTCTTCTGCCACTTCCTCGCGGCGCAGGGCGGTCACGTTCAGCTTGGCGGGTTGACCCGCCAGCATCCCCAGCGCCGATGCCGCATCGGAGGACACCTGCACCCGCGGGCCGGGATTTTCACGTTCGCGCCGGAACAGCGCACCGATGACGAATTTGTTGTTGGCCGTGTTGCGGATGATCACACGTTCGGGTTCGGCCACATCGGGATGCGCCACCCAGACCCCGCCCAATGACGGGCGACCGTCCCACAACCCGTCCTCGGTGACCTGAAACACATCGGGTGCTTCGATGTCGCGTTCGATCAGGCGGGTGGAATTGGTTTTGCTGCTGGCAGCGCTGCCCCCGGAATTTTCGGTGTCCGCAGGTTTGGGAAATGCGAATTTCCCGCTTTCATCGCAACCGGTTAGGGAAAATGCCAGCCCTGCGGCCAGAATGAATTTGCCCGCCAGCATGCGCCGCCCCGTGGCGTTCGCGGTATTCCGATACATCATTGACGTGCCCCTTGCTCTCGCCTTCTGCCTGACGCGCTGCGATCCTCTGGCGGGCCGGTTGTCTGGCCTTCTGACAGGGGGCGCATTTCTGGCGCGTGGGCGCATCCTAGCGCCAGAAGCGGCACAAGAAAAGCCGCGCGTGGGGCCATCGGCAAGAAATCCCCCTATCTGTGTGCGTTACAGCCTTTGCAGAATCGCAAAAGGTGGATTATGCCCGCCCGAACGACCCCGAACGATTGCCGGAGGAGTGGCAGAGTGGTCGAATGCACCGGTCTTGAAAACCGGCGTGCGTGAAAGCGTACCGTGGGTTCGAATCCCACCTCCTCCGCCAAAGTATTTGTCCTTTAATATCAGTGCGTTAATGCTTTGTGGATTTGGTTTATTGACCACGTTATTGACCACATGAAGGCGTGGTCAGTCTTTTTGGTATTCCTGTGCCACTTCGGCCTCTGAATTAGGTAACGAAGCCGGGCCGCCTGCACCGGAAGGCAGATGTATGTCCGCACAGCGATAAACTTCGGCAAGAGCTGTTTTCTTGTCGATTTCGGCGTCATCCGTCCCATCCTGAAGGAAGCCCGAGGGCGTTAGCCCGGCCTGTTGGCGTAGCTCATCGATCTTGTCGGCGTGGATGCCTAATCGGTTGCCCATTGGGCGGGATATATAGGTCATGTGTGTTGTTTCTCACTTGTCGTTAGCTGTTTGCAGCGATGAACTTGAAATGGGTCCGTTAGAGGTATCGAGATAGCGGTCGATGATAAGTTCACATGCCGCAAGCCCTGCGCTGCTATTATAACACAAAATGGCTCCGCTTTAAAATTTGGAGGCAAATCGGTTCATTGATCTCTAGTACGGCATACGGGGTGAGGGGGGTATCGATGGCCCGTTCGTAGATGATAACACAAGTCAGCTAACGGCATTTGAAAGTGACCGCAAAGTCAAGATCTCGACGGCGCGGTAAGCCACTCGCGGCCTGTTCTTAAAATATCGCATATTTTACTGATCGTTTCTGATCAAATGAGGATTTTGCAACAAATACCTATGGAAACGGGCGAAGTTAGCATGCAACCTAGAGTTTTGACTTGACCAAGCACAGACTAAGGGGGGAGAACTCCAGTAATATATAAGTAAATTTTTGGGCGGCGATTCATGAAAGAAGAAAATAAAAAGCTTTTTGAGGCGATATGTGGGGAACACCTTTCTCCCAACTTTGACGAAGCTTTCGGTGAGATATACGACCAGAAGCATGATCAATTCCGAATGCAAGAAAATGCGCTTCTCGATTACAAGGAGAATTTTCCTTCTGCTGATGATATTAACTATCGTTCCGGTCTTCTTAAATTAATCGCGGCTTTTCACAATACCTATGGTGGTCTCATTTTATTTGGAGTTCGAAATGTAGATTTCAAGCCGGTGGGGGTGACCGGAGAATTTGATGTTGAAAAATACAATTCACTATACTCAGAAATTTTTAGCGAGAATATCGAGCTTATCAAAAATAGCTATTCAGTAAGCGTTGGAGGCGAGGACGTTAAGGTAATCGCGGTCTTGGTCCCTAGGAGGCGCTCTGCTTCCCCTGCGATAGCCCAGAGGAGCTATGGTCAAATATGCGAAGGCCGTTCTTATATTAGGGAGCGCCATGAGGCATTGGTTGCGAATGGCCGCCATTATCCTATTCTTTTCTCTGATCGTGAAATTCTAGGCGATGCGCTAAGTAACGAAATTTCTGGGCTGCAGTATTTCGCGCCTCCATCCCCTTCTACACTTCCTACCTTTATAGGGAGAGATCAGCTCGCGCTAAAACTATGGAACTGGCTACTGATCGACAAGAAGCCCAGAATTTACCTTTCAGGCGCTGGTGGTTCTGGAAAGAGCACCCTCGCTTACGAGTTCATGGATCAAGTTGCGCGAAATTGGGCTGGTCTAAAGCTAAAAAATTCTGAACCGATCGACTTTGTCGCTTTTGTCTCTGCTAAGGAGACCGAATTGAATGTGCGAACTGGAATTGAGCAGACGTATAGTTTGAGACAGTTCGAAGATGCAGAGGGATTGTTCAGACTAATTTTGGAAAATGTAGGGGGGGAGGACGAGGCCAGCTTAAAATTCCTGAATAGAGAAATGCTGTTAAATAGACTTGAGACACTTTTCGATAGCTTTAATGGGCTTATCGTTATTGATGATATCGACGCATTGGCTCGTGCGAAGCGGGATACTGGGGAAGAGGACCTATTTCTGCTTGCGAGTCAGGCCCAAAAGGTCATCAAAATAGTATATACTTTGCGAAACGACGCTTCCTACGCTATGAATGCGGCAATTCCTATTCCTGGCTTGGATGAAGTTGCAGAGATACCAAAGTTTGTTGATGCTTGCTGCGACTTATTTAAAACTGAACGGCCAAATTCATCACAACTGGCGGACATTATTGCTGAGAGCTCTCGATTGCCTTTGCTGATAGAGACGATAATTGGCCTAAGGACTAACGGCAGTAGCTACGATCAGGCCATGCGTGACTTTCGTGATAGAGGAGGGGACGCTGCTCGCAGTTATCTATACCAGCGGGAATACGAGAAACTATCTAACAAAGGTAAGAGCCGTCAGGTTCTCGCAACACTTGTTCAGTACGGGCAGCCTCTCAGCTTTGACTCAATCTGCGCCCTTACGAACTCGCTAGAAACTGAAGGAATACGGTCAGCGATTAATGAGACGGCGAATATATTTTTGAAAGTTTCAAGCGCTGATGACGGGACAACCGCGTACAGTTTGACGCCTTCTGCAGCAGGATTTGTTCGCTCTTACTCGGAGCGACTTCCATATTTTCAAGCTATCTGCCGCGCAATTGAGCACTTCCAAAAAGACACAGCCACTTCAACTCCGCGTGAAGCGGCGACAATTGCAAAAGCCGAGCACCTTTTGAAGTCAAAACAATTTGACACCGTAGTAAGGCTATCTAATGAGCTTGAGCTTAGTGATACTGTCAGAGTTAACCCTAAATTTATGGCAATATGCGGTAGGGCCCTGGTACAAGCTGAACACTCGGACTTAGTGAAGGCGCGAGATTTGTTCCGCTCCGCATCTAACTTTGGGTTTGATGATATATTTATGATGCGTGCATGGTACCATGCTGAGAGAAAGTCCGGATATCGCTATACTGAAGCAATTCAAATCTGCCGGTTGGTCGTAGATAATCCTAGATACTCAAGCAGACATCGATCTGAGTTCTGGTCGAAGATTGGTGAATGCAATGCTACGCAAGCACGTTCGCTATATGGAAATGATAATCCTGACAAAATGAAACTCTATGCCGAGTCTGTAATTAGCTATTCTTGGGGATTGCATTATGCTGCCTCCTCTACTGAAATCGATCAGACTTTGACGTTAGATTGGCTCAGTAGGGCGCTAGACGGTTATATTAGTTGCGCAAACGGGGATTTTCGCGTGCTTTTAAACTCTTTCGAAGAACCTATAAAGGCCGGTATTGTTTTTGGGCCTGAGGCCGCAAAAGTGTTTCAGGTTTCGGTGACCGGATCATCGCGAACCAGAGATATAAAAGCTCTGAGGAAGTATCATGGTACTCTTATTATGGGAATAAGTGCAATTACTCGGTTTGCTGGAAAAAGACATATGCAAAATATTAGTCGGCTGGTGGGAGCATTGAATGTGGCGAAGAAGTCTTTTGAAATTCACATAATGCAGTTAACTAATTGAGTAATGGGATGTGAGGCTAATTTTTGAAATTTGAACTCTAGCCGTAACTTGAAAAATTAGCATCGAGCATTTGTCTTTGAAGAGAATAGCTCGGTCGTTCTCGGGGGTGTGCCTAACCAAAATCGTTTCTGTTGATCGAGGGCGTAACTATCGCTTAGGTCTCTGCGTAAGGAGGAATAGCGAATTGGGAGCCGTCAGCCGCTTCTGCAGATCTGGACCAAATATCGCTCTACAATTGAGATTTTGTGCAACTCACAGCCAATGTTGGTGCTCGTAGTCGGATATCATTTGTTTCTGGCTCAGAATATTATATTGGAATGCTGCATCCGCGCGCCCGGAATGGGTAGATACACATTCTGTGTTGGAAGCCCACTAACAACTAAGCCGGGCAGCAATTTTTGGTTTGGGATGAGTTTTTCAGTCCGAGAGTTACGGTCTGTGCAACTTTAATTGCCAATAAGGTTGTATCGGTACCGACAGATACTGCGCAGCCGATTGGGGTGCCCCCGTACCCCCGTCTTGGTACCATCCAAGTTGTTGAAATAGAATAACTTTTTAGGTAGGGTATTGACTGCCAATACACGTAAATTGTATTTCGCTGGAACGTTTAATTTGGCAAACAGGATTTCGTGCTGTCTGAGCCAACTTTTCGGCGCTTTAAGTGCTGCTGACGTGCCCAAGTGTCTACCCTCAGGCGGCACGGGCAGACAGCCTGTCAGCGGCGTTTTTGACGCTCATTGCTGCCCATTTCTTGCCACGTGGAGTCGGCACATTAGCGGCGTTCAACGCGTCCGCGATCTTCTGAAAAGACGAACCAGTTTCACGCATCGGAAGGATGATAGAGGCGACGCGCGTTGCAGCCGCGTCAGCGGCCTCTTTGCACGCCGCATTCCTCTGCATTGTCTTGTCGCGAAGTCCTCCGAGCTGGACGCCACGCGCCTTGGCTGCAGCGAGTGCTTGCTTGGTTCTAAGGCTGATAAAGTTGCGCTCTTGCTCAGCGAGTGCCGCGTAGATATGGAGCTGGAACGCGTCAGCGTTTGGCATGCTAGCAACCCTTATTTGTAAGGCTTTATCGTCCATTAGAGCGGCGATTTGGCTGACCTTTCTGGACAGCCTATCGAGCTTGGAAACGAGCAATTCTGCGCCCTCCTTCTTTGCCAGTTCGATGGCTGCGGCGAGTTGCGGACGGTGCGCGTCAGCGCCGCTCTGGACGTCTGTGAAGGTGCCCAGAACCTCAAAGGGGGTGTCGCTATAGTTGTCGAGGAATAGGGCAATATCGCGGTCCTGAGCTTCCAATCCAAGCCCGGATTCACCCTGAGATTTCGAGCTGACACGGCGGTAAATTGCATACTTTTTGAGCATTTCGGGCCTCCATATAAATCGTCATCGTTCGTTGTGTTTTTTATATGGCGTGCGCAGGCTCGATTCGCGAGTCTTTTCAATAGGATAGGCGAAAAAAAATTTATTTCACGCTCGCTATATCTGAGTCTTTCTGTGTGTTAATGATGGTTCAGTATTGCTTACATATTTTTGGGGGTTGTACGCGCTGGGGCGCGTAGCGGCTACTCACCATTCTGCTGCTTCAGGCGCTTTTCAAAGAAAAAGCTAACCCTAGAAATAGTTCGGATAAAGGAGGCGGTACTTTCCAAAAAGAGAAAGATTAGAACGAAGTTCAAGACCTCGGAAATCCATGAAAAACACGCAAGCACCCATTCTCTTTGATCTCTTACTATGCCGAGACCGCCCTCAAATTCGGAAGCCACAGCGAGCACCAAGGACTTATCAATCCCCGGCAGTAGAAGTAGGAGCGCCACCACTACCGAAAAAGTGGCTACAATGTTGAAGTAAGACACATTGTAGAATAGCTCATTAGACAATCTTGTGAGCTTTTTCGCAGAAAGATATTGTTCAATGGAGGACTTGTCGACAACTGGGGCAGACCCCGAAAGCAAAAAGAAAAGAACGCTAAAGCTAAAGCCGATCAATATTGACTGCACGGTCAGGAGAGCCGCGATTGCATCCGATCCAATTTCCTCAATCAATAAAGCCACCGCCAACGAAACGGCGATAGCACAGAACGTACGTTTCCAAACAGGCTTTCGTACACCCGTGTCATAGTCATAGAAAGTATCCCAATGCCTTTGGGCGATGTCCAGCAGACTAGACACTCTCTTTCCTCGCGATTATTTCGTTCGAGAGAACTTCATACATTGCAGCTTCTGTCTCGTCGTAGTCGGGGTGACCATCATACTTGATAGTTACACCCAGATGAAAACGAGACGCAAAGTTTGAGCCACCAAGAACATATATCACTCTATCAGTTCCGTTGACACTCGCTAGTACGGTACAATTTTCGACGTCATCATCCTTCACATCGATTAGTGAACTTTTAAGAAGTTCCGCTATGGCCTTTTTTCTTTTTTCGAGTGGACTCTTCAGTAGCGAGAAAAGGCTTTTCCTGACCTCTTCCTCAAATCCGTCCTCTGCGCTTCTCTTTTTGACTGCGACCATGCTTCCACTGGAAAAAAGATTATCAGATGTAATCTTATTGCCCCCGCTGGACATGGATACTTTTACTTCTTTTGCAATTGCCTTTGAAAAATCAACGGCATCTTGACGGAACGTATTGGCATCAACATTCTTTCGGCTCGGGAGCAGCTTCAGTAGCGTCTTCTTAAGCCCTTCATAAAACCCATATAAGCCTAGGTATTGACTTCCGATGAAGATCCGCCCGCTGTCAGAGAGATAGAGAATAAAATGGAATCTTCTCTGATTTATGCTCTCCGCCGATATTTCTCCTTTCTCAGAGTTCTTGTACGCGTGACCCCAGTAAGCTCCTTCATACACGCCAAATAGACAACGGTTATCTTTACGCTTAATACGCGAGAATGGAACAACTCGGCCAAATTTTACGTTATCATGATCGACTTTATCAGTTAGGTCTGGGGTTTTCTGATCTTCAATCGCTTTGCAGAGCGCATCAAATTCTGCTTGAGAGAAGGGATGAGTCGTAGGTTTCTCTCCCTCATTCATAATCGTTCTTTCGAAATAATGGAAACTAACGGTTACCGCTTCGTCGCGCTTGTATTTAGCCAACCTTTGTCCCTTTAATCTCCAGTCGCAACCATTCTCAAAAATCGAGGTTTCGACACTTTTATATAATGGTGTGTCGGCGCTAGAGAAGGTTGCGCCGAAATCGGGGGGATCGTAGCGTGCTGTCGATCCTAGCTCAAGGCATGTGATGGGCGAAGGGATGCAATCGCCAAGCCCAGTCGTTTTCAGGTTGCTTTGCGTAGTAGAGGCGACCCGACATGACCCGACATGACCCGACTATGTCGGGTCACGTCAAACCCCTTATTTTCTTGACCATTTCAGCCTTCCGACCCAACGACCCGACACTTTCTTTATTTTTATAGAAAATAGAATGATATAGGTATCAGGACGGGGACACACCCTCGCTATCAAATCTGAGCTGGGATTTCGTAAAACAGTCGGGTCAGTTGGGTCGTCGGGTCACAATGTCGAGTATTCGTTTTAATACAGTGCCTTATCATGACCCGACACAGTCGGCTTAGTCGGGTCACAGTCGGGTCAAAAGGAAAGGGGCGCTGACGCGCCCCTTTCCAATTCAGTGTGCTCGCCGCTCAGCGACCATACCGCTGCCGCACCACCTTCAAGTCATCCAGCGACGGAAAGGTCACGTAGCGGACCCGGTCATTCGTCGTGACCGGCGTGTTGTCCGTTGAGTTGGTCTGGTACGTCACTTGCGCCTTCAATTCACCACTGGGCGCGTCAGCGCCCAACAACTCGCCGATGGCCTTGTTCGCGTTCTGCGCGACGTTTCCCCGCCCGCCATTCGGGTTCAAAAGCGCCTTCAAATGAGGGTCGGCAACTACAGTCGGATCGCTCTGATTCAGCGGGTAGTGAAACGTGGTGCCGTCCTTCATCCGGCCCGTGATCGCACCATCACTGATAAGGTCCATCAGGATCGCCGCAGGGCCTTCAAGGCTCTGCCCTGCCTGTGAACGCAGTGCATCCGTCTTCGGCGGATTCCGCAGTCCGTCCCATCCGCCAATCACGGACGGGTTCCAGTGCATCAGGTCGTAAACCATGGCCTCAAGCCGGTATTGGCTTGTTCTCGCTGTCCTGACTGCGGCGCATTGGTGCAAAAGTTACTAGATGCTACCGAATGTGACACGCTAAAAAAATGCAGCGATACCAATACCACTCTGGTCCCGTCAGACGAAGTACAAAATGCGGTCCCCTCTCGTATTGGGAAAATCCGCGAAATGGAGTCTCGGTCTTGGTATGATTTGAACGATCGGGTGGTCTATGAGTGGCAGAAGTACGCAGGCCGGTATCACGAAAAAACGGTTGATGCGCACCTTGCTGCCATTCGGGATTTTGAGGCGTTTCTGCAGGGAAAAGCGTTGGGTTCGGTGAAGACAGCTGATGCTGCAAACTATCGAAACAGGTTGATCGAGTTGTCCCAGAAACCGCAGGAGGATGGGGGCTTGAGTAAGTCAACAATCGGTCACAGGGTGTCGCATCTCACCTCATTTTTCAAATGGCTGTGCGCACAAGACGGCCACCGCCGGTTGAACAGATCAATTCCTGACAATTTTACGCTCCCCAAAAGTGCGCGTGCGAAATCGCTGCCTCGGGAGGCAAAAGACTTTCCGAATTTTGAGCAGGCGTGCGAGATGGTCAAAGGCATGTCTCGGACCAGCCTTGTGTCGCGTCGAAAGTGCGCCATGGTTGCCTGCGCTGCAGTTGGGGCGTTGCGAGCGGAAACTATCACCAGCTTGCGGATTGAGGATGTCGAAATCGATCGGAGCCGGTTCGCATTGGACGCCAATCTGGTGAAGGTGAAAAACAGCAAGAGCTCCTACATCGAATTTTTCCCGGGTACTGAAATGTTCGAAGAGATTTTGATTGAATGGATCGATGAGTTGCGAAAGCTCGGGTATTCAGGGAAAGACGCGTTGTTCCCCATAGCAAAGACCTGAAGCGCCAAAGCGCCAGCCGCGACCTCGAAACAGAGCGAATCCGGCCGATGACCAGCATCTCAGCGCTCAGCGAGGCTTTCGTCGCCGCCAGCGCGGTTATCGGTAAGAGCTATTCCCCACACGCAATGAAACACTGCATCGCCGAGCTGGGGCGGAAAACCTGCACAACAAATTCGAGCTGGGCTTGGTGGGTGAAAAACCTCAGTCATGACTCCCCGAAAACCACCGAAGCCTACGGCAAGCGTGACGGCGAGGGCGAGTGGGAGGTGCTAGAGGGGCGGAGCGTTGCCTTTGGTTTAGGGCAGGATGAGTTGAGACCGGAAGATATGCCGCTGCTATTGGCTTTCCACGAATCTGAACTTCCACCAACACATCCCGAATATCAAAGAATCCAAGCCCTGTTTTTGCATAGGCAGCAAGAACGATCGAGCAGAAGATAGTGCGAGTGTTTTGGGGCGGTGTTCGATCTTCGTGGTATCCCCGTCGAAGTAGACTCTGCGCCAACTCTGAAGAAGTAGACGCATGCGAAAGAGCCGTTCACCGAGGCGCAGATAATCTGGATGACCGAAGAGCATTAGGCCAGAAGGCCGACCGGTGAGCTGTGCTGCAGGCCCGGCCTGAGCACCGTTTCGGCATTCAAGCTGAAGGCCAGGTATGGCGGCATGGGCATGGGTGTTTGCTGGACAACGCCGACGGCTTATCTTGATGACTTGCCATCCCACGGCAGAAAGCCGTCGATGTAACTTTGTGGATGGCATTGAGATACCCGCCAAAAATTATGAAGCAAGCCGGATTCAGGCTGGGATCACTGGTCTCAAAAGGGGGGGAGGTAGCGCGAAGTGGTGCCGCTGAAGTGCATCCCCGCCGAACGGGGGGGGCCAGACCAAAGTATTCAGATGTTCCGACTGGCGCAGCGGGTACGAACAAACCTGTATTGGTAAGGCGAGTAGTTTATGGGGCGGTTTCAGTTGTTGACGCTCGGACGAATAGCGCCGAAGATGTTCGTGTATTGGGGCAGTGTTTTTGAAGTAGGCAGACATGCGATCATTTCTGAAATTATTCGGCATTGTTGTGTATATCTGCAGCCTTTCGCCCGTGAATGCCGAGTCCACGATCACCACAAAGGCGCGGGATATCTTTGAACGCGCAGAGGCGGATTTTGATATCGCTCGCGTAAAGTTCGAAATCGACCGGCTGATCGATCCAACCGTCAATGTAAATCAGGGCCTTGCCCGCATTGACCGGATGGTTGCGGATATTGAGGGGATGGTGCCGCGCAATGCAGATAGCTGGGAGAAAGTCGAAACGCTCCGCAAGTTCATCTATCAAAGCGGGTCCTGGAACAACCATCGTGCCTTTGCTTATGACATGAGTGACCCGCTCGGCGAGACGATCCAGAACAAAATGATGACGGATTACTTTGAGGATCGGCAGGGCAACTGTGTGACCATGCCATTCCTGTTCATCATTCTGGGCCAGCGGATCGGGCTGGACGTCTGGCCAGCCCTTGCACCGCTGCATGTGCTGGTGAAGTTCCGTGATGATCGCGGCCAGGTTTACAACCTTGAAGCCACCAGCGGCGGCGGCCCGGCGCGTGACAGCCATTACAACCAGCTTGGGCCAATCACGCCACTGGCGCTGCGCAATCAGGTTTATCTCAGCCCTCTGGATGAACGAGAAACGCTGGCCGTCATCGGCGTTGTGGTGATGGAATATCTGCTCAAGCAGGGGCTGTACGAGAGCGCCATCGAGGTCGGAGATCTGCTGCTCGAATACCACCCGACTTATGCCTACGTTATGGTGAAGAAGGGTTCAGGTTATTACAACCTGGTCCGCACAGAGTTCATCGAAAAATATCCGAATTCCAGTGCGGTGCCCGTCGATCTGCGTGATCGGTATGCCTACCTGGGCAGCCAGAACAGGGCGATGTTCCAGCAGGCCGAAGCGCTTGGATGGCGAGAAAGATAGGGGTTATTTATGGAAGAGATAATTAGAATTATTCTGGCTGTCAGTATCGCTGTAAGTGCTTCGAAAGCAAGTGCGCGTTACTTACAGGCTGATCCTCTAGGGTTAGTGGATGGGCCAAGCCTTTATGGATATGCATTGCAAAATCCGGGGCGATATGTGGATCCAAATGGGCTTGAAGTTGTGATTATTTGGAACCATCCTGTTCCTGGGAACCCATTTGGTCACTGCGCTGTTGCGGTCAATGGAGCGGTTTGGTCATTCGGAACAAGCCATATAGATGGCGGACCTTACAGTGACTACACAAATGATATGCGGCAGAATGGTCGTGCTATGACAACAGTCACCCTTCCAACAAACTCGGCCCAAGATAACAGAGCGCTTAACTACCTCAACGAGTGGTCGAAAAACAAGGATCCATATAGTGAGTTCACAAATAACTGTGCTCATATATGCCAAGAGACGATGGACGCAGTTGGGGTGCCGACAGTATGGGCGCCACGGTTGCTTCCAGTTAACTCGATTAGACGCGCCAACCGATACCGTAACAGCCAAATTGCAACTGTTCCTGGGTTCGAATAGAAGAAACCAAAAGCATGGCTACAAAAAACGCCCTAGGTCTCGTCCTCATAACGTCGATCGCTCTCTTTTCTAGCAAGGCTTGGAGCGATGAACTTCGTGATGCCCCGTTTTGGGCAAATCTTCAAAGTCTGAATAATTTGGTCCCAGAGCATCTTGCTGATAAGCGGCTAGGGGTCGCCTTCGTCGAGGTATCGGAACCAAAATTTTCATGGTTGCGTTGGCCTAAAAAAATAAAAAGGCATGCGGTGCTTTGGTTCAAAGTTTCCCATGAAACACACCTATATGGTGGCCTTTTCCTGACTGCATTAGATTCGGAAGGTTCCCCATTTTTCTTCCCTGTGGAACCTAATATTTCATTGCCTTGTGTTGATGTTGATGATGCAGTGATGTCCGTGGAGGTGTTAGAGCCCATTGACAGCTTAATTCGAAGCTTTTGTACTCAGTAACAAAGAGCTAAGCGTAGATTCTATAAAGCTTCACGTGACGCAATGAACCTTGCTTCTTGCAGTAGGCTACGAATGCCGCACCTGCATTCTTGGGCCGGCTTCCCTTGGCCGTCGCCTCATGGAAAAAGTCCATCCAGTTCGCGCTCAACACATGGTCGTCCCAGCCCTTTCCACGCGCGATCTCTCGTGCTTTATCCTCGGCCCATTCCGGCAGCACAGTGCCAGCAGCGGTGGTGGCGTCCGCGATTGACCGGCAGATCGAAAGCGGCGTTCTGGACATCAAACCGGCTCGCTATCCCGGTCACCCTCTGCGCCCCGCTTCGGTGCTTTCATCACCACCTTCGCCTTGAACTCAGGCAACTAGTTCTTCCGTTTCGGACATCTTTGATCTCTTTCTTGTCGAACATCAGATGACAACAAATCATAGCTTAAGTCAGCGTCCGAATTTCGGGGGCAACTCAAATCTCTTGTTCGCTGCGGCGGGAATGCAGCGCTGGTTCAAGGATTTGCGGAATCTGTTCGATGCCGGACAGATCCTTCCAGCTGATTTTTATCAGGAGAGGCAGTGTGGTCCGGTTTTTCCATGTATCGCTCCAATGTGCGGCTCCCTTTTTGTTATGTTTGCCCCAGTACTGTATTCTCAGCTCTGATATGCCTTGCGCCAGTTTGTGAGATGCGTCCGAAGCGCCAGAGTGTCTGGCGACAAGATCCGTATCGGAAAGCTCAACCTTTGCGCGCAGGATGGCAGCGGTTGGCGGAGACCCGGTCCTATCTGTCATCAGGAAGGTGAAATGGGTGGGATGCCCTTCGAAAGGCGGAGTTCCCGGGAGGCTCAGGCCCGGCGGGATGCTTTCCACCCACGCCCTGACCTGCTCCTGCGCGATTATTTCTTCGGTCTGTGCATCCAGTCGAACCAGTTGTGTTCCGGATCGTCCCAAAGTGGCGAGCACTGAGGCGACAATGAGGGCGCTCATGGCCATGACAATGAGCGCGATCATCACTTCCAGCAGTGCGATGCCATGCCGTGTGCGGCGGGATTTTCTCAATTCTCTATCCGGGTGAAAACTGTAGACATACGAAAAGGGGCGCGCAAAGTTTCACTTTCTCGCACTGTAATTTCTATTTTGCGCAACTGCGGTATTGCCTGCTTGTTTGACTGTTGAGCCATCGGGGTATCGCTGATTAACCAGAAGAACCGTTCGCCCAGAACACCTTCATCCGCCATCGCAGGCCAGGTGGCGCTGTATTCGGTCAGCAAGGCCCTGGCGAGCCTGGCCATCTCAAGGTTACGCATGACATGGGCCTGACGCGCATAGCTGCTTGCCAGGCTCAAGTAGGCTGTGCCTGCAACGAGGCTGACGATCGCAAAGGCAACAAGGCTCTCCAGCAGAGTGAAGCCCGATTTTCTACGGCGTGCCATCAGAATGTTCCTGTGTTCACGTCCAGAATTGCGCTCATGACAGAGTAAACCAGGCTGCCAATGGCCCCACCAATGAAAAGCGTAAGGAGAGGGGTAAGCAATTGCAAAGCACGTTCAATCTTCAGCTCGATGCTTTTTTCCAGGACGCCAGAAATCGTATCGGCCATCCGCCCCATCTGATTGGTCTCCTCCCCGAATGAAAAAAGACGAACAACAAGCGGCGGCATCCGGCAGACAGCCCCCATTCCCTCGACGGCGCTCCCGCCAAGCTTCAGATTTTCGGAGGCGGCCCGGAAAGCCGAAGTGAATTTGCCATCGGGGATCATTCCGGCAGAATAATCGAGTGCGTCGGGCAGGCCCATACCGTTTCTAAGCAAGATGCTGAGGGCAGAGAACTGGCGTAAGAGCTGGGCTTCGTGCATTACGGTGCTGAAAAAGGGCAGGGCGCCAATGATCAATGCGCGGGGGCGCGTCGCCTGCGGTGAAAGTGAAAACAGCGTTAGAGTTGCCAGGATGAAAGCAACGCCAGGCAGAAGGACGACGCTGTTGTCATGTAGGATCTGCCCGCCGGCCAAAAGCGTCCTCAGGAGCCATGGCATTGGTTTTTCAAGTGAAGTGAACACGGGTTGCAACGCGGGCGCGAGGTAAAGTGCGATAATGAATAGCAGCGCCAAACCAGCAACGATCAGGATCATCGGATAGATCAGTGCCGCAGACACGCGACTTCGCAAACGGTCAGTGCGCCGCAGAACAAGCGCCAGGTCATTCATGCTTTCCGGCAATGTGTTGCTGTTTTCGGCGATTAATAGAATTTGTCCGAAAATAGGGCTGAACCCGCTGCCGGTTTCGTTGAATGCCCGAGTCAAGGCAGCTCCGTCCGCTATGCGCGCCGTCATTCGCTGAAGGTGACGTTTCAGGGCGGGCGTCGGGGCGCTCTCTGCGGCTGTTTCAAGAGCTTTGGTCAAAGGTAAGTCAAGGCCGGTCAGCAACCCAAGCAATTCAGCAATAGCCGCCTGATCAGAGAGCCGGTGCCCCCTGTTTCCGAGGGAGACTTCCCGTGCATACCATGGCGCCTGATGGGGTGAATTTTGATCCAGTTCGTATACGGCAATGCCATGAGATTTAAGCTGAGCAAAAGCATCTGCCTCGTTGATGGCTTCGATCTGTCCCGTTTCGATGCGGCCGGTCGAATCCAGTCCTTTGAAAAAATAATGTTTCATAGATTTGGCTGCTTTGGTTTCGTTTTTCCACCTGCCTTGCAGAGCAACGGCATGGTCCGCTTAATGGTCGGTGAGTGGAATGGGCTGAACATGGATGCGAACCACTTCTGTCTGGCCGGGGGCTTGCAAATGTGGCTGAACCGATGCGACATGTCTGAGCTCTGGGGCAATAACTCCTGGTCTTAGCCCGCCTGTGCGTGCTGACTGAGTGAGGAGAGGGGCCTTGTCGGCACTTATGCCCATTTCGGCCATTGTCTGTTCCAGCGAGGGCATACGCCCGGTTGGCGTAGACTGTCGTAGCCGCTCTCTAACCTGAAACACTTTTTGAGGGTTCAGGCCAGCGAGTTGCAATATCTGATTTGGAGCAAGATAAAGATCTATCAGCCCTTCCACGTCTTGCAGCACTACTCTCCAGGCCCGCCCTTCGAATTCCATTTCAAACGGGGTTCCGTCAAAGCGTAGGTGAGGCGCATCCCCTTTGGCGCTTAAAGCCAATTGCCGGGATAAAACTGCGTGGATGGCCTGCCTGTCCATAGCCTCCTGTTGCGCGGAAAGGAGCCTGCCCTGAACCCGCATCAGGTTACGCTCGCGCGCTTGAAGGACAGATAAAATTGCCGCTATGCTGACAAACGCAAGCATTGCAGGTAGTAGCGTGATTCCTTTTCGACCCGACCGTTTTACACATAATGTCATCGCGCTTGGGGTGCTTTTTGCAATCACGTCTGTTGCCCTTTTGCCCCTTTTGGCGCTGTGGGAAGGAATCGCGCTTTGTGTCAGTTTGCCGTTCCTTATTGTGGCTGCCGCCAGTGATCTTGTCACGCGTGAAATTCCTGATATTTGCAGCGTTGGACTGGCCATTGTCGCGGTGATTTGCCTTCGGTATCAGCCTTGGCCCGAAGCAAATCTGGTTTGCGCCTTGGCGGTGCTTGCTGTGTTTTGGGGCGGAAGCTCCCTGTATTTCCGGCTGCGCGGCCATGAGGCATTGGGGCTGGGGGATGTGAAACTTCTTTCTGCCGCGGCACTCTTGTTGGGGCCCTTCGGCTTTTGGCTGTTACTGCTTATTGCGCCCGTTGGGGGAATCGTTTTTGCTTTGATTGGCCGGAAGAGACGGGATCTTCCGTTCGCGCCATTCATAAGCTACGGAGTAATTCTTGCCCTGCCGTGGGCTGCGTGGCTGAATGGAGGTACAGGTGCATAGGGGAAAGCGAAATTCCAGATCTGGATTGTCACTGTTGGAAGTCATGATCGTTCTGGCGATCATGGCGCTGGTTGTCGGTATTGCCGCCCCCAGGATTGTCGGCAGTTTTGGCAGAGCCAAGTCGCAGATCGCGCAGGTTCAAATGGCTAATCTCCGCGCAGCTGTGCAGCTTTTTTACCTGGATGTGGGGCGGTATCCATCTGAGGCGGAGGGGCTGGAGGCCTTGCTGAATGTGCCGCAAGGTACGGTCAACTGGCGTGGCCCTTATCTGGAAAAGGAAAGTGGCGTGATTGATCCGTGGGGGCGGCGTTTTGAAATGCATTTGGATGGTGCGGGGTTCGCTATTACCTCCTACGGGAGGGATGGTCAGCCCGGAGGAGAAGGGGAGGATGCGGATTTGGTGCAGTAGCGCATTGTGATCCGATTTTTCCGGTGCGTCAATAGTGCGGTGTCTTGGTTATCTGCCCATATTTTCATGGGAGGAGGCATGTCCAGAACATCCTATTCAGGGTGTCGGGTGATTTGGCCTTCGGCACATATCGTTGATATTTTGGGGTGGTGTTTTTCCATCTCGCTGGAAGGAATTCATCTTGTGATTGTTAAGAATTTTTCTGACATTGGTAAGTGATTCGACTTTAGGGTGTGGGGTAGATATGTCCTACTTGTTTCAGAACGTAGTTTTTGCTGTTTTTAAAAAATTTCCTTCGGCGGCTGCTTTATGCGCGTGCGCGCTGAGTTTTTGCACAATGGCCGAGGCGCAGGAGACGCTAAAGCCCGAGGTGCGGTGGGCTTACATCCTTGTCGACGGGAGCACATGGGATGAATACAAGCGATCCACGATTGAGGGAGCTTGCCGTGCTAAAGGCACTGGCGTTATTGTTAGCGACTACGAGCCCGAAAGTTTCACGCATTTTGATGTGACTTTTAATGATATCTACGGAATTCCTGTTGTGGTGACTTGCTATGGCGAAAATGGCCATGGCATCGAAACACAGATAACCATTGAAAGAATGTGCAGAGATGTAGATGTTTACGGCAATGCAGTGGAACCTTCGATTAAAACCACCGCAAACTGCGAGAATGTTGAGCTTATTAAGCAGTGCTCTCCGAGCTCTCCGAGCGCAGGAAGCCCGACGAGCAATTCTAATCCGGCCGGAAACTCAGCCGAAAGCACGAATGAGACGGTTGGTGACCCAGTTGATCTTATAAGTGGGGTGCTGACAGAAGATGTCAGGGATTGGGTTTCTTCTAAGGATAGCCGTTTTCAGATACTCAGATCGTATCGCTCTGATCTTGTAAGCCTCTATAGCTATAAGTTCTCTAGACAGTCTGTCCATGCAGGTGTTTGGCGGGCATGGTTCGATGAAATCATCTTCGCGAATAAGGGGCGTCCGGTTCCTGTTCCGGATCCGGAACCGGGAACTAACAAAAATTGGAATATTTACCATAAATGGGATGGGGGAAGTTACTTATTTCATTATGGAACGGGCGGGGCTGGAGATTACCCGGCGGTTTCTGCGGAGAACCCCTACACAATGACTTATGGGCAAGGTGTTTACACTTTGCGTGATGGGAAGGGGCATATTAGCCTTTTCCGAGGTGATGCAACTAATGGCTACCAGCTTTCGGAGCGTATTTTCCCAGACGGTTACTCAGTTAAGTTCGACCGAACTGATGCAGAAGGAATGGAGGGGCTTGTTGTCGCGATGAGCGATAGCAAAGGGCAAAGAGCAGAGTTTGTGTATAGTCAGGTCACGACAGGGAGTAATGTGGATAGCTTCCTGACGCGAATAGAGATTGACGTTGACTATGATGGCAGCGCATTCGCACCGGAATATGCAGTAAATTACTCGTATGGCGACAACCCAACCGTTACCCGCCGCCGACTTTTGGAGAGTGTCACTTTTGAAGATCTTGCCTCGGGGCAGACTGCCGAAACGGCCCGGTATATCTATGATGGGGAGCATTTTCCGCCACCTTTGCTGAGCATTTACGATGGTCGTTTGAACGATCAGGGCCAGCCATTCCCGAACTCTACTTTCTCATATTCACAGAAAGGGATGGGGACTGCTTCGATTGTGGCGGGGAGCTCGCATTATGGTGGCGCAGACGGACATACTTTCAGCATATTTGAGCCAGACCCGATTGATCCTGATGCTCGTATTCCAAGCGGTATTGCTTCGGCAACCAACTCACTTGGACGCGTCACGAATTACGGTTACACAGAAGTTGAAGGCCAGTTGCGGCTGACAAATGTCGATGGGGTGGCGACACCCTCCTGCGATCCAACCAGTCAGGAAATTGATTACACAGCCCCGGCAGATCAGCCGGAAGGTTTCGTTTATTCCCGCACCCATCGGAATGGGAGTGTCACGACTTATGATCGCAATTCCAAGGGGCTGGTTCTGAGCAAGACTGAAGGTGCCGGGAGTACAGATGCTCGCGTGACGTCGTATACTTGGCACGCAGATCTGCGACTGCCCCTGACCCGCACCACTGATCAAATGGTCGAAACCTTCGTTTATAACGAAGGGCCGAATGGTGAAGTCAGCCTTGTCAGCTACACACAGACCGACAATCTGGCGACAAGCCCGAGCCTGGGCGAATCCCGTACGTGGACGTATAATTACAGCACCTTGTCGTCGGGGCTGATTGTCCTGTCCTCGGTGGATGGGCCCGGTCTGCTGTCCGATGGCATCAACGATGTCACTTCGTATGAATACGACGCTAATGGCAACCTGACCAAAGTAATTGCCCCCAATAACCTTGTGACGGAATATATGGCGTTGAATAAGGCGGGGCAGCCGACGCTTGTGCGAGAGCCGGACGGTATTGAGTGGGCGCTTGGCTATGATAGCAGAGGGCGTGTGATCAGCGCAGTCCGCAATCCCGGCGGCACGCCGGAGGAGGCATATGCTTTCGCCTATGATGTTGTCGGCCAGATCGTGAGTTACACGGACCCCTCGGGGGGGGGCGCGTCATTCACTTATGACGAGGCCCGGCGACTGATCAAAGTTGTGAACCCTGCTGGTGAGGTTGCCCAGTACGAGCATGACCTTATGGGGAATGTCACGCGCACTGCATATTCCGATGGCGTCAGCGCGGAAACCTTTTGGGAGAATGCCGCGTATGATGAACTTGGGCGCCTGAAGGAAACACTTGGGGCCGCAGGGCAGAATTGGGGTTTTGCGCATGACGAAGAGGACAATCTGAAGAAGGTCACTGATCCGTTCTTGAACGAGGCATCCTATGGTTTTGATGGGCTGAACCGTTTGAGCAGCGTAACAGACCGTGACGGCGGTATCACAACGCAGGAACACGATACGGCTGATCAGCTTACAAAGTTCACAGACCCGCGAAACATCGACACCATCTTCGCCTATAATGGTTTCGGCGAAGTCGTTTCGGAAACGAGCGCGGATCGCGGAACCATTTCTTACACTTATGACAAGCGTGGTCTGGTGACGACCATGACGGATGGCCGGGGCATTGTTTCGAACTACACCTACGATCATGCCGGGCGCGTGACGGCCCGAACCTTCCCGACCGACCCGTCGCAGGACCAGTTTTTCACATATGATCTTGCAGACAACACCAATCTGGGAGTTTCGAAAATTGGCCTGATCGAGGATGAGGCTGGCAGCATCGCCCGACGCTATGGTCAGGGGGGCTATCTCACCCGGGACTTCCGTAGAATTGATGGTCAGTCTTACGACATACGTTACACTTACGACGACATGGGCCGTTTGTCGAAAATGCTAACGCCCGGGCAGTTGCTGGTCCGTTACAGCTATGATGCGGATGGCCGCATTGCATCGGTCACGGCGCAGCGTAGAGTTCGTGACGAGGTCAGCAACGCGTTCCCGCCATCGTTCACAGTGGTTTCGGATGCACAATACCTGCCGCTTGGCCCCCTTGCATCCTGGAGATATGGGGACGGGGCCAGCCATATCCGCAGATATGATAACTCCTACCGCCTGAGACGCCTGCGTGATGTGCAGAGCGGGACTGTCCTGCGTGATGAAACCTATGTCTGGAGCATCCGTGACAACCTTATCCGGGAAAATGATCTTCTTTCCAGCACGCAGACAGAGCTGTTTCAATACGATGCGCGCGAGCATCTCTCTCGCGCGTCGGGGGGCTATGGACAGATTGATTTTGACTATGACAGTGTTGGAAACCGTATCAGCCGTGTGCTGACGGATGGCCCTGTATCGGTCACGGACAGCTACAGCTATCCGTCTGATTCAAATCGCCTTCAGTCTATCGTTACAAGCGCGGGGGCAAGCCGCAGCCTGACCCATGATCTGGCAGGAAATGTCATTCAGGACGACCGCTTTGGCACGGTCTATGGCTATGACTATAACGCCGCTGGCCGGATGGCGCGGTTTACCCTGAATGGCGCGCTTCAGGCCGAATACAAATACAATGCGCTTGGCCAGCAGGTGGTGCAGCACAATGCCGTGATCGGACAGATCATCCATGTGGTGCATGATCTGGATGGCAACCGGATCGCGGAATACGATGTCGATCCGGGCACCGGCACGGCCTCTCTGTTGCGCGAATATCTTTGGGCGAATGGCGAGCCTGTTGCTGTGGTCGATGGCGCGACGGATGCGGTGTATTTTATCCGCACCGACCATATCGGCCGCCCGCTCTTTGCGACCGATGTGACGGGAGCGAAGGTGTGGGAGGCCAGCTATCTGCCCTTCGGCGGGGTGCGCGTCAGCAGCGGCGACGCGATCGCGCTGCGTTTCCCCGGCCAGTGGTTCCAATCGGAAAGCGGGTTGCACCAGAACTGGATGCGGGACTACGATCCGACGACGGGGCGGTATATCCAGGCCGACCCGCTCGGGTTGGTGGATGGGGCGAGTGTGTATGGGTATGCGCTGCAGAATCCGGGGAGGTATACAGACCAAAGGGGGGAAGCCTGCCGAGTAATTGGACATGACAAATACGGCACTCCAAGATTGGAATGTGACGACCGTCCGTATTGTCCATCAGGTGACTGTGCATATCGGTACCCACGGGACAACAACAGAGAATTCCAGCAATGCATGGCCGAATGTGAAACATCCATCAGAAAGGCCGGCAAATTCATTGCCTGTACCGCAGCCGGTGCAACTGTTGGAGCCGTGACTGGAACCTCTGTCGCGGGCAGCTTCGTTGTCAGCACCGGGTGCAAAATCATCGTTTCTGAAATGATGTGTGGACAAGCTTGCGGAGGGAATTCTTGTGAAGCGCCTATGGAATAATCTGTTGGAGCGGCTTTCCAGTCGAATGACATGGTATGACGCTTTGGCTTTCGTACTTTGCTCGATTTTAGCGTTTCTGCCGTCGCTACTCCTCGGCGCTTCTTTGGGGTTCGAAACGATTTTGTTGTTAGTCTGTTTGGCTGGCTATTGGTTTTTCGTTCGCCCGAGAATCGAGAAAGATTAGCATCGACGTGGTCAACCACGGCCGCAGGACGTTCATCTGCGAGTGCATCTGGACGGATGGCGTGCCCTTCACGGTGGTCGAGAACGATCAGGTCTACCTCATCCGCACCACCACATCCGGCGGCCGGTGTTTGCCACCGATACCAGCGGCACCGTGGTCTGGGACGCAACCTATCTGCCCTTCGGCGGGGTGCGCGTCAGCAGCGGCGACCCCATCGCGCTGCGTTTTCCCCCTCTCGTGCATCCTCCGGATGCACTGCCGGGCAGGGATGAGCGACAGCCCTATTCGCTGACGATTTCCGAGATGCGGTGACGCGGAGAACCCAGCCCGGTATTCAGCAGGGAATTGGCCCCGTTCAGTTTGTCGCGCCAATATGCTGTTACGCTCCCTGCCTGCCCCGCGTTATGAACCACCAGGGGGCGGATCATTATGATCAGTTCAGTTCTTTTTTTACTGCTTTCCTTATTGCGGAACAGCCCTCCTACGACAGGTACGCGGCCAAGGCCGGGCACCTCGGCGCGGGTTTTATTGTCACGCTCCTGAACCAGTCCGCCGAGTGTCAGGGTCTGGCCATCCGCCAAAACGGCATGGGTCTGCACTTTGCGGGTGCTGATCGTCGGGCTGTCTATTCCTGAGGATCGGGTGGAACTGACATCTGATACTTCCTGTTCAATCTTCAGGTTTACCGCCCCATCGGCACCGATGCGGGGGCGAACTTTAAGAATGATGCCTGTGTCACGGTATTCGATTTGCGTCAAAACAACGGCTGTATTGCTTGCCTCTGATGCCGTCTGCAACGCCACGGGGACCTGATCGCCAATTTGCAACAATCCTTCCTGGTTATCCACAACCATAAGCGTTGGAGAGGAAATCACTTTCACATCTGTGACAGATGCCAGGGCCGACAGGGCCGCTTTCGCGCCGCCCTTTGACAGCACGGCTGTGAAACCCGGATAGGTTCCGACCACCGACCCTGTGTCGAGATCGGAAAAGCCTGTCGCCACATTCCCACTTTCAAGATACCAGCGGACGCCCACGTTCATTTCGTCGTTCAACGTCACCTCGGCGATGGTCGCTTCCAGAAGAACCTGGCGTGCCGTGGTGTCGAGGTCCCGGAGCAGCGCAGAAATTTCTGTATGCTCATCTTGGGTTGCGCGTACGATCAGGGCATTGCGGCTGGTGTCCGCTGCGACTTTGTAGGTCACTTGCGATGCGCTGGCCGAAGATGTCCCATCAGGTCTCGTTTCCGTTCGGGAGCCGCCTTCACCACCGGACAAAAGCTTGTCCAGGATCGGAGCAACCTCATCTGCGTTCCGATTGTGCAGGTCATATGTTTGCAAGTATCGCGACGAAACTGCCGCCTGTTGATCGAAATCCCTGATCCATTTGCGCGCACGGTCCATGTATTCGGCTTTGGATGAAATGATCAGAATGGAACCCAGCCTCTGGTTCGGCACAAATTCGATCACCCCGTTCAGGGCGCCGCCATCCTGCGCTTCGAAGATGCGGGTCAGTTCAGCAACAACTTCATTCGGCTCTGCGGCTCTCAATTTGACCAATGCCACCGACTTTCCGCGCATGACATCCACATCGAACAAGTTCAGTGCATCGAGCCCCGCTTCCACGGACGCTTTGGAGCCGCTTATCAACAACAGATTTCTTGCTTTGTCGGGGACGACTTTCAACCCATCGTCAACAAGGGGCTGCATCAGGCCGATCATTTCGTTTGGCGACACATACTTCAATGGCGCGACAATGATTGCCCCGCTCTCTCCGGCTCCGTCCCGTGCCATCCGAAAGGTGTTATTCCCTGTCGTCCCACGAATGATGCGGGCCACTTTATCTTTCCACTCAATGCTTGCGCCATTCGCTTCCAAAGCGGCACGGAAGAGATCCAGGAGTGCCTTTTTTGGCACGGGGCTTGTCGTCTGAAGTGTGATCCGCCCCTCCACTTTGTCGGAAATAACATATGTCAGACCGAGCGTTTTTCCCAAAATCTCTTCTGCGGCGGCAGCGATTGATGCATTGACCAGCGACAGTTCCACCTGACTGTTCCCATGAGGAACGGCAATCGCTTGGGAACGGCTGGTCTCGGAGATTGCGCTCGGATCAACGAAGGTTCCGTTTCCCCGTTGCAGGATAGATCGTTCATACATCGCGGTATCTGGGTTTGTCGCATTTCGAGAAACAGTCCGCGAAACCACCGCATGATCCTGGCCAAATGCGCCGGAGCTGAACCGAGAATGAGGGGCCGGATTTTCCTCACATGCCGCCACAAAGATTACAGAGGCAAGTGGCCCCAGCATTCGGATCGACTTATGCATTTTACGATTGCCTGTTTTCTGCCTGATGGCCGGTTTTCCGGCCTTGTTGCCATGCATTGTAATCGTCAGCGACTTAGTTTGACAACGAATTCAACCTCATTTTGCTTGAAATGCACGGTGTCATGCTCAATAGACACAATTTTCCAGCCGTCGATTATGTCGCCTACTTCGTGCCAGGTTTCGATCCCGGAGCCATGCCCTGCGAATAGGGCGCGAGCCTTGCCATCGGAAAGGAAGAGGCCCGAAAGCTTCAGTTCGGGGGGAGTGATGCTTTTTGCATGCGCGCGATTTCCTTTTCTTTCGGCACGGGTGTCTGAACTTGACTGTGCCGGCTGTAAATCGCTCTCAGACGAATTTGCCCTATCTCTCCTGGCAACCGCAGGCGTGCGGGTTGCGGAAAAGAGCGGGCGAGTCTCCAAAGCTATACGCTGTTCACGCCCCGGAACCAATATGGGCAAAGCCTCCTTTGGGGCGGGGGCAGGCTGAATGTCGGTGGGCGTCTCTGCGACGGATGGTTCGATAACTTCGGGCAGGGCTGGTGACAAAAATGGTTTGCCCAAGAAAACCAGAGCCGCCCCAACACAGGTTGCGGCAAAAAGCGGCGAAGGGATCAGCGTATGGTTCATTCTGCAGGCCTGTCAGCCTGTCTGGGCGACCAAAATGTCCAGAGTGTCAGCCGAACGGAAACCGGCGTCTCTTCAGTTCCAAGAGTGCCTGCGGGCAAATGCCTGATCCAAATGCCATGCAGAGACATTGCTGGCTTTTGACTTTCCAGCGCCTCGAAGAAGCGGACAGTACGGAACATACCAGTTTCAAACTCAAAATTGAAAGCGATCGAAGTCTGCTCCGTCTTCACGGGCATAGCTGTACGGCCGAAGTTCCGAGGTAAAATGCCGTGGTCGCTGGCCATTTTTAACAAAAAACTTTGAAGCGCCGTTTCTGCGGCTACCTCATCTTTGGCTTCCAGCGAACTCAGAGAAACCTGCTGAGCCGTTTGAATGTTCACTTCAGAATGTCTTTCCCGCATCATCATCAAATTTCTTCGGGTTTCGGATAGGTCACGATTGAGCGAGCTTTGCTCTGAAGACAGATTTCCGAGCGCAATGAAACCCATGCCAGCCACCACGCCAGCCAGGGTCAGAAGCACTAACAAACGATAGTGACGTGCGCTCATTGTGTTGTCGAAACCTGTTTCAATGTCAGCAGCAAGTCAAATCGAGACGCGTTCAGGAAATTATCGCGCATCAGCGGACCATCCAGACGGGCACTGACAACCCAGTCTTCGGATTGAAGGGCCGCGATGAGATTTGCGACCGAGCCTTTTGTATACCCAGTCAATCGTAATTCTTCACCGTTTAAGACGAATGCGCTTACCCAGGTGTCATCATCCAGCTTCTGTGTGAGTTCAGCCAACAGCCATACGCGCCCTCTGCCGATCTGAAGCAATGCCTGTTCGGCCTCAATGCGTGCCGTGTCGTTTGTTCTCCGGGTTGCTGCATCGCGAAGCGCCACAGTCTGGGTTGTTAACTCTTGTAGTTCAGCGTCCTCGATAGAAACTTGTGCACGTGTTTCCTTCAGTTTTATCCACTGTGGCCACAATCCTATGCATATTATTGCAATGGGTGCGGCAAGCGCCAGAACGCTCCATGTGCCGACCCCTCTCAGATAAACCTTACGGTTGTCAATGAACGGTGCCGTTCCGGGTGCTCCCCGTAGCTCTATACGAGCCACACGCCCGAGAAAGTGCCTTTGAATCGCTTCCAGTTGAGATGTTTTGAGAATAAATGCCTGAATATACAGGTGCTTGCCGCGCAGCTCGGGCTGCCCCAACCTCCAGACGAGCCCGCGGCCCTGCAAGGGCAGCGACTGTCGCAGATCAAAGTCGGCCACCTGAGCAGCTTTACGAGCCGCTTCCGCAGGCAGACGGATTTCGCGTTGCAGGCAAAGGTCCGCGGGGATTTCGAACAGCAATGGACCGTCCGGAACAGTTTGCATGACCATGTCGTCAGGTTGAAAGCTGTCAATCTGTACATGCTGCATTCTGCGCAATCCCATTCCAGGTGCCAGAAGCCAGATAAGAGGGAGGAATGATATTTTCACAACTCTGCCTGTTTTCAAATCCCGTACGCTTTTCGCGTATTCGCTGCCGCGTTCTTTTCCTCTACATCTGCATCTACATTTATGCCACTGTAGGGTGCATTATGCAAAAAAATGAACCGGAAACCGTATCATCTCTAGGCGAGCTGCTGACAAAGCACGGTGTCTTGGACTTTGCTGCTTTGTCGCGCGCCAAGGCTTTGTCCGCGTCTGACGGGTTGTCGATTGATCGGGCCATTTTGCATTTGGGTCTGGCGGAAGAACATCTTGTGCTTCGGGCTCTTGCCGATCTGCTCAGCCTCCCATTCATTGACGATGCCTTTCGGCTCACGCTTGACGCAGATCTCGTTCAAAGGCTTGGATTGCAGTACCTTTTGCGCAATGCCGTAGCACCGGTCGAAACTGATAATGAGAACGCCGTTTTCCTTTGTTCTGCGCCAAGTGACGATCAACTTTTTAAAGAAATATCTTTTCAGCTTGATCGCGATGTGAGCCTGCTCGTGGCGCCGGGCCATGTGATCATGAGCAAGCTGAATGAGTTTGCGCAGAGACAAATGGAAACCGTTCCTTCTGCGGAGCAAGTCGCGAATGACCAACGGAAATTTACCGAAGCGCAACTGGACGGTCCTGTTATTGCATTTGTCTCCCAGAAAATGAACGAGGCCGTCGCTCAGGGGGCGTCCGACATTCATTTTTCCTCAAACGAAACCGGGCTGGATTTAAGGTTTCGCATCAACGGTATTTTGATCCGCCAACCAGTCTCTCATTCAATCAGTTCTGCGTCCGTCGCTGCGCGGCTCAAAGTCATGGCTGGTATGAACGTGTCTGAACGCCGAAAGTCGCAAGATGGCCGCATTGCAACGGTAATTGGCGGGCGTGCGGTGGATTTTCGTGTTTCCGCGCTTCCAACGCAACAAGGAGAAAGCATTGTGCTTAGGGTGCTTGATCCAAAAGCGCTGAAGCTGGGTTGGGTCCATTTGGGATTCGACCCCAAAACAGAACAAGCAGTTCGCAAGATAATTGAAAAGCCATCCGGGCTTTTTCTTGTCACGGGGCCGACGGGGTCAGGAAAAACGACAACTCTCTATACGGCGCTAAGTCATCTGCGCTCAGAACGCAGTAAAATCATCAGCCTGGAAGACCCTGTCGAGTATCAGCTTTCTGGTGTGGAGCAAGTCCAGGTTCATGAGCGTGATGGCTTGGGCTTTGCAGAGGTGTTGAGATCGGTTCTACGTCAGGATCCCAACGTGATTATGATCGGAGAGATCCGGGACTCTCTCACTGCAGAGATCGCGTGCCGCGCGGCTTTGGTGGGGCGAATGGTTCTTTCAACATTGCATACCAACTCCGCGCAAGGGGCTGTTGCACGTATGCTCGATTTGGGCGTAGAGGAATTTATTTTACGGGATGTCCTACGAGGAGTTCTTGGTCAAAGGCTTGAGCCAATAGCTTGTTCTGAATGCGAAGGTCATGGATGCAAATTTTGTAAGATGACCGGAACCGTCGGTCGAAAATTAACGACTGAGTTGGAAGAATTTCACGCATAAGTACTGATTGTCCGACAGCTTCGACGAATTCATCCGGTCAATTGGATGCCCGCGCTTCCATATTCATCAGCGTCTCTGATAGCGACTTAATAGTAACCGTTCCTTCCCTTAGTCTTTGCTCGCCGTACATGGAGCTTGAATACACGGTTGGGGCGTAGTTCCAAGGCAAGAGGTCAACGATCCGGGTTTGCATAGGTCCGGTGACGATTGCCTAGCGAGTTGCTGTCAGTCAAGCGTCACGATCGATGGCGTTGAGCTTGCAGGTTTAGATCAGGGACGTTAGCAAACACCAGTTTTGCGCAGCGACATCTGGAGTGCCCCCATCGGGTGGTCCAGTTTGAATGTTAGTGCATTGTCGGTCTCTGGTCTATCGGGGCGATGCTTTTGGGGGCTGGCGGTCGGTATGGCGCGCTATGCGGCGGAGTTCGGGCTGACCCCCTCGGCCCGTAGCCGGGTGTCGGCGGTCGGACAGTTCGGCGATGACAACGCCTTTGACGCATTCGAGCGGGAGTTCGGGTGATGCGGGCAGGGGGCGTTTATAGCATGTAAAAAAGGGCGCACATCACGGCAAACTCGATTGGTGTGATGCGCGCACTTTTTCTGATTTAAATGTAGAAATCTTCCAGAACGAGGTCCATCAGACCCGTCAGTTCGATTTCGAAATCGGCCAGACCATCGCCATTCACATCGGCCTGCACTATTGTGTTGCTGCCCTCGTGGACATAGGTCAGCTCGCCCGCCACGCCAGACAGGCCCGCATCGGCAACGAAGGTGAACCGCTGTTTGAAGCCTTGCGTGGTGTCGGCGTCGAAACGGGAAATCTCGATCCGGTCCTCGCCCGAGGTGAAGTCGGTGATCACATCGCGGTTGCCCGCGCCCACACCGGATTCAACCAGTTTGAAATAGATGAAGCGGTCGCGCTGCGTGTCGTCGCCGCCGGTCATCACATCGGCCCCGAGGTTGCCGAAAATCGCGTCGAACCCTGCCTCGCCGTTCAGGATGTCGTCGCCCGCGCGGCCATACAGACGGTCGGTCGACGCACCGCCGAACAGGGCATTATCGCCGCTGTCGCCGCGCAACTGGTCGATGAAGTCCGAGCCGTGGAATTCCTCGAAGCCCGTCGCGGTATCATCCGCCGCCTCGCCAAAGTTCAGCGCGCTGTTGTTCAGGTCGAAAATGATCCGGCTGGACATATTGGCAAAGCTGAGGATGTCGTAGCCATCGCCGCCTTCTATCATATCGGCACCGAGCGAGGCATAGACGAAGTCATCGCCCAGACCGGCATCGAGCGTATCGTCGCCATCGCCGCCATCCAGAGAATCCGCGTCTTCGCCGCCGCTGAGGATGTCGTTGCCCGTATCGCCGGACAGAAAATCCTGACCCAGACCGCCCGTAAGCACATCGTCGCCCGAACCAGCCCGCAAAGCGTCATTTCCATCGCCGCCGTCCAGCGTGTCATTGCCAGCCCAGCTGTCCAGAAAGTCGTTGCCGCTGCCACCCATCAGGTGATCGTCACCGATGAAAGACAAAACAGTATCGTCGCCGTCCAAGGCCTCGACGGTGCTGTTGCCCGAGAAAAGATAGAAATAGTTGGCATCAACCGTCCCTGTCGCGTCCAGTGTGGTTTCCAAGGAGTTCAGGTAAAGGTAGGCGTTTTCGAACCCGGTGAACGCATATTGCACCCCCGCCGCATCAATCACACCGCTGGCAAGGTCCACCGTAATCGCGCCCGACACATCATAGTTGAGCATTTCATATGTATCGATGCCTTCGCCACCATCGACGAACACATCCTCTAGCCCGGCAGCGATGATATCATTGCCATCACCGCCTGACAGGCTGTCCGCGCCAGGGCCGCCGATCACCGAGTCATCGCCCGCACCGCCGTTGATCGTGTCATCGCCATTGCTGCCGGTCAGGGAGTCATCCCCGCCCAGCCCCTCGATCAGAACGCTGTCGCCATCGCCTGTCAGGGTGTCGTTGCCCTGCGTCCCGATCAGGTCGACGGCGCCGGGATATTCCGCGGTCACACCCACCATGTTTTCGAATGGGACAAGATTGTAAAAGGCATAGCCGCCCGGCACATCCCCGGTGCGTTCAGAAATCCCCATCAGGAATTGCCTGCCCGAAGTGGACGAGGTCACGTTTGGCAGGGGATCGCCTTCGACGGCGATATAATAGAGCGTATTCGTCGCATTGTCGGTGAGGTAAAGAACTGTGCTTTCTTTTCTGCCATTGTCCCAGACCATGGTGGAGAAATTGGCGACTGCACCCGTGCCTTCGAACAGGGGAAAACCATCGACCCCGTCAATGGTGACAGAGTTCACGTCTCCTTCCATCACCAATTGAACCTGATCGTAGGTATCGGAGGAGACAGGGGAAGTGGTGTTGTCGGCACGCGTGAAGATGTAGAACCCCGCTCCGAAGTTGCTGGGCGTGATGTCGACCACGATGTCAACCGTGTCCGCCGAAGAGATCGACCCGTCCCAGTTGATCGTCAATGCAACTGCGTCGAAGGTGTAAATTGCCATTTTCTCTACTCTTCAATTGATCCAGACTAAGCCTTCTATCTAGGGTTGCCGCCGGTGTGTCAATTTAACTTCTTCTTCAAGCGTTGTTCATCAAGAGGAATTGCGGACCATCGGGATCATGTCGCGCTGTTGCCTCAGATTTTCGCCCTTGACGCGAAAACGGAGCCACCCCAAGGCGACCCCGCTGCATGTTTCATCTGGCCGCGATCAGATCAGGAAATCGCCCGCCGTCAGGTCCATCACGCCGACCAGCTGGATTTCGAAATCGGCGACGCCGTCGCCGTTCACATCGCCCTGGATGATGGTGTTATAGGTGGTTTGGGTATAGGCCAGTTCCCCGGCCGTGCCGGACAGGCCCGCATCGCCGACAAAGGTGAACCGCTGCTTGAAACCCTGGGTGATGTCTGCGTCGATACGGCTGAGTTCGATGCGATCTTCGCCCGAAACGAAATCCATGATGATGTCGCGCTGCCCGACGCCCACGCCGGTTTCGACCATGTTGAAATAGATATAGCGGTCGCGCCGCCCGGCATCGTCGCCGCCGGTCATGACATCGGCCCCGGTGCCGCCGTAGAAGGCATCGGCCCCTGCCTCGCCATACAGGAAATCAGTGCCGCCGCGCCCATAGAGCCGGTCAGACAGCCCGCCCGCGTGGAAGTAATTGCCAGAGGCATCGCCGCGCAGCTGGTCGATATTGTCGCCGGTCTGGAACACCTCGATGTTGACATAAGTGTCGCCGATCGCGTCGCCATACATCAAGGCATCGTTTTGCAGGTCGATCCGGACCGAGCGTGTGGCGCTTTCATAGCTGACTGTGTCATTGCCGCTGCCACCGTCAAACGCATCGGCCCCCGCACCGCCATCCAGCACATCGTCGTCGATCCCGCCGAACAGGAAATCGTCGCCCGCGCCGCCCAGAATCGTGTCGTTGCCCCCTTCGCCCATCAGCGAGTCGTTACCTTCGCCCCCGGTGACATGGTCGCTGCCCGCGCCGCCCGCATAGGTATCGTCACCCGCCAGAAGGTCGATCACATCGGGGTTTTCTGTGCCTGCCAGATTGTCGGCCCCGGCGGTCGGCTCCCCGGCCGGGGGGGGCACGATCCCGGTCTGGCCCGAGACCTGAATGGTATAGGCCGTGCCGAACCCGTCGATCATGTAGCCAAAACCGTTTTCAAAGACCACGCCCTGATGCGCGTTCAGCGAATTGGGCACTTCCTCGCCAAAGGCGTAGGTGCCTTCGACCGGGGTACCATCGGCATTATATTGTCGGATCAGCGCATCCTGCCGGTAAGGCACACCACCCAGACGGTGATAGATGATCGCATAACCGCCATCCGACAGCGTCCAGGCCATGCCGCCATATTGCGCGCCGTCGGTGAAATCGGTGCTGACCCGCGTGGGGGCCAGGTCGTAGCTGCCATCGGAATTAAGGATCGCCTGATAAAGTTCCAGATCGGTGTCGGTCGCGGTCTGGTTGGAATAGAGCAGCACGATGCGCCCATCGCTGAGGACCGTGGTGCTGATCACATCAGCGGCGGCACGGGGAATCGTGGCGTTTTCAGTGCCGCCGATCACCTGCTCGTCCCCGATCTGGGCCAGTGTCGCCGCATCGAAGCGGCGCAGGAACACATCGCCGCTGGTCACATCCTGATAGAACAGCAGGAGCACGCCATCCACCTCGACCACCGAGGTGGAACCGACGCCCGCGTCAAAGCCATAGAGCGGCTCGCCCGTGTTTTCAAAGGTGACGGAATTGATAACGTTGACGCCATCTGTGATGGACAGCGTAATGGTCGAGCTCATGATGCTGCCGCCGGGCTGCGCCTCGGCCAGATAGCCGCTGGAGAGCGAGAAACGCGCGCCCTCGACCCCGACCTGATCGTTTGGCCCGGCAACATAGCCGCCCACCTGCGAGGCACCGCCAGTGCCCGAGGCCGAGAAGGTGCGATATTCGGTGAAATCGGGGTTTGCGCCGGTATCGCGCTGCACGATCGGGTTCTGGCCACTGTAGCAGATGGTAAAACTGCCATCGGCATGAACGACAACCCGGTCTGCCACGCTGTAATAGGGCAGATTATAGCCGAAATAGTCCCATCCGGCGAGTTCCTCATCCGTGGCATCGGTCAGCTGCTGTTCGGCGATCAGCAGATTGCCGCTGTCGTCATAGACGGAAAAGGTCGAATCCGCCTGACTGCGCCCGTCGCCGTCGTTGAACACAAACATCATGCCGCCCGCCATGATCGTATGCGAGGCGATGTTGTTAAGAGGTTCGGTGAAAGTGTCGTTTAGGGAAATGCTCATTATAGAATTCTCACAAGAATGGTGAAAATAATTGTCCGTCGTCAGAGTTTTTGGGACAGTGGCCGCTTGATCTCAAATCTTGATCCAAAAGGGGGGCTGACCCATCTGTTCGTTTGATTATATGGCGGATTTGCGGTGTTGCAAGTGCCGGGTTTCGATTGTTTTCCGTATGATCCTTTCGCGTTGTTTCAGGAAGGTTTCGACGCGCCCGAAGTCAACGCCGGCGCGCGTCAGGTGATGCAGGCTCTCGTCGTAGCGCCGATGGTTGTCGTGTTCGAAAAAGGCCTCGATTCGCTGCCTTAAATCCCCGGGCAGGTAGGTATTTTCCGGAAGTAGGCGGTTCTTGAACGTCTGCTGCCAGCGCTCGATTTTGCCTTTGGTTTTCGGATGATACGGTGCCCCGCGAAGGTGAGCCATGTTCTGGTCCTCAAGCCAATCGGCCAGCTCACCCGAGATGTAACTGGCGCCTATATCAGAGAGCAGGCGCGGCTTGTGCCGCACCGTCGTCTGGTCACAGCCAATGGCGATCGTGCGCCCAGCACTGAGCTGGAAGCTCTCGCAGGCACCGCCTTTGGCCATGTTCCGGAAGGCAGCTATAGGCGTAAAAGGACAGGGATCACCATGCGGTCGGGCTTCTCCCGCAGAATCGAAGTGTCGCGCCACGAGAATGAGAAGGCCGAGACACTGCGTGCTGCGATATGTGACGACGAGCTTGTCCAGGTGGTCGGTAGAGGGCGCGGGGTAGGGCGGAGTGAGGGCAGTCCGCTCGAGGTGCACTTGCTGTCAGATGTTGCTTTGCCGCTAGTCTATGACCAGTTGCAAAGCTGGGACGCTGTGAAACCGGATGTGATGCAGCAAATGTTGTTGGCAGGTGTTGCCGTGGACAGCCCCGCTGACGCGGACGCGCTGCATCCAGAGTTGTTTGGCAATTCAGATCAGGCCAAGAAGATCCTCGATCGCAGTGACCTATTCCATGTGTCTTTCAGCAGGTCTTTGCCCGCGCGGTATTCAATGCGCCAGATGGCGTGGCGGCAGGCGGCGGGGTCCCGCGGGGGCAGGGCGCGTTGGGTGCGGCCCTCGTTCCAGATGTGCCACCAATGCGCCTTTTGCTTCTGTGTGACCTCCAGCCCCTTGTCATAGATGATCACTTGCCGCGCCCGTGTGCTGCCCACAGTCACGGATGTGACGCGCCCCGAGCGCCCGTTCTCTGAAGCTGACACCAGTGAAGTGCGTGACGTGCTATTTTTGTTTGATAGCCCCGGCGGTTCGCTGATGGAGGGGATTCGAATGGGCGAATATATCTCTGACATCCCAGCGATCGTCTCCGCCTAAGTGGGTAGCAATGAAATTCCCGAAGCGATATGCGCTAGCGTTTGCGTTTACGCCTACATTGGCGCGGACTACCGCTACCTTCAGAGTTCGGGGCGGATTGGCATTCACCAATTCAGTATGCCGAAGGGCACGCTCGACGGTACGGAAGGGCTGGCTATCGGCCAATCGTTGTCAGGGCTGCTTTCGGAACCTGTCGGCCATGAGACGTTCTTGCAGCGTCCTGCGCAGGAAGTCCAATATCGTGTCCAGATCCTGAGGCTCATGCGCGTCGAGCAGGGCTTTCATCACCTCAGGATCATCCAAGCTGTGGATCGAGATCTCATGCATGCCATCGCGGAATGTCTCGATTTTGATCCGCGGATCCTTCTTATCCATTGAGTCGTTCATTGCCTGCGGCCCTGGCTGGAACAGGCCCCGATCTGGAGATTTGCACGTCGCTCTGGCGAGATTGGCGGCAAAAGGCGGTGATTGTCAAAGTCGTCAGCGATCCCCTCAGAACTTAACATGAACGAGCACCGGGGGCGGATCAAAATCGTGACAGGTCCAAAAATGAGACGGCCCAGTTTCAGATCAGGCACTACCGGGAGTAGCGGGGCGGGCCAGTGCAGGGAGGGCAGAGCACTCAAGCGGGCTGCAATTGGCGTCCTTACGGTGCGGAACTTGGGAGATAATGCATTGAGATTTACCGAGTTAACTGAATACTCGGTTGAAATGGTCTTTGGGAGGAGCGCCGTGGATTTTCTACAACTGATAATCAGTGGGCTGGCCAACGGGTGTGTCTACGGATTGATCGCTTTGGGCTTTGTGCTGATATACAAGGCCACCGAAGCTGTGAATTTCGCCCAAGGTGATTTCATGATGCTTGGCGCATTTGTGTGCATCGGATTTACAAATCACGAGTATATGGGGCTAAGCTTTTGGCTTGCGGTGCCGCTGTCCATCCTTGTGATGGGGGTGCTCGGATACCTTTTTAACTGGGGTATTCTGCGCCACATGTTTGGCCAGTCCCAGACCTCGATTGTCATCCTGACCATCGCGATGGGCTTTATCATCCGCTTTTTCGCGGGCGCCATCTGGAGCCATGAGCCAACCTCGCTGGAAACCCCGTTTGCGGGTCAGGACATGCGCGCCGGTGGGCTGGTTTTGGGCATTGACGAGGTGCTGATCGTCTTGGTGACAGCCATTCTGACGGCGGCCTTCTACCTGTTTTTCTCGCGCACGCGAATCGGGCTTGCGATGCAAGCCGCGTCACAAAACCAGTTGGCCGCCTATTACATGGGTATCCCGGTAAAGCGCATTCACAGCCTTGTCTGGGGGTTGTCGGGCATGGTCGCGGCGGTCGCGGGCATTTTGTTTGCATCCAAGGGCGCAATTGATCCCTCCACCGGGTTGCTCGGTATCAAAGCCTTTGCGGCGGCTGCGATCGGCGGGTTTGGCTCGCTTCCCGGTGCGCTTTTGGGGGGCTTGATCATCGGTTTGGTTGAACCGCTCGCCTCTCGCTATGGTCCCCCCGGTGTGAGCCAGATTGCACCCTATGCTATTTTGCTGCTCATTTTGATCTTCCGTCCTGGGGGCATCTTTTCGCAAACACAACGAAAGAAGGTTTAAGATGCGCTTTGTTTTCAAAACCTCTTATGATGCAGATATTTCGCTGTTCAAACATCGCGCGCAGGCCGTGTGGTATGGTCTGCTTCTTGTGCTGGTGCTTGCCACGCCGTTGTATTTCGCCGTGATTGGTGATGCTTACCTATTGGGTGAAATCACCGGCATCTTGATTTTGGCGATTGCCGGTATGGGGCTTATGCTTTTGACGGGGCACACCGGATTGCCCAGCCTGGGGCATGCGACCTTTATGGCTTTTGGCTGTTATCTGAACATCAATCTGCTGGGTGCGGGCCTGCCTTGGCTCGTCGCCTTTCCGCTTTCAGGGCTTGTCGCGGGTTTGCTCGGGACAATGATTGCGCTTCCGGTTTTGCGACTGCATGGCGTTTATCTGGCGCTGGCAACGCTGGCGATGTCGATGTTGACCAGCGATTTCGTCGTGATCGCAGAGCCGTGGACGGGTGGCATTGCGGGGGCCGCTGTGCCCGATATCAATATTTTCGGGATGGAGATCAACCGCTACTCGGCCCCTTACAAGTTCTACTATCTGGTGCTGCTGGTCACGATTGCGATTGTCTGGTTCTATCGCAACCTTTTGCGCACCCCGACCGGTCGCAGTTTTACCGCCATTCGCGATAGCGAAATTTCGGCGCGGGCCATGGGCATCAACCTCACAAGAACCAAAGCGCTTTCGTTTTTTCTGTCGGCCACGGCGGCGGGATTGGCGGGCGCGCTGTTTGGTCATTCAGCGGGCTATGTGACGAATGAAACCTTTGATCTGGTCATGTCGATCACCTTGCTCTTGATGATTGTCATCGGCGGCTTGGGGTTTATCCACGGCGCGTTTTTCGGTGCGGTTGTGGTGGGCATTATCCCTGTTGCCATCGCAAACGGGCGGACCTTTCTGGCGACCACGTTTGACGTGAACATCAACGTGCCGGGCTTGGAGAGCGCGCTCTTTGCCTTCATCCTTGTGTGTTTCATCATGTTCGAACCCATGGGGCTTTATGGCCGGTGGCTCAAAATCCGAACATATTTCGAACTGTTCCCATTCTACCGCAAGGACATGTTCAAACGTCAGAAGTCCTACCTCAAGACGGATCGTATCCAATGAGCTTGCTTGAAATCACTGATGTCACACTTCGTTTCGGCGGTTTGGTGGCGGTCGATAACGTATCCCTGAAGGTGGAAGAGGGCGAAGTTTTTGCCCTTGTCGGCCCCAACGGAGCAGGAAAATCCACGCTCTTTAATTTGGTCTCGCGCTTTTACGATCCGGCAGAAGGCAGCATTCGCTTTGCCGGGCATGATCTATTGAAATGCAGTGCCGATCAGGTGCCCAGTTTCGGCATCGCCCGCACATTTCAAAACATCGAGTTGTTCGAGCAAGCCACGGTGTTGCAAAACCTGCTGGTCGGGCGCCATCGGCACCGGCAAACGGGGTTGCTTTCGAATATCGTGTTCTCGCCGAAAGCGCACCGAGAAGAGCGGCGCCACCGCGCGGCGGTAGAGGAGGTCATCGAGTTTTTGAACCTTCAGCATTACCGCGACAAGATGATCGGGGGGCTGCCCTACGGGGTGCGCAAAGTGGTGGAGCTTGGGCGTGCTCTGGCGTCCGAGCCAAAGCTGTTGCTGCTTGACGAACCGGCCTCTGGGCTATCGGTCGAAGAGACCCAAGACATGGCGTTTTGGATCGAGGACATTCAAAAACAGATGGGCATTTCCGTTATGATGGTGGAGCACGACATGGGGCTTGTCTCTGCTGTATCGGGGCGCGTCATGGCGCTATCTGATGGTAAGGAGCTGGCCACGGGCACCGCCGCAGAGGTGCAATCGCACCCCGCTGTGATCGAAGCCTATCTGGGCACCGGTGAAATCTCGAAAACAGGGACATCACGCGCATGAGCACAGACGCCACATCGCCAAACGTCGTTTTGCAGATCGACAACCTTGAAAGCTACTACGGCCCGATAATGGCCATTCGCGGCGTGAGCCTGAAAGTCCTGGAAGGCCAGATCGTTACCGTTCTGGGGGCCAATGGCGCCGGGAAAACGACACTGCTAAAAACCATCTCGGGCGTGATGGACCCGGAAAAAGGCACCATAAAGATGGGCGGGGATGACATCCAATCCCTGGAGCCGGACGCCATCGTGCGCCGCGGCATTGTGCATGTGCCGGAGGGGCGCGAAATATTCCCTCTGATGACCGTGGCCGAGAACATCGCGATGGGGGCCTACACCCGCAAGGACCGCAGTGGAATTGGTGACGACGAGGAGATGGTTTACTCTTACTTTCCGATCCTCAAAGATCGCCGCGACCAGCGTGCCGGCACCCTTTCGGGCGGGCAACAACAGATGCTTGCTATTGGGCGCGGGCTGATGTCGCAGCCCAAACTGATGCTGCTGGACGAACCGAGCCTTGGTCTGTCCCCGCTTCTGACGCAAGAGATTTTCGATATCATCGTGCGGCTAAACAAAGAGCAAAAAGTCACGATGATGCTGGTCGAACAGAATGCCAAGGTGGCCCTTGATGCGGCTGACTATGGCTATGTGATGGAGCTTGGACGCATCGTGATGAACGATTCAGCCGAGGTGCTGGCCGCCTCCAAAGACATTCAGGAATTCTATCTTGGCGTTAGTCAGGATGAGAACCAGCGCGGGCAACGCCGCTGGAAACAACGCAAGACCTGGCGATAGGGACAGATCATGACAGACACACTCCCCCCTCAGGAAAAAGTGCACGGATTGATGGTCAACGCCGATCTGTCCACAGGTCCATTCTATATCGACGGCATGGACACCACGCCCAAATTGTTTCGCAAGCGTTGCCATGATCTGGGCCAGCGCACGGCTCTGCGTGAAAAGACATTCGGCATCTGGCGCTCCCATTCGTGGGATGAATATTTCACCCGCGCCAAACATCTTGGCCTTGGGCTGGTGTCCTTGGGTCTGAAGCGCGGTGAGGTGGTTTCGATCCTGTCCGAGGACAACAAGGAATGGATGTATACCGACATGGGTGTGCAATGTGTCGGCGGGATTTGTTCCGGCGTCTACACCACGGATTCCGCTGCTCAATTGGAATACCTCGTCAATAATTCGAACAGCCGTTTCCTGTTGGTCGAAAATGATGAGCAGCTGGACAAATTCTTGCAGGTTCGCGAGCAGATGCCTGATCTTGTCAAAATCATTGTGATCGACAGCGAAGGGCTACACGGTTTCAGCGATCCGCAGGTTATTTTCATCGACGAACTATACAAGATCGGGGCGGCCTATGACGCGGCCAACCCGCAAGCTTTTGATGCCTCGATTGACGCGACCAAGCCTGAAGATACCGCCATTCTGGTTTACACCTCTGGCACGACCGGCAAGCCCAAGGGCGCTATGATTAGCCATGGCAACCTGATGTTCTCGGTCTCTGCCGGATTGCGCGACGCGCCGGTTTTTGACACCGATAACCAGCTTTGCTTTTTGCCGCTCTGTCACATTCTGGAGCGCGTGTTCTCTGTCAATACGCCCATCGCCGCCGCCTCCACGATCAATTTCGCAGAAAGCCCGGAAACGATCTTTGACAACCTACAGGAGGTCAGCCCGCAGACCTTTGTTGCGGTGCCGCGCCTCTGGGAGAAGATATATTCACAAGTGGCCATCAGCATTGGCGATGCGACGGGGCTGCAAAAATGGGCCTACGCCAAAGCCCTCAAAGCTGGGGCTGCACGCGCCGAATGCCTGGCCGATGGCAAGCCGTTGCCGTTTGGAACCAACCTTGCATATCGTTTCTGGAATATTGCTTTGCTGCAAAACTTGCGGCGCATGATCGGGATGGATCGTTTGCGCCGTGGAGGCTCGGGTGCGGCTCCGATCTCGCCTGATCTGCTGAAATGGTATCAATCCATTGGCGTTCCGGTGCTCGAAGGTTACGGCATGACAGAGAGTTCCGGCGTTATCTCCTTAAACAGTGAGGAAGCCAACAAGGTTGGCACGGTTGGCCCCGCCTTGCCCGGTGCCCAACTCCGCATCTCGTCCGAGGGCGAAGTGCAATACAAAGCTGGTAATGTCTTTCAGGGGTATTGGAAAAACCCTGAAAAGACCGCAGAGACAATTACAGAAGACGGCTGGCTGCGCACCGGCGATGTGGGGACGCTGGACAATCAGGGGTTCCTGACGATCACCGGACGTCTCAAGGATATTATCATCACGGCAGGCGGTAAAAACATCACCCCCGCCGAGATTGAGAATAAGCTAAAGTTCTCTCCTTATATCTCGGACGTTGTCGTTATCGGGGACAAGCGCAAGTTCCTGACCTGTCTGGTGATGATAGATCAGGAAAATGTTGAAAAATTCGCGCAAGACCGGCGCGTGCCTTTTTCAAACTATGCATCGTTGTGTGCTGCGCAAGAAGTGCAGGACCTGATCCGCGAAACGATCGAAGACGTGAATAAGGATTTCGCGCGGGTCGAACAGATCAAGGACTTCCGACTGATAAATATTCTGCTGACGGCGGATGATGATGAACTGACGCCGACCATGAAGCTGAAACGCAGTTTTGTAGAGACGAAACATAGCGAGTTGATTAGCCAGATGTATTGACAACAAAGGGCTTCAATTTCCAAATGACAACATAAAGGGAGAAGACCAATGAAAAATATAACAACCAAAATGGCAACGCTCGCCGTTGCCACGGCTATGGCAGCTTTGCCGGCCTTTGCCGAGCAAGGCGTCACTGACACCGAAATCCTGATTGGGTCCAACAATGACCTGTCGGGGCCGTTCGCTGCGTTCGGTGCCCCCGCGACAAAAGCCGCGCAACTGGTGTTTGACGAAGTTAACGAAGCGGGCGGCATTCATGGCCGCAAGATCCGCTTTGTCGTTGAAGACCACGCCTACCAGATGCCCAAAGCCATTCAAGGGATGAACAAGCTGGTCAACGGCGACAAGGTCTTCGCGATGCTCTTGTCTTTGGGCACCCCGATGAACATTGCTGCGTTCAAGCTGCAAGACGCCAAGAATGTTCCAAACGTCGCGCCGCTTACGGCTGCACGCCAGATGGCAGAGCCGTTCTCGCCGCTGCACTACGCAGGCACAGCAACCTATTACGATCAAATCCGCGTCGGCGTGAGCTATCTTGCCGCGCAGAAAGGCGTAGGCAATGTTTGCGCGATGTATCTGCCAACCGACTTCGGCCAGGACATCAAAGAAGGCGCTGAATCCATTGCTAACGAAACTGAAGGCCTGACCTTTGTCGCGGAGACAACGCACAAGCCAGACGATGCCGATTTTGTTGGTGCTTTGCAAAAGCTGAGTGCAGAAGGCTGTGAAATCGTGGCGTTGGCCCTGGGCGTGCGTCAGGCAATCACTGTTTCAGGCACGGCCAAAAAGCTGGGCCTGACGGATATGTCCTTTATCAATTCCTCGGCCGGATTCCACACGGTGATGGCCAAGGTGCCGGGCGGCGTCACCGAAGGCATGTATGCCGCAGCGGGCTGGGCCGACTTGTTGTCGCGCATGGACAAGCCCGAAGTGCAAAAGTTCTTTAAGCGCTATACAGAGGCAACAGGCGAAGAGCTGCCCGGCTCGGGCGCATTGCTTGGCCACTCTTCTGCCGAAACAATGGTGCGAGCCCTTGAAGCCGCAGGGCCTGAACTGAACGCCAAGACGTTTCAGGCAGGTATGGAGAGCCTGAACTATGAAGACGTGGTTTCCGGCAACACCGTGACCTATTCCGCGACAGACCACCAAGGTGCGGATGAAGTGATCATCTCTGTCATCAAAGATGGCAATTGGATGGAAATCGCACGCGAATAGGGCATCCGCCCAAACAATCGCGTTTGTTCACAGAGGGACCGGTCATGTCATTGGCTGGTCCCTTTTTTCATGGGGCGATGACGGTGCTGACCAACCTTTTGCCGGCCATGGCCGGGGGCTGGCCGCGCAGAATCCGGGCCTGACATCAGTGCCCGTTATTGAGCTGGGCCACCTGACTGAGGCGCCGGAAGCGCGCCTGTTTCCTTGCTGAAAAAACCGGGCCGTCACTGCGCCCAGAGGAGGGCGGTGGCAGGTATCACCCGTGCTGCATCCAGGGCCACGGGTGGAAGGATCGGAAAAATTGACCTTGTGAGTATGACCGTTTTTTTTGTAGTATAATCAATAGTTAATCGTGATTTCCGCCATTCAATCTTTGGTTGGGTGTTGCTGTCACGGTTTAAATCAATGCGTCTGGGGTAATGATTGTGCTTTCCAATATTTCACTGGCTTTGTCGGACACTTCCTTTGACGCTTTGAACGATCCGAACCAGATCAATTTTGCCTATACGCTGCTGGATCTGCATTACGCCTACGATATCAACTTCGACACCCTCGGGGTTGAAACCACAGCATCGGCATGGGCCGATATTGCCGTTGATTTTTACGCAAACCTGACCCTGCCGCAAACCGGATTTGATGCGGAAATCACGCTGGGCAACGGCGGGTTTGCCGATCAGGTGATCGAAGTCGGGGATCAGGTCGTGTTCGCGACCCGCGACTATGTGTTTTCCGGTGTCACCAGCAGCAGTTTCCTTGATCTGTCCACGCTGGCGTTCAGCACCGGTTTTGATGTCGATGTCGATGCGGGCATATCCGACATCACCTTTGATATCCCCTTTGGCAGCGACATTGTTATTGACGGGCTGTCCATCGGCACGGATGGTGTGCAGCGGTTTGAATTGCTGGGATTTGCGTTGGACGCCAATGCCGGAGAGCATTTCACATCGGATGTCGATCCATTTGAAGAGGCGCTAAATGACATCCCCGTCGAAAGCATCATGGCGGGAACCTATGCGGTTTCGCAATTTCCCCTTGATATCAACTGGGATTTCGCGGCGTTGGGGTTCGACGAAACCAGCCAGACGCTGGTGCCATCCATCGCAGGCTCCAGCGATTTCAGCGTGCAAAACGGGTCGGGTGACGCCTTCCTTGAGGCGGTGCTGGATCTGGATGATCTGGTCGCGCAATATCTGCTGCCCGGCCTGAGTAACCCGTCAAACCCACTGCTCAGCCCGTTCGAGTTCAACTGGTCGTCTACCATTTTCGAAGACACGATATGGGAGGTGAACCCGCAACTGCTGGCCACCCTGCTGGATCTTGATCTAAGCATCGGTGTCGAACTGGTTCAGCAAACCAGTTTCGATCAAACCGGCACCAGCGTCAGCGTGTCGCAAAACGGGGTCGATCTGGCCACGGGGTCGCTGGGCGATACCCTGTCTTTTGACGGGCTGCAAAGCGAAGGCACTGGCGTTTACGATGTGACCTATGGTGCGTCGGGCGATCTGACCACAAGCTATGGCATCATCTTTACCATGGATGTGCCGGTCACGCTGATGGATGTCGCGTTCTGGAATGGCGATCTGGAATTTGACGTGGACGGGCACGGGTTTACCACGCCGCAAGTGCCTGATGACGCGTGGAATTTCACCGTTTACGACAACACGTTCCGGATCGGCCAGTCAGGTTTCATTCCGATTCCGGGGATGGACAGTGTGACAGCGGTGGAATTTGTGTCGGGCATCGAGCAGTTCGAGGTCGAATTCACCGAGGACGCATGGCGTGCGGTATCGTCCAGTGATCCGGATGTGGTTGTGCAAAACCCTGCGGATGGCAGCGGCGCAAGCTGCGATATCATCGGCACCAATGGCAATGACAGCCTTGTCGGCGACGATTGCGACAACCTGATTGATGCGCTGGCAGGGCGCGACACGCTGATTGGCGGGGCGGGCGATGATCTGCTGTTGGTCAGCTACAATAGCAATGCTGGGGATGATCCGGACTCTGTCGATGGCGGGGCGGGTACGGATCGGGCGGTTTATACGCTGGGTGGTTATGCGACTTTGTATTTGGTCAGGTTCTATGATTCCGAAGGCAACAGGTTCGCCGACACAGATGATTTCGACACAATTTTCGATCTGTCGCGTGATCTGGCGAATTTCAGCCAGATCGGCCTGCACGGCGGTAGCACGTCGACCTTCACCAATGTCGAGGCGATAGACATTGACGCGACCGGCGGCACGCGCAGCAATTCCGCGGGCGAGTTCTGGTATCTGGGCGGCACGACCTACCTCGGCTCGACTAGGGGCTACAACGACAGGTTCATCGCCAACTGGTCGGACCAGACGAATGCGGTGGAATGGGACTTTGGCAGCACTGCGGTGCAGACCCTTAGCAACGGCATCACCGTTGGCTATATGGAGCGGATGCATGTGTTGTTCGGGTCCGGCAATGATGACATCACAGGCCGAAGCGGCGCGGATCACATCGCCGGCGGCGGCGGAAATGACACCCTTGATGGTGGTCAGGGTCAGGACACGCTGATTGGCGGTGCAGGCGATGATCTGCTGTTGGTCAGCTATAACAATGATGCTGGCGATGGCTGGGACTCTGTCGATGGCGGGGCGGGTACGGATCGGGCGGTTTATACGCTGGGTGGTTATGCGACTTTGTATTTGGTCAGGTTCTATGATTCCGAAGGCAACAGGTTCGCCGACACAGATGATTTCGACACAATTTTCGATCTGTCGCGTGATCTGGCGAATTTCAGCCAGATCGGCCTGCACGGCGGTAGCACGTCGACCTTCACCAATGTCGAGGCGATAGACATTGACGCGACCGGCGGCACGCGCAGCAATTCCGCGGGCGAGTTCTGGTATCTGGGCGGCACGACCTACCTCGGCTCGACTAGGGGCTACAACGACCGGTTCATCGCCAACTGGTCGGACCAGACGAATGCGGTGGAATGGGATGTGCGCACCGCAGGGGCGCAGGACCTGGCCAATGGCGTGACCGTGGGATATTTTGAACGGGTCTATCTGGCATTGGGCGGCGGCGACGATACGGTCACAGGCGCTGGCAATGCCGACCACATCGAAGGCGGCGGCGGTGATGATTTGCTGGACGGCTCCGGCGGAAACGACACGTTGATTGGTGGCGCAGACGATGATTTCCTGAACGGTGGTGAAGGTTCAGACCTGTTGGTGGGTGGCGTGGGCGACGACATCCTGGGCGGCGGATTTGGCAATGACACCTATCAGATCACGGTTGGAGACGGGGCCGACCTGATCCTTGATCCCGATGGAGGCAGCGTCAATCTTGATGGTTTCGACTTTGATGCCGCTGAATTCAGCCGCGACGGATCGGTATTGCAGATTGATTTTACCGGCAGCACGGACAGCCTGCGCATTCTCAATTACTTCTCGCAAAGCGGTGACTGGAGGTTCTATTTCGATGGCGTCGCACGTGATCTGGATGTTGCGGACCTGTTCCACCCATGGGACTCTTTGGGGCGCATCGTAACCCGCGTGGACGGCGATAACAGCACCAGTTGGCACTTGTTCGGTGCCGGTGAGTTTGTCCTGATGAATGGCGGGCAGGACGTTGTGTATGCAGGTGTCGGCGCCGATCTGATCGACGGAGGAAGCGCCACAGATGTGGTCAGTTACATCGATTCAGATGCCGCTGTTACGGTCGATCTGGCAACACAAACAGGCGCAGGCGGGTTTGCCGAAGGCGACAGATACATCGCGGTCGAGGCGTTTCAAGGCAGCAATCACGATGACCAATTCTATGGCTCCTCGGAGGGCGATATTTTCTCAGGCGAGCTGGGCAATGATATTTTGCTGGGTGCGGATGGTGATGACACCCTGAACGGCGGCGCGGGCGATGACACCCTTACTGGCGGGGCCGGCAATGACGCCGTTGATGGCGGCGAAGGATATGATGTTGCCGTGCTGGCAATCCATTACGATCAAGTCGAAATCGAGTTTTCTGACGGTGGTTTCATCATCACCAGTGATCTGGGCGCAGATTTCTATATCAATGTTGACAGCTTTCAGTTTGCTGATGTTGTGAAGTCTGCCGATGAAATCACAAGCCAGGATCTGGCCGATATTTCCGGCAGCGCGGGCGATGACACCCTGACAGGCACCAACCAGAGCGAAGTGATTTCTGCCGAAAGTGGCAATGATTTCCTGCGCGGTCTGGGTGGCGACGACATGCTGTTTGGTATGTCTGGCGATGATCGCCTGTATGGTCAGGCCGGCGACGACACGCTTGTTGGTGGCGATGGTGATGATCGTCTGGAAGGGGGCGCAGGTGCGGATCATATCGACGGCGGGTCAGGGCGGGACATTGTTCAATATGTCACCGCAACGCGTTCAGTCCGGGTTGATCTGCAAAATCCGGCCATCAGCTATAACGATGCCGCGGGCGATACATTTGTCGATGTCGAAGTGTTCCAGACCGGCAATACGATTGACCAGTTGCGCGGTGATGCGGGTGCAAATGAGTTCTATACTGGCGGGTTAAGCGACCGGCTGTATGGGCGCGCCGGAAATGATCTGTTGTTTGGCGAAGACGGGGCTGACGCGTTTTACGGCGGGCTAGGGGCCGACATTATGACAGGCGGGTCCCAAGCAGGGCGGATGGACCGGTTCATCTATTTCGACATCAGGGAATCGGGCGTAGGAGCAGGCAACCGCGACATCATCACCGATTTTGTGACAGGCGAGGACCGCATCGAACTGAGCCGGTTCGATGCAGATGTGACCCAGGGCCTGAAGCAGAGGTTTGTTTTCGTAGGAAATGCAGAATTGTCGGGGACCGCGGGCGAACTGGCCTATTCATATGAGGGCGGGAACACGATTGTGCAGGCGGACACCACCGGCGACGGCATTGCGAACTTTGAAATAGAGCTGGCGGGGCTGCTTGAACTGTCATCAGGCGATTTCTTTATTTAGGCGCGGTCTATTGGCTGCGATTGCTGTGGTTTCAGGTTTTGTGGAAATACCGCATCGCGCCAGGAGCAAGTTTCCAGCACCAAACTGCTAGGTTGCCGAGCTGTGGTTCCTGATCGGGCCGCAGGGTGGAGAGAGGGTTATTCTTCGTCGTTCTGGGACTGTCCCGATTTGCGTCTCTTTAGTATTTCCTCCCGAAGAGATGCCACATCCACGACGGCTGCCCATCGGCGTTTGGTTCCACCCGTCGGGCGATCAAGTCGGCCATGCGCCGGACCCGCGCAAGCGCACGGGCTGTAAATTACTGGCCCGCGGGTCAGCGGGGACCAAGCGGTGCCCATCTCTGCCCATGCCCGAAATTCCGACGTGGGGCTCTATGTCTTTCTGGGGCTGGCGGACAGGCATGCCGAAGAAGACGGTTGGCCGCCTATAAGGTGCCCCGCCTGCGGGAGATTGTTGCGCAATTTGCAGGACATCGAAACCGCAACCGCCAGCGCGGTTGAACAAACCACATGACCCCACCGGTCCGCCCGCCAATTACAACATTATTGCCGTGAAGCAGCGTTTGAATTATGAAGGGCAACACCGAATTTATTTCAGCGCAAAACTCGATTTAGGGGCAGATTCTCCATGTTTGTAAAAACCGTTGCCGCAGTTGTAATTGCGATGCAATTTTTTATGCCGGTCAAGGTCGCGGCGCAGAACGTCAAAGCGGGCAAACCAATCGAGAAAAGCACCAGAATTGAAACTCTGTCGCACAAGAAAAGATATGGTTTCACCAAGGTTTCATCCCCAACCCGCCGCGGCAATGCCGCGCAGAGGTTTGAAATACGCCATGGTGATTGCGGAAAATCCAACGGTTGGGATGATTGCAATTCCGACCGCGGGCGCATTGAAAGAAAAGAAAACCCTAAAAACAAAATGTCCAATCCGAAATCAGGAACATGGTATGGGTATTCTATGCTTATTCCCAAGGATTTCAAAAGCCTTGGGCGCGCCAATACTGTTTTAGGGCAGGCCAAGGTTGAAAAAAACAACATGCCGCTATGGGCACTGACATTTAACGACAGTCCGTATTTATTGTTCAGTGACGGCACCCATTGCAAACTGGGGCCGCTCAGCGCATGGAAGGGGAAATGGGTTGATATTACCATCTTCTCTCATTATGCGACGCAGGGACAGCCCGTATATTTCGAATTGTTCAAGGACGGCAGATCAATGTGCCGCCGCACCAAACCCATCATGCCGCAAAACTATGCCAATAAAACGCAGAAGATCGGCCTGAAATACGGAATCTATAGCAGCTTTGTCAGCCGCTATCTGGACAGACATAAAACCAAACAGGTGAACAATAAGAATTACGGGCAAACCCATTCGAATGGTGGGAAATCCAAATCGCCGGCGCAATCGCCGTTCAAATATGATTGGGGGGTGCGGCTTCCGACCCATGTCGTTTATTACGATGAAATGCGTTATGGCACCCGGCGTGAACAGGTTGATGTCAGGATGCTAGAGAAAGCAGGCGCATCCCCTGTCGATTGATTTTGCAACCTGCCCGATTTGTCCCGGCCCAGTGTAAATCCGCCCCTGTGGCGGTTACGCTAGCGCCCTGTTTTGCTACATGGTCGCAACGGTGCGTCTGCCACGCGGATCGGGGCCCATGCCGATGGCATTCTGGACCGACATATGGCTGTATTTGCGCCTGATCGACAGTTCCGTTGCACTGTCAGACCGATGCGGGGCATCCTTTATCTGGTTGTAATAAGTCGCCAAATCACCGGAGAATGCGACCGATATGCCCTCGATATTGCTGCCGAGCGGGTCAAAGGGCACATCTTTGGCCACCGCCTGATCATGCATGAGCTTGAGCGACACAAATTGCAGCCCGTGCTGCGCCTGCCACCGAAAAGAGATGCGTTGTTGCATGGTCGAATGGTTGATTATTCGGAGTTCGCTAAGCTGGTCACCACCGACACGGGCGGATTCACGTGTTTGGGCGCTATAGGAGCGTTGCCATGCGCCCATGATCAGTTGCCATTTCTGCGCGATCTTGTTGAAAAACGGATCCTGAGAGCCGCTGCTGTAGGATACAAAGCCGCTGTTGGTGCCGGGGGCATAGCCGCCGCCGATATCGGAATGCACGCCCACCATCCTGATCCGCTTGCCGCCCAGGGCCAGAGTCAGCGGAAAGTTTTCTCTCAGCTCGTCGTCTGCGGTTATATGCACGATGTCATCGGCGGTGCCGGAGGTGTTTATCCGCACGCCTTCCTTGGGCCAGTTGCCGGTGTTGCCGCCATTTCCGATGGATGACACGGTATCCCACAGCCCCATGAATTTCACCTCGGCTGTGCGACCGGCAAAGGTGATTGCGCTACCTTTGACATCATTGGCAAAATCACGCGACACACATGCCCCGCGTGAAAAGCCAAAGGTATCAAGCCAGACAAAGCAGGGTTCCAGACCGCGTGCCTTTTGGCGGATTTCCTGACGCGCTTCTTCCAAACCCTGACGGGTGCGGGCGGCCACGCCCTCGGGGCCGGTGCCCCAGGCCAGACCGCGTGGGATGCCCCATTGCTGATTGCCGCCGCCTGCCTCGATGCCAACGCCCCGGATGTAGCGGCTGCCGAATTTGGCGGTGATTTGCGACCCGTTGACCGTAGCGATTTCCGGCGCGCTGCTGTTTTTATAGCGGCGTTCCAGCAGATCGACATTGCTGTGCCAGCTGTCGATATTATTGGTTCCGACGTGGTCGCGCGAATTGCCGGTGCCGTCAAAGAAAATACCGACCCGCACCAGATCGCAGGCCACGGTGGTGGAATCGGCCGATCTGGCACCTGCTTCGGCACCGGCTGCGGCACTGGCGGCAAGGGCGCTGCCCGGAGTTGTCATCGGGTATCCTTATCCTTGCAGCGCGGCTGTGGTGCCGCGGTGTCGCGCAGCCAGTTGTCGCGTTGTTCCCTCGCCCGTGTCAGGGCGATGTCATCATCGAGCGCGCGCATCAGAATGCCCCCTTGCGAGGGATCCTTTGCAAGCGGATCGGCGCAAAGCGTGGCCAGAACGACATCCTCTTCCATTTCGGGCGTGATCTCGTCCATCCGGTTCGCGCCCACCAGAAGAAGCGATTGGGGGTGGGGCGTGGTGATCAGGATGTCACCACCCGGCCCGACCTCGATCGTCACTGCGGCACGGTCGCCCTGTTTGTCATAGGTTGAAAACGTCCGGCTATCGAGGCTGAGATCCTTGAAATAATACCGGTCCGCGTCAAGATCATACCACATCAGCTGGATGGAAAGCGCAGCACCGGAGGCGCTTTGATAGCTCAGCGGCCCTGCTTGTGTGCGGCCACGCAAGGAAGAATCGACCACGTCTGCACCATTGACCACGGCCCGCAGCACGGCCAGCGACGCGGGGTGCGGATGTATGCTGATCGACAGCGACGACGGGCGTTTGTTCATGAAACCAAACATCAATGCTGCTCCGATCAGGGCCACGACCGCCACGGCGGCGAAAATTTTTAACAACCTCATGGCCAACTGCCTGTTTCACCGGTTAATTCTGCCTCGGCGCGCCGGATTTCCTGTGCCTCAAGGAAAAATTCAATATTCATAATCGCTTCGAAGGGGGCTTTTGCCTCTGTGATGATAGCGCGGACTGTTCCGTTTGCATAGCTGTCAACGAATTGCGGCCCCAGCAGCACCTCCCATACCAGCAGTTTGACGATGTGATCGCGCTGCCAGAAACCCACCTGAAAATACCAGTCGCGTTTCAGGCGCAGGTCGGCGCGGATGTCGTCAAACTGACGGTCTGTCCGGGTTTTGACGTGTTTCAGGGCAATGTCGATCAGTGTTTCGTATTGTTGGGCGCGGCGGACCAGACGAATGGTGTGATGGGCGGCATCGGTCAGCACGGGGCGGGCTGTTGGCGGTGTGGTTTCAGGCATTCTGGACAGTCGTGCCTGCATGTCATTGTTCAACAGGATTACTTCGAATGCGATGTCGCACTGTGGAAAGAACGGGCCGACAAACTGGAGCAATTCAGGCCGGTTTCCCAATGCCATCACAGCTGTGCTGACCGGCGCGGACCAGTAGCGATAGAACAGCCATTTGCGCGCTTCGTCCTTGATGCGGGTGAATTTGCGGCAGTGGGCCCAGAGTTCGTCAAGGTTCAGCGTGGTTTTCAGGATGATCCCCGACTGGAATTCCCACAACCCGCCGGGCCAGTCCGTGGTGCTGAACAATTGGCGGGTCAGCCGGTGACCGGGGGCGAGTTCGACCAGCCAGGGGGCTGCATCGCCGCCGTCCTCTTTGGCCTTGCCTGTGAACAAGCATTTATGATCAAGGCCGGATGTTTCCAGAATTTCGGGCAAAAGCGGGCATGTCGCGGCATCGACAAGCGCAAAGGTTTTGCAGCCTGGCCCGTCTGTTGCGGGGGGATCAAACAGGATCGTGTCCAGCGCATCGGGCACGGATTTGCCGGGGGCGGTGTCTTCTTGCCCTGTCAGTGGCAAATCATGCGAAATCGGTTGCACATCCAGCCAAGGGACCACCCCGTCTGGCATCGCATCAATTCCAAGATCACTGCCGTAAGATGCCATTGTTACCTTGAAAAATGGTTACTTTGAAAAGCCGCTTGCAGGTTGGTTATACGCGCAGCTGACGGTTTTTCAAGCAAGCACCGAGGGCAGGAGGCGGCGGCAGGTGAATTATCAATACGCGGGCGTATGGTGTTAGGCTCTGCATCATTCAGACCCCGCACCAAACAGACGCGACCCTGCGCGGGGCGGCTGGCCGCGAAAGGGAAATCGGGCGCACAACGAAAAAGAGGATGGGTTTCCCCATCCTCTGATCCATTCAGACACCCCTTTGCAGTACGAGGGAAACCTGCGCCCGGCTGTCTGTTTCGTTCCGCCCTTAGAAGCCCATCACAAGCGACAAACCAATGGTGTTGTCGGTCGATTTCAGGCCCGGGGTCGGGTCGGTGTTGTATTCGGTCAGCAGGCTGACGCGGGTAGACAGGTTGTTGGACACCTTGAAGTTCAGGCCGGCATCGTTGGAAATGATCGTATTGGCCTTGGACCCCAGAATATCGGTGTCATTGGTAAAGGATACGGTGTCGGTCAGTTTGTAAAAGTAACGCGACGACACGATGAAACCGACTTCGGTATCCGACACGCCTGTCGCTGCTTCGTAGTAGCGCGCACCGGGGCCAGCCTGCACACGCCAGGTGTGGTTTTCGGTGTTCACAACGCGGTAACCGGGACCAAAGCCAAGGAAAGCATCGGTTTCGGTGCCGGGCACAACGGCGCCAGTGGTGTCTGTCAGCACGCCATCATACTGGAAACGGCCCAGACCGAACATATAGAATTTCGGGCTGAAATAGCGGCTGGCTTCGTAGGTGGCAAAGAATTTCTCTTCGTTGGTGGTGCCAGAGGATTCGCCGTATTCCATTGCAAAACCAACAAGGTGCGACCAGTTGCCAACGCCGTAGGTCAGGCGGCCCGCACCAGCAAGGTCGCTGGTGTCAGAGTTGCCATAAGACCCCGAAGCGGTCAGTGCGAAAGAGCCGCCCCAACCCTGGGCCACGCCATTGGGGCCGAAACGGTCGGCATCTTCGCCACGGCGCTGGTCGCGCTCGACTTGGGTGGTGATGTCGTCGATGTCATCGTTCAGCGCCTGAACGCCGGTCAGGGTGGATTGTGCGGCAACGGGGCCTGCGATCATCAGGGCCAATGCGGAAACAGTGGCCAGTTTTGTAACTGTGTTCATGGAGAAAAACCTTTCCCATTAGAAGGTGATCCGGACCAGCAGCGGCCGGAAGCATCTCTGCTAAGGGGGGTATATTCGGGGTTTTCGCATGAGGGTAATTCGAATAAATCGTGTATGAGGTGAGTATTAATCGTTTGTAATCGGCAGGTGCTGCACAGGTTGGAAATCATCCATCGTATTGATCGGCGCGATCAGGGATTCTTGTTCATCTTCAGCGTTTTGCGCGACTGTTTTCAATGTGGCGCGGGCGACGGCCAGCAAATCTTCGTCGATGTCATCGCGCCAAACCACCCATGCCGGATAGGGAAACCGTGGTGAATCCGCCACAATGTGCAGTTTTCCGGCGTCCAGATAGCGTTTGACAGACCGCGCAGGCAGGTAGGCAAGGGCGCGGCGGTTGACCACATATTCCGCGCTTAGCGCACCCAATGCCATCGAACGCCCCGAGTCGGTCAGTTGTGGCATCGCAATCGCCAGCGCATGGGTGAATTCCGGCCCCCAATCGACCGAGACATATTCCCGCCGGTCATCCGCTGTGGCATCGCGATAAGAGGCGACCAGGATCAATTCGTCATCCAGCGCGGGTTCGACAATCAAACCGGGGCGCAACTGCGGCGTATACAACAGCGCGGCATGCACCACGCCCTCTATTAGGAAACGGGTGATGCGGTCGGTCATGCCCACTTCGGTGTGGAAACTCAGGTCAGGCATGGCGGCCTGCATGGCATCGACCCAGCGAAACCCCAATCGCGGCCACAGCGAATATTGCGCACCGATGGAAATGGCACGCTTGTATCCTTCGGGGATGGCGATTTGCTGGCGCGCTTCTTCCCATATCTTTAGCAGGCTTAGGGCGTAGCGTTCAAATTGCGCCCCTGCGGGGGTCAGGATCGCGCCTGCCTTGGATCGGGTAAACAAGGGTTGGCCAAGGCTGTCCTCTAGCCGTTGAACGCGCAGGCTGACAGCGGATTGGGTGACAAAAAGACGGTCACTGGCCGCAACGAATGATCCGGTATTGGCAACCTCGATAAAGGTTTTGATCAGGGTGATATCCATGGCGCATCCATAAAAGAAAATCGTTTTGACAGGGATTATCACGCGGTTTTCTATGTGGCGACAGCCGGATGCAAGGGGCAACAAGGGGGGCGGAAAAGAGCCGGTGCCGGATCAGCCCTATGTGACCTGTGTGACCTGTATCACCTGGTTGATGGGCTGTGCGGGTTGCGAACTTTCCATAAAGGCGACATCGGCGGCATCGCGCCCTGTGGCAATCACCACCTGAGCATCGGGGGTGGTCATGCCTGTGGGGTCGACAATATGCCAGCCGTCATCCAGCCAAACCTGCGCCACGGCGTGAAAATCGGGCGGCGTGACCCCGACCCCGTAAACCGACGTATAGCGTGCCGGAATGCCCGCCGCACGCGCCAGGCTGCAAAACAGATGGGCGAAATCGCGGCACACGCCCTGACGGGTCACAAATGTATCAATCGCCGTGGTGCCCGCATCCGAACTGCCTGATACATAGGCGATTTCGGCGCCGACCCAATTCAGGATCGCCACCAGCTTGGCACCGTTTTCAAGGTGGGAAAACTCCTGCCCGACAAAAGAGGTGAACAGATCGGACTGGCAAAACCGCGAGGGGCGCAAATAGGTCAGCACCTCATCTGGCAGGCTGTGCATGGGCACCACCGCCAGCGATGCCAAATCGCGGGGCGCACGGGTGACATTGACACGGGCCTGATAGCGCAGGTTGAACGCGCTGCCGGTGACAAAGGCCCAGATGCGCTGGCCTGCGTCGCCTTGGGTGCCCATCTGGCGGTGGCTGGCATTTTCGATGTCCAGCCTGACCTGTTGCACGGATTGTTCGGATGTTGCGGCGGGCAGGATCGTCAGCAATATCTGGTCGTCGCCCGATAGCTGGTATTGCATGTCTACGTCGATATCTATCAGCATGATTTTGACCTGTGAAATGGCGCGCGCGTGGCGGTATCAGGGGTGTTCTGCCCCGGCGCGGGTTTGTGGGCGCAACTTGCCCCCATAGGGAAGCAGCGCGCATAGGGAAAGAGGGTTTTTGCCTGCCCTGACGCAAACCGCAGAGGGGGAGGCACCCCTGCGGGCGGGCATGTCCGGTCACGATCACAACGCGCCTGTCTATGTTTCTGAAAACACAGGCGAAAGATAAGGCATTTTGTGGCGGCTGTCGGATAGGGCATCCTTATCGTCTGGGCAGGACCCTGCCGGAAAACGCGGCAGGCCGAAAGAAAAATAGAAAGTTTGGTTACCCTTGTGACCGAAATTGACCGGAGCGGGTTTGATTTCTGGCCGCTCGAACTATTTCTGCATTGCAGCGACGGAACGGTGAGCTACGTTCGTATACGTTTAATAAGGCAACGCGAACATTGCCGGAATTAGGGATAGAATTCATGCTTTCAACAAAAATGCACCACGGGGTGACTGGCGCGGGCTGGATGGCTGCTGTTTTGGTTTGCGCGGGGCTGGCATTGCCGCAGGCCGCAATAGGGCAGGCGGGCGCCGGTGCTGCGCCACCGATGCAGGTTGGTGTGATTTCTGTTGAAAAACAGGATGTTCCGCGGGTGTTCAGCCTGCCGGGGCGCGCTGTTGCCTATCAACAGGTCAGCATCAGACCCCGCATCAGCGGCGTTGTGACCGAAATTCTGTATGATCCCGCCGTGCCCCTGAACGAAGGTGATGCGCTGTTCCGGCTGGACGATGCCAGCTATGTCGCCAGCGTCGCCGCAGACGAGGCCGCCGTTGCCTCGGCCGAGGCCGACGTGCCTGTGGCGCAGGCCGCATATGACCGCGCCAAACGTCTGGAGGGGTCGGGCGCAACCACCGCCACCGTCGAACAGGCCCGCGCCACTTTGGCCACCAGCAAGGCCAGCCTGCAAGCCGCCCGCGCCGCATTGGAATATTCGCGCACGCAACTGTCATGGGCCGAAATCAACAGCCCGATCCGTGGTCTGGCCGAAGTCGCCAGCGTGTCGGTCGGCGATCTGGTGACCAGCGGGCAGACCGATGCCATGACCACGGTCACGCGGCTGGACCCGATTGATGTGACAATGCTGGAAACCAGCGCCCGCATCCTGTCGGTGCGCGCCCAGATCGACAGCGGCACCCTGACTGCGAATGAACGGTTGAATGCGCGTCTGATTCTGGAAAACGGCGAAACCTTTGACAGTGCTGGCAGTTTGGTCGCCATGGCCAATTCGGTGTCCACCAGCACCGGCACCACGCAGGTGCGGTTCCGGTTCGACAATCCTGACCGCAAGGTGATCCCCGGCATGTTCCTGCGCGGTGAAATCGAACTGGGCACGGTGCAGGCATTTCTGGTGCCGCAACGCGCCGCCAGCCGCAGCATCACCGGCCAGCTGAGCGCATTCATCATTGGCGATGACGGGGCCGCCGAACAGGTCGAATTTACCGAAATCGGCAGTTATCAAAACAACTGGATCGTGCTGGATGGATTCAGCGACGGCGATCAATTGATCGTGGACGGGCTGAAAACCATGCGCGCAGGTGCCATGGTCACGCCCGTTGCATCGCAGATCAATGCCGACGGTCTGGTGCAGGATGCGGCCCCCGCCGCCACTGCAAACACCGCCGCAACACCCACGACCGAAGCGGGGCAATAAGCAATGGCGAATTTTTTCATTGGCCGCCCGGTTTTCGCCTGGGTTCTGGCGATTGTCACCATGTTGGCGGGGGTGTTCGGGCTGAACTCCTTGCCTATCTCGCAATATCCCGACATCGCGCCGACAACGGTGCGCATTTCCGCCAGCTACCCCGGCGCATCGGCGCAAATCGTTGAAAACGCGGTCACTTCGGTGATCGAGGACGGTCTGACCGGGCTGGACGGGTTGACCTATATGACCTCGAATTCGTCGCAGGGATCGGCCAGTATTTCGCTGACATTCGATGACAGCATCGACCCCGACATGGCGCAGGTGCAGGTGCAAAACAAACTGCAACTGGTGCAATCCGGCCTGCCCACGGCGGTCACCAGTCAGGGGGTCAGCGTCACGCGCTCGACCTCCTCTATCCTGTTGGTGGGCGCGCTGGTATCCGAGGACGGGCGTTACAGCTCGCTGCAACTGGGCAATATCCTGAGCGGCACAATCCAGGATCCGGTGCAGCGCACCGAGGGCGTCGGTTCGATCAATTCATTCGGGTCGGAATATGCCATGCGCATCTGGCTGGACCCGTCGCGCCTGTTTCAATACCAGATCAGCCCGGCGGATGTGACATCGGCCGTGTCCGAACAAAACACCAATGTCACCGTTGGATCGCTGGGCGCGCAGCCCGTGTTGCAGGGCCAGCAGATCAACGTATCCCTTAGTGCGCAATCGCAACTGTCCAGCGTGCAGGATTTCGAAGGTATCCTGCTGAAAACAAACGAGGACGGGTCGACCGTTTATCTGGCCGATGTGGCCCGCGTGGAAATGGGCGCGCGATCCTATGGCAGTTACAGCCGCTATAATGGCCATCCGGCGGCGGGGTTCGGGGTGAACCTGGCCACGGGTGCGAATGCGGTGGAAACCGCCGAACGGGTGCGCGCCACCATCGCCGGGCTGGAAAATGCCCTGCCAGAGGGCGTCACGGTGGAATACCCCTATGACACCTCGCCCTTTGTCGAGGAATCGATCACCCAAGTTTATCATACATTGGCCGAGGCCGTGGTGTTGGTGTTCCTTGTGATCCTGTTGTTCCTGCAAAGCTGGCGGGCGACGCTGATCCCCACGGTGGCGGTGCCTGTGGTGTTGCTGGGCACATTCGGGGTGTTGGCGATGATGGATATGTCGATCAACACGCTGACCATGTTCGCGCTGGTGCTGGCCATCGGCCTGCTGGTCGATGATGCCATCGTGGTGGTCGAAAACGTCGAACGCGTGATGGAGGAGGAGGGGCTAAGCCCCCGCGAGGCCACCAAGAAAAGCATGGGCGAGATTTCAGGCGCCCTGATCGGCATCGTGCTGGTGCTGTCGGCGGTGTTTTTGCCGATGGCCTTCATGACCGGATCGACGGGGGTGATTTACCGGCAGTTTTCCGTGACCATCATCACCGCCATGGTGCTGTCGCTGTTCGTGGCGCTGGTGCTGACGCCGACCATGTGTGTGCAATTGTTGAAACCCAGCCATGGCAAAACCCGCGTTGCCCCGTTGCGGGCGTTCAATGGCGGGTTGGAACGGCTGACCAATGGCTATGGCGGCTCGGTGGGGCGGCTGTTGCTGCGCCCGTTCCGTATGATCGTGGTGATCGGTCTGATCGGTGTGGCCGTGATGTGGGTTTATAACCGCGTGCCGTCCTCTTTCATCCCGACCGAAGATCAGGGCGTGTTGATGGCCTTGGTCGAACTGCCACAGGGCGCGACCACGGCGCAAACCGAACAGGCGGTCAAAGCGATCGAAACCTATCTGCTGGAACAGGAAAAGGATGCCATCAGCGCCGTGTTCGGCGCGGTCGGGTTCAGTTTCGGCGGAACCGGTCAAAACAACGCCATGCTGTTTGTGCGGCTAAAGGATTTCGATGAACGCGCGGGGTTTGATGCCTCGGCACTGTCCAATCGGGCCAATGGCGCATTTTTCAACAACCGCTTTGGGCAGATATTTTTCCTGCAACCGCCTGCGATACCCGGTTTGGGGGCTTCGTCCGGTTTCACCATGTATCTGATCGACCAATCCGGCGCGGGCAGCGCGGCGCTGAAAGAGGCCGCCGACCAGCTGGTTGCCACGGCGCAGGCCGACGGGCGCGTGACCAGCCTGCGCGGCAATGACACCGCAACGCAGCCCTCGCTCAGGTTGAATATCGACCAACAAAAAGCCGAGGCGCTGGGCCTGACCCTTGCCAATGTCAATTCCATGCTGACCACGATTTTCGCCGGTAGCTATGTCAATGATTTCACCTTTGGCAGTGATCTGCGGCAGGTGATTGTGCAGGGCGAGGCAGCCCACCGGATGGAACCTGTGGATGTTGAATCATGGTCGGCCCGCAATGCGGATGGCGAAATGGTGCCGTTTTCCGCCTTTATGACGCAGGAGTGGACACAGGTCGCACCGAAACTGGCGCGCTATGGCGGCACGCGGGCGCTGGAGATTTCCGGCGCGGCGGCGGCAGGGGTCAGTTCGGGCGATGCCATGGATGCGATGGTGGAAATGGTCAATGATATGGGCGGCGGTTACGGCGTGGCGTGGACGGGCCTGTCCTATCAGGAACGGCTGTCGGGCAATCAGGAACCGCTGCTGTATACCCTGTCGGCGCTGATCGTGTTCCTGTGTCTGGCGGCGTTATACGAAAGCTGGACAGTGCCCTTTGCCGTCATGTTGTCGGTGCCTGTGGGCATTTTGGGCGCGCTGCTGACCACATGGTATTTCGGCCAGTCCAACGATGTGTATTTCAAGGTGGGCCTGTTAACGACCATCGGGTTGGCGGCGCGAAATGCCATTCTGATCGTCGAATTCGCAGAAACCCTGCGCGCCGATGGCATGGAGGTGGTCAAGGCCACGATCCTGGCCTCGCGCCAGCGTTTGCGTCCCATTATCATGACCTCGCTTGCCTTTGGTTTCGGTATCACGCCGCTGGTTCTGGCCAGCGGGGCCGGGGCGGCGGCGCAGAAATCCATCGGCACGGGGATGTTGGGCGGTATCATATTTTCCGCTGTGTTCGGCATTTTGATGGTGCCGGTGTTCTATGTGGCCGTGTTGAAATTCGTCGCCATGTTCTCGACCAAAAAGGAGGCACGGCCATGACGCTGAAGCCGGTATTCCCCGTTATCGCCCTGTTGCTGGCGGGCTGCGCTGTCGGCCCCGATTTCCAGACGCCGCAGGCATCGCTGCAACAGCGGTTTGTCGGGGGCAGCGCCGCAGAAATCGGTGCCGTGGCGCAAAAACGCTGGTGGCAGGATTACCGTGATCCGATGCTGAATGATCTGGTGGGGCGCGGGCTGTCGCAGGGGCTGGATATGGTCGCGGCGATCGAACGCATCCAGCAGGCGCAGGCCAATCTGCGCGCCACGGGCGTCAATTCCGCGCTGAGCGGCAACCTGACCGCCAGCCAGACCCGCAGCGGCGGCGACGGGATGGTGACCGGAAATTCCGGTTCGGCGCAATTGGGCGCGGGGTTTGTGATTGACCTGTTTGGCGGCATCCAGCGTGAACGCGAGGGCGCCACTGCGCGCCTTGCCGGGGCGCAGGCCGATGCGGAAACCACGCGGCTGGCATGGCTGGCCGAACTGGTCGCGGCCTATTCCAATGCGCGCTATTATCAGGGCGCGCTGGCCCTGACCCGCAACACCATCGCAACCCGCAAGGAAACCGTGGCGATCACCAAACAGCGGTTCGAACTGGGCGATGCCACCGAATACGAACTGGCGCAGGCCGATGCGCTGCTGGCCACCGCCCGCGCCGCGTTGCCGCAGTATCTGGCGCTGTTCAATGCCAATGTATTTGCCATCGGCACGCTGCTGAACGAACCCTCTGGCCCGATCATGGCACGGATGCAAAAGGGCGCACCGCAGCTGCGCACGCCCGCCGGTTCCGCCACCGGACTGCCCGCGGAATTGCTGCGCAACCGACCGGATGTGCGCAGCGCCGAACTGGCGCTGGCCGCCGCTGTAGCCGATGTGGGCGTGGCCGAATCCGACCTTTATCCCGCGCTGTCGCTGACCGGAAATCTGGGTCGCACCAGCGGCGCGAATTCATGGTCGTTCGGTCCGGCGCTGACCCTGCCGGTGTTCAATCAGGGCGCATTAAAAGCCGCCCGTGACGCCAGGATATCACTGGCAAAACAGGCCGAAATCGAATGGCGCGCACAAGTGTTGTCTGCGGTCGAGGACGTGCAGCTGGCACAATCCAACCTGTCGCAATACCGTTCGCGCGCTGCTGCATTGCGCAGGGCTGCGGCCTCTTATGAAAAGGCGCTGACACTGGCGCGTGAAAATTACCGCGCCGGGGCGATCACCCTGTTGGACCTGCTGGATACCGACCGTTCGGCGGCTGCGGCGCGGGTGTCGGCGGCATCGGCTGTCAATGATGCGGCACAGGCATGGGCCAGTCTGCAACTGGCCATCGGCGCGGGGGCAGGGGCCGCAACGGCGCCCCGATAGGGGGGGCGCCCGCCGCCGGATCAGGGCCGCGGCGTCAGTTCACGCCCGGTCCATGCCCTGACCACAGTCAAAACATGGGCAAAACACAGGCAAAACACGGCCAAAACACGGGCAAACACCGTCAAATCACGGCCAGAGATGCCTGACGCAAAGTTGAATCGCTGGCCGCCTCATGTCATATCTTTCTGAAGTGTTCAGTCAGATATGGACGTGAGGCCGCGATGACACAGAACAGTTTTTCGATCAAAGGCATCACCAAGGTCTATGGCGCGGGGCGGTCGGCCGTTCACGCGCTGCGCGGCGTCGATCTGGATATTCCCAAGGGGGAAATCGTGGTGCTGCTTGGCCCTTCGGGCAGTGGCAAATCCACCCTGCTGAATATTATTGGCGGGTTGGACCGCGCAACCGCTGGCAGCGCCTTTTTCCAGGATCAGAACCTGTCGGAAATGAGCGATAAGGAACTGACCCTATACCGGCGCGATCACGTGGGGTTTGTGTTCCAGTTCTATAACCTTATGCCCAGCCTCACCGCGCGTGAAAATGTAGAACTTGTTACCGAAATCGCCCGTGACCCGATGGATCCCGACGCGGCGCTGGCCATGGTCGGCCTGCGCGATCGGGTCGATCATTTTCCGGCGCAAATGTCGGGTGGCGAACAACAGCGGGTGGCGATTGCACGGGCCGTTGCCAAAAATCCGACGGTGCTGTTTTGCGACGAACCCACCGGCGCATTGGACAGCGCGACAGGGCGTGCAGTGCTGAATGTGCTAAAGGATGTGAACGAAAAACTGGGCGCGACAGTATTGATCGTCACCCATGCCGCAACGCAGGCAGCCATGGCTGACCGCGTGATCCATTTCGCCGATGGCGCCATTCGCGAAATCGTTGTGAACAGCGATAAACTGAACCCGGAACAGATCGAGTGGTAAGCCCGCTGGATCAAAAGTTGCTGCGCGATCTGTGGCGGATGAAGGGGCAGGCCGCTGCCATCGGCATGGTCATAGCGCTCGGCGTGGGCATGTTGGTGATGATGCAGGGGCTGGTGACCTCGCTGAATGAAACCCGCACTGCCTATTATGAACGCTATCGTCTGGCCGGGGTATTTGCCCCCGTCACCCGTGCGCCGGACCATCTGGCAACGCGGCTGGCGGCGATTGACGGGGTGGGCGCGGTCGAAACCCGTGTGGTCGGGGCGGCGCTGATCGACGTGGATGATTTCGATTTGCCGGTGCAGGCGCAGGCCGTGTCCCTGCCGGACCTGCATGCGCCACGGCTGAATGATGTGTTCCTGACCGACGGGCGGATGATCGACAGCGATCATTCGGACGAAATTCTGCTGCTGGATGCCTTTGCCGATGCGCATGACCTGCGACCGGGGGACCGTATCCATGCAACGATGAACGGGGCGCGGCGCAGTTTCCGCATTGTCGGCCTCGCCCGGGCACCCGAGTTTCTGTATACTACTGCGCCGGGCGAATTGATCCCGGATGATGCGCGGTTTGGTGTGATATGGATGAGCCGCTCTGCGCTGGCCGCCGCCTATGACATGAACGGCGCCTTTAACGAGGCGCTATTGTCCCTGTCACGCGGTGCCAGCCAGGCTGGCGTTCTGGATGCCGTTGACCGCATTCTTGACCGTTATGGCGGCACGGGGGCATATCCGCTGGCGGATCAGGCATCCAACCAACTGGTCAGTCAGGAAATCGGCGGGCTAGAGGCCGCCGCGCTGGGCGTTCCGCCTATATTCCTCGCGGTGGCGGCGTTTTTGCTGTATATTGTGATCAACCGCATGGTGCAGTCCGAACGCGAGGAAATCGGCCTGATGAAGGCCTTTGGGTATAGCAACTCCGAAGTCGGCGCGCATTATTTCAAACTGGTGCTGGCCATCGCCATCGGCGGGGCATTGGCGGGGTGCCTGATGGGCATCGCGGGCGGGCGGGCGCTTGTTCAGGTCTATACCGGCTATTTCAAATTTCCGTTTCTGGTGTTCCGGCTTGATCCCGGCTCTTTTGTTTTGGGGGTCAGTGTCAGCGTGCTGTCTGCTTCGGCGGGGGGATTGCTGGTTTTGCGCAGCGTGTTTGCCCTGACACCGGCTGATGCGATGCGTGCGCCGGCCCCGCCCGATTACAGCCGCACAGGGGCCATTGGCGCCAGGCTGAACCGTTATCTGGATCAACCCTCGCGGATGGTGCTGCGCCGGATCACCCGCCAGCCGGGGCGCATGGCGGGGGCGATGATCGGCATCGCCTGCGGCATGGGGCTAAGCGTGTCGATGATCACCATCTATGCGGGGTTTGATCGCACGATTGATCTGACCTTTAATGTGCTGGACCGCAGTGACCTGAGTGTCAGTTTCACCCATGCGGCGTCAAAGGCCACCATTTTTGAACTGCGCCGGATGCGGGGGGTGACCTATGTTGAAGCGGTGCGCCATGTGCCCGTCATATTGCGCAACGGGCTGGCCACCCATCGCGGTGTCGTCAGCGGCATGCCCGCCCATGCCCGCCTCAGCCGCGCATTGGACAGCGCCCTGACCGAAATACCGCTGGACGGGGGCGGGATTGTGCTGTCCACGGCGCTGGCCGAAAAACTGGCCATCCGACCCGGTGATATGCTGACAGTAGAGGTGCGCACAGGCCGCCAGCCGGTGCTGCGGATTCCGGTGACCGCCGTCGCAGAAAGCCTGCTGGGCGCGCCGTCCTATATGGATATGGGGGCGCTAAACCGTGCCCTGCGTGAACCGAACCGCGTGTCCGGTGCCTATCTGTCGATCGACGCGGCCCATGCGGGCGATATTTATGCCGCCCTACAGGCCATGCCGGCAATTGCGGGCGTCAGCCTCAAATCCCGGGCAGAAACCGCATTTCAAACCCTGATGAACACGGGCGCGGGGGCGATCCGTTATTTTATGGGGCTTGTCGCTTTTGTGATCACCTTTGGCATTGTCTATAATGCCGCGCGCATTGCCTATGCCGAACGCGCCCGCGATCTGGCCAGCCTGCGGGTGATCGGTTTTACCAAGGGCGAGGCCGCATTCGTGCTGCTGGGGGAACTGGCCGTCGTGACGCTGGTCGCGCTGCCCATTGGCAGCCTGCTGGGGTATTATCTGTCTTTTGGCATCGCTGCGGGGTTTTCCAGCGAGCTATACCAGATACCGGCCAATTTCGATCCGGCCAGCTATGGCTTTGCGGCGCTGGTCGTGATCGGGGCCGCTGTGGCCTCTGGCTGGCTGGTGAAACGTGATATTGATCGGGCGGAACTCGTCTCGGCCCTGAAAACAAGGGAATAACCGCCATGGCAAGAAACCGGAAACGGTCCCGCATGATCCTGACCACCGCTGCCGTTCTGCTGGTAGGCGGTGCGCTAACGGTGGCATTCTGGCCCAAACCGACCATGGTAGACATGGGCAGGGTCACCGTGGGCGACATGCGCATGACCATAGACGAAGAAGGCCGCACAAGGGTGCGTGACGCCTATATCGTTTCAACCCCCGTTGCCGGCCAGTTGCAGCGCGTCAGCGTCCAGCCGGGCGATCCCGTGATCCGCGGCGAAACTGTTGTGGCGCATATGCGACCGACCAATCCTGCTGCGCTGGATGTGCGCACCCGCGAACAGGCGCAGGCCGCCGTTACCGCAGCAGAGGCCGCATTGCGCGTGGCCCGCGCCGATCTGAACGCCGCGCTGGCCAGTCTGGACCTGTCCCGAACCGAACTGGCCCGCACCGAACAACTGGCCGAACGGGGCATCACCAGCACAGCAACACTGGACAGTGCCCGCCAAAGGGCGCGTGTGGCACAGGCCAATGTGGATACGGCCACAGCCGCGATTTCCATGCGCGAGGCCGAAATCACCAATGCACAGGCGCAGTTGATCGGCTTTGACGATCGGGGATTGGCCGCTGCCATCGGCCAAGCATCTGACGATATTCCCATCCATGCCCCCGCCCAAGGCCGGGTTTTACGGGTCATCCAGCAAAGTGAAACAACCCTGCCTGCGGGCGCGCCGATAATGGAAATCGGCAATATCGAAAACGATCTTGAGGTCGTCGTGGAACTGCTGTCGACCGATGCGGTGCAGGTTTCCGCCGGTGATCCGGTTGTCATCGCGGATTGGGGCGGCCCGACCGATCTGGCGGGCCATGTGGCGCGTGTGGACCCCTTTGGCGTCACCCGGTTTTCGGCCCTTGGCGTCGAAGAGCAACGCGTGAATGCCGTTGTCGCCTTTTCATCCCCGCCTGCGGATTACGCCGGGCTGGGGCACGGTTTTCGGGTGGAAACACAGATTGTCGTCTGGCAGGCCACCGATACGCTGATCGTTCCCGCCAGCGCGCTGTTCAGGCATGGCGATGCTTGGGCGGTGTTTGTTGTGGTCGATGGCACGGCCCGATTGCGCAGGGTCGGGATTGGGCCCAACAATGGTATTTCGGCGCAGGTCACCGATGGTTTGCAGGAAAATGACCGCGTGGTCCTTTATCCTTCCTCTGGCCTGGGGCAGGGGATGAAGGTCGCGGAGCGCAGCATAAACTGACCCGCGAAAGGGCGAACGTCAAAATGCTGCCCGCGCAAATGTTGCTGCGCTGGCTTGATCCGCTGTCGCCCGCACCCCGATGCTAAGGTGCTGACAATAAAATTAAAATTTGCCTTAATTTGCGCCAAAATTCGCCGGAATGGCCGTGCATCCCTCCCGATGCGGACGGGCCGCGACCAATGAATGGCGCCTTGCCCGCTGCATAAAACAAACCGTTAAGGGGCTTATCTACATGGCAACGATCAATGAAGCAGGCGATTCAACCATCAACGCGGGCGCGCATGGGTCCTACAGCATCCTGGAAGGTGATACCTTCAACGGGCATCTGGGCACCGGCGACACCGAGGACGGCATCAACCTGCAAGGTCTGACAGTTGGCGAAACCTATACGGTTTCCGTAACTGTTGATGATATTGCGGGCGGCACTGCTCTTGTTTTGATTAACCATTTCAATTTTCATTCCATCAATTACTACATCGCCGATGGCGCGCCTGTGAACATCGAGGCAGGCACCGGCTGGACCCGCGATTTCGTGGAAACATCGGCCCTGCGTATCGAAGGCAATACGATTTCCTTTGATTTCACACCGCTCCAGCATACCAGCCTTGCCTTTCAGGTGCAGGGCGATGCGGTATCAGAGTCCTACTCGGTCAGCTTTGCCACCACTGTGCTGGAAAACATCATCGACGGAACCGCCGTCGCCGATAAGATCAATGGCACAGAGGGCATCGACATTATGTCCGGCCTTGACGGGAATGACCAACTTGACGGGAAAGACGGCGACGACCTGATCGACGGCGGCGCAGGCAAGGACAAGCTGTCGGGCGGGTTGGGTGACGACACGCTGAATGGCGGCGTCGACAACGACCTGCTGGAAGGTGGCGCAGGCAATGATCTGCTGGACGGGGGGCATAAAAACGACCGCCTGCACGGTGGTGACGGCGCTGACATCCTGATCGGCGATCACGGCAATGACAAACTGTTTGGTGATGATGGTGACGACATTCTGAATGGCGGCATTGGCAAGGACCAACTGACAGGCGGTGCCGGTGCGGATAGTTTTGTGTTTGAAAACGGTTCTCACCGTGACACGATCACCGACTATAGCGACGGCGAGGACCTGCTTGATTTTTCCGGCTATTTTGGTGTGAACAGCATTGCCGACCTCTCGATCACTCAAAACGGCGCAGATGCTGTGATTTCGGCCGGTGGGCCTGATTCCGTGACCCTGCTGAACACCGATATGCTGGTGCTGGACGAAACCGACTTCATCTTCTGATCCAAGGGTGAGCACAGCAGACAAAGGCCCGCGCACTGCGGGCCTTTGTTGGTTTTGACCCCGGGCGATATCGGGCCGGAACCCGGCAACGGCGCTGGTTCGCGTGCCACCGTGGCAGGGGTTAAAACCCGCTGACCTTTGGCAGCCATGTGGACAGCGCCGGAACAAAGGTGATCAACAGCAGCGCCGTAACGAGCGCCAGAAAGAAGGGGGGCATTTCCCTGATCAGGACCGATGGTTTGATGTTCATCGTTGATGACACCACAAAAATCAGGCTGCCGACGGGTGGCGTGGTCAGGCCAAGCGTCAGGTTCACGATCACGATGATGGCAAAGTGGTTCGGGTCGATGCCAAGCGCAAGGCTGATCGGCGCAAGGATCGGAACAAGGATCATCACACCGGGCAACGGGTCCATGAACAGGCCGAATATCAGCAACAGCAGGTTGACCGCGATCAAAAACACGATTGGCGACAGATCCCACATGATGATCGTTTCGGCCAGAAATTGCGGAACCCCTTCGATGATCAAAACCCAGGCAAAGGCCCGCGCCGCACCCAGGATCAACAGAACCGCGCAGGATACCAATGCGGCGCGCAGCACGATGTCGGGCAGGTCCCTGATCCTGAGCGAGCGATAGATGAACATCCCGACGAACAGGGCATAAAACACCGCGATGACCGATGCCTCGGTCGGGGTGAACACGCCAAACCGGATGCCGCCCACGATCAGCACAACCAAAAACAATGCGGGCAGGGCATAGATTGCGATCCGCAGGATTTCGGCAAAGCCAGGCATCGGTGCGCCGCTTGCATAGCCGCGTTTCTGGCTGACGCGCGCATTGGCGAACAGGACCGCAGCGGTGATCAACAGGCCCGGCAGCACCCCCGCCATAAAGAGCGATCCAACCGATACTTCCTGATCTTGCATGGCATAGATGATCATCGTGATAGAGGGCGGGATGATCGGCCCGACAACGGAACTGGCGATGGTCAGCGCCCCGGCATAGGACCGGTCATAGCCGCCTTTTTCCATCATGCGGATCATCATGGTGCCGGGCCCGGCGGCATCGGCCAGCGCGCTGCCCGATATGCCCGCGAACATTGCCGAACTGACCACATTGGCGTGGCCCAACCCGCCTTTCAGGTGACCGACAAGCGATTGCGCCAATCGCAGCATGGCCAGCGTAACCGCCCCGCCTGTCATGATTTCAGCGGCCAGAATGAAAAACGGCACGGCCAGCAGCGGGAAACTGTCAAGGCCGGAGAACATCTCTTTTACCACAACGAGGTCAGGGTAGGACGACCCGAAATTCAGCGCGACAAAGACGGAAATGGCCATCGCAAAGGCAACAGGCACCCCAAGCACCAGCAACAGGAACAGGGTCGGAAACAGGATTTCAGCCATTGGCACCACCGGGAAGGTTTTTGCTGGATGCGTCGGCGTCATCGGACCGCGCGTATTCGCCAGCCGTGATAAAACGCCGCGCGATCAGTAACAGATGGACGATCAGCAGTGAAAACCCGATTGGCATAGCCGCATAGACGTAAAGATAGGGAATACGCATGGCAGGGGTGACCTGATATTGCATGCGCTGCGCGTATTGGATGCCCACCTGAACCATAAAGCAGAAAAACAGCAAAAGCCCGAGGGCCAGCACAGCACGAAGGATTTTCTGCCCCCGATCCGGCATTGCATCCTGTAGATTGGTGATGGCGACATGCCCGCCCGTGCGCAGAACCAGCCCCGCCCCGCCAAAGGTCATCCAGATCATCAGATAGCGCGCCGCCTCGTCCGCCCAGGGCAGGGAATGCGCCGTGAAATAGCGCAATGCGATATTGGCCCCCACGATCAGGGTCATCGCTGACAGCATCAGGATCAGCATCCAGCGATTGAATGCGATAAAAATGGATTCCAGTCTTTTCAAGGGGTGCCTCGGGTTGGGTGTCGGCGCCCGGGGGCGCCGACGGTGGTGTTTATTTGAAGTTCACGATCGAGTCGACAAGCTCCTGACCGTAGGTCTTGTAATAGCCCTCATAAGCCGATTTGATCGAAGCCTGAAACGCGGCTTTTTCTTCTGCTGACAGGGCGTTGACTTCCATCCCGCGCTCTTTCAGCGTTTCAACGCCTGTGGTTTCCACGTCGTTCACATAGCCACGCATCGCGGCGACCGCTTCAGCGGCGGCTTTTTCCATCGCGGCCTTTTGCGTGTCATCCAGACCATCCCAGAACGGTTTGGACACCAGCAACATGGCGGGGGAATAGACATGGCCCGACAGGGTCAGGTATTTCTGCACTTCGTTCAGTTTGACCGACACGATCACCGACAGGGGGTTTTCCTGCCCGTCAATGACGCCCTGTTGCAGGGATGAAATCACCTCGGGCCATGCCATTGGCGTTGGCGCAGCACCCATTGCATCAAACGCGGCAAGGTGAACGGGGTTTTCCATGGTGCGGATTTTCAGGCCCGCAACATCCGCAGGGGTGTGGATCGGGTTGCGGTTGTTGGTGATGTGGCGGAACCCCTGTTCGCCCCATGCCAGCCCGTGCAGGCCGACACTGTCGAATTTGCCAAGGATTTCGCCGCCGATCGGCCCGTCCAGCACGGCGCGTGCGTGGTCCAGCCCGCTGAACAGGAACGGAATGTCGAACACGCCGGTGTCCGGCACGAAATTGGCCAATGTCCCCGAGGATACGATGGTCGCCTCGATTGTGCCGATCTGAAGCCCTTCGATGACCTCGCGTTCGCCACCCAGACCCGAAGACGGGAAATGGGTGAATTTGAACTGGTCGCCGGTTTCGGCCAGCACCACCTCTTCGAATTTTTTGGCTGCGACGCCATAGTGGCTGTCGGCGGCCAGTGCATAGCCGATTTTGATTTCTGTTTCGGCCAAAGCTGGCAAGCCAACTGCAACCAGTGCGCCGGCAACGGCCAGCCTGTGATAATTGAACGTCATGGTAAACCTCCCTGTAAATATGGTTAGGTGCTACAGAAGCCGGATATGATAGGCAAGCCCGCGCTGTGTGTGGCGGCATTGATATGCGCGATGGCGCCCGCCATCGGGTTCACTGTTCAATCCGTGGCTTTTTTCCTGAAAATCGTCACAAGTTCAGGCACATAGGCCTGATCATGGCCGCCCGCGACCGCGTCTGACAGGGCCGCCGAAATGCCATCGGCAATTGTGTTCTGAGCGCCCGATGCGTCAGACATTGCGCGATAGTAATCAATGTCCTTTGCCGCGTTGCTGACAAAGAAGGGCAGGCCCTCGCGGTCATGTGAAACGATATAGGGGGCCAGCCGGTCAAGTGCGGCGCTGGCGCCACCACCCTGTGCCAGAACATCGACAAAGATCTGCGGGTCAATGTCGGCATCTGCCGCCTGCGCCGCTGCTTCGGCCAGCAATGACATGAAACCGACCGACACATAGTTGTGCAGCAGTTTCAGGCGGTGCCCGTGGCCCAGCGGTCCGACATGCGCAACACTGTCGGTAAAGGACGCCAACACCGGCGCAACCCTGTCGAGGTCAGTGACATCGCCACCCACAAGCAGGTTCAGCGTGCCGTCATGCGCGTGTTTGGCGGTGCGGGTCATCGGCGCGTCGATATAGCGCCCGCCCGCTGCCCTGACAATTTCGCCCATCCGCAGGGTCGATTCGGGCAGGGCGGTCGAACAATCAACCACCACCGTGCCGGGTTTCAACCCCGCCACCAGCCCGTTTTGCGCCGCGTCGCCCCCGGAGTTCCCGGTGTTCCCGCCTGTAACGATGGCTTCGACCTGCGGCGATCCGGTCACGCAGAGGATGACCACATCGCAGGTGGCGGCAATCGCCGCGGGGGTGTCGCAGGCCAGCGCGCCAAGGCTGACAAGTTCGTCCACCGGCTGATTGCCCGGATGATCCAGAAAGCTTAGCCCGAAACCGCCCTGCAACAGCACGTTGCGGGCAATGCCATGCCCCATTAGACCGACGCCGATAATGCCGACATGCATGTTCGTTTCCTTTATTTCAGTATTGTTTTGGCCGTGCCTGTGCCTGTGCCTGTGCCTGTGCCTGTGGCTGTGGCCGAGGCTGTGCCCATGGCGGTCGGGAACCGGATCAATCCGTGTTGATCCAGATCGCCTTGGTGTCCAGATATTCTTCCATATGTTCCATGCCGCCTTCGCGCCCATAGCCCGACATTTTGACACCACCAAAAGGCACGGCGGGATCAATGGCGTGATACATATTCACCCAGACCGATCCGGCCTTTAGCCGGTGGGCCAGTTTATGCGCGGTGCCCAGGTTGGTCGAAAACACACCGGCGGCCAAACCATAAGGCGTTGCATTGGCCCGTGTGACGACCTCGTCAAACGTATCGAATGGCAGCGCGGAAATGACCGGCCCGAAGATCTCTTCGCGGGCGATCGACATCTGGTCGCTGACCCCGCCGAAAACCGTGGGCTGGATGAAATGCCCGCCCGCCAGATCGGCGCGTTCCATTTTGCTGCCACCGGCCAGCACCTTGGCCCCTTCGTTCGGTCCCGCCGCAAGGAAACCCGCGATCCGGTCCGCCTGACGGGCCGAAATGATCGGGCCAATATCGGTATCTGCGTCGATGCCATGGCCGATTTTCAGGTTGGTCGCGAAATCGGCCACGCGCTGCACGAATTCGTCGTGGATTTCACGCGCCACGAACAGGCGTGACCCCGCAATGCAAATCTGACCGGAATTGGCGAAAACGGACATGGCGGCGACCGGCACGGCCTTGTCGATATCGGCATCCTTGCAGACAATCACCGGCGATTTGCCGCCCAGTTCCAGCGAGACCTTTTTCAGGTTGCCGGTTGCCGCGCGGGCGATGGCCTGTCCGGTCGCGGTCGAGCCGGTGAACACGATCTTGTCCACATCCGGGTGTGCGGCCAGCGCCGCGCCTGCGTCCTGACCTAATCCGGTGACGATGTTCAGCACACCATCGGGCAATCCTGCCTCTTGCATGATGCGGGCGATCATCAGCACGGTCAGCGACGCCTCCTCGGAGGGTTTCAGCACAACGGTGCATCCGGTCGCAATCGCTGGGGCGATTTTCCAGATTGATCCGGCAATCGGTGCGTTCCATGGAATGATCGCCCCCACCACGCCGACAGGTTCGCGCACGGTGGATGAATAGATTTCACCGGGAAACGAATTTGGAATGGTCTGGCCGTGGATCATCACCGCCTGTCCGGCATAGAACCGCAACATGCCCAGAACCCGCCGGCTGTTGGCCAGTGTCCGCTGGATCGGCATCCCCATATCCAGCGTGTCAGACAGGCAAAGCGTTTCCCATTCGGCCTCCATCCGGTCGGCGATGCGCAGCAATAGGGCCTGACGTTCGAAGGGTGTGAACCTGGACCACGGCCCGTGAAATGCCTTGCGGGCGGCGGCAACGGCCCTGTCGATATCCGCGCTGTCACCCTGCGGAACAGTTGCCAAAAGGGCGCCGTTTGCGGGGTTGCGCGCCTCGAGTGTCTTGCCGGATCGGGCGGCACACCATTCGCCATCAACAAACATCTGGCGAAAGCCGCCATCATAAAGATTTGCGGCCAAAACGCTCCAGTCTTTCATGCTGTCTCCTTCGCTGTCCGGCCCTTTGCCGACACGCGGCATACATGCACCGCAGGGCGGCATGCTGCAAGATGGCAGTTTTTACATCCATCGTTGCGCCGGCCAAAGCTGCCGCCCCCCCATCTGACGGCTTCGCCCTTTGTCGCAGCCCCTTATCGGGCATCGGGTTTCCATATGCCGAAAACCGCAACGGGATCAGCAACCTGCGCATTTCGGGCCTGTTTTTTAACCGTTAAAGGGCCAGAGCAGTCTGCATGTCGGGAATGTGCATTGCTGCCACGCTGCGGACGCGCCATCATGGCACCAACAGGAGTGCGCACATATGTCAATCACCGCCAGCATCTATCACCTAACCCATTATAAATACGACAGACCCGTGATTTTGGGGCCGCAGATTATTCGCCTGCGCCCGGCGCCGCATTCACGCACACGGGTGATTTCGCATTCGCTCAAGGTGTCGCCGGCAGGGCATTTCGTGAACCACCAGCAAGACCCCTATGGCAACTGGCTGGCGCGGTTCGTGTTTCCCGAACCGGTGCGCGAATTCAAGATCGAGGTGGACCTGGTCGCGGATATGTCGGTTTACAACCCGTTCGATTTTTTCGTCGAAGACAGCGCCAAGGAGTTCCCCTTTGCATACGGTCCGGATATCGCGGACGATCTGAGTATCTATCTGCACCGTGATCCGGTGACGCCGTTGTTGCAGGGGCTTTTGGACAGCATTCCGCGTGATCCGATGGTGACGGTTGATTTTCTGGTGATGTTGAACAGCCGTTTGTCCAATGAAATCAATTATGAAATCCGCATGGAACCCGGCGTGCAAACCCCCGAGGAAACCCTGACACGTGCCGCGGGTTCTTGCCGCGACAGTTCGTGGTTGCTGGTGCAGGTGCTGCGCAATCTGGGTTTGGCGGCGCGGTTCGTGTCCGGCTATCTGATCCAGTTGAAACCCGATCTGGTGTCGCTGGATGGTCCGGCGGGCACCGACCATGACTTCACCGACCTGCACGCCTGGGTCGAGGTATACCTGCCCGGCGCGGGCTGGGTGGGGCTGGACCCGACATCGGGCCTGTTGGCGGGGGAAAGCCATATCCCGCTGGCCGCGACCCCGCATTACCGCAACGCTGCGCCGATCACAGGTGTGGCCAGTCAGGCGGATGTGGAATTTGCATTTGATATGCAGGTGCGGCGCACGGCAGAACATCCGCGCATCACCAAACCGTTTTCCGATGCCGATTGGGACCGCCTGAACCTGCTGGGCGGCAAGATCGACGAAAGGTTGCAGGCGGGCGATGTGCGCCTGACCATGGGCGGCGAACCGACATTCGTGTCGATTGACGATTTCGAAAGCGCCGAGTGGAACACCGACGCCGTTGGCCCGACCAAACGGGCGCTGGCGGACAAACTGATCCGGCGGCTGGATCAAAGTTTCGCCAAAGGCGGTTTGCTGCATTACGGGCAGGGCAAGTGGTATCCGGGCGAAACCCTGCCGCGTTGGACGTTTTCGCTTTATTGGCGCAAGGATGGCAAACCGATCTGGCATGACCCCGACCTGTTCGCCCACGAGGACACCGACGAGGAGGTCGGCCCCGATCAGGCGCAGGCCCTGTTACAGGCCATAGCCGCCACGCTGGACGTGCCGCGCGAAAATGTTTTGCCCGCATTCGAGGACCCGGCCGAGTGGATCATCAAAGAGGGCAAGCTGCCCGAAAACGTGACACCGGAAAATTCCAAACTGAAAGACCCCGAGGAGCGCGCCCGCATCGCCCGCGTGTTCGAACGCGGTTTGACCACCCCCGCAGGTTACGTTTTGCCGGTGCAGCGCTGGCAATCCAAGGCGCACAGCCGCTGGATGTCAGAGGTGTGGGAATTGCGCCGTGGCAAAGTGTTTCTGGTGTCCGGTGACAGCCCCGTCGGGTATCGCCTGCCGTTGGGCACCCTGCCGCATATCCCCGAATCCAACTATCCGTTCATCAATCCGCAGGACCCGACAGAACCGCGTGCGCCATTGTCCGATCCGGTCGCGCCCGCAACGACAACCGCAACCGAACCGGAAAAAGACGAACCCGAACAGGCGATTGCCAGCCGCACCTCCGCACCTGCGGGGCAAACCCTGGTGGAACAGACGCTGGGTGATCTGGACGGGCGCGTGCGCACGGCCATTTCGGTTGAACCGCGTGACGGGCGTTTATGTGTGTTCCTGCCTCCCGTTGAAAAACTGGAGGACTATCTGGAGCTGATCGCAGCCGTTGAACGCGCCGCCAAATCCATCGGTCACCGTGTGCTGATCGAAGGATATGCGCCGCCATCCGATCCGCGGATCGAGGTGATCCGCGTGGCCCCCGACCCCGGTGTGATCGAGGTAAACATCCACCCCGCCGCCAGCTGGGCGGATTGCGTCAAAACCACAGAAACCGTTTACGAAGAAGCCCGCCAATGCCGTCTGGGGGCCGATAAATTCATGGTCGACGGCCGCCACACCGGCACCGGCGGTGGCAATCACGTGGTGGTGGGGGGGGCGACCACGCTGGACAGCCCGTTCCTGCGCCGTCCGGATCTGTTGAAATCACTGATCCTGTTCTGGCAACGCCATCCCAGCCTGTCCTATCTGTTTTCCGGCCTGTTCGTTGGCCCGACCAGTCAGGCGCCGCGCATCGACGAGGCGCGCCATGACAGCCTGTATGAATTGGAAATCGCGCTGGACCAGATCTGGCCACCGGAACAGGGCAATGTGCCGCCGCCATGGCTGACCGACCGCTTGCTGCGCAATTCGCTGATCGACGTGACGGGCAACACCCACCGCGCCGAAATCTGCATCGACAAACTGTTTTCTCCTGATGGTCCCACGGGCCGTTTGGGGCTGGTCGAATTCCGCGGTTTCGAAATGCCGCCCAACCCGCGGATGAGCCTTGCACAGCAGGTGCTTTTGCGCGCCATCATCCTGCGCTGTTGGGAGGCGCCGGTTTCCGGGTCGCTGACCCGTTGGGGCACGGCGCTGCATGACCGTTTCATGCTGCCCGCCTTTATCTGGGAGGATTTTCTGGATGTGCTGGGCGATCTGTCCGGTCACGACCTGCCGCTGGACCCGAAATGGTTCGAGGCACAGGCCGAATTCCGGTTCCCGTTCTGCGGAGAGGTCACATACGAGGGCATGACGCTGGAACTGCGTCAAGCGCTGGAACCATGGCATGTGATGGGCGAAACCGGCGCGATCGGCGGCACCGTGCGTTACACCGACAGTTCGGTGGAACGGTTGCAGGTCACCCTGTCGGGGGTCAATCCGGACCGTTACCGCGTCACGGCCAACCGCCGGCTGGTGCCGATGTCGCGCACCAAACAATCGGGCGAACGGGTGGGGGCCGTGCGGTATAAGGCGTGGAAACCGTCGATGTCGCTGCATCCGGTGCTAGAGGTCGACGCGCCGCTGACCTTTGACATCTATGACACATGGACGGGGCGGGCGCTGGGCGGGTGCCGCTATCACGTGGCGCACCCCGGCGGACGCAGTTTCGATACCTTTCCGGTGAACGGAAACGAGGCCGAAGCCCGCCGCCTGACCCGGTTCGAAGCGCAGGGCCACAGCACCGATGCCTATGAACCCGCGCCCGAAACGCCGCACCCCGAATTCCCGATGACGCTGGATTTACGCCGCCGTCCGGGGCTATGAAGGGAAAACCGTGGGAGAGCCGAACCCAGTGAACGACACGGACCAGTTTCTGGCCAGATATCGCAGCCTTGTGGGTGCGCGTGATGAAATGTTGCAACCAGACGGGCAGATCAAGCCCGTCTGGACCGATTTCATTGCGCATATCGCAAGCCTGAGCCCGGATGATCTGGCCCGCAGGTTCGGGCGGGGCGATCAGTATTTGCAGAACGCCGGTGTGCTGTTTCGCCAGTATGACGAAGATATCTCCTCCGAGCGCGACTGGCCGCTGAGCCATATCCCCGTCATTCTGGATGATGCAGAATGGGCCGAAATTTCTGCCGGATTGATCCAGCGCGCCGACCTGTTAGAGGATGTGGTGCGCGACATTTACGGCGACAACCGGCTGGTGGCCTCGGGGCAATTGCCCGCCACGCTGCTGACGCAGAACCCCGCGTGGTTGCGGCCATTGGTGGGGGTTACGCCGCCCTCGGGGCAATACCTGAACTTTATGTCCTTTGACATCGGGCGCGGGCCGGACGGGCGATGGTGGGTGATCAGCGACATGATCGAAGCCCCCGCCGGTGCCGGTTTCGCCATTGAAAACCGCGTCGCGATGAGCCGCGTTTTCCCGGGTTTTTTCGCCCAATCCAACATTCACCGTTTGGCTGGATTTTTTCAGGATATCCAACAAAGCCTGCAAACGCTGCGTGGCAATGGCAATGGTGAAATTGCCGTGCTGTCCCCCGGCCCGATGAACGAGGGTTATTTCGAACATGCCTATATCGCCCGTTATCTGGGTCTGTTGCTGGTCGAAGGCGAAGACCTGATCGTGCAAAACGGGCAGGCCATGGTGCGCACTGTATCAGGGCCAAAACCGCTCAGCCTGTTGTGGCGACGGCTGAACAGTGCGCAATGCGACCCGCTGGAACTGGACGGGCAGTCGCAGCTTGGCACTCCGGGTATTCTGGAGGCGATCCGGCGCGGCAATCTGACGGTGGTGAACGCGCTGGGCGCGGGGGTGCTGGAAACCCGTGCCCTGATGGCATTTTTGCCCAAAATTGCCCGCGCATTGCGGGGGGAACGGTTGTTGCTGCCCAATATCGCCACATGGTGGTGCGGTCAGGCCAAGGAACAGGCGCATGTGATCGCCAACCGCGAAACCATGATGATCGGATCGGCCTTTTCTACCTCTCCTTTGATGTCGGGGGGCGGCGGGGTGATGCTGCCCACGGCATTTCAGGATCAGAAAGACGCGGTGATTTCCGAGTTGCTGCAAACCCGCGGGCGCGAACTGGTGGGACAGGAAACCGTGACCCTGTCCACCGCGCCGGTATGGGAAGACGGGGCATTGGTGCCGCGCCCGATGTGTATTCGTGTGTTTCTGGGGCGCAGCGCCAATGGTTGGCAGGTGATGCCGGGGGGCTATGCGCGGGTCAGCGCCGGCAATGATTCCACCGCCATCGCGATGCAGCGTGGTGGCCGTGTGGCCGATGTCTGGATCAACAGCGATACGCCGGTGCAACGCAGCACGACCCTGTTGGAACGCCCCGCCGCGCTGCCGCTCAGCAGGGCATTGCCCAGCCGTGCGGCGGATAACCTGTTCTGGATGGGGCGCTATGTGGAACGGGCCGAAATCCATATGCGGCTGTTTCGCGCCTATTACGCCCGGATGCGCGACGGGGAATCCCATGATTCACCGCTGCTGGTCTATATGCGCAAGCATCTGTTAGAGGGCGCAAAGCCCGACGCCACCGCCATCGCCCGCCTGTTCGAATCCCCGCTGGAGGGCGCGTTGCAATCTGCGGGCAAGGTCGGTGACAGGTTCTCTCCCGATGGGATGATGGCGCTAAAGGAACTGATGCGCCTGACCCGCGCAATGCACAGCGATGACATTCCGGTTGATGAAAAACCCGCCGCAATGAGCCAGATCCTGCGCCAGATCAGCGGCTTTGCGGGATTGATGCACGAAAATATGTATCGTTCGCTGGGCTGGCGTTTTCTGAGCCTTGGCATTTCAATCGAACGGGCGGCGAACATGTGTGCGCTGCTGGCGCGGCTGGCCCGCAATGATGCGCCGGATGGTGCGCTGGATCTGGCGCTAGAGGTCGGCGACAGTGTGATTTCGCACCGGGCGCGGTTTTCGATCACCGCCAGCCCCGCATCTGTGATTGATATGTTGGGCATGGATGACCGCAACCCGCGTGCCCTGCGGTATCACCTAAGCCGCGCACGCAAACATATCAGCGAACTGCCGGGCAATGCCGACACCCATGTTCTGACCGATCTGGCCCGCAAGGCACTGGAACTGGAAACCCATCTGGCCGTGCAGCGCGCCGAATGGTTTGATCCCGTCACATTGGAAGACCTGCGTGGTGATATCTGGGAATTGTCCGACCTGCTTGCTGCTGCGCATCTGGTGTGATTCATGATTTATGACATCCGGCTGCGCATCCTGCATCGTTACCAGCAACCAGCGGGGGTCAGCCGCCATATGGTGCGGGTGCTGCCCCGCAGCGATGGCAAGATGCAGCGCCTGACCGCCCAATTGATCGAGATCCTGCCGCTTCCTAATGAACGCTTTGAAATCGCTGACTTCTTTTCCAATCGGGTGACCTCTGCCGCGCATTTTTTTGCCCATAAGGAAATGGAAATCAGGATGAGTTGCCGGGTCGAGGTATATGCCCCGCCCGAATTTACAGACACATCGGCCAGCACTGCCGATCTGGCAGGGGAACTGGCGGGTGTGGTTGATATGGGGCCGGAATCACCCATGCATTTTCTGGGGCCGTCGCCGCTTTTGCTGGCCAGTTCCGAAATAGAGGCATTCGCCCATGCCTCGGTTGACCCGTTCGGATCAACCGCGGGGCAGGTGATCCAGCTGGGGCAGGCATTGCATTCTGCCATGCGGTTTGATGCACAGGCCACCACAGTTGAAACCGACCCGCTGGATGCGTTTCGCCAGCGCGGCGGGGTCTGTCAGGATTTCAGCCATATTATGATCCTTGGCTTGCGCGCGCTGGGCATTCCTGCCGGATATGTCAGCGGTTACCTGCGCACGCTGCCCCCCCCCGGCGCGCCCCGTCTGGAGGGGGCGGATGCCATGCATGCATGGGTGCGGGCATGGTGCGGCGCATCGCAGGGCTGGATCGAATATGACCCCACCAATGCGACACTGGCCAGCACCGATCACATTGTGGTCGGATACGGGCGCGATTATTCCGATGTCAGCCCGGTCATCGGTAACCTGCGATCCTCTGGCGGGCAGAAAAACGAACAATCGGTCGATGTGAAACCGGTTGAACCGGGCCAGTAAGCGCAATCATACCCAGCAGGACGCCTGTTTTGTCGGCAACAGTGTCTGCTATATTGCCGTGCAGCAGCCCCGTGACGGGAAACTGCTGCTGCTGTTACATTGCCCCTCTATGCTGGATGAAAACCAGCGGGGCGCAAAATGTTTTCACTCTCGGGCCAAAAGGTGCTTGTTGTTGGCATCGCGAATGAACAATCCATCGCCTATGGCTGCGCCAAGGCGCTGCGTGCGCAGGGGGCCGATCTGGCGATCACATATCTGAACGCCAAGGCCGAACCCTATGTGCGCCCCCTGGCCAAGGCGCTGGATGCCGAGATCATCGCCCCGCTGGATGTCACCGATGCGGGGCAGATTGATGCGCTGTTCGATCTGGTCACGGCGCAATGGGGGCGGCTGGATACCCTGCTGCATTCCATTGCGTTTTGCCCGATGCAGGACCTGCACGGGCGGGTGGTCGATTGTTCGCGTGACGGGTTCCAGATGGCGATGGATGTGTCGGTGGGCAGTTTCATGCATCTGACACGCAAGGCCGAACCGCTGATGTCAGGGGGTGGCACCTGCATGACTGTCAGCTTTTATGGTGCTGAAAAGGTTGTGGAAAATTACAATGTAATGGGTCCGGTCAAGGCGGCGCTGGAATCGGTCACACGCTATATGGCCGCCGAACTGGGGCCACAGGGGATGCGGGTCCATGCCCTGTCACCCGGCCCGCTGCGCACCCGTGCCGCCAGCGGGATTGATCATTTCGACGCGCTGTTGGATCAGGCGGCGGAACGCGCGCCCACGCATCATCTCGCCTCGATCGAAGATGTCGGCGCCTATGCCGCGTTTCTGGCCAGCCCCGAGGCGCGCAATGTCACGGGCGGCGTGCATTATATCGACGGTGGCTATCACATCGTCGGCTGAACCAGCCATCTGGCCCCACGACATGATACGCGCCTTGCGGGTATTTTGTCGGCTCATGCCACAGTTCGGCCAAATCGGATTGACCCCGCCTGAAATCTGGTGCGATCATGGCACCATCCAGGGAGGAAATTCAGATGTATACAAACATAAAGCGCATGGCCGCGGCCATGGCCCTAGGTGCGATGATCACCGCCCCCGCATGGGCCGAAACCCGCATCACCTATAAATCCGCCAAGGCGGGCACGTCCTATTACCAGATGGGTGTGCAGGTGGCCGAGGCAATGAAAGCAGGCACTGATGGTGGCATCATCGTCACAGTCGAAGAGGGGCAGGGATCGGTCCAGAACGTGATGGAGGTGCGCGCACGCGGTGGCGATTACGTGTTCACCACGCCCCCCGCACTGGTCGGTCTGGCACAGAGCGAAAAGGCCATGTTCGAAGGCAAGGGCGATCCGGCATTTGCCGAAATCCGTGCCCTGTTCCCGATCCCGTCGCTGACCATGCATTTCGTCATGTCCGACGCCAGCGGCGTTGCGTCATTTGCCGATCTAGAGGGAAAAACCATCCTGCTGGGCAAGGGCAGTTTCGGCGCTAAGGAAGGCGAAAAATATCTGGGCCTGTTCGGGCTGGAGGGTAAGGTCAAACTGGCCGATGCCGAATTGTCCAATGCCGTGGCCGCATTGAAAAACGGCCAGATCGACGGGTTTGTCACAGCCGGATCATGGCCCGCCCCGAATGTGATCGAAGCAGCGGCATCGACCAAGGTCAAGGTGCTGTCACTGGATGACGATCAGGTCGGCGCGACCAAACGCGCGCGGCTGGTGATACCGGCGGGCACCTATGCGGGGCAGGACAGCGATATCGTGACCACATCCTTGCCTGTGGCGGCCTATACCACCACGAAAATGGATGATGAAACCGCCTATCAGCTGACCAAAACCTATTGGGAAAGCAAGGCCGCGATGGGTGAATCCGCCCCGTGGTGGAACGGGGTCGCCCCCGAATTGATGAGCAATATCAACGGCCGGTTCCATCCCGGCGCAGTGCGCTATTACCAAGAGGCAGGGATTGCCCTGACCGACGCACAGATGTAACCGGCGCCACGGCCAGACACCCATAAACCGGGCCGCCACTGGCCCGGTTTTCCTGTTTCAGGGGCATGAAGATATGCGCGCGATTGATCACCTTCCTACATCCATTGCCCTGCGGGTCGGCTGGCTGGCGCTGGCGGCGCTGCTGGTCAGTTTCCACATCGGCCTGATCTTTTCCGGCCTTGTGCCCAATCTGGTCAGCCGTCCGTTGCATATGGCGCTGGTGCTGCCATGGGTGTTTTTGTTCGGGGCCAGTGGTGCGCGGCTGATCACGGGCGCGGTGTTGACCGTGGTGGGCATGGGTGCGGCGATCTGGGTGGCGTGGAATGCCGATACACTGGGCGATCAATACGGATTTCTGGAAAGCCGCGCACAGGTCTGGCTGGGCTTTGCCCTGCTGGCCGTGGTAATCGAGGCCGCGCGCCGCACCATCGGCTGGCCCCTGCCATTGGTTGCCTGTCTGGCGCTGTTATACGCATTTTTCGGCCAGCATATTCCGGGTGAATTCGGCCATGCGGGCCTGCCGTTGCGCTCATTCCTTGGGTCCATGACCATCGCCGAAGCTGGCATATGGGGCAGCCTGACCGCCGTGTCGGTCGGGGTTGTGTCGATATTCGTCATCTTTGGCGCGGTGTTGAACGCTGGCGAGGCAGGGCAGGGGTTTATGAATGTGGCCGCCGCTGCGGCGGGGCGGCTTAGGGGCGGGGCGGCCAAGGTCTCGGTGCTGTCATCGGCGCTGTTCGGGTCGATTTCCGGTTCGGCCAGCGCCAATGTGGCATCCACGGGCGCGATCACGCTGCCTGCCATGACGGGGCTGGGATATCCCAAACGCCTGTCGGCAGGGGTAGAGGCCGTGGCCAGTTCCGGCGGGCAGATCATGCCGCCATTGATGGGGGCAGGGGCATTCGTGATGGTCGAGCTGACCGGCGTGCCCTACACGCAGATCATGGCGGCGGCGATCCTGCCTGCGGTGCTGTATTTCTGGGCCGTCTGGGTCGGGATCAATGCCTATGCCACGCGGTATGAATTGCGCGGGCTGGACGCCGCCGACCAACCGGCGCGGCGCGATGTGATTGTGACATCCCTGTTTTTTCTGGTGCCGTTCAGCGTGCTGATGCTGGGCATGTTCGCCGCCGGTTTCACGCCGCAATATGCCGCCTGTCTGGCCATCCTGGCGGGGGCGTTGTTGTTGCTGGTTGATGGCAACCTGCGGTTTGATCCGAAACGGGCGGCGGGGCGCATGGCGGATGCACTGCTGAACGCATCCCGACAGGTGGCAATGATTGCCGCCATCATCCTGTGTGCGTCGATCATCATTGGCGTATTGGGGGCCACGGGGCTGGGGGTGAAAATCACCTCGGTCATTCTGGCCGGGTCGGGCGGGTCGCTGTGGGCATCGCTGCTGCTGACCGCGCTGGCCTGTTTGATACTGGGGATGGAGGTGCCGACCACCGCCGCCTATGTGATCTGCGTGTCGGTGGCTGGCCCCGCCCTGATGAAACTGGGGCTAGAGCCATTACAGGCGCATCTGTTCGTGTTCTGGTTCGCGTTGCTGTCCACCATCACGCCGCCGGTTTGCGGTGCGGTGTTCATTGCCGCCGGAATGATCGGGGAAAACTGGCTGAAAGTGGCGCAAACCGCGATGGCGCTGGGGGTTGGCCTGTATCTGATCCCGCTGGCGATGATCGCCTGGCCCGATCTGATTGCGCTGTCCACAGCACCCTTTGCGGCCCTGTTGGCATTCATCGTGACCGGCGCGGCGCTGGCGGCGCTGTCCTATGCTTTGATCGCGCGTGCGGCCCCATGGCGGCGGCTGGCGCTGGCGCTGCTGGGGGGCGCGTTGATCTTTGGCCCTGTGGTGCTGTGATCCCCGCAGGTCATTAGCAAGCGAACGAATCTCTTGTCTTTGTAACGGGTTTCCGCGAACCTATCCGAACGACTAGGGAGGATACCATGAATAAATTTGTAACCGGGCTTGCCTCGGCGGCGATGCTTGCGGCCAGCACATTGGCCCTGCATGCCGCAGACACCACCATGCGGATTTCGCTGCAACTGCCGCTGAAAAGCCACCTTGGCCAGAACGTAAAGATGTTCAAAGACGAGGTAGAGGCGAAATCGAACGGTGAAATCGCCGTCGAGATCTATGACAGCGCGCAGCTGTATAAGGACAAGGAAGTGCCGCAGGCCGTCGGGTCGGGCGCGATCGAGGCGGGCGTTGCATCGCTGACCCGTTATGTGGGTGATGCGCCGATCGTCGATATTTTCTATCAGCCGTTCCTGTTCGACACCGAAGAAAAGGTGCGCAAGGCCGTGGCACCGGGCAGCCCCGTGCGCGGCCCGATTGATGCGGCCATCGCCGAAACCGGCGCGACTGTGCTGTGGTGGCAGGCCTATGGCGGCGCGATCATGCTGACCAATGGCGGGCCGCTGAAAACCCCCGATGATATGGCTGGCAAAAAAGTGCGCGTATTCGGCAAAACGCTGGGCGATTTTACTTCGGCTTCGGGTGGGGCACCGACGATTATTTCGGGGTCCGAACAGTATCTGGCATATCAGCGTGGCACGGTTGACGTGGGCATGACCGGCATTTCCGGCGTGCAATCGCGATCCCTATGGGAGGTGATGGACACCATCACCGTGACCAACCACGCCGATATCGAATTCATCGTGGTCACCAATACCGAATGGTGGAACGCCCTGCCGGATGCCCATAAGGCCATCATTTCCGAAGCAGCGCGCAACGCGGAAAATTCGGTGCGCGATGAAATGTCCGCTATCGAGGCCCGCGCCTATGCCGCCGCCACGGAAAACGGCATGACGGTTTACACCCCGACTGCCGATGAATTAGCCAAATGGAAAGCCGTGTCGCAGCCGGTCTATGATGCCTTCCTTGCCAAAACAGGCGAGGCAGGTGCCGCCATGCTGGAGGCCGCACAGGGGTTCTGATGTCACAAGAACATGCCGCCCTGCGGGGGATACCTGCGGGGCGGTTTGATGATCTGTGCAAGACCTGCGATTGCGGGGCACCACTGCGAACGGGAATGCCATGCGCCTGATATCTTTGATTGAAACCGTCACCGCGTGGTTGGCGGCGATCCTGCTGACGCTGACGGGCGTGATGCTGACCTATGAGGTTGTGGCACGCTATTTCTTTAACGCGCCCACGATCTGGGCGGCAGAGCTAAGCCAGATGTGCCTGATCTGGGCCTGTCCCGTTGCGATGGGCTGGGCGCTAAGCGCGAACAGTCATATCCGTGTCACCGCTGTGACGGCGCAGTTGCCGCCGCGCCTGCGTCAGGGGGCTGAAATCCTGTCATTGCTGGTTATTCTGGGGTTTTCTGTGGTGGTCATGCTGTTCGGGTTCGGCATTTTTGCCGACAGTCTGGAACGTGGCCGCACCACGGGCACCATGCTGGATCTGCCCGCCTGGATACCCGAGGCATCGGTGCCTGCGGGATTCGCCCTGTTGATCCTGTCCTGTCTGGCCTGCCTGTGGCGCGCTGTGCATGGTGATGTGCCGGTGGGCGAGGGGATGCACGAATGACCGTTGTCATCATCCTGATCGCGCTGTTCGCGCTGCTGCTGATTGGTGTGCCTGTGGCCTTTGCGTTGGGGGCGCTGGGCCTGTCGATGCTGTATCTGGGCGGGTTTTCACCGCTGATGGCGCCGCAGGCGATGCTGTCGACCATGGACGGGTTTATCCTGCTGGCGGTGCCGCTGTTCCTGTTGATGTCCAACATCCTGCTAAAGGGCGGCGCGGGGCGTGACCTGTTTGCCGCCGTGCAGGCATGGGTTGGCCACTGGCCCGGCGGGCTGGCCATTGCCACCATCGTATCCTGCGGTATTTTCGCCGCGATTTCAGGCAGTTCGGTGGCCACTGCCGCCACCATCGGCACCGTTGCCGCGCCCGAAATGATCAGCCGTGGCTATAACAAACGGTTCGTTTACGGGCTGTTGGCGGCGGGGGGCACGCTGGGCATTCTGATCCCGCCGTCGATCCCGCTGATCATCTATGGTTTCGTGACCGAGGAATCGGTGATCGCCCTGTTCATGGCCGGAATCGGCCCCGGTTTGGGATTGATCGCGATGTTCATCGTCTATTCCGTGATCTCGGCCCGTTTCCTGCAAAATTACACCCCCGTGCCGCGCGCGGATATGAAGGAGCGCATCGCCGCGTCATGGCGCGCCTTGCCCACCGTGGGGCTGGCGGTTGTGATCCTTGGCGGGATCTATTCCGGCATATTCACCCCGACCGAAGCCGCCGCCATCGGATTTGCCGCTGCGCTGGTGGTGACAGGCCTGTTCCTGCGCAGCCTGACATGGCGCAAACTGTGGGAGGCAATGGTGCAATCCATGGCCACCACAGTCGCCATTCTGCTGATCATTGCAGGGGCCAAGATTTTCGGCAAGGCGATCACCCTGTATCGCATCCCGCAGGATATTTCCGTGGTGCTGACCGATTGGGGCAACACGCCGCTGGGGTTGATTGTGATCGTGTCCATCGTGCTGTTGCTGATGGGGCTGGTGTTTGAATCGCTGTCGATGGTGCTGATCATGACGCCGGTTTTGCTGCCCGCCGCGATGCTGATGCAGTTCGATCCGATCTGGTTTGGCATCTATATGGTGATCATGGTGGAATGCGCCCTGATCACGCCGCCGGTGGGGTTGAACCTGTATGTGATCCAATCGGTGACCAAATCCTCGCTTGGGGATGTGTCACGCGGCACGCTGCCGTTTCTGGCGCTGATGCTGGTGATGGTGGTGCTGCTGTATCTGTGGCCCGACCTCGCGCTTTACATTCCTTTCAAACTATAAGGGTCTGACACCATGACCAAATCCCGCCCCGACCAATTGCGCGCCCTGCTGGCGCAGCCCGGCCTGATCACCATGCCCTGCTGTTTTGACCCGCTGTCGGCGAAACTGATTGAACAGGCGGGGTTCCCTTTGTCGTTCATGTCGGGTTTTGCCACTGCTGCGGCGCGGTTGGGGATGCCCGACACCGGCCTGATGTCATACGCCGAGGTGCTGGATCAGGGGCGCAACATATGCAACGCCACCCGCATTCCGGTGATCGGCGATGGTGACACGGGATACGGCAATGCGTTGAATGTGAAACGCACTGTCCAGGGGTTCGCGCAGGCCGGTTTCGCCGCCGTGATGATCGAAGATCAGGTCGCGCCCAAACGCTGTGGCCATACGGCGGGCAAATCGGTGGTGTCGCGGGACGAGGCATATGAACGCATCCGCGCCGCCGCCGATGCACGGGCCGAGGGCGCGGATATTCTGATCCTTGCGCGCAGCGATGCCCGTCACGATCACGGGCTGGACGAGGCCCTGACCCGCATGGCAGAATTTCACCGCCTTGGTGCCGATATCCTGTTCGTCGAGGCCCCCCGTGACGAGGCCGAGATGCGCCGCATCTGCACCGAACTGGACGGCCCCTGCATGGCCAATATCGTTGAGGGCGGCATGACCCCCGCCCTGACCCCCGCCGAGCTGGAGCAGATCGGGTTCAAGATCGCCGCCTATCCGCTGACCCTGATGGCCGCCGGGATGAAGGGCATGATGCAGGCGTTAGAGGCGTTCAAAACCGGCGTGCCGGACAGTGACCTGCTGATGCCCTTTGCCGAATTGAAAACCCGCATCGGGTTTGATGACTATTTCGAAGAAGAGCAGAAATACGCGGCACAGCGCGAGGGCTAATCCCTAGCGCAGCCTGCGTTTCATAGCGGAATCGGGGAAACATGTGGCGGATTGGCCCGTTTTTTCCTGCCAGCGGCCAATGCTGCGGCGGGTTTTGAAACCCGCCAGCCCGTCCGCCCCGCCCACGTCATGGCCCGCGCGTTCCAATGCGCGCTGCATCACCGCCACGTCGGATCGCATCAACCCGCCGACCTGACCCCAAGGGGCGGTGAAATCGCGTGACCCGTATTGGATGCGGTCGCCGGTATGGCCGACAAACAGGGCATATAGATCGCTGTTATTGTAATCCTTTAGCACGTAAAAATTGGGCGTGACGATAAAGGCGGGGCCATGGCGGCCAGCGGGCATCAACAGCGATCCCTTGGCGCGGGATTCATGCGCGGGAAAGGGTTTGCCTGACACGCGTTTGATGCCCATGGCGGCCCAATCGCTGATGCGGCGGGCCTGATCCGGCCCCTCTAATGTGCAGGACACAGATGCGGGCACTGTCACCTCGAACCCCCAATCGCGGCCCTTTTGCCAGCCGTGGCGGGCCAGGTAGGTGGCGATGGATGCAATGGTGTCGGATTCTGACCCCCAGATATCGGCGTGGCCGTCACCATTGCCATCGGCGGCGTATTTCAGGAAATTGCTGGGCATGAATTGCGGCTGGCCAAGCGCGCCCGCCCAACTGGATTTCATTGCCCGCGACGGGGCATGGCCCGCCTGCGCGATTTGCAGCGCGGCGACCAGTTCATCGGTGAAATAGGGGGCGCGGGTCGACATAAAGCCCTTGGTGCCCAGCACCTGAAAGGCGTTGTGCGGGATGTTCACGCGGCCATAGCCGCTTTCGCGGCCCCAGATGCCAAGGATGATCCGGCCCGGCACACCGCTGGTGCGTTCCGCCCGCGCCAGGGCCTGCGCGTGGCGTTTCGCCATCTGTCGGCCCACTGATGTGGCCCCGTCCAATGACCCGCGGTTGAAATATTTACCGGGCGATCCGAATTCGGCCTGCCGCTGGCGTTCGGGTGTTTTGGGTTTGGTCCCCGGTGGCACCAGATCGGGCAGATCCCAGTTGAGTTTGACCCCGGCAAATGCTTCGTCAAAAACGCCCCGCGATACGCCCTTGGCGCGGGCGCGGGGCCAGACGGTTTGATCCAGCCAGCCACGAAATTTCTGTTCCACCGCCGCGCGGTTTTGCGCGGTTGCGCCGCTGGCCGACAGGGCAAGCACCATCAATAGGGGAAACAGTTTAAAGGGTGCAGGCACTGGCATATCGCGGGACTCCGGTTTGGGACGGGGCAACTAGACACGCGGGCGCAGGATCATGCAACCAAATGGGGTGGTACCGGCGGTGATCCCCGCCGGTTCCCTTTGCTTTTTATCAGATATAGAAATCGGCAATCGTCAGGTCGATCAACCCGGTCAGTTCGATTTCGAAATCCGCAATGCTGTCGCCGTTGACATCGGCCTGAACGATGGTGTTGCCGCCCGATTGCACATAGGTCAGTTCGCCCGCCACGCCGGACAGACCCGCGTTGCCGACAAAATCGAACCCCTGTTTGAACCCTTGGGTAACATCCGCGTCGAAACGGCTGATTTCGATCCGGTCCTCGCCCGCGACGAAATCGGTGATGATGTCACGGTTGCCCGCACCCACACCGGATTCCGACAGTGCGAAATAGATGTAGCGGTCACGGATCGCGCCATCGCCGCCGGTCATCACATCGGCACCCAGACCACCATACAGCGCATCTGCCCCACCTTCGCCAAACAGGAAATCATCGCCTGCGCGGCCATACAAACGGTCGGAAAAGATGCCGGTGTGGAATTCGTTTCCGGCAGCATCGCCGCGCAACTGGTCAGGGCCGCGTCCGGTTTGGAACACCTCGATATTGGCATAGGTGTCGCCCACCGCATCGCCCAGATCGAATGCATCGTTTTGCAAATCGACCATGACGCGGCGGTCGGTGGACATATAGCTGACCACATCAATGCCGTCGCCGCCATCCAGGAAATCAGCCCCTGCGCCGCCATCCAGCGTGTCGTCACCCGCCCCGCCGAACACGGCATCGTCGCCGGTGCTGCCCAGCATACTATCCGCACCACCAAGGCCGAACAGGATGTTGCTGCCTGCGTCGCCTGTGACGGTGTCGTCGCCCTCGGTGCCCTGGAACGACAGGGTGCTGTCGTCATCCTCGATCACCGCAGTGGCGCTGCGGTTGGCGAATGTCAGACCGGTTTCATCGGCCACGGCGATGTTGACGGTCAGGTCTTCGTCGATTTCCACGGTTTCATCGCCGCGCACCTGCACGGTGATGGTCTGGCGGGTGTCGCCTGCTGCAAATTCCACCGAACCGGACATGCCATTGGCAATATCCGTGCCGTTCACATCGCCCGACAGGGTGTAGGTGACGGTCAGGGCGGCGGTTGCATCGCCCAGACGGTCCACCGTGAACAGGAAGGACGAATTGCCGCTGTCGCCTTCCTCTAGCTGGCCGGGTGCGGTGACCAGAAGCGTTGTGGGCGAGGTCGGCGCGTCGGTCGGATCGGTCGATCCTGTCGGGGTGGCGGCAACCATGGATGCGCCGTTCACATAGGCCGAATCCCCCGTCAGGGCGAAATCAAGGATCGCCGCCTCGAGCAGGACCGGATCGGTGATACCGGCGGCAAGGGCGCGGGCCTCGGCGGCGGCGCGCACATCGGCGGGCAGATCATCAACCGTGATCACCCCGCGCGGATAGCTGGGATCCTGCCAATCGGCGGTGGTTTCACCCGCGCCGCGATCAAACAGGTCGGTCGCATCCGTGATCCGCCACGCATCGGCATAGGTGGTATATAGTTCGCCGTAATCAATGGGTTGCGTCAGGATGGTGCCATCGGGCAGGGCCAGATCATTGGCGGTGTCGCCATCGGCATTGCCCAGCAGACCACGCACAGACCCCGCAGGGCGCGCCGGATCAAGGAAGGCGCAGACGTTCATGCTTCCGATGTCATTGACGCCGACAACGACCTGTTCGCCATTGGCCAGCACCACGGTATACATGCCGCCGGTGAAATAGATTTCAGCGCCGCCACCTATGTCGGCAGGGCCGGTCAGGGCGGTTATGCCCACCTCGACCCCGTCCACGGTCACGGGAATATGGCGGGCGGCGTCGATCACCACGCGGGTGCCGCCGATGTCCATCGCCACAACGGTGGTCGAGGACACAACATCCGACACAGGTTCGGTGCGGATCTGGATGGTCAGCGGATCGCCGGATGTGGTTTCCAGCAGGGTGAATTCGCCCACCGCCTGAAAATCATATCCCAGCCCGTCCAGCGTGACCAAATGCGGATCGCCGAAAATATCGGCCTCTAGCCCGGTAAAGGGATCGGGCGGCGCGACGAAATCATCATCCAGTATGGTGCCAAAGCCCTGCCGCGAGCCATAAACCACAGGCACGCCAGTCGACGCGACAGCATCATGGATGGTGACGATGATCTGTTCGTCGGGTTCCACCACGGTATCGCCCGTGACCTGCAATGTGACGGTCTGGCTGATTTCGCCCGCGGCAAAGGTCACGCTGCCTGCCAGCGGCAGGGTGGCGGTGACATCGCCGGAATCAGCGGGGTTGGGCGGAAATCCGAATGCGGTCCAATCCACCGTCAGGGTGCCGTCGGTATCGCCATAGCGGTCGATGGTGAACACCATATCGACGGTGCCTGCATCGCCTTCGACCACATCACCAGCCGAACGGATGGCAAGGGTTTGCGGCACGCCGCCGTTGCGGACCTCGAATGCCCATAACCCGTCTTCTCCGGTGTTGCCCTCGGTTGTTTCCAGCGCCAGCAGCGCGTCCTGATTGCCCGATTGGGGCAGTTCGAAAAATGTGCCAGCGGCGTTGCCTGCGGAATACCCCGCATGGGCAGGCGTGCCGCCCAAACCGCCAGACCCGCCAGATGCGCCGCCCGTGGTCCAGTCGATCCACTCATAGCGGAAATAGATGTCGAAATCGCCCGAGGTGCGGCCCGGATCATTCGACGCATCCTCGATCACCAGCTGGAATGCATTCACGCGGTCCATGCCGTTGGAATAATACCCGACATCATCCCATGTGATGACCATGCGGTCATTGCCCACGTCCAGATCATACCAGACGAGGTTGGTGCCCTGCGATGTGCCGCCCGCCGAAATGGTCGACGTGGTCGAGCGCGTATCGACATCGCCCCAATAGGGGAAAATGCCGGGTGTCGTGCCTTCGGAAATCGTTGAGGGGGTAAAGGTGCCCAGCCGGTTGTCAAAGGTGACAGACCCGTTGTTATTGACCCAGAGCGAGCTGTAGGTTTCGCCGAAGAAGTTCAAACCGTTCTCGAACACGGTGGAAATGTCGATGTTTCCGGTTGAACTGTCATCGTTGCGCCCCAGAAAGTTTTCGCCGAAACCGGCGTCGCCACCTAGGGTGCGGATAAGGGAAGTAGCCATAGCAGACTCCTGTGTAATGTTGTGTCGTTAAAGAAATCGAACCGAACAGAGTGAAATCGTGGCCCAACCCATAGAAATCCCCGAGCCACGAAAGGGGTGCGCGTTACGGAACCGTAAATACCAATTCAGAATATCGCATATGAATAAATTAACTTTGATCTAGCGCAATGATGCGCGGTTTGCCGCATCTGTCAAGATGACAGAAATTTAGGCGATTCAAGTAAGGGGTTGATCCGCTTGGCTATTCGATTGGCAGCCGGGATGGTTTTGATAAAGTTTTTTTGCGCAACAAAAAAAGGCGACCCGTGCGGACATATTATAGAGGTTACATTCCCCGCAGGCGGAACTGTCGGAGGGCGAAATTGTCACCCCTTCCGAACGCCCCTCGTGTGTTGGATATGTGCTGAACCGGCTAAAGGAATGCGGGTTGGGTGATAGTGCCGCGCCGGATCCGGTGGTTATGACGCCGGTCGGGGCATTGCTTGATCCCGCTTGTGGCTAATGAGGAAAAAGCTGGTCAGGATGATCACGGTCAGCGCCAGCAACACGGTTGAAATCGCGTTGACTTCGGGTGTCAGGGCGCGGTGCAACTGGCTCTGTTGAACGAACAGATCAGCAGCAACACCGGCAACACCTGCGCGGGCGCTGACAACAGCCAGCCATTGGCGGTTTTTGAACCTGGTTTGTTCATTCTGCCAGCACCCGCACAGCAGTGGTTTCGATGTTGCCCGCGCCGATGTTTATGTTTTCGGGGCGCAGCGGTCAGGCGTTCCATGCCGTGTCTGTTCCGCCCAACCCGCCGATCTGTATCCGTGTGGGCAGGCCGATCCGGTCCAGCAGGGTAAAGAACGGTTTCGGGTCCAGCTCTTCGACGTTTTTCATGGTTTTCGCGTCCCATTCACCGCTGGCCACCAGCATGGCGGCAGCTACGGGCGGCACGCCTGCGGTATATGAAATGCCCTGCGATCCGACCTCGGCATATGCTTCTGCGTGATCGGCGACATTGTAAACGAACACCTCGAAATCCTGCCCGTCTTTGGTGCCCTTGACCAGATCACCGATGCAGGTTTTGCCGGTGTAATCGGGGGCAAGGCTGGACGGGTCGGGCAACACGGCCTTGACCAGTTTCAGCGGCACCACCTCTAGCCCCTCGGCGGTTTTGACGGGCTGTTCGGACAGCAGGCCCAGGTTTTGCAACACGGTGAATACGTTGATGTAATGTTCACCGAACCCCATCCAGAACCGCACATCGGCTTGCGGGTAATTGGCGGCCAGCGAATGCACCTCGTCATGGCCGGATTGATAGGCGCGCTGCTGGCCGACCACGGGCAGATCCCAATCGCGCCCCGATGCAAACATCGACGTTTCCTTCCACTGCTGGTCTTCCCAATAGTAGACCGTGCCGGTGAATTCGCGGAAATTGATTTCGGGATCGAAATTGGTGGCGAAATATTTGCCGTGACTGCCTGCGTTGATGTCAACGATGTCGATGGATTTGACCTCGTCCATCATATCGGCGGCGAAACGGGCGAATGCGTTGACCACACCGGGGTCGAACCCCGCGCCCAAAATTGCGGTTACGCCCTTTTCAGCGCAGATATCGCGCTTTTTCCATTCGTAATTGCCATACCACGGCGGGGTTTCACAGATTTTGGCGGGATCTTCGTGGATGGCGGTGTCGATATAGGCGGCGCCGGTTTCGATACAGGCATCCAGCACAGTCATGTTAACGAATGCGCTGCCGACGTTAATCACGATCTGCGCGCCGGTTTTGCGGATCAATTTGGCCACGGCGGCGCTGTTCATCGCGTCCACCTGGTGCGCATCCAGAACGCCCTGTTGTTTCATCGCGCCCTTGGCCTGGACCGATGCGATGATGGCATCGCATTTGTCCAGCGTGCGGCTGGCGATATGGATATCACCCAAAATATCGTTATTTTGCGCACATTTATGCGCCACGACCTGAGCGACGCCACCTGCGCCGATGATAAGAACGTTCTTTTTCATGTAACCAAGGAACCTCCGTAGGGTTGTTTTCGGATCGGTAGTATAGCGGGTATTATTGCGGCGTTATGACAGCGCGGCGGCAAATTCATCATAGCCGAAATCGCGCACAAGGCGCGTGGAGCCATCCAGTTCGCGCAGCGCGATGGCGGGCATTTTCACACCGTTGAACCAGTTTTTCTTAACCATAGTATAGCCTGCGGCGTCCTGAAATGACAGGCGGTCACCGGGTTGAACGGGGGCCGCGAATTTGAATTCGCCGAAAATATCACCGGCAAGGCAGGATTTGCCGCAAATCATCCATTCCTGATCGCCCTGTTCCTGCATCTTCGCGCTTTCGCGGTAAATCAACAGATCCAGCATATGCGCCTCGATCGAGCTGTCGACGATAGCCAGATTTTTACCGTTGAACAGTGTGTCCAGCACGGTGACCTCTAGCGTGGTGGAATTGGTGATCGCGGCCTCGCCCGGTTCAAGATAGACCTGCACCCCGTTGGTATCGCTGAACCTTTTCAACCGGTCGGCCAGTCGGTCCAGCGGGTAACCATCGCCCGTGAAATGGATACCGCCGCCAAGCGATATCCAGTCCAGTTCGCGGATCAGATGGCCGAAACGCTGCTCGATCAGCGACAGCATCGCATCGAACCGTTCGAAATCGTCGTTTTCGCAATTGTTGTGAAACATCATGCCGCTGATGCGGTCCATCACCTGTGCGATGCGGCCGGGGTCATGTTCGCCAAGGCGCGAAAACGGGCGCGCCGGATCGGCCAGATCGAAATCGCTGGTGGACACGCCGGGATTGACCCGCAGCCCGCGAATATGGCCCGCGCTGGCGGCATCGAAACGGTTTAGCTGGCCAATGGTGTTGAATATGATCTTGTCCGAATGGGCCAGCACCTCGGTTATTTCGTGATCGGCGTAAGCCACTGAATAAGCGTGGGTTTCACCGGGGAATTTTTCGCGCCCCAGCCGGACCTCATACAATGACGACGAGGTGGTGCCATCCATGTAATCCGACATGAAATCAAACACCGACCATGTGGCGAAACATTTCAGCGCCAGCAGGGCCTTGGCGCCCGATGCCTCGCGAAGCCACGCGATTTTTTCCATATTCGGCAGCAGCTTGGCCTTGTCGATCAGGTAATATGGCGTCTGGATCATGCTATCCCCCATGGGTCCAATGGCAGAACCGGCGATGTAGCGCCGCGCCCCCCGTCAGGCAAGAAAAACCGCGCTAACCGCCGTAAAGCGTCTTTATTTTGGCAGGTTCGATGCCGAAACGCTGACGAAAGGCGCGTTTGGTTTCAGCGTCCATGCGCTTCATATCATAGGGTTTTGTGCCGTCTTTCTGGCGCGAGTCGTTGAAATTATTGATGCCGCGAATGAACATGGCATCATCGGCAAAACTGACCACCGCCATTGCGCGGGGCAGTTTGTTATGGCTGAAATTCATCACCGTCAGGTCAACATCCGGGGCGAATGCAATGGCCAGTGCGGGGGTCCAGCAGGGTTCGTCGATTTCTCCAAACATCATGCCCTTTTCATCGGGGCTGACCACGTATCCCTTGCGAAAATCCAGCGCGACATGGCGGCGGCCCTGTAAAAACGGGACCAGTTTTTCACCGTCACGGCGCAGTTTTTCCACGAAATCAACGGCCACGGCATCATCGTCATCCAGCCGGAATTGCAGGCAAAATTCGCCATTGTCCAGCCGCACACCGTTGATTGCGTCGCGCATCACGGCGCGGTGGCGGCGCGGTTCCCATGCTTCGACCAGTATCTGGGGCACGCCTGACACCAGATCCATCAACCGGCGGCGCGCCACATCGGGCATAAGGGTGGAAATCACGATCAAAAAGGTGAAATCGGGGTCTGTTTGCGCCTTGATCGACGGCAGGGTGAAGCTTTCAAAGGTGCGGAACCGCTCCTCCAGCCGGTCGGCATCAAACAGATATGCGGCGCGTTCTTCTGGGGTGTCGTGTTCCACCTGAAACCCGCCCGTGCCCACATAGGAAAAGCGGCAAATTCCAATCACTTGCATGTCGTTCCTCCGATGCCAGTTGCGGTGACTATACAGCCCCTGCGCGCATCGGCAACGGTTGCGATGGGGCAGGGCGCTTGTTCGCCTGCGCAACATCCGCTAGACGGGCCGCAATCGCGTGAAGATGAGGCCACCATGACCCAAACGACCCTTGCCCAACAGGTTGAAACCCTTTGTCAGGCGGCATTTGCCGCGTCGGGGTTTGATGCGTCATTGGGGGCGGTGAAAACATCCGATCGCCCCGATCTGGCTGATTTTCAATGCAATGGTTTGCTGGCCGCGGCCAAGCAATACAAGGTGAACCCCCGCGCCGCCGCGCAAGAGATGCTGGCAAAGTTCGAGGGCAACGGGCTGGCCGAGGTATCCATCGCCGGCCCCGGTTTTCTGAATTTCCGCATTCTGCCCGATGCGATGCTGGCGCAGGCCGTGGCGCATTCGTCGGATGATCGCAGCCTTGTGCCAACCGTCGCGCCGCAGCAATTTTTGCTGGATTACGGCGGGCCAAACGTCGCCAAGGAAATGCATGTCGGGCATTTGCGCTCGTCCATCGTGGGGCAGGCGCTGCATGATATTCTGGCATTTGCGGGCCATAGCACGGCGGGTGATGTGCATCTGGGCGATTGGGGGCTGCAACTGGGCCTGTTGATCACCTTGATTGAAGAAGAACAAGCGCACCTGCTGGATGATCCGGATAACGCGCCCTTGACGATGGAAGATTTGCAAGCCTGGTATCCCGCCGCATCGGCCAGATCCAAGGAGGACGCCGCATTTCTGGACCGTGCGCGCAGCACCACGCAGGCGATGCAAACGCGCCAGGGTGCCTATTACGCCATGTGGAAACGCATCGTCGATGTGTCCTCTGTTGCGTTGCAGCGTGATTTCGCCCGTTTGGGGGTTTCGTTCGATTTCTGGTATGGCGAAAGCCGGTATCAGGCCGCGCTGGACGGGCTGGTCACCCAGTTGATGGACAAGGGCGACGCGGTGGTTGATGACGGTGCCGTTATCATCCGCCTGCCCGAGGATGCAGGCGATATCCCGCCCCTGATGCTGCGCAATTCCAAGGGCGGATATGGCTATGGCGCCACCGATCTGGCCACGATTGATGAACGCACGGGCGAAAACCGCCCCGATGCGGTGCTATATGTGGTCGATGCCCGCCAACGCACCCATTTTCAACAGGTGTTTGCGGCGGCCCAGAAAACCGGATTGGACCGCGGCACCGCGCTGGAACATATCGCGTTCGGCACGGTCAACGGCCCCGATGGCAAACCGTTCAAAACCCGCGCGGGCGGGGTGATGCGCCTGTCGGAACTGATGGATATGATGCATGACGCCGCCAAAGCGCGGCTGGCCGAGGGCAGCGCGCTGACAGGCGATGCATTGGACAAAACCGCCGAGGAAATCGCCGTGGGTGCGGTGAAATTCGGCGAGTTGAGCCATGACCGCGAAAGCAACTATATATTTGATATGGAACAGTTTTTGCGGTTCGAGGGCAAAACCGGACCCTATCTGCAATATACCGCCGTGCGCATTCGCAGCCTGTTCGCCCGCGCCGCTGCGGCGGGGGTGACACCCGGTGATATTACCGAACTGGGCGACAATGCCCGCGAATTGATCCTGTGCGCTGATGATCTGCCCGCGCAACTGGCCCGCACGATTGATGCGCGCAAACCTTCGGTTCTGGCGATGCATTTGTATGCGCTGGCCAACCGGATGAACCAGTTTTACACCGCCAATAAGGTGCTGGCCGATGATGTCAGCCCCGCACAGGCTGCCGCACGTTTGGGCCTGTTGAAAATGGCGGAATCGCAGCTGGTTATGGGGCTTGGCATCCTGGGTATTCCGGTGCCCGACCGCATGTAACGCGGCGCAACTGCTTGGCATTGTCAATTTGATCTTGGGTTCATGTGCCGCGATGGGGTAAACCCCCCGCAGAAATCCGGGGGAGGAAAACCATGACCGTTATCATCGCAGGGGCCGGAATTGCCGGCCTGTCGCTGGGCCTGTCGCTGCACAGTCAGGGCATTCCGTTCCATATTTTCGAGTCGGTCGAGGAACTGCGCCCGCTGGGCGTCGGCATCAACCTGCAACCCCATGCCGTGCGCGAGATTTTCGAAATGGGGCTGGAGGAGGAGATTGACCAAATCGGTCTGAAAACCGAAGAAGTGGCATATTTCAACGCCTATGGCAGCCTGATCTGGGCCGAGCCGCGCGGGCGTTTCGCTGGTTACAACTGGCCGCAATATTCGATCCATCGCGGGCGGTTGCAGATGATGCTGCATGACGCCGTTGTGGCGCGGGCAGGGGCGGATTGCATCACTATGGGGGCCGCACTAGAGCGTTGGGAACAAACAGGTAATGGTGTTACAGCGCATTTTGTGAACCGCCGCACAGGCGCATCTGCCGGGGCGCATGATGGCGCGGTTCTGGTCGCCGCTGATGGCATCAATTCCGCAGCCCGTGCGGCGCTATACCCCAGCGAGGGACCGGCCCATTGGCGCGGCACCATGATGTGGCGCGGCGTGACCCGTGCGCCCGCGTTTCGCACCGGCCGCACCATGGGCATGGCGGGCACTTGGGACGTGAAATTTGTGTGCTACCCCATTGCCGAACATGCTGACGGCACCGTCGATTTGAACTGGATCGCCGATATTGCCAAACCTGCCGATTACCCCTGGCTGAAACAGGACTGGAACCGCGAGGGCCGGATTTCAGACGTGCTTCCGCCGTTCGAAGGCTGGGATTTCGACTGGTTGAATGTGCCGGACATCATCAGGAACGCGCAGGCGATTTATGAATACCCGATGGTGGATCGCAACCCGTTGGACGCATGGACTCATGGCCGAATGACCCTGATGGGGGACGCCGCCCATGCCATGTATCCGATCGGGTCGAACGGCGCATCGCAGGCCATTCTGGATGCCCGCGTTCTGGCGCGCTGCCTGCGCGATCATGGTGTCACGCAGGCGGGGCTGGATGCCTATGATGCAGAGCGCCGCGTGGCGGTCAACGCTGTGGTGCTGGCCAATCGCGGCGACGGGCCGGACAAGGTGCTGGATGTGGTGGCCGGGCGCGCGCCCGACGGGTTCAACCGGATCGAAGATGTGATGAGCGCGGTCGAACTGGCCGATATGGCCGCCGGATACAAGAAAACCGCCGGCATGGATATTGACGCGTTGAACGCAAGGCCTGCGATTTTATAGGCATTGGATTTCAGGGCCTTGGCGGGGGCTGTTGTATCCCTGCCGCAGTCGGGAGAAACAATCCCTGATTGCGCGGAGTGGCGGCTTGGCGTCAGGCAGGACCATGCCTAGAAATCGGTCATGCGTTTGTTTTTTCCGATCCTGATTATTGTCGCTGCCCTGACCGGGCTTTATGCCTCGTCTACTTTGCCGGACTGGCAATGGGTGGGCGAAATTTCCGCCGTGGGTTTGCTGATCGGGGTTGCGATGCTGGCGGCGTTGCAGGTGTTGTCGCTCCTCCGTGCGCTGTTTCGCGCAAGGGGTGGGCGCAAGCCGGCGCGCGACGACAGCCGCGAGGTGCTGCTGGTGGATGGTTCCAACGTCATGCACTGGAAGGACAACACAGCCCAAATCGAAACCCTGCGCGAGGTGGTGTATTTCCTGTCGGATCAGGGCTATCGCGTTGGGGTGATGTTTGACGCCAACGCAGGTTACAAACTGTTTGACCGCTATCACCATGACCGCCAGTTTGCCGGGCTGCTGTCACTGCCGCAACGCGATGTGATGGTGGTGCCAAAGGGCACGCCAGCCGACCCCTATTTGCTGCGTGCAGCCCGTGATATGGGCGCACGGATCGTGACCAATGACAGGTTCCGCGACTGGGCCGATGATTACCCCGAAGTGGCCGAACATGGCCATCTGGTTTATGGTGGTTACCGCGATGGCAAGCTGTGGATGAACCTAACGCAACGGATTAAAGGTGCGGCGTAACCTATGGGAATATAACGTGAAAACATGCGCCATTCGGCGTGGGGGCATGTCTGATTTCGCCCTGATGGGTAGAGAGCATATTGCGCAAAATCGCTAACCCCATTCCGGTGCCGCCACTGTCGCGGCGGGTGGTGAAAAACGGGTCGAACAGATAGGGCGCGTTGCCCTGAGAAATGCCGCGCCCGTTGTCCTGTATGCTTAGCCTGGTTTCGGGGGAGTCCGTGGCCGTGACTGTGATGCGGGTTGCGCCATGTTCCACCGCATTGCGCAACAGATGGCCAAGGATGATCTGCATTCCGTCGGCGGACATCGGCAGGGGAATGTCGCCGCCTGTGATGGTGGTTTCGACCGGATTGTCGCGGCTCAATCCCCCTGCCAGATCATTCAGGCAGCACTGCCCGTCATAGCGCAGTTCGCGTGCCTGTGCGGCGCGGCGCAGGGCGGCAAGCTGGGTTTCCAGTTGCACACGCGCCCCGTCGATCTGGGCCAGCAGGGCGCGATCCTCGGGGGATAGGTCGCTGCCGTCCGCCAGCAATTCCGCAGCGGCGCGGATCACGGAAACCGGGGTTTTCAATTCGTGGGTGACGTGGTCGGTAAAGCTGCGGATGGTGGTTTCGCGGTCGCGCAGGGCTGTGGCCATCTGGATCACACGGTTGGCGGTTGCGTGCAGCTCTTGCGTGCCGAAATGCGCGGGTGGCGGCGGGGCCGCACCCTGTTGTTGCTGCGCGGCATAGGTTTCCAGCGCGTGAATAGGGCGCAGCAACAGCCGCACCAGCAACCCGCCCAACAGGGCGGTGGCGGTGGTGATGATCACACCCAATCCTATGGCCGCGTTGCGAAATCCCACCTCTGGCCCCAGATAGCGCAGCGCCACCAGCCCGACAAATGACAGGGCCAAAGTGCCAGCCAAGGCCCCGCCCAGCACGAACCACAGGGATGGCCGCCAGCGCCGGGTCATATGCAGCCGCCGATCCGCATTCCCTGCCCATGCACGGTTTCCACCGCGTCGCCACATCCCGCATCCGCCAGTTTGCGGCGCAGGTTGCGCAGGTGGCTGTCCAACGTGCGATCCGACACCTGTGAATGCGCGCCCCAGATTGCGCTGACCAGTTGCGCGCGGGGCGTCAGGCGGGCAGGCGCGGCCATCAGCGCCGCCAGCAGGTCGAATTCGGTTGCTGTCAGCGCCACGCGGGTGGTGCCATCCACCAGACACAGCCGCGCGGTTGCATCCAGCGTGATACGGCCATGGCGCAGGGGTTCCCCGACCGGTGCAGCAGGCGCGCTGCGTTTCAGGATGGCGCGCACCCGCGCCACCAGTTCACGCGGGGAAAACGGTTTGGTCACATAATCATCCGCCCCCATTTCCAACCCGACAATGCGGTCGATTTCATCGTCGCGGGCGGTCAGAAACAGGATCGGCACCTGTGATCCGGCGCGGATACGGCGGCAGACCTCGAACCCGTCCATTTCGGGCAATCCGATGTCCAGCACGATCAGGTCGGGGGCTTCGCGGGTGGCGTGGGTCAGGGCGGATCGCCCGTCGCTGGCGGTGATCACGCTGTATCCGGCCCGTTCCAGCGCAAGGCGCAGCAGGTCGCGCAGGCGAGGGTCGTCATCGACGATCAGCACCTTCATTCGCGCAGCATTTCCGGTTTGGTATCGGCTGCCATTTCGGGCTCCATTTCCGGGTGGGCATCGAATTCCGCTTGGGGTTCAACCGCCGTTTCAGGCATCATTTCAACGGCATCTTTCGCGTTCAGGTTTTGGATCTGGTCAACATAGCGGGCAACGCGCCAGTTGCGAAACCCCCATTCCTGCCAGCCGTCCCAATGCGGCACATGCAGGCCACAGCGATAGGTCCTTAGGATGTCATCAAGGTTGCGATCGGATGCGGCGATGGCCCCCGTTGCGGTCGGGCCAAGGCGGCACAGGTAACGGGTGTCGTTCTTATCGGCGCTGATATTATGCTGCGCGATGACATGGGCAAAATTGACAAAACACGCCAGATAGAGCGTGCCAATCCCCAATGCGCCAACCCGCAGCAGCAGCCAGTCCATGCGGTGTGCCCGCGCAACCTGCCATGCGGTCAGTGCCAGCCCCGCCGCCACAAGTGCCATCCAGATCAGGGCATGCAGGCGCAGATAGGTCAGCCCGTAGTGTTCGATATAGGTCTGCGCCCGCAGCATCGCCGATGCACATAGCGCCACGTTCTGCCCCAGCCACAGCAGCATCAGCGGTTTCAGCGCCTTGTGCTGTGTCAGATAGGGCTGCGCCGCCAGTGCAAAACCGCCCGCCAACAGGGCGGTAACCAGCAGGGGATAGGCGCCGCGATGGGCATAGCTGGCATGGCTCATGCCCTGCGGCAGCGCGGCACCGCCAAGGAAAATCGTCATATCCATAATGGTTTGCACGCCGATCATGATGTTGAACATGATCAGGGCACGCATGACCGATGCCCCGTTCAGCCCCAGCGCCGTCAGGCGCGGACCATGGGGCAGGGTCAGGCTGCGCGCCACGGGCGCCGTGTCCAGCAGGGGCCAGACCAGCAGGGCCATGCCAGCCCAGAACAGCGCCCGCTCTGCCATTGAGCCAAGGTCGAAATCCTGCAAGATCCATTGCGCCAGCACCGGATTGGCATCCAGCAACAGGCTGGCAAGGATCAAGCCGCCGCCCAATGGAAACCCCCAGTTGCGCAGGGTCTGGCGCAGCATTGGCGCGGTTTGCGCGGGCATCACGTTGCCGTTGCGCAGGGGCCACAGAAACGGCGCGATCCAGCGTGAGGGCAGGGCCGCAAACAGCGACAGCGCCGCCCCGACCCTTGCATCGCTGCGCACCTGCGGCAACCGCACCCATACCAGCGCGATCAGCAACCCGGCGGCCAGAAATATAACCGAAAGCGCCTGCACATAATCCACCACCGGCAGGGCAGAAACGCCCAGAAACAGCGCGGGTTTCCAGACCTGGGCGCGGGGCAATCCCCATGCCGCCACGGCAAATATCGCGGCGGCAAAAACCACAAGCGACACCCCCGCCGCATGGGTCCAGAACAGCAGATCGGCCAGCGCCACCACCACGGCCAAGCCCAGCCATAGCCGCGCCTGTGGCGGCGGTGATTGCCTGCTGTCACCGGATGGTAGGGGCGGGGCGGGGGGCGCAGGTGTTACAGGCACATTCGCATCGGGCACATCCGCAACGGGCACATCCGTATCGGGCACATCCGCATCGGGCGCGCCCGAGGAGGCAAGCCACCAGGCATCCATGGCGATTTTATCAGGTATTCCGTTGATGGTCAGGGGCATGCGGGCATTCCTTGGCATTGTTAATATGCCGTCAGTTTGCCCGCAACGATGCGCAGATCGCGCTTAGAAGATGTGCAGATTTTGTGCAGAGCGCAATGTTTAAGGGGCTACTGGCAAGGGGTCACAGCCCCCGTGCGATCACAATGCGCTGCACGTCGCTGGTGCCCTCGTATATCTGGCAAACGCGCACGTCGCGGTAAATCCGTTCCACCGGATAATCGGCCAGATACCCGTTACCGCCAAGGATCTGGATCGCGGCGGAACATATCTTTTCGGCCATCTCCGATGCAAAGAGTTTGGCCATGGATGCCTCGGTCAAGCAGGGTTTTCCCGCCTCGCGCAGGGCGGCGGCATGCAGGACCATATGACGGGCGGCGGCGATCTGTGTCGCCATATCGGCCAGACGAAACCCCACAGCCTGATGTTCGATGATCGGTTTGCCAAAGGTGATGCGTTCACGGGCATAGGCCAGCGCGTGTTCATAGGCGGCGCGCGCCATGCCCACCGATTGCGCGGCGATGCCGATGCGCCCGCCCTCCAGATTGGCAAGCGCGATTTTATATCCCTCGCCCTCGGCGCCCAGCCGGTTTTCCACCGGAATGCGCATGTCGTTGAACGCAATCGCACAGGTGTCCGAACTGTGCTGGCCCAGTTTGTTTTCAACCGCGATCACCTCGTATCCGGGGGTGTCGGTCGGCACGATAAAGGCGGAAATCCCCTTTTTCCCCGCATCGGGATCGGTGACGGCAAAGACGATAATAACATTGCCGTTTTCCCCCGAGGTGATGAATTGTTTCGCCCCGTTGATCACATAATCGTCGCCATCACGGCGGGCACGGGTTTTCAACGCCGAAGCATCGGACCCCGCCTGAGGTTCGGTCAGGGCAAAGCCGCCGATCCATTCACCACTGGCCAGTTTGGGCAGGTATTTCGCCTTTTGCGCATCATTGCCGAACCGCAGGATCGGCGCACAACCCACCGAGGAATGCACCGACAGGATGGTGGAACAGGCGCCATCACCGGCCGCGATTTCCTCTAACACCAGCGCATAGGCCACGGCGCCGGTGTCAGACCCGTCAAATTCTTCGGGAACCAACATGCCAAGGAACCCCAGTTCGCCCAATTCGCGCAGTTCATCGCGGGGAAAGGCGTGTTCCAGATCACGCGCCGCCGCGCCGGGGGCCAAACGACCCTGTGCAAAATCACGGGCCGCGTCGCGGATTTGTTCCTGCGTTTCGGTCAGCAGCATGTTGGGGTCTCCTCTCCCTGAATGTTGCGGCAAAGGGGGCATGAGCCTGCCAAAAGGTCAAGCATTAGCCGTCGGTCGCGATGGCCGTCGGGGCGCCGGATGCGCTCTGCACACCCATGCTTGCGCCCTTTAGATACCCCTGGATCGAGCCGCCATGCCCCCCTGTCAGCGACAGGGCTTCGGCTTCGCTCCATACGGCGCGGATTTTGATGCGGCTGGTCATGTCCAGCACCTGCTCCAGCATTCTGACCATGCCGAAACTGACATCATCCGACACCAGCACCACGCTAAGCGCACCACGGTCAAATTTGCGCAACGGTGCGGAGAGGCCGTAAATATTGCCAAGGATGCCCAGAAATGTGGCCTCGATCCCGGTGACACCGCGGGCATCGGACAGCATAACATGGCTGGGGTCAAACCCCGGCAGGGCGACATAATCCAGAAAGGCCTGTTTGGCACCGGATATCGACAATTGTCCGAAAAAGCGGAAATAGGCCAGTGATAGATCGGGGTAGAGCGTTATTTCATAGGGCATAGGTTTTGATCGTCCTGACGGGGGGCAGGGATGCCAAAACGGCGCAATTGTCATAAGGGGACGGGCAGGGAAATGCACCCTGATCCGTCAGAACCAAAAAATAAATCAATTATTTAGAATTATATTGCGGAAATCACGACGTTGCAAATGGACGAAAGGCGTAGATGCCTTTCGCCTTGATGCATCCATCAGGACTTACGGTTCATCGCGGCCATCAGTGCTGCGCCCATGGCATTGTTGGGGGCATTGTTGGCGGCAGCATCGGGTTGTTTGGCCGCAGGTTTATGGGCGGGCTTATGGGCAGGTTTGCCTCTGGCCTGCGGTTTCGATCTGGCGTGCCCCGCATCGGCGCGCCCTGCCGGTTTGCCGCGCCCTGCGCCATCGCCCGCATCGGCGCCGCCATCCTTGCGCATGGACAGCCCGATGCGTTTGCGCGGGATGTCGACCTCGGTCACGCGGACCTTGACCACGTCGCCTGCTTTCACCACCTCATGCGGGTCTTTGACGAACTTGTCGGCCAGTTGGCTGATGTGGACCAGCCCGTCCTGATGCACGCCGATATCAACGAATGCGCCAAAGGCGGCGACATTGGTCACTGTGCCTTCCAGTGACATGCCTGCACGCAGGTCTTTGATGTCTTCGACCCCGTCGGTGAATGTCGCTGTTTTGAAGCTGGGGCGCGGATCACGGCCCGGTTTTTCCAGTTCCGACAGGATGTCGCGCACGGTGGGCAGGCCGAAACGGTCATCCACGAAATCCTCGGCGCGCAGGTTGATCAGGGCATCGGGGCTGCCCATCAGGGCGCGGATGTCGCGGCCACAGGCGGTGACGATGCGCCGGGCCACGTCATAGGCTTCGGGGTGGACGGATGAGGCATCCAGCGGCTCATCGCCGTCCGTGATGCGCAGGAAACCCGCCGCCTGTTCGAACGCCTTTGGCCCCAGCCCGGTGACCTTCAGCAGCGATTTGCGGGTGGCAAATGCGCCGTTCATATCGCGGTGCGCCACGATGTTTTGCGCCAGCGATTGCCCCAATCCGGCGACCTGCGCCAGAAGCGGAACCGAGGCGGTGTTCAGATCCACCCCGACGCCGTTCACCGCATCCTCGACCACGGCCTCCAATGTCTGGGCAAGGCGGCGCTGGTCCACATCGTGCTGATACTGGCCGACGCCAATCGCCTTGGGTTCGATTTTCACCAGTTCCGACAGCGGGTCCTGCAAACGCCGAGCAATCGACACCGCGCCGCGAATGGATACATCCAGATCGGGGAATTCCCGCGCCGCCAGTTCCGATGCGGAATAGACCGATGCCCCCGCTTCAGAGACCACAACCTTGGTCGGTTTGGTCACGGATGCGGGCAGCAGGGCCAGCGTGTCGGCGACCAGCCTTTCGGTTTCGCGGCTGGCGGTGCCATTGCCGATGGCGATCAGCCCCACGTTATGGCGTTTCACCAGATCCAGAATGGCGGTTTGCGCCCCGCGCACGTCCATACGCGGCTGGAACGGATAGATGGTGGCATGGTCCAGCACCTTGCCTGTGGCATCGACCACGGCGATTTTGCAACCGGTGCGAATGCCCGGATCCAGCCCCAGCGTGGCCTTGGCCCCCGCAGGGGCAGCCAGCAGCAAATCCTTGAGGTTGCGAGCGAAAACGCTGATCGCTTCTTCATGTGATCGGCGGCGCAGTTCGGTCAGCAGGTCCATATACATCGACAGCGACAGTTTGACCCGCCAGGTCCATGCCGCCACATCGCGCAGCCAGATGTCGCCCGGCGCATCGCCCGTCGTGCCGATGGCCGCGGCCACTAAGCCCTTGGCGCGATCCGCGCCCGCATCGCCATCGGGGGCGATTTCGATGGTTACGATTTCCTCTTTGGCGGCGCGCAGAATGGCCAATGCACGGTGCGAAGCGATGGCCGACCATTTTTCGCGGTGATCGAAATAATCAGAGAACTTGGCGCCCTCGGCCTCTTTGCCCGTGACCACGCGGGCGGTGATGAATGCCTCGGCGCGCATGAAATCGCGCAAACGGCCCAGCAGGTCGGCGTTTTCGGCCAGTTCCTCGGTCAGGATGTCGCGCGCGCCGTTCAGCGCGTCCTTGGTGGTGGCGACGGCCTCGCCCAGATATCCGGCGGCAAGGGCGACGGGATCGGCGCGGCGGTCATCCATGATGGCACGCAGCAGTGGTTCCAACCCGTTTTCGCGGGCGATCATCGCCTTGGTGCGGCGTTTGGGTTTGAACGGCAGGTATATGTCTTCCAAGGTGGCCTTGGTTTCGGCCTGCGCGATGGAACGCGCCAGCGCATCGGTCAGTTTGCCCTGTTCCGTGATCGACGACAGGATGGCAGCGCGGCGGGTTTCCATGTCGCGCAGATAGGTCAGCCGGTCGGACAGGTTGCGCAATTGGGTGTCGTCCAAACCGCCCGTCGCCTCTTTGCGGTAGCGGGCAACAAAGGGCACCGTCGCGCCCTCGTCCAGCAGGGCCACGGCGGCTGTGACCTGTTCGGGGCGGGCATTGATTTCACCGGCGATGGTGCGGGCAATACGGGCGGTGGTTTGGGCGGCGGATTGGGCGGCGGGCTGGGACAAACTGGAAATCCTTATCAAAGCAGAACAGCAGTCATAACCGCGTCTTGCCCCCCCGCCAAGGCGGCATTGCCATGAAACCTAGGGGCGCGGCGCGGGGGCGGTTTCCTGCCCATCGGCCAGTGTGGATTTTAACAGCGCCAGCATTTGATCGCGTGGCAGGCCCGCGGGGATCGGGGCGCATATGTCAACGCGGATCACGCCGGGGCGCAGGGGCCAGCCGCGCGCGGGCCAGCAGTGCCCCGATGACAGGCGCACGGGCACCACGCTCAGGCCCGCCAGTTGATATAAAACCCCGACGCCAGCGTGGATTTTTCCGGTGGCGCGGCGTGACCCTGACGGGAAAATCAACAGGCTGCGGCCTTGGCGTGCCTGATCCGCGCCCTGACGCAGGCTGTCACGGATACCATCCAGCGATCCGTTGCGCGCCAGCGGGATATGCCCCATACGCCGCGCCACCCAGCCAATCAGCGGCAGGCGGAACAGTTCGGATTTGGCAAACATCGCCGGATTGCCAAGGATACGGGTGAAATGCAGGGTTTCCCATGTGCTTTCGTGTTGCGCGGCAAACAGCACCGGACCCGCCGGAATGTGGTGCAATCCATTGATTTCACACGAAATAGCGCACCATTTCAACATTTCCATCTGGCGGTGTAGAAACAGATTTGCCACCTGTTCGGCCCGTGATCTGCGCAACAGCCCCACCAGCAATGGCAGCGCCGCCAGCGCCGAACCCGCATAAAAAGCGGCGCTGCACAGGCCCATGCGCACTGGCGATTTTATATTTCCCGGCATAGGCTTGCCTTAAGCGTGGTGTTCCCCGTTCCTACAGGACGCGCCGCCGCTTGGCAAAGCAAGAGGAGCCGTAAATGACACAGGACCGGGAGCGCCTGAGCCGCGAATTGTTAGAGCTGGTCGCAAAGGAGGGCATGGTCGAGGCAACGACTGTTTCCCCCGATGCACTGTTGGAGGATCTGTCGATCCAGTCGGCGGATTTCATCATGATCCTGATGGCGATCGAGGAAAAATACGGTGCCTATATTTCGGTCGATAACGATCTGACCGAAACCGAAACAGTGCAGGATCTGCTGGATCTGGCCATCGCCAAGATCGAAGAGCAACAGGCCGCCTGATGCAGCGTGTTGTCGTGACGGGAATGGGCGCGGTTTCGGCCTGCGGATTGGGTGCGGATGCCCTGTGGTTGGCCGCGCGTGACGGAATAAGTGGGCGTAAACCCGTGCATTTTCCCGAAATCGACACGCAGCGCGTGGGCCATGCCGCCGCGCTGTCCGATGCGGACAAGGCGCATGTGGCGGCCATTGCGGGCCACCGTATGCGCGACCCTGTGGCGGGTTATGCGCTGATTGCGGCGCGTGAGGCGGTGGCGCAGGCGGGGTTGGGGCCGGATGATTTTGGCGATGCCTGCGGGGTGTCCATCGGGTCGGGATTTGGCGGTGCGCAGACCCTGAACAGCAATTACCTGAAATTCGCGACCCAGGGGTCGATGCGGCTGGACCCGATGTCGGTGCCGAAAATTATGAACAATGCCGCCGCCAGTTGGGTTTCGATCGAATTTGGCGCGACGGGTCCGGCCTATTGCATGGCGACGGCCTGTTCCTCGGCCAGTCAATCCATCGGGTTGGCGGTGCAGATGCTGCGTGCGGGTGCGGCCAGCCGGATGCTGGCTGGCGGCTCCGAGGCCTGTCTGGAGGGGGGCGTATTTCGCGTTTGGGAATTGCTGCGCGTTATGACCGCAGATCTGAACCGCCCGTTTTCGCAGGATCGCAACGGTATGATGCTGGGCGAAGGTGCGGGCGTTCTGGTGTTGGAAACTCTGGACGCGGCGCAGGCACGTGGCGCCGAAGTATTGTGCGAAATCAAGGGCTACGGCACCAATTCCGATGCCGGTGATCTGCTGCGCCCTGATCCCGACCGCGCCGCGGCCTGTATGGGGTTGGCGCTGCGCGATGCAGGTTTGACTGCGGGTGATATCGCCCATGTCAACACCCATGGCACCGGCACCGTGGCCAATGACGTGACCGAAGCCGCCGCTTTGCGTCTGTGTTTTGGCGATGCTGTGCCACCCGTCACCGCGACAAAACCGGTACATGGTCATGCGCTGGGCGCGGCGGGGGCGCTGGAACTGATCGTTTCCATTGGCGCGTTGCGCGCGCGATTGGCCCCGCCCACGCTGAATTTTAGTGAAGCCGATCCCAAGGTGGGGCTGACGCCGGTTCACGGGCAGGCGATGGCGCTGGGCGCCGGGGCCGTGATGTCAAATTCGCTGGCCTTTGGCGGGATCAACGCATCACTGATCGTGGCGGATGTCTGATCCGGTTGTGACTGTTGGCGGGCTGTCGGGCAGCGATTGCGCGGCCTTGGCGGCATTGTTGTTGGGCCTGTCGGGCAGGGCAGGGGCGGCGGCGGGGCACACCCCCCTGATTGCGCCGGTGTTGCTGATGGGGCGGGCGGAACTGGCGGTTGCGGCCCATGCCATGCAACCGTCGCCCGGTCTTTGCGCCCTGCATGAATCACAACGGATCGAACGGTTGGCCCCCCTGCCGATGGATGCGCCCCTGCGCCTGTCCGCTGCGCAAACAGATGGTGGATTTGCCCTGACCATCACGGCGGAAACGGGCGATGCACCACTGGTCAGGCTGCTGACAAGGCTGCGTTTTGCCAGCCCGGCGCAGATCGCGGGCCTGACCGGCGCGACCTTTGGTGACCGCATGGCGGGGCAGGGCGCGACATGGGCTAAGACCCGCCCGCTGGATGCGCAGTCCGTGGCGCGTTACCTGTCGTTAAGCCATGATAGAAACCCGATTCACCGCGATGATCAGGCGGCGCGGGCGGCGGGCCTGTCGGGGGTGGTGGTGCCGGGAATGATGATTGCGGGGCTGGCCGAATCTCTGCTCGATGCGCCCGCGACCACATTGGCGACCCGTTTCATGGCCCCCGTGCCGCTGGGCGCGGCGCTGGAAATGGTGGCGGTGCCACGGCGCGGCGGATTCAGGGTGTTTGCCCTGCTGGGGGATCGCACCATTGCCGCCATCACCGATCTGGATACTTCTGCGGCGCCATAGGGCTGCTGCTGCAACGGCGGCGGGTGGGGCGGGCCAAACGGGGGGTGATCAGCGGCGGTTCAGGTTCAAATCCAGCGTGGCGGTCAGCGCCACCCGCGTGCCGGATTGCCCGACCAGAGAGCCAAGCCCCGTGCGCCCCACCGCATTTGTGGCATATAGATCAATATGCAGCGGCACCGATTTACTGTGACCGCGCAGGCCCGCTGCCCAGACAACAGGGTCGCCGTCATTCACCGGCGTGACCTCTCCGATCAGGGTCAGATTGTCGTTCAGCGCGAAATTCGCCCCCAGACCCAGCCCGTATTTGCGCACGCTGCCCCATGCCGCGCCCTTGGGCACCAGGTTCAGCGTCGCGCGGGGGGATATGTCATAGCTCATCGGTAGGGCCAGATACAGAACGCCGGTTTTGAATGTGCTGCTGTCGCGCCCGATCTGGGCAAGGGCCGACAGGGAAAACGGCGCGCCGCTGGCCTGATCCATAAACCGCAGTTTCAGCGCCACCTCGTATCGTTTGGTGAAATTGCGCAACTGCGAAGGGCCAACCGACCCGTCATTGGCATATTGTTCATAGGCCAGTTCGATCTGGCCGTCGTAATCTGGCGAAAATTGCAGCTTGCCGCTCCATCCGCCATCGCTGCCACCATTGGCCGATGCCAGTAAACGCCCCGGAGACAGGGTGCTGGCGCTGGGCAGCGTGAACCCGTCCAGTTGCAGCCCGCGCTGGCGCTGTGTCAGGGGGGTGCTGCCCAGATCGCGATAAGTGGCAGGCCAGCCCTGGCGGTGGCCCGGGGTGTAATTGATCATCGCGCCGAACAGGGCGGTGTCGCCATCGGGGAAAAACGCGGTGATCGCCGTGGCGGGGGTGGACCCCATGCCATTGGTTGCAAACAGATCCAGCGCCACCTTGGGCGAGAAGTGATAGCGCGCCCCCGCGGTCCAGATTGCCACCTTGCCAATCGCGCCGTTGCCCTTGATCACATTGCCGCCCGACAGCGGCATGTTCAGCGCGCCATAGGTGGTCCAGCGCGGGCTGGCCTGCCAGGTCAGCCCTGCGCCAAGCGCGGCAACCGTGCCGTAAAAATCAACGCCGTTGATCTGGTCGGGAAAGACCGAAACCGATGGGGTGACGTGAAATTGCAACCGCTCAGAGGCGGCATAGGTGACAGGCAAATGCACCGCACCAACCACAAATTTTTCCATATCGGGTTCGGGCGCGCCGTAAAACCCTGATGACAGGCGGAATTCCTCGACCGAGGCAAGCGCCGCCATCGACCATGCGCCGCGATCAAACAGTTTGACCTTGGCCGCGCCAGCAGTGGATCGCAGGATGAATTTGCGCGTCGCGCCCGCGATGGGGGCGGGGGTCAGGTCGTCAAATTGTGAATGGCCGAATGACAGGGTCACCCGATCCGAAACCGCCCAGTCTGCACCGCCGAAATACACCTGATTGCCCGTGCCAAGCGTGCCGCCCGGCGCGGTCTGGTGCCAGCCTGTCCACAGTTTCAGCGTGCGCGCAGGCAGGGTATTGGCGGTTTCAAAATTGAACAACCGGTCGGGGTGGCGTTCCAGCGGCGTGGCATCCTGTGCCATCGCAGGCGCGGCGGCAGCCAGCCCGAAACCCAATGCGGTGCTGACAATCAGCGAAGAAATGCGGCGGAATGTCTGCGTCATGAAAACCTGCTGAAAAATGTTTGCTTGGCTCCGGCACAACAAACGGCCCTGAAATTGGATGCGGCCGCCGGATTGCATCGGTCATAGCAGTTTGAAACCCCAGCGAAAAGCAATTCTGCCCGATGTGAACAGTCAACCGTATGGGTTGCGCCATACCGGCCCGATTTTGCGGCACCCGATTTTGCTGCGCCTGATTTTGCCGTGATGGTCTGGCACGGGTTGCTCTGGCATGGGATGGTCTGGCACAAGGTGGGTTCATGCGTATATCACAGACATATATCACAGAGCCGCCGATTTGAACGCCGCCCCCCCGACCCCGACAAAATCAGACATGGCCCCGCCATCGGGGATGTTGCGGTTCCTGTGGCGCGACGGCGGTTTGCACCATGATCCGGCGCTGGTGATGGCGCTGGGCGCCAGCCTGTCACGGTTTGCGTTGATATTCGCGGTGAATGAAACCGCACGGCGCAGCGGAGGCGACGGGTTGGGCTGGCCCGTGGCGCTGTTGGCGGTGGCGGCCTTGTTGTTTTTGTGGCTGTCCTATCTGTCGCAATACCGGTCGCATGTGGTGATTTCGCGGGTGCAAACCCTGCTGCGCGGGCGCGTCACATCCATGTTGCTGCGCGCCGATATTGATTTCCTGCAATCGCGCGAACACGGACAGGTTTACGATGCTGTGACATCCGACATCACCGACCTGTCCGAGGCCATCGTATGGCTGTTGCGCGCCGCCGAGGCGGTGATCGTCATTGCCATCGCCATCCCGTATCTGTTCTGGATTTCCTACAGCGCGGGGCTGGCGACACTGGCCGCAATCGCGGTGGGGGCGGTGGGGTTTTTCCTGTTGGACCCGCCCGCACGGCGTCATGCCCGACTGGCCCGCGATGCCAATGGTGAATTCTGTGATCGGGTCGAGGACATGCTGGCAGGCTGGCGCGAGCTGCGCCTGAACACCCCCCGCGCTGCCGCGCTGGAACGCGAAACCCAACAGGTGATCGAAAACACGCGGTTGGCGCGGCTGCGCTCTGAACGCCTGTTCTCCGGTGCCACCACAGTATCGCAAAGCGCGATGGTGCTGTTGTTGTGTTTCGTGGTGGTGCTGGTGCCGCTGATGCAGGGCGCCGGGGCGGCGCTGATGTTTCAGGTGCTGACCGTGGTTTTGCTGACCTATGGCCCGATCGAGGCGCTGTTCAACGCCTTGCCGCGCATATCGGTGGGGCGCACCGGATATGAACGCATTTGCCGGGTCGAATCCGCGTTGCAGGCGGCGCAACCGGCGGCAATGGATGCGGTGGCAACCCCTCGGGGTTTCAGCGAAATCCGCCTGCAAGGGGTCAGCGCCCATCTGGCCGAAACAGGCGGCGACGGCTTTCGCCTTGGCCCCGTTGATCTGGCGTTTCATCCGGGTGAAACCGTGTTTGTCACGGGCGGAAACGGGTCGGGCAAGACCACGTTGATGGGGGTGCTGACAGGGCTGCGCCGCGCCGATGCGGGGCAGGTGTTATGGGACGGGCAGGCGGTGGATGACACCAATGCGCCCGCCTATCACGCATTGTTCAGCGGGGTGTTTTCGGGGTTTCACCTGTTTGATCGCGCCTATGGTCTGAGCGATGCGGAACAGGCTGACCTGTCGGCCCGCATCAATGCGCTGGGCCTGTCGGAACGGGTGGCGCTGCATGCGGGGCGGTTCAACACATTGAACCTGTCGGCGGGGCAAAAACGGCGGTTGGCGCTGGCGGTGGCCATGGCCGAACAGCGCCCCATTCTGGTGCTGGATGAATTCGCCGCCGATCAGGACCCGGCCTCGCGCGGGTTTTTCTATGACCATTTGCTGCCGGAAATGGCGGCAGCGGGCAAACTGGTGATCGCGGTCACGCATGACGATCACCAGTTTGCCAAATGCGACCGTTTGGTGCGCATGGACGCGGGGCAGGTCACATCGGTGACGGTAATATCTGCGGCGGGGTCACAGCCATGAACATAAACATGACGCGGCCCAGCGGCACGCAGGCTGCACTGGCTGCGTTGCAGATCGCCAGCATCAGCATGGTGATCGTGGTGGTCAACATCCTGATCTATCGTGCGCGGCACCTGTTTATCCAGTGGCACCCCGAATTCGTGGCACAAGAATTGCCCACCATCAGCCGCGCCATTTCCGACCCGCGCATCGGTGAACCCTTTGCCGTCTGGATGGCGGTTTCTGCGCCCTTGCTGGTGCTGGGGGTGGCTGTGATCCTTTGGTTTGCATGGCGCGACTGGCGTTTGGCAGGCCAGCGTGGCGGGCTGATGCCGTTGCTGTTGGTTCTGGTGCTTTTGTGTCAGATCGCGGCGGCCTGCGGCATGGTTATCCTGAGCCAGTTCCGGTTTCCCGATCACCGCGATGCCCATATGGCGGGCAGCTATCTGTTTTTTATTGCACAGGCGCTGACAGTGGTTTTGGGCGGCTTTATTTCACGCAAAATGGCGCGGCTGGCATGGCGCAATGGCATGGTCTTTGCCCCTGCCAACCACCGCCTGCGTTGGCGGCTAATGGGGATTCCGGTGCTGTTGGTGCTGGCCTATCTGGCGCTGTTCATCATCAAGGATTTCGACTTTGCGGGCTGGGATTGGTCAATCCATCAGGCCTATGTCTGGACCGAGCCCGCCACGCTGTCGTCGTTTCTGATCTATGTCGGGCTGTTCCATCTGGATGCTGCTGCGCTGCTCCGGCGCTATTTTTCGCGGTCGGCCACCTGATCCTTTTGATCCTGAAATGCCAGCATTTTAGCGGCGCGCGCGGCGCGTTGCAGGGCGGTGCCATGGGCCAGCAGGGCAAACAGGCCCAGCCCCCAAACCGTGATCCAGCCGCCGAAAATACCGGATAGAACCAGCATCAGGCAGATGAAAATCACCCGCTCCATGCGTTCAAACAGATCGGGCCAGTTGTCATTGCTGACGGGCATTTCCAGCGCCACGCGGGCCTTGGCGTATGAAATCAGGAATGATCCGCTGGCCGCCGCCATGCCCATAGCCCATGCATCATGCACCCATGCCAGCGCGGCCAGAACGACCAGTTCCTGATAACGGTCCACCATGGCATCGAAATACCCGCCCCTGCGGCTGCTCAGGCCGCGCCGTCGCGCCACGGCCCCGTCCAGCGCATCAAAGGTAAAGGCCAGCGACAGGCACAACCCGAATGCCATATCCGAGCGATGCCACAGATAGGCCAGCGCGGACAGGCAAACCAGAACCAACCCCGCCGCCGTCACCTGATTTGGGGTCAGGCGGGCACGCACCAGCGGGGTTGATGCGGCCTCCCACAGGGGGTCGATGTGTTTTTTCAGCAATCCGTCGATCATGGCGCGGCCCCCTGTTCGCGCAGGCGCAGCATGGCGCGGCGCACCTTTTGCAACCGTGTGTAACGCGCATCCAATGCGGCGACGCGTGCCGGTTCGGGGCTGTAGCTGGCGGTGGTGGTGCGGTCGCGCAAACGGCGTGCGGCCTGCCACGGGTCTGCGGCCCAGCCCATCACGGGGGCCGCCAATGTGGCCGCACCCAAGGGACCGGCGTAACGCGCCGCGCCCACGCGGACCTCGCGGTTAAGGGCATCGGCCAGCATCTGGGCATAGGTTGCATTGGCCGCAACACCCCCGACCAGACTGATGGGGCCATCATGGCGCACGCCCTTTTCGCGGCTGACGCGGGAATAGGCCCAGCGGGTGTTCAAAACAACGCCCTCGATCGCGGCGCGGCGCATGGTGTTGGCGTCATGGTGCAGGGCCAGACCGTGAAACCCGCCGCGCAGCCGGTCGTCATCGACGGGCGCACGTTCCCCCGTCAGCCATGGCAGGAAAAACGGATCATCCGGTTGCGGCGCGCCCAGACCGGCAAAGGCCGCCGCCATGCCATCGGTGTCATCGCCGCTGCTGGTATCGGCCCCCGTCACCTGCGCCGCCCATTGCAATGCCGATCCCGCATTTTCCTGCGAGGCGACCAGCAATGGCCGGAACCCCACGGCGCTGGCAATCGTGGCATAGGAAACGGCGACAGACAGGCGGCGCGACGGAAAAAACCCTGCGATCCAGCAACTGGTCGAGGTGCAGATATGCAGCGCCCCGTCCGCCACCTCGCCCGATCCCAGCGCGGCGGCGGTGACATCGGATGCGCCGCCCATAACCCTGACATGCGCCCCCAAACCCAGATCGCTGGCGGCGCGTTCGGTCAGTGGCCCCAGCACGGCGGCCCCGTCGACAATCGGCGGCATCTTGTCCAGATCAATGCCGGTGATGCGGGCCAGTTTTGGCGACCAGCCCTCGCGGCCCGCGCGGCTGTCCATCATCCAGCTGAGGTTGGCGCTTTCGGCGCTGGTGGATGCAATGCCGGTGGCGCGCAGCAACAGCCAGTCCTTGGCATCCATCAGCCAGCGGGTTTCGGCCCAGATGTCGGGCGCATTCTGGCGCAGCCACAGAAATTTTGCGGTCGGGTCCATGCCGTTTTTCGCGGGTGCGCCATTGGCGATGCGCAGCCATTGCGCCAGTCGCGGCAGGTTATAGCCGTGCAATTCGGGAAAGCCGCCGATCAGTTTGCGCCCCAGCGGGGCTGCGCGTTTGTCCAGCCAGCTCAGGCAGGGGCGCAGCGGTTGGTGATCCTTGCCCACGCAGATCACGTTGCACATCTGGCTGCCAAACACCAATGCCCCCACGCGCGATTTCAGGTCGGGCAGGTCATTGCGCAACCGCGTGCAGGCGCGGGTCAGGGCGGTCCACCAGTCCTCGGGCATTTGTTCGGCCATGCCGCCCGCGCCCAGATGCAGCGGATAGGGTTCAGAGGCCCGCGCAAGGATGCGAAATGCCGCGTCCACCGCGATCACCTTGACCGAAGATGTGCCGAAATCGGCCGAAATCACGATATCGGGGCGGGTCATGTCATCGCTGGGCGGGGGCGTGGGCGGGGGCGTGTGGGGCACTGAAACGGGTGGTCCTTTATTGCGGGGCTAAATATCTGGTCTGAAATGGCGGGTCGTCTATTGGTCAATGGATTTGCGCAAAAGGTCAATAATTGTTGGGCCTTGGCTGGAAATATCAAAGGCTGCGGCATGATTGCGCCCCCAATCGCGCAGGCGGACCAGCGTTTCGCGATCCTGCGCCAGCGTGATGATGCGATCGGCCATGGCGGCACCATCCCCCGGGGGCACCAGCAGTTCGGCCCCCGGGCCGGTCATCACCGTGGCAAACCCTGCGTTGGCAGCGGCCAGGGGGGGCGTGCCTGCGGCCATGGCCTCGGCCAGAACCAGACCAAAACTTTCGCCATGCAGGGCAGGGGCAAGGAATAGGTCGGCCCGCGCCACCAGCGCCCGTGCGGTGCTGTCATCGGGGGCGGGGCGCAGGGTGATGCCCTTGATCCTGTGCGTTTCTATATCGGCCTTTAGTCGCGGCAGCAGGGGGCCGTCGCCTGCGATGATCAATTCGCTGTCAGGCAGGGTCTGGCGCACCTGTTGCCAGATCGCGGGCAGCAGGGCCACACCTTTGCGTTGTTCCAGACGGCCCAGATATATGGCGCGCAGCGGGCGGGGTGTATCGGCGGATTGATCGCCCGCAGCAGCCCATGCCGACAGATTAATCGCAGGCGGCAGGACCATATCGGGGATCAGCCCCATGGCGCGCCATTGGTCATAGGGCGCCTGTGACGGCACAATCACAGCGGACATGCGGCGTGCAAAATAGCATCCGGCGCGGCGGATATACCAGCGCATCGGGTCAAACCCGCGCCCTGCGGGCAGGGTGGCGTGATAGGTGGCAATCGTGGGCAGGTTCAGCCCGCGCCACAATTGCCAGGCCAACATCGGGGTCCACGGCGTATGCAGATGCACCGCATCGGCCCCCCATTCGCGCAGGCTGTTGATTTTGCGGCGCAGATCGGTGCGGCTGGCGCGGCTGATTTCAAATCCGGTGCCATGCAGGTGCATGTTGCGGTGGGTTCCCAGTTCCTCCCAATTGCCGGCCATGGCGCCATCGCCGGGCGGGCAAATGATGCGCAGGTCGTGCCCCTGCGATTGCAGCCAGACCGACAAATCGCGGATATGGGTTTGCACCCCGCCGGGGCGCGACATGGCATAGGGGCTGATTTGCACGATCTTCATGGTCGTAAACTTTGCCGCAATATCAGCGCACTGGCCAGCAGTGCCATCCATATCATGCCACCGAATGCGGCCCATGCCGGGGGCAGCACGTCATGTTCACCCAAGGCCCAGAATATTTTGACCGAAACAACCGACACATAGCCAAGCGCGCCAAACCCCACGGCACGCAGGGGGGGTAACCGGCGCTCGCGCCATGCAGCATGACCCAATGCAGCGCCCAGTAGCGCGCAAATTCCCGGCAAAAACAGCGCGCCATAGCGGCGTAGCCCTGCGGTTCTGGCATCCCCGCCGGGCCGGGGCAGGGCCAGAACACGGCGTAGATCACGCTGTGGCAGATACAGCGCGGGCACCGCAAAATAGCGCAATTCTGCTGCAGTGACCGGCAGGTCGGTTACCAGCTGGTGATGCTGTTGTTTGATCATCCGGCTGTCCGCCCCGTGCTGCCACGTCACCACGTCACGCAGGATCCATTGGTTGTCGACCGCGGTCGGATGGGCCGATTTCGCCATGGTGATAGCAGAGAGTTCTGCATTGTTCAGGCCAGAAAACACCATGATATCAGCCATTTCCGGATCATCATCACGCCCGATGCGGGCGCGCAGCGCTGTGGCATTTTTCACCACCCATTGCGGCTGTGACAGTTCGGGGCCAAAACGATCGGCATAGCGGCCCAGCCCCGTTTCCACCTGTTGAAACACCGCCCAGGGGCGCAGGTGGGTTTCCATCACAACCTGTAGCCCCCCCAACAAAAGACCGATCAGCGCCAGCGCTGGCAGCATCGCCCAAGGGGCAGCACCGGATGCCGACAGGATGACGGTTTCCATTCTCTGGCGGCGCAACAGTTCGGCGATCAACCCTCCGGCAAGGCAGGCCATGGGCAGCAATCGCGTGACGATATCGACGCCGCGATAGGTCAGGTAGCGCGCAATTGTATGTGCCAGACTGCCCTGCGACGTGTTGATCAACTGTTTGCCGGTGCTGGCCAGATCAATCGAAAAGGCGACCATCAGCAGGGCGAAAACGATAAACCCGATGACCCGCAGATGCAGGGATATAACCATACGGGTCTGTATGGAAAACAGCCTCATGGCGCAGCGCGCTGCGGGGTCATCAGGCCTTCGCCCTTGGCCGCGATAAGGGCCAGCGGCGGGGCAAGATAGGCAATGACCGCCAGCACCACCAGCGGGCCGAATGGCAGCTGTGCAGCTGACAGGATGCCCCGTCCCGCCACATCCATCACCATGACCCACAGCAGCGCCAGCGGCAGCGCCACAAACCGCGCCAGCCCGCCGGAATATAGCAGCGCAACCAACCCGGCCAGGGCCGCCATCGGCACCAACAGGATGCGTGCCAACAGGTCTGTGGGTGTTTTCTGTTTCGATACCAGATCAACAGGCCGTTGCGGCACAGGCACAGGCACGATCGTATCCATGGCAAAGGCAAATGTCGCGCTGTCGGTGCGAAAGGAATCGATGGTCATGTTGTCCGTGGGGCCGCTGGTCAGCCTGCCGGAGTAACCGACCAGCGCGCGCATGACCAACCTGTGCTGTTCGCCCGCTTCGGGCGCGGTGATGGCCCAGTCAGGCGACAGGCCCGCCCGCCATTGGCGGTTCTGCGCATCCTCGAATATGAATATCGGCGGCGGTTCGTGCCCTTGGTTTTCGGGAGTGATGACGGTCATCCGGTCAAAGCTCTGCACCCTGCGGTGCGGTGCGCGGCCAATGATCCGGTCGCGCAGATGATCGGCCTGCAACGTGGCCACGGCCACCTGTTGCGCCAGCTGGGCCCGTGGCACGACCTGCCCCGCGACGCCCCATGCCAGCGCCCCGCCCGCACAGCCCAACAGCAGCGCAAACCCGACAACGCGCCGCCATGCGATGCCACTGCTGGCCAGGATCAACAGTTCGCCCCGTGACCGCGCATCGGATATGGCAAAGAACAGCGCGACCATCAGCGCCAGCGCCAGCGCCAGCGCCGCAATGTCAGGCGCATTCAGCAGCAGCAACCAAGCCAGACTTCGGATTCTGCCACCATGTGACAGGACCTCGTTCATCAGGCCTTCGAATACCTCGGCTAGAAATACGGCTTCGATCAGGGCCATTATGCCCAGCGTTTTCAACAGGCTGGGCCATAGCAAGACCCGTGTCACCGCGCCGGTCAGGGCCATGACCCGCCCGTCAGCGCGGCCAGCAATGCCAGCCCGCCACCCGCTGCTATCCATGAATCCAGACTGTCGAATGCGCCACCCTGACGGGCCAGCAGAACGGGGTAATCCTTGACCCCTGCGTCGCGTTTATACTGCGATGCAATCAGATCACCCGCCAGTGCCAGTGCCGCCACCAGCCCCGCAACGGCTGCCATCACCGCCATCGGCAGTGCCAAGGCCCAAGCCAAAGCCAGCGCGGTCAGCACCAACATGAATGCGCCACCCAGCAACCCCTCGATGGTTTTGCGCGGGGACAGGCGGGGAAAGGCAGGGGTGCGGCCCAGCAATTTGCCCGAAACCAGTGCGTATCCGTCAAAGCTTTCGACCAGAATATAAGCCAGCAGCATCAGCGGCGCATATTGCGGCAGGGTCAGCCCCTTGGCCAATAGTAGAAATGGCCAGCCGGGAAAGGCAGCCGCCTGAAGGGCGGGGCGCAGTTGTTGCCACATCGCAAGCCTTTGCCCGCTTATCGGCAAAGGCCAGCGCGGCAAATACGCAAGGATCGCGGGCAAGCCGCAAATCAGCCATAGCACCATCAACAGGGGCAAAGGGCAAAACAGCGCCAGTGCCACAACCGCCCCTGCAAAGACCGCATTCACCCAAGCCAGTTCGGGACGAAACCGCACATGGCCGACCTCGTATCCGATGCGCCCGCCCAGCAGCACCAGCGCCGCATACAGCCACCAGCCGCCCAGCCATGTCAGCCCGATGATCACTGCGGCGATCAGCGCCGCGCTGTGCATGGTGCGCAGGATATCCGCGCCCAATGCGCGGGTGGCCGGGCGCAACCAGATCAGCCCCAGAATTGCGTAAGCTGTCGCCAACAACCCCGCGCCAAGCGCGGCCATGGTGGAGATGCCCAGCCCTAGCACGTTGAATCGCCAGCAAAATCCAGCAGGGCGTTGTGGGCTTCGGTGTCGTTCATCTGTTGCGGCGGGTGTTTGAACAAAAACGCCGAGGCCGCATCAACCGGCCCCGCCAGCCCGCGATCCAGCGCAATACGGGCACAGCGGATGGCGGTCAGCGCCTCGGCCGCGGCGTTCGGGCTGTCCTCGACATCCAGACGCAGTTCGATGTTGGTGCGCGCCCCGCCGAACAGGCGGCCCTCTAGCCGGATATAGGCAACCTTGCGGTCGTTCAGCCATGGCACGTAATCGGACGGGCCGATGCGGATATCGTTGCCGTCCAGCGGGGCGGACATGGCGGATTGCACGGCCTCGGTTTTGCTTTCGCGTTTGCGGGTCAGGCGGGCGGGGTCGGACATGTTCAGAAAATCGGTATTGCCGCCCACGTTCAACTGATAGGTGCGATCCACCGTCACACCACGCATTTTCGCCAGATCAACCAGCGTGCGATGCACAATGGTCGCCCCGAACTGGGCCTTGAAATCATCGCCCAGCACAGGCAGGCCCGCAGCGGTGAATTTCGCGCCCCATGCGGGATCAGAGGCAATGAAAACCGGAATGCCATTGACCAGCGCACAGCCCGCCGCCAGCGCGCAATCGGCGTAAAATTCCACGGCTTCCTGCGCGCCGACGGGTAGAAAAACCAACACCACCTGCGCGCCTGTTTCGCGCAAGACCGCAATCACCTGATCGCGGGTCAGGGCAGGGGCATCCGCGCGGGCGAACCCGCGTGCGCCATGGGTCAGCATATGCGCGGCGACACCATCCAGATCGGGGCCACGATGGACCAGTGCGCGCTGCTCTGACAGATCATCGTGAAACCGTTCGGTGCAATTGGGGTCGGCCAGAACCGCCGCGCCGATGGGCAGGCCCACCTTGCGCGCATCCACGTCAAACCCTGCAACGATTTCGATATCCGCAGGGGTGTAACCACCCAATGCAGGAAAGCTGACCCCGACCGCCCGATCCCCCTGCGCACGGCAATAGGATATGCCCTGCACAACCGAACTGGCGCAATTGCCAACGCCCACGATGGCGGTGCGGATCAGGGCCGGATTTTCGTGGGATTTCATTGCTTTAATACTCCATCACTGACGGCAAAAGTGACCAGATGCTGACGCCCTGTTATCGGGTCCATGCCATGAATGCGCAGCCCCGTCACACGTGGGATCATGCCGGTTTCGTCCAGTTCCAGATAGCCCGAAATCAGGCGTATCTGACGGCCGCCGTAGTCTGCCCATAGCGCCGGTTTGCCGGATTTGTCCAGCCGCAGAACGGGCCGCAATTGCGGCAGTCCGGCAAAGCGGATCACATAGCCGTCCCCCTGTTTACGGGCGCGCACCCCATAGGCCAGCCGGCGTTCAAAGGGCTTTAGCGGCTTGACCTCTCCGCCGTCATTGAACCGCCGCCAATAGGCATGCAGCGGCGTGGCCTGATCCAATGCGCCCGCCTGCATGTGTGCGCTGTAAACCACCGTGTTGGCATTCATCGACCGTTGCAGATAAAACACCTGTCCCTGATCGGCGGGCTGTGGCCAATCCGGGCGGGCAGGGGCGAAATATGCACCCGTTTGATGCGCGATCACCCGCAGGTCGGCCGCCACAGCAGGGGGCGCATAGGCAAGGCACAGCCAGACCAGAAGCGCGCTAAATTTCAGGCCGGAACGCCTGTTTTGTGAATCCATCTTGCCCGTCATCTGGTGCCGGCCACTGCCTTTGTTGCTGTATTCCAGCAGGGCGGGAAAATGTCCCGTAGGGGCGGCGATAGCATTGCTGCCCTTTTATTGATATAAATTTCTAGGATTTTCATGGGCGCGGCAAGCCGAAACATCGCCACTTCTAATTCCGATGAAAATTGTCGGATTGACTAATCCGAGGGTTTATATCAGGCTTAGGCAAACATCCAGCCACCCCGATTCATGCGGGCCAGCCCGATTCGTATTATTGAAAAGGAAAGCCCCGAATGCGTATCGCGCAACCCTTGTCGCATGACCGCTGTTTCGCCCCCGAGGACGAGGCAGGCAAGGCACCCAGCGCGATGGAGTTGCTGGCGAATATGCCGACCTATCGCGCCGAAGACCTGTGCGACGGCGGGATCGAGGCGCGGATTGTTCTGGGGCAGCAGGCCTATTCCCTGCGCATCACCAAAGCAGGGAAACTGATCCTGACCAAATAACGTCGCGGGCCATCTGGTCTGAACACTCTGACGACTTTCATTCGTTTTACCAAGGAAAACAACGCTCTATGACCTATTTCGTTAAATCCGCAGCTCTGGCCCTTTTGGGTGGCACCGCGATGGCCTCCTCTGCGCTGGCAACTGATCGCGCCGCCGTGCTGGACACATACGCCAATATCGCCCTTGCCGGATACGAGGACAGCCTGACCACGGCCAAGGCGCTGGATGCGGCGATCGAGGCGCTGATCGCCACCCCGAGCGAGGACACCCTGACCGCTGCGCGCAGCGCATGGCTGGCCGCCCGCGTGCCCTATCAGCAGACCGAGGTATTCCGGTTCGGCAACGCCATCGTTGACGATTGGGAAGGCAAGGTAAACGCCTGGCCGCTGGATGAAGGCTTGATTGATTACGTCGATGGCGGCGGCGCGACTGACGAAAATCCCTATGCTGCGCTGAACGTGGTGGCGACGCCGAAATTTACCCTGTCGGGTGCTGAAATCGACGCCAGCAGCATCACGCCGGCGTTGTTGTCCGACACCCTGCACGAGGCGGACGAGGTCGAGGCAAACGTGGCGACAGGTTACCACGCCATCGAATTCCTGCTGTGGGGGCAGGACCTGAACGGCACCGATGCGGGCGCGGGCAACCGTCCCTATACCGATTACGCTGCGGGCGATGCCTGCACCAATGGCAACTGTGACCGTCGCGGTGAATACCTGAACGCGGCCAGCGATCTGTTGATTTCGGATCTGGAATTCATGGTCGCGCAATGGGGTGCCGAGGGCGAGGCCCGCACCACGCTGACCGTCGATGAAAACGCCGGTTTGGTGGCGATGCTGACTGGTATGGGCAGCCTGTCCTATGGCGAACAGGCGGGCGAGCGCATGAAGCTGGGCCTGATGCTGAACGACCCCGAAGAAGAGCATGACTGCTTTTCCGACAACACCCATAATTCGCATTTCTATGACGGGCAGGGCATTTATAACGTCTATAACGGCAGCTATACCCGCGTCGATGGCAGCGTGGTGACGGGCGACAGTCTGGCCGATCTGCTGGCCGAAGCCGATGCCGATGTCGCCACCCGACTGGGTGCGGATCTGGATAACACCATGGCGAAACTGGGCGCACTGAAAGACGCGGCTGACGGTGGATTTTCCTATGACATGATGCTGGCGCGCGGCAATGCCAAAGGCGAGGCCCTGATCATGGGCGCGGTGGATGGTCTGGTGACCCAGACCCGTTCGATCGAACGCGCCGTGACGGCATTGAAACTGGACCAGATCGGGTTTGAAGGCTCTGACAGCCTTGATAATCCTTCGGCTGTTTTCCAGTAAAAACATCCGGTTGGGTACTGTATGATATCAAGCGCGGTCCGGTGACGGGCCGCGTTTTTTCTGTTCCAGCGGCGCCGATTGCCCGTTCTACCCGCGCCCTGCGACAACGCGTGCAGCATGTGATATTGCTTTCTGATTGAAATAGTCAGGTTTCTGTGCGAATGCGCCTTAACGGAGGTAGCCATGCGCCAGACTCACACCCTTACCGCTTTCTTGACCATCGCCCTGCTTGCCGGTTCAGCCAGTGCTGAAAACCGTCCTGATCCGGCCCGTGATCTGGTTCATCCGGTGCTAAAGGTCCAGCCACGCACCGCCGCGGAAACCGCGCGCATTGCGCCCGTTCTGGCCCCGCCCGCCGATTTCACCAAACCCGAACCATTCGAGGAAAACCCCGGCGGTGCCACCACCGTGCGGGCGCGATCCACCGCCGATGCGTTTTCACAGCCATCGGGAAACATGGCGTTTGAACGGGAAATGGATTTCAAACTGGGCAACGGGCTGTTCAAAAAACTCTGGGTGTCGTCGCCTTCGTCCACCTTGGCCTCGGATGGGTTGGGGCCGGTTTACAACGCGCGTTCCTGCCAGCGGTGCCACCTGAAGGACGGGCGCGGCCATGTGCCCACCGGCCCCGATGACAGCGCCGTTTCGATGTTTTTGCGCCTGTCCGTGCCCGCGCCCGACGACAGCGACATGACCGAAGTCGAAACCTATCTGGCGGCCTTGGGCGACACGGACCGCACCCGCCCCGACCCCGTTCTGGGGGGGCAGTTACAGGATTTCGCAATCCCCGGTCACGCAGCCGAGGGCCAGATGCGCATCACCTATACCGACCGGCCCGTGACCCTGTCGGATGGCACGGTGATCACCCTGCAAGCGCCCGAATATTCGGTGGCCGATGCGGGCTATGGCGCGCTGTCGCCCGATCTGCAACTTAGCCCGCGCATCGCGCCGACCATGTTGGGCATGGGCCTGCTAGAGGCGATCCCCGCCGCCGATATTCTGGCCAATGCCGACCCTGATGATGCGAATGGCGATGGGATTTCGGGGCGCGCACAGGTGGCGTGGTCGCTGGAACATGACCGCCTGATGCTGGGCCGGTTCGGGTGGAAGGCGGGCAACCCTTCTGTGCGTCAACAATCGGCCAGTGCTTTTGCCGGTGACATCGGTATTTCCAATCCGATGTTTCCCTATCCGGCGGGCGATTGCACCGCGACGCAGCGTGATTGCATGAATGCGCCCCATGGCGACGGTGACGATCGCGGTTTTGAACTGGATGCCCAAGGGCTTGATCTTGTGACCTTTTACAGCCGCAATCTGGGTATTCCGGCGCGCCGCGATGTGGATGACCCGCAGGTGCTGCGCGGCAAGGCGGTGTTTTACCAATCGGGCTGTGCGTCCTGTCACCAGCCGAAATTCGTGACCGACCGTGTGCCGGACCACCCGGAACAAAGTTTCCAATTGATCTGGCCTCACAGCGACCTGTTGCTGCATGATATGGGCGAGGGGCTGGCCGATCACCGCCCCGAAGCCCGCGCCACGGGCCGCGAATGGCGCACCGCGCCCCTGTGGGGGATCGGGTTGACCAAACAGGTCAGCGGGGTAGAAGCCTATCTGCATGACGGGCGCGCCCGCTCCCTGCTAGAGGCGATACTGTGGCATGATGGCGAAGCGGCCACGGCCCGCCAGTCTGTCATGGATTTGCCCGCGCCGGATCGTGATGCCCTGATCCGTTATCTGGAAAGCCTGTGATGATGAATGCTCTACTGACTGCGATGGTTTTGGCCGGGCTGATGGCGGCCCCGGCTGTGGGTGATGTTCGCGATGCGGTGCAGGAACACGTGCTGCCCGCCGCATCCGGTTTCGCCGCAACCACGGCGGCACTGGCCGCAGCGGCGCAGGCCAATTGCAGCGCAACACCATTGCGTCCCGCCTATCAGGCGGCGTTTGACAGCTGGATGGGCATTTCGCATCTGCGCCTTGGCCCGATGGAAGAAGAGGGCCGTGCCATTGCGATATCATTCTGGCCGGACAAAAAGGGCATGATCCCGCGTGCGCTGAACAGGTTGATCGAGGCGGCAGACCCGGTTGCCACCGATCCCGCAGAATTTGCCGAGGTGTCCATTGCCGCCCGCGGCTTTTTCGCCCTGGAACGGTTGTTATATGATCCGGAGTTATCGGATTATGGCGATGGCGATTATGATTGCGTGCTGGTGCAGGCGGTCGCGGGCGATCTGGCGCGGATGGCGGCGGATATTGATCGCGAATGGCGCACAGGTTTCGCGCAGGAACTGGAACAGGCGGGGGGCGAAAACTCGCGCTATCTGGACCCGCGCGAAGCCTTGCAGGCGATTTACACCGCGCTGGATACGGGGCTGGAATTCAACGCCCTGCAACGGATCGGCAGACCCATGGGCAGTTTCGCCAAGCCCGCGCCGCGCCGCGCCGAGGGGTGGCGATCAAACCGGCCCTTGCGCAATGTGAACCTGTCACTGATGGCGCTGCGTGATCTGGCGCATGCGCTGACGGATGTGGCGACACCACAAACCGATGCTGCTTTTGCTGATGCGCTGGATGTGGCGGCGCGGCTGGATGATCCGGTTTTTGCGGGGGTTGCCGACCCATCGGGGCGGTTAAAGGTCGAGATTCTGCAACAGCGGATCGCAGAGATACGCCACGCGATTGCCAATGAAATCGGCCGGCCACTGGGCATTTCGGCAGGGTTTAACGCGGGCGATGGCGATTAACACCGGAGGCAGGTAAATGGCAACAAGGCGCGGATTTCTGGCCGGTATTCTGGCCGCAGGGGCGTTGCCGCAGGTCAGCTGGGCCGATGCGGGCGCGCCGGAAATGTTGGGTGCCTGTCGTGACGATGCGGGGGCATTCGGGCTGGTCGGGCTGGACGGGCAGGGGCAGGCCCTGTTCCATATCCCGTTGCCCGCGCGGGGCCATGCGGCGGCGGCACATCCGACCCACCCCGAGGCCGTCGCCTTTGCCCGCCGTCCGGGCACCTATGCGCTGGTGATTGATTGCATGACGGGGCGCGTCGCGCATGAAATGCAGGCACCCGCAGGGCGGCATTTTTACGGGCACGGCGTGTTTGTGGCGGGGGGGGATATACTGGCCACCACCGAAAATCTGATTGATACCGGCGAGGGGCGCATTGGCCTGTGGTCGCGCAGCGATGGCTATGCGCGCATTGGCGAATTGGCCTCGGGCGGGGTGGGGCCGCATGATATCCGGTTGCTGGGTGATGATGTGCTGGCCGTGGCCAATGGCGGCATTCGCACCCATCCCGACCATGGGCGGGACAAGCTGAACATAGCGACCATGCGGCCCAACCTGTCTTATGTTTCATTGCGGGATCGTGCGGTGGTTGAACAGGTGACGCTGCCGCCGGAACTGCACCAGAATTCGATCCGCCACCTTGCTGTCGGGCCGGACGGGCAGGTCGGATTTGCCATGCAATGGCAAGGCGATACAGCGGATACCGTGCCACTGTTGGGGCTGCACCGGCGCGGGGCTGCGCCCATTCTGGCGCAGGCTGATGCGGGTGAACAGGTGGCGATGCAGGGCTATGCGGGCAGCGTTTCCTTTGACGGTGCCGGGGCGCGGATCGCCATCACATCGCCGCGTGGCGGGCGGTTGCATGTATTCGATGCGGTGGATGGCGCATTTTTACACAGCCACAAACGTCCTGATATTTGCGGGCTTGTCGCAGGCGCGCAGGGGTTTGTGGCATCGGACGGATTGGGGGTGATCCTGTCGGTGACGGATCGTCCACGCCTGTTGGCCCGACACGACGGGCAGGCATGGGACAATCATTTGGTCCGGTTGTAGCCAGCCGCACCCGCAATTCCAGCGGGCCTGAGGGAACAAGTGGCAGTAGCGTCAGCGCATAAAGCGACTGCACAGGCGCACGCCCATCACAAACAGGCCCATCGTCAGCGCCAGTTGCATGGGCAGGGCCGCCACATCGGGCGCAATCAGCACCATGCCAGCGGTGCCAGCCGCCACCGCCAGATGCACCGGATCAGGCCATGCCGCCACCGAACGCGCCGTGTCACGCAGCCCGATCAGGGCATCGTTACTGCCATCCACCTGCATCGCAACGGCAACCGCGTTGTGGCGGTGATCGGTCGGGGTCTGTCGGTTGTGCATGGTCTGAATAATCCGTTCTGCTGTCTGGGGGCCCGGAAATAACAGGGCAAAATCACATGCGCGGGCAATCTTTCCCTGACCATGGCTTTGAAAAGTTAACAAACCCTCAAGCTGGGAGGATTTTACAAACTGTTCCTGCGGGCTTGTCTGGCCTAACATCAAAAAAATCGTATCAAAGGGGGGGGGCATGGCAGGATCACGCAAGACATGGCGGCGCGACGAGATCGTTGCCGCGGCGGCGCATTGTTTCATGCAGCAAGGGTATCACGCCACGCGCATTGATGATGTGGCGGCGCATCTGGGCTGCACCAAAGGGCGGATTTACCATTACTGGCCGACCAAGACCGACCTGTTTTTCGATGTGCATCGCGCAGGAATGGCCCGGTTGTTTGCGGCTGTTGACCCCTTGCCCGACGGGCCGAACGGGGCGGCGCAACTGGCGGGGCTGCTGCACGCCCATGCCCGCGCCATGCTGGATCACCACACCTATGAAACCGTGGTGGCGCAGGGGGTGCAGGTGCATCGCTTTGATAGGCTGAGCGATGTGCAGCAACAGGTCATGTCCGATCTGATCGCCAGCCGCGACAGGTTTGAAACCCTGTTTTTGCAGGCGTTGATGCGGGGCATGGCCGATGGCAGTCTGGCCTGCGAAAACCCGTCGATCACGGTCAAGGTGCTGCTGGGCGGGTTGCAGTGGTCGATCATCTGGTATCGCCCGCAGCAGGGTGAAACCGAACAGGACCGCGCCGATCTGGCGGCGCAGATGGTGCATCCGCTGTTGCATGGGGTAAAGAAACACGATTGACGGCGAAACATACTCGTGAGTATCTTTTTGCAGGAGGAGAGATACAATGCGAATATTGATCACGGGTGCGGCGGGTTTTATCGGCCAGCGGCTGGCTGCTGCGTTGATCAAACGCGGCAATCTGATGCGTGGTGATGTCAGCCAGGCGATCGCCGGAATTGACCTGTGCGATCTGGCGGCGCCACCCGCGATGGATGCGCCGTTTCCTGTGCAGGTTGTCACTGGCGATCTGGGCGATCCTGATTTTGCCGCCTCGCTGGTTGATGCGCAATATGACAGCATATTTCACCTTGCGTCCCTGTTGACGCTGGTGGCGGAACAGGACAGCGCCCGCGCCTTTGCCGTGAATGTCGATGCCCTGCGGCGGATGATAGAGGGCGCAATGAACCGGCCGCGTATCCTGTTCACTTCATCGATTGCGGTGTTTGGCGGGGTGTTGCCGGATGTCGTGGATGAAACCGTGCCCCCCGGCCCCGCCACCACCTATGGCAGTCACAAGGCGATCAACGAATTGCTGTTGGCCGATGCCAGCCGCAAGGGGCAGGTGGATGGCCGCAGCTTGCGCCTGCCCATCGTGTTGACCCGCCCGTGCCCGTCCGGGTCCGACGCGGGGGCCGTGTCGGATATGGTGGCGGGGATCATCCGCGAACCGCTGGCAGGGGGCGATATATCGGTGCCGATCCGCGCCGACACGCCGCTGACCGTGGCTTCGGCCCGCGCCGTGGTCAATGGGTTGATTGCGCTGCACGAATTGCCCGCCTCCGATCTGCCAGCGGGGCGGGCCATACATCTGCCCGCGCTGACGGTAACCCCCGCCGAAATGATCAAATCGGCGCTGGCGCGTGGGGCCAAGGGCGCGGTGGAATTCCGCCCTGACCCGCAGGTGCAAGCAGTGGTCGACGGCTGGCCGGACTGCTTCTCTTCGGTCCATGCGGGGGCATTGGGCATAACAGGGGATGCGGATTTTGACGCGGTGCTAAGCGATCATCTGGACAGCGGCAAAGGGGGGCAACCATGAGCGATATTTGCATCATCGGTGCCGGATCATCCGGCGTGACCGTGGCCAAATCGCTGGCCGAACGGGGGCTGACATTCGATATTTATGAAAAGGGCAGCCAGATCGGTGGCATGTGGCGCTATGAAAACGACAACGGGCAATCCAGTTGCTATGCTTCGCTGCACATAGACACCAGCCGTGAAAATCTGGGCTATTCGGATTTTCCGATTGATCCGTCCCTGCCGGATTTCCTGTCGCATCGCCAGTTCTTGATGCATCTGGAGAGCTATGCCGAGGCCTTTGATATCCCCCGACACGTGCGTTTCAACACCGAGGTAGTCACGGTCCGCCCGATTGCAAACAACCGCTGGCAGGTGACCCTGAAGGGCGGCGAGCAGCGGAAATACCGCGCCGTGATCATCGCCAATGGCCATTTGTTCGACCCGCGCCTGCCCGATTTTGCGGGCCAGTTTGATGGCAGCACAATCCACGCGCACCACTATCGCACCGCCGCCCCATATGAGGGCAAGCGCGTGCTGGTCGTGGGGATCGGCAATTCGGCGGTGGATATCGCGGTCGACCTGTGCCGCAGGGCCGAACATATATACCTGTCGACGCGCCGTTCGGCATGGGTGATGCCGAAATATCTGATGGGCATTCCGATTGACCGCTGGGGCGGGTTTCTGACACGCAAATTGCGCCTGCCTGCGCCATGGGCGCGTCGCGTGATGGCGCGATTGATCCGGCTGGGTGTGGGGGATCAGCGCCGTTTCGGCCTGCCGCGTCCCGCGCATCCGATGTGGCGCGAACATGCCACGCTGTCGCAGGATCTGTTGCCCAATATCGGCCATGGTTACATTTCGGTGAAACCCAACGTGGCCGAGCTGCGCGGGCAACAGGTGGCCTTCAGCGATGGTAGCGCGGCGGATGTGGATGCGATCATTTATGCCACCGGGTATAATGTGCGCTTTCCCATGCTGCCGGATGATGTGTTTGATGCGGGGCGCGATGCAGGGAAATTATATCGCCGCATGGTATCGCCGGATCAACCGGGGTTGATCTTTGCCGGATTGGTGCAGCCGGTGGGGCCGACAATCCCGCTGGTCGAAATTCAGGGGCGCTGGATTGCGGCACATCTGTCGGGGGCGATGGCGCTGCCCGATAAGGCGGGGCAACAGGCCGAGGTCGAGGCCCACCGCAGTTTACAGCGAAAAACCTATCTGGATGCGGCGCGCTATTTACTCGAGGTCGATTTCGGAATCTATTCACGCCAGATGAAACAAGACATGGAGTCGGGCCAAGCCGGGGAGGGCTGAGGCCCGTCACCATAGGGGAGGAAACGACATGAGCAAACGCTGGACGCGACGGCCGGAACCGTCAACATGGGGGGATTGGGGCGACGACGACCAATTGGGCCGGTTGAACCTGATTACGCAGGACAAGGTGAAAGAGGGGCTGCTCGAGGCCCGCGAGGGGCTGTCGTTTTGCCTGTCCTTGCCGCTGGATTACCCCGGTGGCAGCGATCTGAACCCGCGCCGCAAACCGCCGGTTCTGCGCCCTACGCTGCGCGGGGACGGGCCGAATTTCAACGCCGTGACGCGGGTGGATGAGACCGGACCAACGGATGTATTTTGCGACGATCTGGCGATATTGCACCTGCAATATTCGACGCAATGGGATGCGCTGTCGCATGTGGGGTCGCATTTCGATGCGGATGGCGACGGGGTGGCGGAAAAACTCTATTATAACGGGTTTCGCGCCGGGGTGGATATCACTGGCCCCGATGGGGTGGACGGTGCGGGTGTGGGCGAAGGCAGCACCAGCCACGCCGGTAAGCTGGGCATCGAAAACATGGCCGCGACATCGGTGCAGGGCCGCGCCGTGATGATCGATTTGCACGCTCATTTCGGGGATGCGCACACACTGGTCGATTACGCCATGCTGGCCAATGTCATGGCCAAGGATGGCGTGGTGGTGGAAGCGGGCGATATGGTCTGTTTCCACACCGGATTTGCACAAAAGGTGCTGGATGCGGGCAAACAACCAAGCAAGGAATTGCTGCACGGCACGGGCGCATCGCTGGACGGGCGCGACCCCGCGCTATTGGACTGGATCACGCGATCGGGCGTGGCGATTCTGGCAGCGGATAACTATGCGGTAGAGGCATTTCCGGGCCGTGACGGGGAGGACACCTGCTGCGCCATGCTGCCGCTGCATGAACATTGCCTGTTCAAGATGGGCATCCATTTGGGCGAGCTGTGGCACCTGACCCCGCTGGCCAACTGGCTGCGCGATCATGGCCGCAACCGGTTCCTGCTGACTGCGCCGCCGCTGCGTCTGCCCGGTGCCGTGGGCAGCCCAGTCACGCCCGTCGCGACGGTTTGACCGTCACCCAGCGGAGCGGCTAGCGCCGCACATGACCCACGCCCCGCCGCGTTCCGCTTTGGGGCTGGGGCAAGTCGTGGGGCGACGCGTGTTTGATGGCATCACGATTGGGCGCAATGCCGGAGCCTCCGGCGGGAGTATTTGTGCCAAGAAAAAGTGCAAGGGCTGTCCGGCTTTTTCTTGGCGCAAATACTCTCGGGGGGTGAGGCGTGAAACGCGATAGCGTTTCAGGGCGAGGGGGGCAGACAGCCCCCCTTTGCCGCCGCGCCCTTGGGCGTGGCAAATAATGTTTGCGCAATCGGGAATGGTTGATTGTCGCGCTATCTGAAATGGTATACCAAAAAAGGCAAGGCTGTGGCAGCTTGTTGATTTGCTGCACGGTGATAGAATTTGACCCTTTCTGGAAAGGACATGACATGGACGGCGCAACACCCGATTTCACCCCGCACGGCAAGCATCTGATCGCAGGCGCATGGGTTGCTGCGGTGGAGAAATTTCAATCTGCTCCGGCGCAGGGTCCGGCGCATTCCTTTGCGGCGGGCACGCCTGAATTGATTGATGCGGCTGTGAAAGCGGCAGAGGAGGCGTTCTGGACCTATGGCTATTCCAGCCGCGCGGATCGCGCTGCATTTTTGAACGCCATCGCGGATGAGATCGAGGCGCGTGGCGCGGCCATAACGGAAATCGGCACACAAGAAACCGGCCTGCCCGAGGGGCGGTTAGAGGGCGAGCGTGGCCGCACCACGGGGCAGTTGCGTCTGTTTGCCGATCATATCCTGAAGGGGGATTATCTGGACCTGCGCCATGATCCCGCCCTGCCTGACCGTGCGCCGCTGCCGCGCCCTGACATGCGTATGATGCAGCGCCCGATCGGTCCTGTGGCGGTGTTTGGCGCGTCAAATTTCCCGCTGGCCTTTTCCACCGCTGGTGGTGACACTGCGGCGGCGCTGGCAGCGGGCTGTCCGGTTGTGGTCAAGGGCCATGACGCCCACCCCGGCACGGGCGAAATCGTGGCCGAGGCCATTCACGCCGCCATCCAGACATGTGGCGTGCATCCGGGTGTGTTCTCATTGGTGCAGGGTGGCACGCGCGAGGTGGGCGCGGCCCTGGTTCAGCATCCGCTGATCCGCGCCGTGGGATTCACCGGCAGTTTGGGCGGTGGGCGTGCGTTGTTTGATCTATGTGCGCAGCGCCCCGAACCGATCCCGTTTTTCGGCGAATTGGGCAGTGTGAACCCGATGTTCCTGTTGCCTGCGGCCCTGTCGGCGCGTGGCGGTGAACTGGCCATCGGCTGGGCCGGATCGCTGACCATGGGCGCGGGGCAGTTTTGCACCAACCCTGGCATCGTGGTGGTGATCGACGGACCGGATGCGGATGCATTCACCGAATCCGCCCGCGCCGCGCTGGAACCCATCGGCGCGCAGGTGATGCTGACCGATGGCATCGCGGCGGCCTATCGCGGGGGGCGTGACCGCGTGGCCGCATATTCGGGGGTGCAGCAGATTTTGACCTCGACCTGCGACATGCGCAATGCGACGCCCTATTTGTTTGCCACCACCGGGCAGGAATGGCTGGCCAATCACGAGTTGGGCGAGGAGGTATTCGGCCCGCTGGGTATGATTGTGCGCGTCAGGGACAGCGCGGAAATGCAGGCCGTTGCGCGCAGCCTGGAGGGGCAGTTGACCTGCACCCTGCAAATGGATGACGGCGATCTGGGGGCGGCGCGTGCCCTGTTGCCGATACTGGAGCGCAAGGCGGGCCGCGTATTGGCCAATGGTTTCCCCACGGGGGTCGAGGTGTGCGAGAGCATGGTGCATGGCGGGCCATATCCGGCATCGACCAATTTTGGCGCGACATCGGTTGGCACGCTGTCTATCCGGCGTTTCCTGCGGCCTGTGTGTTATCAGAACCTGCCTGCCGGCCTGTTGCCGGATGATTTTGCCTGAACCAGCGCGAAATAACGATGTCAACGGCGCGACGGGGCATCCCTGACGCGCCGTTCTCACATCTGCTTACTTATGCGCGGCCCGCATGGCGGTGATGGTTGTGCGGCTGGAAATCTGGTCAGGGTCGGTGATCAGCTCCAGCAGGGCGGGTTTGCCGCTGTCACGGGCGCGATTGAATGCTGCGGCGAAATCCCCGGTGCGTTCCACGCGTTCGGCGTGGCAGCCCATGGCGCGGGCGATGGCGGTGTAATCGGGATTGACCAGCGCGGTGCCCGACACCCGTTCGGGGTGTTCGCGTTCCTGATGCATGCGGATGGTGCCATAGATGGTATTGTTGAACAGCAGCACAATCGGCGTTGCACCGTATTGCGCGGCGGTGGCCAGTTCCATCCCGCTCATCGAAAATCCGCCATCGCCGACCATGGACAGCACCATGCGCCCCGGGTGCGCCAGGGATGCGGCCACGGCAGCAGGCACGGAATAGCCCATAGCGCCGCAGGTCGACCCCAATTCGCGCCCCGGACGGCCAAAGCGCAGAAACCGTTGCGCCCAGCCGGTGTGATTGCCCGCGTCCAGCGTGACAATCACATCATCAGGCAACTGGTCACGAAGCTGGCACAGGGCCACGCCCATATCCAGCGCCCATTCACCACCATTGGGGGTTTCCGTGTCTGCCTGATATTCGCGCCGCAGCAATTGTGCCCAATCGGCCCAGTCGGATTTACGGCCCAGATCAACGCCACGCAACCGGTGCGCCACGCTGTCGACCGAAGCGGCAAGGCCCAGCACGGGGGAGTAGACGCGCCCCACCTCGTCAGGATCGGGGTAGATATGGATCAGGTTTTGCTGCGGGTTTGGCGGTTGCACCGTATCATAGCCATTGGTCGTCATCTCGCCCAGCCGTGCGCCGATCACGATCAGCAGGTCGGCTTCGGCCACGCGTTTGCGAAATGCGGCGGGGGTGGCGGTGCCAAGTTCGCCGACATAGGCGGGCGAGCTGTTGGAGATCACATCCTGACGGCGAAACGAGCAACAGGCGGGGATGCCGTTTTCCTCGGCAAAACTGGTGATGGCATGGGCCGAGGCATCATCCCAGCCCGATCCGCCCACCAGCATCAGCGGTTTTTTGGCGCGGGCGATGGCGGCGGTCAGGGCTTCGGCGCCTTTGGCGGACAGGGTCGCCTGAGTGGATGTATAGGGCGCGGCATCAGGCACGGTGACCACATCGGTCAGCATGTCCTCGGGCAGTGCAATCACGACCGGACCGGGGCGGCCCGATGTGGCCATGCGAAACGCACGCGCCATATATTCCGGTATCCGGCTGGCATCGTCGATCTGGGTGGCCCATTTGGCGACGGTGCCGAACATGGCGCGGTAATCGACCTCCTGGAATGCTTCGCGGTCGGTGGTGTTGCGCGCAATCTGCCCCACCAGCAGGATCATCGGGGTGCTGTCCTGCATGGCGATATGCACGCCGATGGCGGCATGGCAGGCACCGGGGCCGCGGGTGACCATGCAGATGCCGGGCTTGCCCGTCAGTTTGCCATAGGTTTCGGCCATATCGGCCGCGCCTGCCTCGTGGCGCGCGTTATAGAATGTGAACTGGTCGGGGACATCATGCAGGGCGTCCAGCACCTCTAGGTAGCTTTCACCGGGGACGCCATAGGCGCAATCGGCACCATGGATCAGCAGCTGATCAACCAGAACCTGCCCGCCGGTGCGGGGGGTAAGTGTTGGGGATTGTGTCATATTCCGGCCTTTCCATCATCCATTGCGCGGACGATAGAACAGGGGCGGGGGCGGCACAATCGCCTTTCAGGGAAAGGCGGCACGCCCCGCGATGCGCGGGGGCGGGGCGTTTCGCTGTTGTGTTGCAGTTAGCCCATGCGTTCGGAGGCATAGCCACCGGGGCTGGCCGGAAACACCACGGTTTTGTTGCCGTTGATAAAGACGCGGTTGTGGATATGGGCATGGACAGCACGCGCCAGCACCTGGCTTTCGACATCGCGGCCAAGGCTGACATAATCATTGGGCGATTGGGCGTGGCTGACGCGCACGGTGTCCTGTTCGATGATCGGCCCTTCGTCCAGATCCGAGGTCACGTAATGCGAGGTCGCGCCGATCAGTTTCACACCGCGTTCATAGGCCTGTTTATAGGGGTTCGCGCCCTTGAATGACGGCAGGAACGAGTGGTGGATATTGATGATCCGCCCCGACATTTTGCGGCACATGTCATCCGACAGGATCTGCATGTAACGTGCCAGCACGATCAGTTCGGCATCGGTGTCTTCGACCACCTGCATGATCTGCGCCTCTGCTTGGGGTTTGTTGTCTTTGGTCACCTTGATGCAGTGGAACGGGATGTCGTGATTTACCACAACCTTTTGATATTCCATATGGTTTGAAATCACGCCGACGATGTCGATCGGCAGGGCACCAATGCGCCAGCGATAGAGCAGATCATTCAGGCAATGCCCGAACCGCGACACCATGATGATCACCTTGGCTTTGCGGTCTTCGTCGTGGAACGCGTAATCCATGCCGAAACGTGCCGAAATATCGCTAAACCCGCCGTCAATATCCGCCAGCGTCGCCCCCGTTTCACTGACAAAACTGACGCGCATGAAAAAGTTGCCGGTTTCAAGGTCGTCATACTGGGCCGAGTCGGTGATGTTGCAACCGGACTGGTCCAGATAGGCGGTGATGGCGGCAACGATCCCGCGGGTCGAGGCGCATTTCACGGTCAGGGAAAATCTGTTCATGCCAAGGGTGTCTCGTCTTGTGTCTGCGCGCCGGAATGGCGGCTTCTTGTCTTTGCTATAACGGGCGAAATCGGGGGTATCCAGTCGCCCCGCGTCTCTTTGGTGATGAAAGGCGACCTTGATCCGCCGCGCCGTGCCGGAAAATTCGCGCTTTAACGGGTGGTTGACCCTTTTGTGACAGGTTGCTGGTTCTCCATTCGGTTGGGGGGCGTATGTTAGGGGAACGGGCGAGCAGATGGCCACCCATGTGATCACCGGATATGATTTGGGCGACATCACCACGGGTGGTGGTGGCCCCTTTGCGCCGGGTGGCACATTTTCGCTGGCGGCGGGGTTTGCTGCGGCCAGTGACGCGCTGACCTATACCATCACCGATGACGATGCCGCATTTGATGGCAGCAGCGGCGCGCCAGCCGATGGCAGCCAGACGGTGGCGGTGACCGATGCGCTGGGCAATCCGGTGGATTCGGGCGATGTGCGGCTGGGCAATGCCATCAGTTTCACCGACCCCGGTGGCGGCACCGTAACCCTGTTTCAGGTATTGGTGGATGGCACCCCTGTTGGCTATGTCGCTGACGGGCCGCTGCAACCCGGCGTGGTTTATACGGTCGATAGCGTCAGCGACACTGCGGGTGCCAATACGCCCGATTACGTGGACCTTGCCGATGCCACATATGACCCCGACGGCGACAATTCGATCACAGGCTTTGATGGTGACGACAGCCTGCACGGTGGCGCGGGCAACGATACCATCAACGGCGGCTCGGGCGATGACACGATTGACGGCGGCACTGGCAATGACATCATGGATGGCGGGTCTGGTGCCGACAGGTTCATGTTTTCCAACGGCTGGGGCGCCGATACCGTTCTGGGCGGTGGGGGCAGCAGTGATAATGACTATCTGGATTTTTCCAGCGTCACGGGCACAGGTATCACCGCCACCTTTTCCAGTTGGGAGGACGGGAATGTCACCGATGGCACCAACACCGTCAGTTTCGACAATATCGAAGGGATCATCGGCACCGATCAGAATGATTCCGTTGATGCGGCGCTGGATGGCAGCGGTATCTATCTGGAAATGGGCGGCGGTGACGATACCGTGGGCGGCGGTTCGGGCGCGGATACCCTGTCTGGCGGGGCGGGGCATGACACGATCTGGGGTGCTGCCGGTGATGACCTGATCACAGGTGGTGACGGCGATGACACGCTGGCCGGCGCATCTGGCGACGATACGATCTGGGGCGGGGCCGGCAGCAATGAATTGCACGGGGGGGATGATCGCGACAGTTTTATCATCACCGACACCGACGGGCAGACCAATATTTTCGGCGGCGAGGGCGGCACCGATTTCGACCAGATCAGCCTGACTGGCGGCCCCGCCGTGATCACATGGACGGGCTGGGAAAGCGGCACGATCAGTTTTGACGCCGGTGTCACGACCCATATTTTCTGGGAGGTGGAAAAGGTAACCGGCACCAGCGGTGATGATACATTCGATGCTTCCGGGTCAAGCTCGACCGGCGGGGTGATCATCGACACCGGCGGCGGACGAAACACGGTCACCGGGTCGGATTACGGCGATTCCATTCTGGGTGGTTCGCTGGAGGATACGATTTACGGCGGTGGCGGCGATGACACCATCGACGGTGGCGGCAATTCCGACGAAATACATGGCGGCGACGGCGATGATTATATCGTCGGGAAATCCGGCAATGACACCATGTTCGGCGATGCGGGCAATGACACGCTGTGGGGGTATAGCGGCGGCAATTATATGGACGGCGGCGATGGTAACGATTCCCTGATCGGGTCGGTGTCCAACGGCGGCGATGTGATGCTGGGCGGCGCAGGCGACGACACGATCGAGGCCGGCATCGGCGCCAACCGGATCGAGGGCGGCAGCGACAATGACCTGATCACAACGGGCGACGGCGCTGACACGATTGCGTTTTCAGACGGTGACGGGTCGGACACCATCACCGATTTCGACATGACCGACGATGGGTTCGGCCGCACGGTGGACCAGTTCGATGTTTCAGGTGCCACCGATGCGGGCGGCGGCTTCGTCGACGTCTGGGAGGTCGCGGTCAGCGACGATGGCAGCGGCAATGCGGTTCTGACTTTTCCCGATGGTGGCACGGTCACCCTGATCGGGGTGTCGCCGGGGGTGTTGAACACGGCGCAACTGGCGGCGATGGGGGTGCCTTGTTTTGTCGCGGACACGCAAATTGACACGCCACAGGGGCCGCGACCGGTGCAGGATCTGATACAGGGCGATCTGGTGAGCATCCGCGATGGTCCGCCCCAGCCGGTGATCTGGTTCGGGTCGCGCCATGTCACCCGGGATGAAATGCAGCGCGACGCGCGGCTGCGCCCGATCGAATTGCGCGCCAACAGTCTGGGGGATCATGATGCGCTATGCCTGTCGGCGCAGCACTGTGTGCTATGGCCGGACCAGTCAGGCGCAAGGGGCGCGGGGGCATTGGTGCGGGCGCGCCATCTGGCGCTTTCCGACTGGAACGGGGCGCGGGTGATGCAGGGCAAACGCGGTTGCACCTACCACCACATTCTTTTGCCGCGCCATGCGTTGATCCGTGCCAATGGAATCTGGGCTGAAACCTTCTGGCCGGGGCCTATGGGATTTGCCGCGCTAAACAGCGCCGCCAAACGCGAAATTCTGATGCAGATGCCACATTTGGCCCCTGCATTGCTGGGGGTGGAACCGGTGGCAGATTGCTATGCACCCAAAGCGGCCGCCGTGCTGACCCGTGCCGAATTACAGGCGATGATGCATGAATTGCCCCGGTGGCAGCCGGCATTCAGCTACTAGGCGCTGGATCACAACAAAATGCTGCGGATCAAAAAGGCGATGCTTCCGAGCATGGCAATGCCAGCCAGATACAGCCCGACAAACCACAGCCAGCGCCGCATCAGTGATACCCGTCCTCTGGCCGGACCTTGCCGCGAAACACCCAATAGGAATAGGCGGTGTAGGCCAATATCATCGGGATCAGGAACAGCGCACCAACCAACAGGAATTGCAGCGACCCATCCGGCGCAGCAGCCGCCACGATGGTCAACGATGGCGGCACAATATTGGGATAGAAGCTGACCCCAAGCCCCGCATAGGACAGCACAAATATCGCAACCACGGCCAGAAACGGGCGCATGTGGTTGTGATTGCGCAGGCCGGTGAACAACTGCCAGACCGCCAGCGCCATCAGCAGCGGCACGATGGCGGTCAGCGCCCCCGACGGCCATCCGAACCAGCGTTGCAGGTATTCGGGCCGCAGCAGCGGGGTGACCGCGCTGACCACGCCGATCAGCGCCAAAAAGGCCAAACCCAACGGGCGGGCAAAGCGCTGTGCGCGGGCCAATGTCGCGCCTTCGGTTTTCAGGATCAGCCATGTTGCCCCCAGCAGGGCATAGCCGACCAGCAGCGCCAGCGCGGTCAGCGCCGAAAACGGTGTCAGCCAGTCCCAGTTGCCGCCGCCATAGGCGCGCCCGTCAACGGTGATGCCCTGCACCAAGGCACCCAGCGCCATGCCCTGCGCGATGGTGGCCACCAGTGATCCGGCGCAAAATCCGGCCTCCCAGAACCATTGCATCCGCTTGGTGCGATGCACGAATTCAAACGCCACACCGCGAAACACCAGCCCCAGCAGCATGGCGATGATCAGCGGGTATAGTGCCGGCATCACAATGGCATAGGCCAGTGGAAACACGGCAAACAACCCGCCGCCACCCAGCACCAGCCATGTTTCATTGCCATCCCAAACCGGCGCGATGGTGTTCATCGCCAGATGGCGTTCATCACGGTCCTTGAGAAAGGGAAACAGGATGCCGATGCCCAGATCAAACCCGTCCAGCAGCACATAGGCCAGCACAGCAAAGGCGATCAGCCCTGCCCAGATGAATGACAATTCGAACATTACAGGGCCCCCTTTGGTTTGGCGTCCTGTTGCGATTGATGGGCGGCAATCGCGGTGGTGCCTGCGGCGCGTGTCGGGCCGGTTTCATGCAGGTCTATCCGGTCTTTGGGGCGCAGGCGCATCAGGTGGAGCACGTAAAAAGTGCCGGACCCGAACACCAGAAAATAGACCACGACAAATGCAATAAGCGAGGTGGCGACCGCGCTGGCCTGTAGCGGCGCGGCGCTGTCGCCGGTGCGCAGCAAGCCGTAAACGGTATAGGGCTGGCGGCCGACCTCGGTTGTGATCCAGCCGCATAACACCGCCAGAAATCCGGTCGGGCCCATCAAAACCGCGGCGCGGTGCAGCCATGGCGCATCATAAAGCCGCCCGCGCCAGCGCGCCCATGCGGCCCACAGCCCCAGACCCAGCATGGCAAACCCGACCGCCACCATAATGCGAAAGGTCCAGAATATCAGCGCCGCAGGCGGGCGCTCATCGGCGGGAAAAGCATCAAGCCCCAGTATCGGTTTATCAAGCCCATGGGTCAGGATCAGCGACCCCAGCAGCGGGATTTCAACCGCGTAACGGGTTTCCCCTGCCACGTCATCGGGCAGGCCGAACAGGATCAGCGGTGCACGCCCTTGGGGATAGCTGTGGTAGTGTCCCTCCATTGCGGCGATTTTGGCGGGCTGGTGTTCCAGCGTGTTCAACCCGTGCGCATCGCCCGCGAAAATCTGGATCGGAGTCACGATCAGGGCCATCCACATCGCCATGGAAAACATGGTGGCGGCGGCGCGGCTGCCGGGGCTGCGCAACAGGTGCCACGCGCCAACGGCCCCCACCACAAAAGCTGTGGTCAGATAGGCCGCCAGCACCATATGCACCAACCTGTAGGGAAAGGAGGGGTTGAAAATGATCGCCCACCAATCGTCTGGCACGAACTGCCCGACATCATTGATGGCATAGCCCTGCGGCGTTTGCATCCAGCTGTTGACGCTGAGAATCCAGAAGGCGGAAAACAGCGTGCCGATGGCAACGATTGCCGTGGCCGCCATATGCAGGCGCGGCCCCACCCGTTCGCGGCCAAACAGCATGATGCCCAGAAAACCGGCCTCGAGGAAAAATGCCGACAGCACCTCGTATCCCATCAACGGGCCAATGACCGGCCCTGCCTTATCGGAAAACACCGACCAGTTGGTGCCGAACTGATAGGACATCACGATGCCCGAAACCACGCCCATGCCGAATACCACGGCGAAAATGGTTTTCCAGTAATTGAACAGTCGCAGATAGGCCTGATCCTGTGTGCGCAGCCACAGCGCATTCAGCACCGCAAGAAAGCTGGCCAGCCCGATGGTAAATGCGGGAAAAATGATATGCGCCGAAATGGTAAACCCGAACTGGAAACGGGCCAGATCGACTGCGGTTATATCGCTGAACATGACAATCCCTGCATTGATCGTTTCAGGTCGGGGTGAAATGGCCAAACGGCATCGTCTTTTGCCGTTTGCCAAAGGCATTCCGGTTGCACGAGGCCCGGTTGTAAGCGGCCCAATCGCCAGAGTCAGGGAAAGGCTAGGACAGAACCCGACCATAGGGCGATGCGGCAAGGTGAAGCTGGCCGTTCACAAAACAGGCGCGCCAAGCCGGAAAATTCCTTGGGACATGCGGCGCAGCGGGCCGGCGGGCGGCACCCCGACCACGCAGTCCTTTGCGCGATCCTGATACCAACCGGCCAGCGCGGTCAGCGTTGCATCGTCATGGATAAAAAGCGCGGATTCAAAATTCAGCAACATCGAACGGATGTCGAAATTTGCCGATCCGACATAGGCGAAACCGTCGATCAGCCCTGCTTTGGCGTGGATCATGCCGGGCTGATAAAACAGGATCCGGCAGCCGCTGTTCTGCATCTCGCGCAGGTATGCGCCGCGTGCGAAATCCGCCAGTGGCTGGTTGGATTTTTCGGGCAACATGATGCGCAGGTCGACCCCGCGTTTGGCTGCGATCATTAGGGCCGTGTTCAGGGCATCGGTGGGCAGGAAATAGGGCGTGACGATCCAGACCCGTTGTTTTGCCCTGTGGATTGCGCTGACAAGGGCATCGTGCAGCGGGTCTCCTGCCGTGTCGGGTCCGGAGGGCACCAGCTGCACCCTGGCAGATCCCGCCGCGAGGGAAGGGGCGGGCGGGACGGGCGTGGTGGTCAGATCGTCCCCGCCTTTGGCGGTGGTCCAATCAGACCGGAACACATCGTTAAAACTGGCGGTGGCCGGCCCCGTTAGCAGATAGGCCAGATCGCTCCAGCGGGTCGGATCGGGGAAAGGGCCCATATATTCATGGCCGATGTTCATGCCGCCAGCAAAAACGGCTGTGCTGTCGGCGATGACCATTTTGCGGTGGTTGCGCAGGTTCAAATGGCCGCTGTCGGGGCGTTGCAGCAGGGGCGAGAAATACACGACCCTGCCGCCCGCATCTCTTAGCGCACCGAGCGCGGCACGGGGCGGTTTCAGGTTTGCCAGCCTGTCCATGATCACACGCACCCGCACACCCGCCCGTGCCCGTTCGGTTAATTCGTGCAAAAAACCCCGGCCAACGGGATCATCGGCGATAAGATAAAACAACACATCAAGGCTGTGTTCGGCGCTGCGGCATAGGGAGCTGAGGGCGTTGTGGGCCTGTGCGCCCGAGGTCAGCAGTTCCAACTGGTTGCCCTTGGAAGCGGCGGGAATGCCGTGATGGGCAAATATGGATTCGATCCCCGTGGCCGGGGTTTCGGGCGCCAAGGTGCTGGCCTGCCCAAATCTGATCGGGGTGAACCGTTTGCCACGTTTGCGAAACCCCAGCGCCAGAAACAGCGGCGTCGCCACATAGGGCAGCAAAATGATAAACAGCAACCACGCGGCGGTGGATTGCGGTGTGCGGCGCTGTTGCAGAATGACCGCAACAGCCGCCAGTGCGAAAAACGTGATTGTGACCGCTGCAAAATGGGCAAGCACCCAGTTCATTTTGAAACCTCTGTTGTTTGCCGGCCCCGCCGCGGGCGGTCACTGCGTCAGGCCGGGCGGTTATGCCAACGGCGGGTCCAGCAGACCCGCGTCCGCATCCCTTTTTATTGTTTCAGCATTCATACATGCGATTGAAACAGATCCGGCCATTTGCCCCGCCGTTCGGCGTGTTTGTCCGAAAAGAAGATGAACATATCCAGATCTGATTCGAATGCGTCATATGGATTCAACCCGACGCCCTGCGCACGTTTATAGACCGCTTTTTCGACCACGACCCCGTCCAGCGCGTAATGCAGCCGCGCCTGGGTCGGGCCGATGATGTCAACAAACACAATGAAACGGTCGGGGTCGTCTTCGTACATGTGATCACCATGGAAAAACACGGTTTTGCCCTGTTTGTTCGTGAACCGCCCCCAGAAATCATTCGGCACCAGTTCGCGGAACGCGCCTGCGAGTTCGGTGTAAGGGACATCTGCTGATCCTTTGCGGATCGCGCCTGTGCTGTCATCATACAGCAGGCCGAAGTCCGCTTTGTGTTCCGCGCCGAGTTTCAGTTCGGTCATCATTGCATCCTTTGTATTACGTCGCGCAAAATGGTTGCGTCCTGACCAAATTGCGGGGCCAGCCGCTCCCAATGGGTGCGGATGAAATTGTCGGGCTTTTGCGAGAGCCAGGTTGCGAAACCTTCCAGAACCCCGTCAATATCGGGATTGGGGCGTTGCGAGCTTTCGATGATCGCAAGGTAGCTGTCGCGCGGTGACATTCCCCTGTTGACGGTATTTCGCCGCATCAGCCAGTCAAATGTCGGCCCCAGTAGATCATCATAAGCTAAGGTATTGCGTTCCCAGATGTAATCAATCAGCGGGCTGGGTGTTGCATCCTTGAATTCCTCACCAATGCTGCGGCGCATCTGGTTTGCCTGCCGTGCCAGCCGTTCCAGTGCCGCGTCGCTTAGGTCGTTGGTGGCCTGTGCGGCGATGGGGCCGATCCGGTCCGGCACGGCCTGTTCATAGGCTTGGCGCAGGGGGTGGTTTTTAACCCCGGTGCCGATCCATGCGACGATATCTTCGACTGCGGATTGCCGCCATGATCCGCGTGCGGCCAGCCGTGCCACGGCCACACGGCGCGATACCGTCCGCACGACCAGCACGCCAAGACCGGCAAGGACAAGGCTGCCGACGGCCGCAAAAGTCCCCGCCCGCAATGCGGCGTGCAACCGTGTGACCGCATCGCCGCGGGCGTTGCCATAGCCTTCGACGGCACCCAGCGCAAACCCCGTTGCCGCCGAATAGGTCGCGCCGCGCACAACCGCGCCGGTGGTTGTGGTGGCCGTGCGCGCGCCCGCGGCCGCCGCGCCCCCAACGGGGATAAAGATGGTGGGAATGATACCGGCGATCTCTCCTCCCAGAAAATAGTTGGGGTGGGAAATGCGTTCGATATCCTGAATGCGCCGACGTTCCGCCAGGATTTCGGAATAGGTTTTATCCGACAGCATGATGCTGTCCAGATAGGAGGCGAATTCTTCTCCGAAACCAAAGGTCAGCCCGTTGCCTGCACCACCGCCAAAGGATTCGCCACGGGTTGCATCGCGCCCGCCCGTGACCAGCTGGTATTCCTCCCAACACAGCCGGATATTCAGGCGCACGAATTCTTCTTGGGCGTAGTCGGCCCCGCCAAAGATGTGGTCGAAAATGCCGCCCCAGCCATACCATGACATTTCCAGAATGCCGATGCGGGGGGGGATCAGGCGTCCGGTGCTGCGGATCAGGTTGACATAACTGGCCTCGAACTCCTCGCGCGCGAGTCCGGCGGGAATGCCGTTCCATGCGGCCAGATGCTGCGCGGCAAGCTGGCGGTCACGCTGCATCTGTTCGATATTTTCGCGGGCTTCGTCAATCGCCGCATCCTGACCGAAAAATACGACAAGTTCGGTATATTCATCGTCGATGCAATGGCTTTGCGGCACGTCCGACCCGTCGGTGGTGCCGGCGGCAACCTCGTCGCCGGTTGGCACGTCGAACACCTTGTATGGCAGGTCCGCGATCGGTTCGTCCGTTGCCTCGTCATAGGCGATCACGTCGATCCAGTTGTTACAGGGGTGAACGCTTTGCCCGACGGGTTGGCCGCTGGACGCCGCCGCATCCGCCGCTGCCGCATCGGCGCTGTCGGGATCATATGGGTCGTCTTGTTCCATCAGCTTTTATGTTCCGTCAGTCGCAAGGCGATGCCACGGGTCATCGCGTCGGGGTCGCGCTCTTGCAATATCAGTTTGGCAAGGCTGTTCAGCTTTGGGTCGTCCAGCCAGCGATACCCCAAAAGCACCGACAGGGCCATATGGGATGCGTGGTGCCTGCGCGTTGGCAGGTGATGATGTTGACCCTGCGCCACAACCGCATTCAAAAACTGTTCGTGTTCTGCCTGACCTGCCCACCTGGCCTGCGCAGGCAGCACATGATCGGCAATGCCCGCTGGTCTGGCGGTTTCCATCGCGCTGTCTTCAGACAGCAGTTCGGCTGTGCGCTTGGCCACCCCATGCCAGCCATCCGGCCCGACCACATTCTGCCGCCAGCCATCGAATGCGGCGAAAATCCCGTCAAGCCGCGCATCGGGGTCCAGCTCAAACTGCCTTGCTGCCCTGTTGAACACCGCCGCAAATCTGGGGTCACTGTAAAAGAATGTGCCCTGCGTCACGCTGATCACGGCCAGCATCCGAATGTCCTTGTTGCGGCGCAATGCCTTTGTTTGTGCCCATTGCTGGATGCGCCGCACCGAACGTGCCACATCGTGCGGATCAGCGCCGATCCCCTGAAACCATGGTTCAAACCGCTGATACAGCCAGTCGGCAATGCCGCGTATGTCGCGATCAATCTGGATCGAATCCAGCCGCGCCAGCGTGTCGTTCGACAGGGTCAGCATGTCACCGCCTCTGTGCAATACCAGTGTCCGTCAGGGTGCAAACAGGTCACCGTCATCTGCCCCAGTATTTCGGCCATCTGCCATGGCGGCATCACCTCTTGCAGGTCGGAAAACGTGACCGGATCATAAAACCGCAGCATCAGGATGCGCCCGTCTTCGGCGCGCACCTTTGTGAACCGCCTCAGGTGTCGCAATACGGTGGGGCAATCGTCCGGCGTGGTCAGAAACAGGGCGGTGCCCTTGCGAAAGGACAGGGCAGCAGGGGCCGTGTCATCCAGAAACAACCGGCGCGTCAGATCATGGCGCGGATCAAGGCGCACCAGCCAGGGGCCGACATCGCCCCACTGCTCCCCGGCATCGCCAAGATAAAGGCAGCTGTGTTCCAACCCCGATGCCTGAAGCAGTTCGCGCAGGCCAAATACCTTGGCCGCATCAATCACGGCATAGGTTTTTGTGGCATCGGCCAAAAAGATTGCATCCAGAGGTTCCGGAACCGTGCGAACAGGCCAGTCCGTGGCCCATGCCGCCAGCGGTTCGATCACGCCGGATGCTGTTCGGTTCCATGATTTTGTGACCGGAGTATCCATATCCATTCCTAGTATTGCCGCGCAGCATGGCCAAGCGCAATGCCACGCAATATAGCCCGGATCAGCGCAGCAACGACCAGAACGATCACGATCCGGACGCCATAGCGCCAAACAACAGCAGATTGAACCGGTTTCGCCATATTCACTAACCTTTCGCGTTCTTTGGCGGGTCGCGGTCGAACGCTTCCGTCGTTTCGGATGTAGCAGATTGCGTTCGGGCGGCCTTGGCCCATCAGGTCAGTTGTCGGTAATTGTGGTCAAGATCGCTCTGCCCCTGCCGGGCTTATCGTGTGATTGAATTCGGCGCTCACCATCACGTAGCTGTCCGCGGCCTCGATCCGGCCTGCCAATTCGTCGGAATCGCCCAGACCCAACGCCTCGCAATAGGCCAAAGCGTCGGTGTGCTGGAACCGCTCGTTTTCGGGCATCCTGCCCCAAAAAGCTCCTCCCCATCGGCGGGGCAATCAATGACATCGCCCAAAAGATCATAGCAAACGGTCTGCATCGCATCGCCCAAAGGATACGCGAGATTGGCAGTCTTTGTCTTTCCAAATCCACTGGGGGAAGCTGCGCAATAATCGGCGATCACATCGGACCAAGTTTTACGCTTCTTTGCCTGGACCACTTTGTCCACTGCGCCTTTGGTTTTTAATTCGCTCTTGCGTTGTTTGATCCAACGCTTTGCTGATCGCTCATTGGGGACTGTTTCGGTCAGTGTCAGGACGACTTTGCCCTTTTGCTTCTTTCGAACGGTAGCGGTATAGCTCTTTGATCCGTCCTTCTTTGCGCCGTCATATTGGTTCCCATGGGGATTTCCTCTCAGATGTCTGTTTCGATATCCGGGAAATCGGCTCAAGGACCGTTGGGCGGTTGGATCCATGCTCAAGGTTCGATAACTCACCGCTGTTGCTTTGACGTGGGCTGTGTCGATGCGGGAGGTTGCGGCCGTTTCCATGATGGAAAAACGGCACGGAGGATCGCGTGCGCTGCGGTGCAACATTTCGGGCTTGGTGCAACAATTTGTTGCACCATTGGCAAAAACGGGGGCAAGCAGGCCCCAGATAGAGGAAAGCGGAACGGATGGCTGAGCAGAGAAACCCGATAAAACAAGGGAAATCGGACGTTTCCCGTGCTGCTCGCCTCTCTGTGGCCCCCATGATGGACTGGACGGATCGCCATTGTCGGTATCTGCATCGACTGCTGTGTCGCAATGCGTTGCTTTATACGGAAATGGTGACCGCGCCCGCGTTGGTGCGCGGCGGTGCGTTGCATTTGCTGGACCATGATCCGGCGGAAACACCCGTGGCGTTGCAATTGGGCGGGTCCGATCCGGTGGAGCTGGCCAAGGCGGCCAGACTGGGCGCGGCGGCGGGGTATAATGAAATCAACCTGAATTGCGGCTGCCCGTCGGATCGGGTGCAATCTGGCACATTCGGCGCGGTTCTGATGAAAAATGCGGCACTTGTGGCCGATTGCGTGGCGGCCATGCGCGATGCGGTCGACATCGAGGTGACGGTGAAATGCCGCATCGGTGTGGATGATCAAAACCCCGAAGAGGTGCTGCCCGAATTTCTGGCACAGGTCGGCGCGGCGGGGTGCGAGCGGTTTCAGATACACGCGCGCAAGGCATGGTTGCAGGGGCTAAGCCCCAAGGAAAACCGCGATATTCCGCCGCTGGATTATGATCTGGTGCTGAAAATGCGCGGCTATTTCCAGTCGCTGCACCTGTCGGTGAACGGCGGGATTGAAACGCTGGATCAGGCCGAGGCATTTCTGGAAAAAGGGCTGGACGGGGTGATGATCGGGCGCAGGGCCTATCACCAACCCGCCGATGTCCTGTGTCAGGCCGACAGGCGGATTTTCGGCGCGGGCGACGGGGCGGACAGTGATCCGGTGCAGGTGGCCCGCCAGATGCTGCCCTATATCGAAACGCACCTAAGCCATGGTGGCAAGCTGGGGCAGGTGACGCGCCATATGCTGGGCCTGTTTGCGGGCCGCCCCGGTGCGCGCATGTGGCGGCGGGTGCTGTCCGAGGGCGCGCATCGCCCCGGTGCCGGCCCCGCGCTGGTGGAACAGGCGCTCTCACATATCACCGCGATGGACCATACCGCCGCGCCCGTGTAAGCGGGAAGACGACGCCATTTTTCAAAGGGAAATACCATGCCGGATACAATGCTTTTGCTGGCCATGCTGGGGATGCTGGCCGTGATCGGCGCCTTTGCCGGTGTGCTGGCGGGGCTGTTGGGCGTGGGTGGCGGTATCATTCTGGTTCCGGCGTTTTTCTATGCTTTTCAGACGCTTGGTTATGACGGGCCGCTGTTGATGCAGGTCTGTCTGGCCACGTCTTTGGCGACGATCATTGTGACCTCGGTCCGTTCGGTCCTAAGCCACAACCGCAAGGGCGCGGTGGATTGGGGCATCTTGCGCGCTTGGGCGATTGGCATTGCTGCGGGGGCGGTTGCAGGCGTGTTGGTGGCGTCCAGCCTGCGGTCGGCGACGTTGCAATTGATATTCGGCTGTCTGGCGCTGGTGATCGGGTTGTATATGGGGTTGGGCCGTGCCGAATGGCGGCTGGCACAGGATATGCCGCGTGGCATGAAACGTGCATTGATGTCGCCATCTGTCGGGTTCTTATCGGTGCTGATGGGGATTGGTGGCGGCAGTTTCGGCGTGCCGCTGATGAGCCTGCACAATGTTGCCATCCACCGTGCGGTGGCCACGGCGGCGGGGTTTGGCGTGTTGATCGCCGTGCCTTCGGTCATCGGGTTTTTGCTGTTGCCGATCGACGGGTCCAGTCTGCCGCCCTTTACGGTTGGCGCGGTAAACCTGCCTGCGTTCGCTGTGGTCATTGCCATGACATTGCTGACCGCGCCATTGGGGGTCAGGTTGGCCCATGCGATGGACCCCAAACCATTAAAGCGGGTGTTCGGTGCATTTCTGGTTCTGGTTGCATTGAATATGCTGCGCAAAGTGATGGGAAGCTAGGCAAGGTTTCCATTCCGGAAACGGTGTGGTCCGGGCTGGGCGTCTGTTCGCGCATTGGCAACGGTTTGCGTTATAAATCATTGATAATATGTCGTAAATATGCAGTAAATATGGCAGGTTACCGTGGCACATATTGGGGAATATCATGCTAGAGCTGCTTTTTTTATTGGGATTGATGGGCACCGCTGCTGCCTTTGGTGCATTTGATGATGACGGGGACAGTTCCAGCCCGGGCACACCGGATGAAACCGACGCAGATACAGACACAGTGACCAGCCCGGACGGCACCGATGATTTGCTGACCGATACGGTGACTGATGGCACTGATACCATCACTGACGGAACGGATACGATCACCGACGGAACGGATACGATCACCGACGGAACGGATACCATCACCGATGGCACCGATACCATCAGCACCGCAGGCGACACGCTGACCGGAACCGATGGCGAAGACACGCTGGAAGGCGGCGATCTGGATGATTTCATCAAGGGTCTGGAAGGCGCTGATATCCTGTCAGGTGGCGCGGGCGACGACACTATGGATGGCGATGCGGGCGCGGATTCACTGTATGGCGGGTTTGGCGACGATGAATTGCAGGGCGGCGCAGGCGAAGACCTGATCAAGGGCGGCCGCGGCGATGATTTCATCGAAGGTGGTGCCAATAACGACGACATTCGCGGTGCCGATGGTGACGACAGCGTAAATGGCGGGTCCGGCAAGGATACCATTGACGGTGGCGCAGGCGACGATGTCCTGTATGGCGGCAACGGGCGCGACCTGATGATGGGCGATGATGGCGATGATTTCATCGAAGGTGCAGCAGGCAATGACACCTTGCTGGGCGGCGATGGCAACGACACGATGACCGGCTATCACGATGACACCGAAGACGCGCTCTATTCCTATGTCGATGACGGGCTGGCCGATGACATTGCCGATCGTGACGCGATTGACGGCGGCGCGGGCGATGATTTCATGATCGCAGGCAGCGGTGACACCATGACCGGCGGCGAAGGCGCTGATGTGTTTGGCACCGGCGCATGGGTTCTGGGCGGCGAAGGTGCCTATGTCTCCGATTTCGACTCAGCAGAGGACCTGCTGGTGGTGGCCGTGCCGACCACATTCGACATTGATGGCGCAGAGGTCACAATCGAAGAGGTCGATGGCGTGCAATTGGTGTCGGTCAACGGGATGCTGGCCCTGTCGGTCACCGTGGCCAGCGGCACATTGACCGCGGCAGAGGTGTCATTGGTGGCGATTGACGGCGGGTTCGCCTGATCCATCCTGAATTGTGACAAACAACTAAAAAGGCGCAAAGGGGATCAACCTTTGCGCTTTTTTCTATTCAGGTTTGGTGGGGGGTGAAATCAGGTTTCGCGTGCGATCCGCATCGCCCGCCCGCCACGGCGTTTTTGCAGCATCGGCGCACGCGATGGCAGTTGCGCCAGAACGGCGCGGCGCGCGATGGGCGACATGCGCGACCATGCGGTGATTTCGTCGATCGTGCGCAGGCAGCCGGTGCAGATACGTTCGGCCGGATGGATCACGCAGATGTTGATGCAGGGGCTTTCGACCTCGTCACGTTTCCAAACCTCTTCGTCTTTGCTCATTTCATGGCCTCCATATGTGCCAGCCGGTCCAGAAACCCCTGTAGGATATAGGACGCGGCGACATGATCAATCACCTCGGCGCGGCGTTTGCGCGATGTGTCTGCCTCTAGCAATGCGCGTTCGGCGGCGACGGTGGACAGGCGTTCATCCCAGAACCCGATGGGCAGGTCCGTCAGGCGCGACAGGTTGCGGGCAAAGGCGCGGGTGGATTGGCAACGCGCCCCTTCGCTTCCGTCCATATTGCGGGGCAGTCCCAGCAGGATCGCGCCGATTTCGCGCTTGGCGATTACATCCAGCAGGGCGGCTGCATCCAGCCCGAATTTCTTGCGCCGGATCGTATCCAGCGGGGTGGCGACGCTGCGCATCCGGTCGGATACGGCCATGCCGATGGTTTTTTCGCCCAGATCCAGCCCGATCAATGCGCCATTGCGGGGCAGGGCGGCGGCGTATTCCTCGGCTGTGTCGAAAATCGTGGTCATTCGGCCACCCCCGCCCGTGCCGCACCAGCGCGGATTTCGGCCAATGCATCGGGATGGTCGGCAAAGCGCGCTTGGGCTTCGCCCCAGATGGCGCGGGCACGGTCCTGTTCGCCCAGCATGCCCAGCGATGAAATCAGGCGTGACCATTCTGCGGGGGTGCCTCCCTCGGTTGCCAGTCTTTCGTTCAGCTGTTCGACCATGCCACGGATCATATCCTGCCGTTCCGCTGGCGTCAGGTCGGCGGCGTTTTGCACATCCTCTGCGGTGGGGCCGGCAAGGGGTGCGTTTGGCGCAGCCATGGGGGCGGTTTCTGCGGGGGGCAGTTCGAATTTGGCACCGGCACGGAATGCGGCCTCTTCGATCTGGGCGCGCAGGGGGGGCAACCAAGGCGCATCGGGGGCGCTGTCGTCCAGCAAATCGCGCCAGACGCCAAAGGCCCGGTCAGGGCGCCCGTTTTGCGCCGACATCAGCCCCATGTAATAGCGCGACATGCCGTTTTGCGGATCACGTGCCAGTGCGGCCATGAATGCGGCTTCGGCCTCGGGCGATACAAAACCACCTGCGGCCACCACCAACATGCTGCCGTATTGCGCGTAATCGGTGGCTGTGGCCTGATCGCCCAACACCGACAGCAGGGTTTCCTGCGCGCTGTATCCGGCGCGGTAATTTCCCATCATGGATTCGTTGCGCGCCAGCAGGCGCAGCCCTTGGGGATCGTTCGGGCGTTCGGCCACGGCGGCGCGCAATTGCTGCATCAACTCTTGGTATTCGGGGCTTGGCTCTTGCACCGCAGGGCGGGGCGGCACCTGTTTTTCGGCCTCTGCCTGTCTGGGGCGGGTCACCGACAGTTCATGCGCGATTTCGATCCGGCGTTGCAGGGGCAGGTCGCCATAACCCGGCGCACCCAGTTCAGAGTAAAGCGCAAAAGCCCCCCCCGTCACGGCCAGCACAGCCACCGCCGCCATAGCGCGGGCAGGGCCGTTGCTGGTGCTGCCCGTGGCGGCGGCCTTTTTCAATTCGCCATCCGCGGCCAGAATCCGGCGGGAAATTTCGGCACGGGTGCGTTCGCCATCCTCGGGCGATACCACGCCACGGGCCAGATCGCGGTCCACCTCTTTCAACTGGTCGCGATACACCCGCAGGTCATAGGCGGCGGGCGCTTCGCCGTCGCGCCGGCCCCGGACAATGGCCAGCCCCAGCAGGATTGTGACGACAAGGGCCAGCGCCCCGCAGATGATCCAAAAGGTCATGTTCGCTCCTATTTATCGTGCAGATGTAACCCCGTAGGACACAGGAAAAAAGGGGCATCATAGGCGCATACCGCCAGATATGGCGGTCACGATGTCGCAATGTCGCAAACAGGCACCCAAGCGCCGCCCATAGTATCCTTTCCTATCCCCCCCCGTTCCAATACCAAAGCAAGGTGGCCTCTCCTCCGATTCCGCCCTCCGAATTCGCCCCAGATGTGAGAATGCGCATGAAACGATATTCCGTCTTTGCATTGGCCCGCGAGGCTGCCCGTTATCATTCGGGATGGGAGCGCGCATGGGCATCCCCGACCCCCAAAGCGCATTACGATGCCATCATCGTGGGCGCAGGCGGGCACGGATTGGCCACGGCATACTATTTGGGCAAGAATTTCGGCATCACCAATGTGGCAGTGATCGAAAAGGGCTGGCTGGGCGGCGGCAACACCGGACGCAACACGACGATCATCCGGTCGAACTACCTGCAAGATCCATCCGCTGCGATCTATGAAAAGGCCCGCTCGCTCTATGAAACCATGTCGCAGGACCTGAATTACAACGTGATGTTTTCCCCGCGTGGCGTGATCATGCTGGCCCAGACCGAACACGAGGTGCGCGGCTATCAGCGCACCGCCTATGCCAATGCGCTACAGGGCGTTTCGACCGAATTCATCGGGCCGCAAAAGGTTAAGGAAATCGTGCCCATCATCCGGCTGGATGGCCCGCGCTATCCCGTGTTGGGCGGGCTGTGGCAACCGCGTGGCGGCACCGCACGCCATGACGCGGTGGCATGGGGATACGCACGGGCCTGTTCCGACATGGGCATGGATATCATCCAGCAATGCGAAGTGACCGGCGTGCGCACAGATGCGGGCCGCGTGACGGGCGTGCAAACGACCAAGGGCGATATCACCTGTAACAAACTGGGCGTTGTCGTGGCGGGCCATTCCGGCGTGCTGGCCGATATGGCGGGCTTCCGCCTGCCGCTGGAATCCGTGGCGCTTCAGGCGCTGGTCAGCGAACCCATCAAACCCTGCATGGATGTGGTGGTGATGGCCAATACCGTGCACGGCTATATGAGCCAGTCCGACAAGGGCGAAATGGTGATCGGTGGCGGCACGGATGCGGGCAACAACTATACCCAGCGCGGCAGCTTCCACCATATCGAGGAAACCGTGCGCGCATTGATCGAAACCTTCCCGATGATCAGCCGCCTGAAAATGCTGCGCCAATGGGGCGGGATTGTCGATGTCACGGGGGATCGCTCGCCCATCCTGTCGAAAACGCCGGTCGATGGCGTGTTCGTCAACTGCGGCTGGGGCACCGGCGGGTTCAAGGCGATTCCGGGATCGGGCTGGGCCATGGCCGAACTGATGGCCAAAGGCGCATCCCCCCTGACCGAGGAGTTTTCCATGTTCCGCTTCCGCGAGGGCAAATTCATCGACGAATCCGTCGCCGCAGGGGTGGCCCATTGATGTTGTCGTCAAACCCACGGGCCAGATGCCCGATTTTCTTCAAAAGAAAATCGTTCGGAAACTTTCAAAGTTTCCGTTCGCAAGTTGAAAAGGCAGTGACCCAATGCTGATCTTCGAATGTCCCTATTGCGGCGTCAATTCCCCCGAAACCGAACTTCATGCGGGGGGCGAGGCGCACCTGACCCGCTTCGGCCCCGAGTCATCGGACGAGGATTTCGAAACCTACCTGTTCATGCGCGAAAACCCCAAGGGTGTGCATTTCGAACGCTGGCGGCATGTGAACGGCTGCGGTAAATGGTTCCACGCCGCACGCGACACCGCCACACTCGAGGTATTCGGCACCTACAGCGCCCAAACCACAGAGCCGCCCGCCGACCTGCTGGACAGCATTCGCGCCAAACGACCCGGCTTCAAATGGCGGGATGTGACATGAGCTTTCATTGTTCCACAAATACCTATCCCCACATCCCCACAGGCAAAGAGGTCTGAACAGATGAGCATACGTCTGGCCAAGGGCGGCCGTTTTCTGGACCGCAACACACAGATTTCATTTACCTTTAACGGGCGCGCCATGACGGGCACGGCGGGGGATACGCTGGCCTCGGCACTGCTGGCCAATGACCAGATGCTGATGGGGCGGTCGTTCAAATACCACCGCCCGCGTGGGGTGGTGGCATCGGGCGCAGAAGAACCCAATGCGCTGGTCGGGCTGGGCAGCGGTGCGCGGTTCGAACCCAACCAACGGGTCACCACCACCGAACTGTTCGACGGGCTGACGGCAGAGTCGCAAAATCACTGGCCCAGTCTGGAATATGATCTGGGCGCGGTGAACAAATTGTTCACGCGGTTCCTGCCCGCCGGTTTCTATTACAAGATGTTCATGTATCCGCGTGCATTCTGGAAACACGTCTATGAACCCTTCATCCGCCAATCCGCCGGTCTGGGCAAAGCACCCGACGCAGAAACCCTGGATGCGGACCGTTACGAACATTTCCATGCCTATTGCGATGTTCTGGTGGTTGGCGGCGGTGTGGCCGGATTGCAGGCCGCGCTGGCAGCAGGGCGTTCCGGTGCGCGGGTCATCGTGATGGAACAGACCGCCCATTGGGGGGGGCGCGCGCCTGTGGACGGCGGCAGGATCAATGGCGGCACAGTGGAACAGTTCATCACGGGGGCTGTTTCTGAACTGGGCGCAATGCCCAATGTCACCCTGCGCAGCCGTTGCATGGGGGCAGGGGTCTATGACCACGGTTACCTGCTGGGATACGAACGCCTGACCGATCACGCGCCCGATGACAGCCTGCCGCGCCACCGTTTATGGCGGGTGCGTGCAGGGCAAATCATCACCGCAACGGGTGCGATCGAACGGCCCATTTCATTTGCGGGCAACGATATTCCCGGTGTGATGCTGGCCAGCGCAGTGCGCGATTACGTGGTGAATTACGGCGTTGCCATCGGTGATCGCACGGTGGTGGTAACCAACAACGACAATGCCTATCGCACGGCAATTACCCTGAAAGAACAGGGGCTTGACGTGCCTGTAATTCTGGATTCCCGCATCAGGGGCGGCGGCGAACTGGCCACCCGTGCCCGCAATCTGGGCATCCGCGTGGAAAATGGCAAAGGCGTCGCCATGGTCAAAGGCGGCAAGCGCGTGACCGGCGTTGCGATCTGTGATCAGGCAGGCGCGGGCGCGGTGCTGGAAGAAATCCCATGCGACGCGGTGGCCATGTCGGGCGGCTGGTCGCCTGTGGTGCATCTGTGGTCGCATTGCGGGGGCAAACTGGTCTGGGATGCGGACCACGCCATGTTCCGCCCCGATGTCACCAAACCGCCACGTGGTGCGGATGGCGCGGGATTCGTGCTGACCGCAGGGGCCGCCAGCGGCGCAATGGATCTGGCGATTGCGCTGGCCGATGCCGACCGCGCCGGGCGCGAGGCCGCCAAGGCCACCGGCCACACCCCCGAACGCGGCACCCTGCCAGAGGCCGAACAAGCCGGTGAAAATCCCATCGAACCCGTGTGGATGATGCCGCAGGGGGCGGGCATCAAACTGCGGATGAAAGCATGGCTGGATTACCAGAACGATGTCAAAGTATCCGATGTGCAACTGGCCGCCCAAGAGGGGTTTGAATCCGTCGAACATGCCAAACGCTATACCACGCTGGGCATGGCCACAGATCAGGGTAAGCTGAGTAATATCAACGGATTGGCCACGCTGGCCGCCAGCCTTGGCGCGGATATTCCCGCCGTTGGCACCACCACATTCCGCCCGCCCTATACCCCGATCAGCATGGGGGCCATCGCGGGCGCGGCGCGGGGGGATACGTTTCAGCCGGTCCGGCGCACGCCCATACAGGACTGGCACGAGGAAAACGGCGCGTTTTTCGAACCCGTTGGCCAGTGGCGCCGCCCCTATTGCTATCCCAAAGGCGATGAAACCCACGCCGATGCGGTGGCGCGTGAAATCAACGCCACACGCGGCAGTCTGGGGCTACTGGATGCCTCGACCCTTGGAAAAATCGTGGTCAAGGGGCCGGATGCGGGCAGGTTTCTGGACATGATGTATACCAACATGATGTCCACGCTGCCCGTCGGAAAATGCCGTTACGGGCTGATGTGCAACGAAAACGGTTTCCTGATGGATGACGGCGTGGTTGTGCGCATGTCCGATGACACATGGCTATGCCATACGACCTCGGGTGGGGCGGAACACGTCCATGCCCACATGGAGGAATGGCTGCAAACCGAATGGTGGGATTGGCAGGTCTACACCGCCAATGTCACCGAACAATACGCGCAAATCGCCATTGTCGGCCCCAACGCCCGCAAGGTGCTGGAAAAATTGGGCGGTATGGATGTCAGCGCCGATACCCTGCCATTCATGCAATGGGCCGAGGGGACGCTGGGTAACATCCCTGCGCGAGTGTTCCGCATTTCATTCTCGGGTGAGTTGAGCTATGAGGTGGCGGTGCCCGCCAGCCAAGGTCGCGCCTTCTGGGGAAATGTGCTGCGGGCCGGTGAAGAGTTCGGCGTGACACCATATGGAACCGAGGCCCTGCATGTGATGCGGGCCGAAAAAGGGTTCATCATGATCGGCGATGAAACCGACGGCACCGTGATCCCGCAGGATCTGGGCCTGAACTGGGCGTTGTCGAAAAAGAAAACCGATTATCTGGGCAAACGTGCTCAAGCGCGCAGCCATATGGCCGACCCGAACCGCTGGAAACTGGTCGGGCTGGAAACGGTCGACGGGTCCACCCTGCCGGACGGGGCCTATGCCCTGGCCGATGGCACCAACGCCAACGGGCAACGCAACACGCAGGGGCGGGTGACATCGACCTATCATTCACCCACGTTGAACCGTGGCATCGCCATGGGGCTGGTGCTGCATGGCCCTGATCGCATGGGCGAAGTGCTGGATTTTCCGATGCTGGACGGCACGGTGAAACAGGCAAAAATCGTTGACCAAGTGTTCTTTGACAAAGAGGGGGCAAAGCAAAATGTCTGATACCGTGAACGCTCCGGTGAACGCATTGGGCGGCGCCCGCAGCCAGGGTTTCGCCCTGATCGAGGAACTGCCCCCCATCGGCATGTTGACCCTGCGCGGCGATTTCACCGCGTCGAAATTCAAAAGCGCGGTGAAAAAATCCGCTGGTGTTGCTATCCCTGCGCAGCGGCAGGTGGCACAGGCGGGGGATAACACCCTGTGCTGGATGTCGCCCGATGAATTGCTGCTGGTGACCGGATACGACAGCGCAGCCGACAAGAAGGCCGCGTTGGATAAGGCCCTGTCAGGGCAACATTATATGGCCGAGGTGGTATCAGATGCCCGCGCCATGTTCCGCGTCATTGGCCAGCCCGCGCAGATCGGCGAACTGATCGCCAAACTGGCCCCCGTTGATATGTCTGCGGATGTGTTCAAACCGGGTGACATCCGGCGCAGCCACATCGGGCAGGTCGCGGCGGCGTTCTGGTTGGTGGATGACAACACCCTGCATCTGGTCTGTTTCCGATCCGTAGCGCGCTATGTTTTCGACCTGTTGGATATCTCCGCGACCAAGGGCAGCGAGGTCGGGCTGTTCGCCTGACCCCAATGCGCCGCATTTGGCGATGATGCGCAAGGATCGGCTGATTCCTGACTGAAATCGTTGAAATCCCCCGCGCAAACCCGCTTTGCCCTTGACCTTGGCGGCTGCACGTTCACATCTAACGGCAGTAACGCGAACCATTTGACCAAAGGGGGCCACCATGGCTTTTGAACTTCCTGATCTTCCTTATGCCCACGATGCACTTGCCGATTTGGGCATGTCCAAGGAAACCATGGAATATCACCACGATATCCACCACAAGGCCTATGTGGACAACGGTAACAAGCTGATCGCTGGTACCGAATGGGAAGGCAAATCCATCGAAGAGATCGTCAAAGGCACCTATAATGCGGGTTCCGTGGCGCAATCGGGCATCTTTAACAACGCCAGCCAGCACTGGAACCACGCCCAGTTCTGGGAGATGATGGGGCCAGCAGGCAAAACCATGCCAACCGAGCTGGAAAAAGCCATTACCGAAGCCTTTGGCTCGGTTGATAAGTTCAAAGAAGAATTCGCCGCAGCAGGCGCGGGCCAGTTCGGTTCGGGCTGGGCATGGCTGGTAAAAGACGCCGATGGCGGTTTGAAAGTGACCAAAACCGAAAACGGCGTGAACCCCCTGTGCTTTGGCCAGACCGCATTGCTGGGCTGTGATGTGTGGGAACATTCCTATTACATTGATTTCCGCAACAAGCGCCCTGCCTACCTGTCGAACTTCCTCGACAAGCTGGTGAACTGGGAAAACGTCGCCTCGCGCATGTGATCCGGGAAAACGCTACGGGTCACCTGACTGACCTTGGCAACAAACAAGAAGCGGCGCGCCAAATGGTGCGCCGCTTTTTTCTTGACCTGTTCCCGCCGGGTAACCCAAGGTGGAAAACATTATTGAAAAACACCGATTATACCCGAGGACCCAATGCAAAAAATCCTGTTCCTGATGGCCGGCCTGATGCTGGCCTCTTGCGATGCTGTCCGCGACGATCTGTATTCCGTTGGCGGTTATCCGGCGGTGCAAATGGACAGGATGCTGCCCGCAGTCACCTTTCAACAACACTATGACCGCTATGTGCTGGCAATCGGGTTTATCGGGCCGGTCGCGCTTTATTCTGCCTATGACAATGACAGTCTGGACGATGTGGTGGACCACCTGTCCGATGTCAGGCAAAGCCTGAAAACCTTGCACAATGCATTGGGGGAATGCGCCTATGGCATCACCATGGATCAATGCACGGGCGTCGATATTTCCAAATCAGTGCTGAGTTTTGAAACCCATTCGTTAAAGGTGCAGCGCGATCTGATGCGGGTGGTGGGGGATCTGGGCGGCAATCTGGGCCAGAATATTGATATCAACAAGGGCGACCTGACCAGCCTGTCGTCGCTGGTCAAGGCGGTCTGGGGGCTGCGCTCTCAGGTCAAACCGGCCCGCAATGCCGCGGCTGCTTTTCGCGATGCCTCTCATGTTTATGCGCGCAACGCGGCCGAGTTGTGTTTGGACAGCACACCACGTTGCAAGGCGCTAAAGGGATCATTGAAGGGGTTATATGTCGATGGTGCATCCGTCGCGCAGCCGACCCTAATGGGCGAACAGGCGGGCGAGCGCACCCTGAAACGCCTGCTGGATCAGGCGACTTATGTATTAAAGGGGCAGAACACCACGCTATTGGCGGCTGGAACGGAAATGATCATTGGCAAGCAGTTGCGGTTCACCTGTGAACGCCACGGCAAGACATTTGCCGATTTCGATACGCAGGATTGCGCTAAAATCGCCCTGGGCGTGGCCACAGCCCAATAGCGGGCGTTTTCGCATTTGACACCCTATGCGCCGCATGATCCCTAGGGCATGCAGCGAAAGGAACAGCAATGAGCGAGTTGCGCAAAGGGCTGGCGGCGATGCTGGCGGCCTGCGGCATTTGGGGTCTTTCCTCGATCTATTACAAACAGTTGTCCCATATTCCGCCGATTGAAATTCTGGCGCATCGCACCCTGTGGTCGCTGCTGTTTTTCGCGGCGGTGCTGGCGGTGCAGGGGCGGTTGACGCGGCTGCGCGATGTGTTGTCATCGCGCCGCGCGCTGGCCATTACCGCGCTGGCGGCGCTGGCGATTTCGGCCAATTGGTTCATTTTCATCCTGTCGATCCAGATTGGCCGCGCGACCGAGGCATCTATGGGGTATTATCTGTTCCCGCTGGTGGCGGTGGCCATTGGGGTTGTGTTCTTTGGCGAACGGTTGTCGCGGTTGCAGGGTGTCGCGGTGGCGCTGGCATTCATTGCGGTTCTGGTGCAGGCATTCGGGTTGGGTATCGCGCCGTGGATTGCCCTGATCCTTTCCTTTACCTTCGGGTTTTATGGGCTTGTTAAAAAACGGCTTTCGGCGGGGCCGGTCACATCTGTCACAGCCGAGGTGCTGCTGCTGTCGCCCGTTGCCGTGATCGTTCTGATCATGCAGCACCAAACCGGCGGCGCATTTGGCGGCAATATGCATGACAGCGTGATGCTGGCCTTTTCCGGTGTATTGACCGGCCTGCCGCTGATCCTGTTTTCATATGCCGCACAGCGTGCGCCGATGGGCACAATCGGGTTGCTGCAATACCTGAACCCGACGTTGCAATTTCTATGCGCGGTTTTGGTGCTGGGCGAACCGTTCACACCGCTGCATGCGGTGGTTTTTGCGCTGATCTGGGCTGCGGTGGCGGTTTATTCGCTGTCGGCACTGTCACGCGAAAGGGCCACGCGCAGGGCTGCGGTCAGCGCGGGCACATCGGGGATGGTTTGAACAAATTCCAGCAGCGATGCATCGGCAAACCCCTGTTCCACGACATGGTTCATCAATTGCATTAGGGGTTGCCAGTATCCTTTTGTATCCAAAAGGAAAATCGGTTTTGAATGCAGGCCGATCTGGCGCCATGTCAGGACCTCGAAAAACTCGTCCAGCGATCCGGCACCGCCGGGCAGCACCACGATGGCATCCGAATTCATATACATGACCTTTTTGCGTTCATGCATGTTTTCGGTGACGATGAAACGGTTCAGGTCGCGTTTGCCGACCTCCATTTTCATCAGATGGGTCGGGATCACGCCGAATGTATCGCCTCCCTTGGCCTGTGCCGCGCGGGCGACGATGCCCATCAACCCCACATCGCCCGCGCCATAAACCAGCCGCCAGTTCTGCGCCGCCAGCGCATGGCCGACCTGTTCGGCGGCATCGCCATAGGCGGGATTTACCCCCGTGCGTGACCCGCAATAAACACAGACGGAGGCGGCGGGCGTGGCGGGGGAAAAATGGGTCATAACAGGGCTTTCATCATGGTGGGGCAAGGGCTTTGACCCGTCTTAGCCTTGTTGCTATGCTCTCTCAACCGCTCATAAATCAAAGGGGCGGATGCGGAAGGGAACGACATGAGCAACGGCGCTGCACAAGGTGGTTCGCGGGGTGTGTTGGTGGCAGGTGCGGTGATCACAGCAGGGGTGATTGCAGCGGTTTTCGGGTTTGACCTGTTCGGGATGAATGCCAAATCGGGCGCATCATCGGGCGCATCGGGCGATGCGCCTGTGGCCAATTCCGCGTCCCTGTTGGACAAATCCACATTCACGCCCGCATCCGATGCGGGGCGGGTTGCGCCCAAACCGGCGGGCGATGTGCCGGACAATTCGGATGAAAAACAACAGGTTGCGGCATTGCCAGCACCCGCCAGCCCCGATCTGCCCAATGCTGAGCCACCCGATGTCACGCCGGATATGACAGCACCCGCGCCGCTTTTCGATGTGTTTTACGTTGATCCCGCAGGCAATGCCGTGGTGGCGGGGCGCACTGATCCCGGGGTGGAAATCGCCCTGATGCTGGGCGATCAGGTGTTTGAAATGGTCAAGGCCGACAGCGCGGGCGAGTTCACCTTTAACGCCACATTGCCGCCATCGGATCAGCCGCGTGCGATCCGGTTGCGGATCCAGACCGACGGTGCGCCGGTTTTCTCGAACGAGGAATATTCCGTCGCCCCCATCGCGGCGCCGGTTGTTGTTGCAACCGGTGCTTCCGCTGTGACGGAGACGGCGAATACTGCGATGCAAGGCGCAAAGGTCGCAGGGGCGGCTGCCGCCACGGATGGTGTTGAAGTCGCCCCAACCGAAACGGCAACAACGCCAGTCAAATCCGATCCCGCCGCCACTGCTGCGAGTGACGCGACCACCAGCAACACAGCCGCATCCGAACCAGCCGCATCCGAACCAGCCGTGCCCGCTGCGCCCGCTGTGATCAGATCGGATGCATCGGGTGTGACCGTTGTGCAACCTGCCACCAATGCGGGCGCGCAGTCGCCGCAGGTCATGTCGGCCATCGCGCTGGATGCGATCACCTATGATGACGCGGGCGAGGTGCAGTTGCAGGGGCGCGGCAGGGGGGCATCCTTTGCCCGGGTCTATCTGGACAATGCGCCGCTGACCGGGGTGCGCATCGCCCCCAATGGCGCGTGGCGTCTGGCCCTGCCCGACGTTGCGCAGGGGGTCTATACCCTGCGGGTCGACGAGGTGGACAGCGCAGGCCGCGTGACCAGCCGTGTTGAAACCCCGTTCAAACGCGAAAACCGCGTGACACTGGCCACCGAATCCGACGGGGCGCGTGTCAGCGCCATAACCGTGCAACCGGGCAATACATTATGGGCGATTGCACGCGACAATTACGGCCAGGGCCCAATGTATGTGAAACTATTTGCGGCCAACCGCGACCGCATCCGTGACCCCGACCTGATCTATCCGGGGCAGGTGTTTGCGATCCCGGAATAGGTCTGCACCACTGGCATTCCCTGACAAAGCGCCCTAAGTAACGGCGCTTGAAGCATATGCGGGCCACCCTGTGTCCTTTGGGGTGTCTGTATCTGCCTTAGTCAAGGAAAGATCAGCCATGCGCGGACCCAGACGCCCCCAGAACACAGCCAGCCAAGCAGAGATGGAGCGCCAGCGCGCATCGGGTCTGCGCACGATCAAACGTGTGATCCCCTATCTATGGCCAACCGAGCCGGGGTTTGCATGGGTCAAGCGGCGGGTGGTTTTGTCGCTGATCGTCTTGGTGGTGGCGAAACTGGTGACCGTGGCCACGCCGCTGTTCTACAAACAGGCGGTGGATGCGCTGGGGCCGGATGGCGGGGCTGTTGGCATGTTGGGGGCCGGGGCGATCGGGCTGACCGTGGCCTATGGCATGGCGCGGATGCTGTCGAACGGGTTCCAACAGTTGCGCGATGCGATTTTCGCCGCTGTGGGGCAGCGGGCGTTGCGCAAACTGGCGTTGGAAACCTTTACCCATATTCACCGCCTGTCGATGCGTTATCACATCACGCGCAAAACCGGCGGCCTGTCCCGCATCATTGAACGCGGGGTCAAGGGCGTCGATTTCCTGTTGCGCTTCATGATCTTTTCCATCGGGCCGCTGGTGTTGGAATTGCTGATGGTGGCGGGCATTTTCTTTTTTGCCTTTGGCCTGTCCTATGTGGCGGTGATTGTCGTCGTGATTGCGGTTTACGTCTGGTTTACCTTCAAGGTGACGGAATGGCGGGTGCAATTGCGCCGCGAAATGAATGATCAGGACACCGATGCCAACCAAAAGGCCATCGATTCCATGCTGAATTTCGAAACCGTGAAATATTTCGGTGCCGAGGGTCGCGAAGCAGAGCGTTATGACAATGCCATGCGCCAATATGAACGCGCTGCTTTGTTGACGGCCTATTCGCTGGCGGCGTTGAATTTCGGTCAGGCGTTTCTGATCACATCGGGATTGATTGGGGTGATGATCATGGCGGCCATGGGGGTGCAAAGCGGCGCCTTGACCGTGGGCGATTTCGTGATGGTCAACGCCTATATGATCCAGATTACCATGCCGCTGAATTTTCTGGGCACCGTCTATCGTGAAATCCGCCAAAGCCTGGTCGATATGGGTGAAATGTTCGATTTGTTAGAACAGCCCGCCGAAATTGTGGATAAACCGGATGCCAAACCGATCAATGTGCAAGGCGGCGTGGTCGAGCTGCGCGATGTGACATTCGGGTATGACGCTGCACGGCCAATTCTGAAGGGCGTGAACCTGCGGGTGGATGCGGGGCAGACGCTGGCGATTGTCGGATCCTCGGGATCGGGGAAATCCACCATCGGGCGGTTGTTGTTCCGGTTCTATGACGTGAATGGCGGCGCGTTTATGATTGACGGTCAGGATGTTCGGGACGTGACACAGGCCAGCCTGCACGACCAGATCGGCGTTGTGCCGCAAGACACGGTGCTGTTTAACGATTCGATCCGGTATAACATTGCCTATGGCCGCGCCGATGCCTCGGAATCCGAGGTGATCGCAGCCGCCAAATCCGCGCAGATCCATGACTTCATCTCTAGTCTGCCCGAAGGCTATGACACAGCCGTAGGCGAACGCGGGCTGAAGTTGTCAGGTGGTGAGAAACAGCGGGTCGGCATTGCGCGCACCCTGCTGAAAAACCCGCCCATCCTATTGCTGGACGAGGCGACCTCGGCGTTGGATACGGAAACCGAACGCGAAATTCAGGGGGCGCTGCGGATGGCGGGCGAGGGGCGCACCGTGCTGACCATCGCGCACCGCCTGTCCACCATCGCGGATGCGGATCATATCATCGTGCTAGAGGATGGTCGTATCGTCGAGGAAGGCGCCCATGACGATTTGCTGGCGCGGCAGGGACGGTATCACAGCCTGTGGCAGCGTCAGGCCAGCGAGCAGGACGGCTGAGGCCGCCGGGGTTGACCATGCGCTGACGCGCAAGCGGCTGTTGCCGCTGGCCTGCGGCCATGAGTATTTTGACCAAGAAAAAGCCGGACGCGCCGCCCGGTCACAGGGCGGCGCGTTCCGGTTTCAGAGATGTTTATTCAGCGGCCTTGATCGGGCGGGCAGCGGGGTGGATATCGACTGTGTCGTCGTCCCAGATGATTTCGGGGGCTTTCAGGCGGCGGGCGGCGCGGCGCAATTCCCAATCCTTGCCGACGCGGCTGGTGCGGCCACGGGTCAGCACGGACAGCATGCGGAACAGGGCGCGCACATAGGTCACCAGCCAGATCCGCAGCGCCAGCATGGCGGGGGTGAACACAAGCGTCAGCACCGTGGCGATGCCCAGCCCGAACACCACCGCCGTTGCCAGTTGTTTCCACCACAGCGCCGTGGGGCTGTCGATGGAATAACCGCCGTTAACGAAATCGAGGCTAAGCCCGTACATCATCGGGGCCAGCCCTGCCATGGTGGTGATGGTGGTCAGCAGCACGGGGCGAATGCGGTCCTCGGCTGTGCGCACGATGGCTTCGACCCGGGGCATATAGGCGGAGTATTCCTGATAGGTGTCGATCAGGACAATGTTGTTGTTCACCACGATCCCCGCCAGCGCCACGATGCCTGTGCCCGTCATGATGATGGAAAATGTCTGCTCCATCACCATCATCCCGACCAGCACGCCAGCGGTGGACAGCACCACGGCCAGCAGCACAAGGAAGCTGTTGTAAAAGCTGTTGAACTGCGCCAGCAGGATGATGAACATCAGCCCCAGCGCGCCTGCAAAGGCGTTCATCAGGAAGGCGCCGGATTCTTCCTGATCCTCCTGATCGCCGGTCCATTCCCATTCCAGCCCGCTGGCGAAGGGAGAGGTTTCCAGCCATTCGGTCAGGGTTTCGATCCGGTCGTTCGCATTGACCGGCACGGAGGTGATCGACCCGCCCGCATCAATCGCCGCTTGCAGCAAGGATACGGTTTGCGCATCCGTGACCGCAGGCAGATTGAAATAACGTGTGGTCGTCTCCTCTCCGAGCAGGCCGAACAGGCGTTTCCTGGTTGTCGTGACCGAGGCGTTATAGGGGGTGCCCTCTTCGGCCTCTGTGGCGTCGATTTCAGCACCAAAGCCATAGTCCAGCCGCAGGCCCATGTCGGTGCGGGTAAAGCGGCTGTCTTGCGACTGGCCTGCGGTCAGCGCGGTGTAGATGGGTTCGAATTGCGTGCCGGGCACCTTGTCAGCGGCCAGTTCGGCGCGGATGACGGTGCGGCCTGCCTCGACCGCTGCTTTCACGTCGAAGTATCGTTTCTGATCGACGCGGCTGATCTGGGCCAGTTTCGGCACGGGTTTACGGGTGATGAAATTGGCCAGCGGCACCAGCCCGTCGCTGGTGCGCACCTTGAGCGTGTCCAAGGTGGACAAGACGCGATCGGATTCGGGCAGGCGCACGCGAATGTCCACTTCCTCGTCTGATGACGGCACCCGCATCGTGTCCAGCAGGATGCCGCGTGTCACCAGTTGCACCATGGCGCCCACCGTGGCCACATCGGCACCATAGCGGCCCGCCTTTTCGACATCGACGTCGATCTGCCAGTCGATGCCGGGCAGGGGCAGGGTGTCTTCGACCAGGTCCAGACCGGGGGTGGATTCGAATTTTTCGCGCGCCTGTGCCGTGGCCGCCAACAGGTCATCCCAGTTGTCGCCCTTGATGCGCAGATGCACGGGTTTGGCTGATGCGGGGCCACGGGCCTGCGCCAGAATTTCCACCTTGATGCCGGGGATTTGCAACAGTTGCGTTGTCAGCTCTTCCAGCACGATGTCGCCGTCCAGTTCGGGGCGGTCGGTGCGGTCCTCCCAGGGGATGGTTTCCAGTTGGACCTGCCCGATGGTATCCACGGGAGGCTGCGCGCCGCCGGTGTTGGAATTCAGACCGCCGTCACCGGCAAAGGCAAAGGCGTTCAACACGCCGGGGTGGGCCAGCACGATCTGTTCGGCCTGTGCCACCAGCGCATCTTTTTCATCCATCGACAGGTTGCCGCGTGCGCGCACGTATACGATGGCCTGTTCAGGTTCGGATTCCACGAAAAATTCCACACCTTTGGATTTGGCGGGAAACAGAACAAAGCTGATGAAAAACACCAAACCGATGACGCCCGCGATGGTGACCAGCGGCATGATCGGGTTGCCCGCGATCATTTTGATGAACCAGCCAAAAGGCGTGCGGCGTTTGGCACGGATGGCGCGGGGTTTGCGATCCCATTGGGCGGCGCCCAGAATGATCGACGCGACGATTGCCGATATCAGGAACAGTGCCGCGCCGGGCAGGAATCGGGTCCATGTGTCGGAAATCGGTTGGTCGCCAAACAGGTAACCGGGGTTCAGCAATTGCATCGCACCGATGAACAGGAACATCATGGCGGGCAGCACCAGCAGGGCGCGCAGCCAGAACGGCAGGGCGTGTTTCAGCGCATCAGACGCATGGGAAAAACTGCGCGACAACCGCCCCGAAACCCCGCCCATAACCGGCAGGTAAATCAGCGCCACCACCAGCGATGCGGACAGAACAAAGATCAGCGTGACAGGCAGCATCCCCATGAATTGCCCCGGCACACCGGGCCAGAACAGCATGGGCAAAAAGGCACATAGCGTGGTCGCCGTGGATGAAATCACCGGCCAGAACATACGTTTGGCGGCTTCGACATAGGCGTGCATCGGGCCGGACCCTTCGGAGATGCGTTTGTCGGCGTATTCGACCACCACAATCGCCCCGTCCACCAGCATCCCCACGGCAAGGATCAGCCCGAACATCACGATATTGGAAATGGTGATGCCCATGATTGCCAGCAGCACGAAACACAGTAAAAACGATGTCGGAATGGCGAAACCCACCAACAGCGCGGCGCGGGTGCCAAGCGAGGCCAGAACCACCATCATCACCAGCGCGATGGCGGTCAGAACAGAGCCTTCGAGCTGGCTGACCATGGACCCCACAACGCGGCTTTGGTCATTGGATGTGCCGACATGCACGGCGGTGCGCAGATCGTCTGGCCAGCTTGCGTGTTCCTCGGCCACCACGCGTTTGACCTCTTTGGCGGTGTCCAACAGGTTGAAACCCTTGCGTTTTACCACCTGTAGCGCAACGGTGGTTTCGCCGTTGAAACGGGCCACGCCCAGCCTGTCTTCGAATGTCAGGCGGATCTGGGCCAGATCGCCAAGGGTGACCACACGGGTGCCGTTGACCTTGACCGGCAGGGAATAGATGTCGCGCACATCGTCGAATGACGACGGGATTTTGACCGAAAACGTGCCATTGGCGGTGTCGACCTCGCCTGCGGCGATCAATTGGTTGTTGTTTTGCACCACATTGATCAGCTCCAGCGCGGTGACGTTATATGCCTCCAGGCGCAGGGGGTCGATCACCACCTCGACCATTTCGTCGCGGTTGCCTGCGATGCCTGCCTCTAGCACGGCGTCGATGCCTTCGACCTTTTCCTGCAAATCCTTGGCGATGCGGGTCATGGTGCGTTCGGGCACGGCGCCCGTCAGGTTGACGATGATGATCGGGAATTCGCTGAAATTGATTTCGTTGATGGTGTATTTTTCCGCCCCGTCGGGGAATTTGGATTCGGCGGTGGACATGGAATCACGCACATCGGCCATGATTTTGGATTTGTCCCAGCCGAATTCGAATTCCAACGCCACACCGGCGTAGCCCTCGGCGGCGGTGGCGGACATGGTTTTCAGCCCGTCCAGATCGGACAGTTCGGTTTCCATCACCTTGACCAGCAGGGTTTCGGAATCCTCGGCTGAAATACCGGGGAAGGGGACGGATACGAACAGGGCAGGGATTTCGATATCCGGCTCGCCCTCTTTGGGCAGGCCGAAATAGGCAAATCCGCCTGCCAGCAGCGACAGGATGATAAATGCAACCACCATCCGCGCCCGTGACGCGGCCCAATCGACCATACCCGTCATTGTGCATCCTTTGCATAGACCGGCGTGATTGGCACGCCATCGGTGACATATTCCTGACCCACCGTGATTACGTTCACGCTGTCGGGCAGGCCGGTGACCCAGACGCCATCGGCGGTGTCGCGCAGCAATTCAACCGCGATGAAACCGGCGGTGTTGCCGTTTTCGACAACACGCACACCCAGCGCGCCCTGATCGTTCAGGGTCAGGGCGGATTGCGGCAGCAGGTGCCCCTTGCTGCCCGGTGCGGCGATGATGATTTCGGCGGTTTGGCCGCTGCGGATGGTCAGGTCGGGGTTGGCCACGTCGATTTCCACCTTGAACGTGCGGGTCTGCACATCGGCGGCACGCGACAGAAACCGCACCCGCCCCTGCACGGTTTCGCCCGTGGTCAGCCGCGCGCCGGCCCGTGCGCCGATTTCAACGCGGGCGATTTCGGTTTCGGGCACATAGGCGACCAGTTTGATCGGGTCCAGTTGCAGCACGGTGGCGCAGATGCCCCCCTGTTGCAACAACGCGCCCAGTTCGGCGGTGTCACTGTCCAGCAGCCCGGCAAACGGGGCGGTCATGGTGACGCGGGTGATTTCGGTTTTCGCGACTTCCAGATTGGCCTGCGCTGATTCCACGCCTGCCTTGGCGGCGGTCAGGCGGGTCTGCGAGGCATAGCCATCCTTGGACAGTTTCTCGGCCTGGTTCAGCTCGACCTGTGCGGTTTCCAGCGCGGCATCGGCCTGTGCCAATGCGGCATTGCGGGTGCCCAGATCAATCTGGCACAGCACATCGCCTGCGGCCACGGTGGCACCTGCACGCAGGGGGGGCGACACGATGCGCCCCGTTGTTTCGGCGCGCACATCGACCTGACGCGCAGCCTGTGTTTCACCGCGCAACACCACGGCGCTGTCGACCTCTTGTGCGGTTGATGCCATGGCGACGACCCGCATTGCACCCGCTGGCGTGTCGGTTTGTGCAGCGTCTGCCGCCATATCAGCGCCTGCATCGGCCCCGGTGCCGGTGGTTGTAGCGGTGGTCGCATCGGTGGCTGTGTCCGTGGCTGTGTCCGTGGCGCCATCGGCGGGCGTTTGTGCCTCCGTTTCGCGGGGATCGTCCTTGGAGCCAAGGGCCATCGCGTGCAGCGCATCACGCTCCATCACCAGAAAATACAGGGCTACCGACACCAGAATGGCGGTGATCAGGGAAATGGGTCGCATGATTTATTCTGGTCCTTTGAACGGGGCCGATTGGGTCATTTTTGATATCAGATGTGCAGTCAGCGCAGGCAAAACAAGCAAATCAAGGCTGAAATTAGCCATGCTGCTGCTTTTGGGGCACGCATTGCGGTCACACTAAACCGACCCGTTCATTTTACGTTCTAACGCCGTTACGTGCAAGAACTAGACGCGCCAGTGGCGGGGCACTGATGAAACCTGCTGAAATTCCGCTCTGATAGCAAGGCTTGGCAGCGCCAAGTCGACAGGTTAAGAGGGGGCAAACCAGAAGGGGCAAGCCTGTGAGCGATACAGACAGTTTCATTGACGAGGTGACCGAAGAGGTCCGCCGTGACCGCCTGTTTGCGATGATGAAACGCTATGGCTGGATCGCGGTTCTGGTGGTTCTGCTGGTGGTGGGCGGCGCGGCGTTTCGCGAATATCGCAGCGCCACGGAACAGGCCAAGGCCGAGGCGCTGGGCGATGCCATGCTGGCCGCATTGGAAAATGACGACAGCCCCGCACGCATTGCAGCCCTGTCCGATGTGCAAAGCGACAGCGCGGGCGGGCGGGCCGTGGCGCGGATGCTGGAAACCGGCGAACTGGTGCGCAACGGAGAGGAAGCCGCGGCCATCACCCTGCTGGACAGCCTGTCCACCGATGGCGACGTGCCTGAAACCTATCGCCAGTTGGCCAGCTTAAAGGCGCTGCTGTTGAAATCCAAGGATATGGACGCCGCAACCCGCAAGATCCAGATCGAAGGCGTGATTGCCGCCGGTGGCCCGCTGCGCCTGTTCGCCGAAGAGCAGATGGCACTGGCCGAACTGGACGCAGGCGATGCCGATGCCGCTATGGCGCGGTTGCAACGCATCCTGCAAGATGCTGAAACCACAGGAGGCTTGCGTCAGCGCGCCTCTCAGTTGATTGTGGCACTGGGTGGCACGCCAGAGGCCGCACCCGTCAGCGCCATTGATGCCGCAACCGCGGACAGCCAATGACGGCCCGGGTGGGCAATCAGGCAGGCCAAGGGTGTGTTTCGGGGCCGGTGACGGACCCGTCAAAGAAAAAAGTAACGGAGAGCGCAGCAGTGAAAGTCTCGGGTTTGATCATCGGCCTTATGGGGCTTGGCGTATTGGCTGGCTGTGGCGAGCGTGAAACCTATCTGCCCGGACAGCGCGAGGAATTGCGCGCCATCACAGCAGATGGCGGCGTTGAGGAGATCAACGGGCAGGCCAACCGCAGCGCGCCTATCGCATTGCCCAAACAATCGGCCAATGCGGATTGGACCTCGGGGATCGGCACCGCATCGACCCGCGCCTCGCACCCCGCATTGTCGGGCGCGCCCGCATTGCAATGGAGTGCCGGCATAGGCGCGGGCGACAGCCGCAAGGCGCGCATCAATGCCAATCCCGTTGTCGCGGGCGGGCGGATTTTCACGCTGGATTCCGGTGCGCAGGTCATGGCGCATTCCACCGCAGGCGCGACCCTGTGGTCGGTCGATCTGACCCCGCCGACGGACCGCGCGGGTGATGCCTCGGGCGGGGGAATCGCCTTTGGGGATGGTAAGGTATTTGTCTCTTCCGGCTTTGGCCTGTTGACGGCGCTGGATCCGGCCAATGGCGCGGTGGTCTGGCAACAGGACCTGACCGCAACCGGCACCGGCACGCCTACTGTGGCGGGAGATCTGGTGTATTTGATGGCGGGCGACGACACCGCATGGGCGGTTGAAACCGATACGGGCCGCGTGCGCTGGCAATTGTCGGCCACGCCGGATGTGGCCAATGTTCTGGGCGCACCCGCGCCTGCCGTTGGCGACAAATTCGTGATCTTTGCATTCGGTGACGGCGATGTGCAGGCGGCGTTCAAACGTGGCGGTTTGCGCATGTGGTCGACGCAGGTTTCGGGCCAGCGCAGGCTGCGCGCCCTGTCGAAAATCGGCGATATCACAGGGGATCCGGTATTGTCGGGTGACCGTGTTTACGTTGGCACCTCGGCTGGTCGTCTGGTTGCGTTGAATGCGGGCAATGGCGAACGTGAATGGACCGCCAAAGAGGGCGCGGTTGGCCCCGTCTGGCCTGTCGGTGGTTCGGTGTTTGCCGTGACCGACCTGAATGAACTGGTGCGGTTGGATGCCACCACGGGCGAACGGATCTGGGGGGTTGATCTGCCCGGTTTCACATCGAACAAACCCCGCCGTCAGGCCGCAATTTACGGTCACAGCGCGCCGGTTCTGGCGGGGGGGCGCATTGTTGTGGCCTCGGGCGACGGGCAGTTGCGGTTCTTTGATCCGGCCAATGGCAATCTGGTGCAATCGGTCGAGGTGCCAGGCGGCGCGACCACCGCGCCCGTGGTTGCGGGTGGGGTGCTCTATGTGGTCAGCAAGCGCGGGCAACTCCACGCTTTCCGTTGACGCAACTTTGGTGTATCAGCGCGGCTTGATCCGTTATGGAACCGCAGTGATATGAGCTTTACCCTGGCTATCGTGGGCCGCCCCAATGTGGGAAAGTCCACTCTTTTCAACCGCTTGGTCGGTAAACGTCTGGCCTTGGTCGATGACCAGCCCGGCGTGACGCGTGATTTGCGCGAAGGCGACGCACGGCTGGGCGATTTGCGGTTTACCGTGATCGACACCGCCGGATTGGAAGACGCGACCGATGACAGCCTGCAGGGCCGTATGCGCCGCCTGTCGGAACGTGCCGTTGATATGGCCGATATCTGCCTGTTTATGATCGACGCGCGCGTGGGCATCACGCCGGTCGACCAGATGTTCGCCGATATCTTGCGCAAACGCGCCAAACATGTGATCGTCGCCGCCAACAAATCCGAAGGCAAAGCCGCCGATGCGGGTGTGCTGGAGGCATGGAACCTTGGCCTTGGCGAACCTTTGCGCCTGTCCGCCGAACATGGCGAGGGCATGGGGGAATTGTTCCATGTGCTGATCCCGCTGGCACAGGAATTTGAAGGGCGCGACGACGAAGAAGCCCCCGAAACCGATGTCGAACTGGACGAGGAACAGGGCGATTTCGACGAGGATCTGCCGATCCGCTGGCCGACCGCATCCAAACCGATGCAAATCGCCGTTGTCGGCCGCCCTAATGCGGGAAAATCCACCCTTATCAACCAGTTGCTGGGCGAAGATCGCCTGTTGACCGGACCCGAGGCAGGCATCACCCGCGATGCCATTTCCCTGCAAATGGATTGGGACGGCCTGCCCGTGCGCATCTGGGACACCGCAGGCATGCGCAAACGCGCCAAGGTGCAGGAAAAGCTGGAAAAACTGTCGGTGTCCGACGGGCTGCGCGCCGTCAAATTCGCCGAGGTGGTGGTGGTTTTGCTGGACGCCGCCATACCATTTGAATCGCAGGATTTGCGCATCGCCGATCTGGCCGAACGCGAGGGTCGCGCCGTGGTCATCGCGGTCAACAAATGGGACATCGAAGAAGACAAACAGGACAAACTGCGCGAAATGCGCGAGGCATTCGAGCGCCTCCTGCCGCAATTGCGCGGCGCGCCGCTGGTCACCGTGTCGGCCAAAACCGGCCGCGGCATGGACCGTCTGCGCCAGGCGATCGAGCGCGTCTATACCACCTGGAACACCCGCGTTTCCACAGCCAAGCTGAACCGCTGGTTGCTGGGCATGGTCGAGGCGCACCCGCCCCCCGCACCGCAGGGCCGCCGGATCAAACTGCGTTACATGACACAGGCCAAAACCCGCCCGCCCGCATTTGTGGTGATGTGCAGCCTGCCGGACAAACTGCCCGAAAGCTATTCACGCTATCTGGTCAACGGTTTGCGCGCCGATTTCGACATGCCCGGCACGCCGATCCGGCTGTATATGCGCGGGCAGGGCGACAAGAACCCCTATAAGGGCCGCAAGGTCAAAAAGCCGGGCTCACTGGGTAAGCACCTGAAAAATCTGCCTAAGCAGCAGTAGCATCACGCAGGTGCGGCAGCGCGGCGCGGTAGGCCAGCAACATGGCCCCCGCTGCCGCCAACCCGACCACGGCCCAGTTTTGCGTGGCCACATTGGCGACGATCACGCCCACCAGCGCCCAGATCACGGCGAATGAAAATTCGGGCGTGTCGCGGCGGCGGACCTGCACCGCCATGGTTAATGCCAGCGCCAGAATGATCATCGCGATGGCGGCAACCTGCGCCGGAACAAACCCGTATCCGGCCAGCAACAAACCCAGTGCAACACAGGATGCGGCGGTCAGCCAGCCTGCGTATAATGCCACGGGCGTGCGCTGCCACAGGCGATCCTGCCCCCCCGTGCGCAGCAGGGCCAACGCGGCGCTGCCCCACATCAACCAGATCAGGACGGTGGCCCAGACGGGCGATATATTCGCCACCGGAATCCATGCGGCCCCGATTGCCAGCGACAGAATCAGCGGTGCGCGCATCGGGGTCCAGTCGGGCGTGCGGTCACGTTTCAACAGGCCGAAAACCGCCCCTGCGATCATCCAGATATAAATCAGCCCCCAGATCGAAAACGCATAGCCCGCAGGCTGCACCGGCGGGTTGTTTTGCGGAATCGGAAATTGGTCGCCGGTAAACCCGTTGAACCCCGAGGTGAGCAGGGGCGACGCCGCAAACGCAAGCGCAGCCACCAGCAAAAACACTGATTTGACTTTATCCATGCACCTAATACGCGCGAAAGCGCCGTTTGGTTCCAAATCACTGCCTGAGGGCTTGAATCGAACCCCTTTTGGTCAATATTCTGTTAACAAGAGCCGTCATGCGCGGATTATTATGTGTGGCGTGGAATTTAACAAAGGGTGCCATGATGAAATTGCCATCGGATATCCGCGAGGTGCGGGCCTTTACCCATAAATATGTCGCCAAAAATGACCGCCGTGCGGCGTTTTCCTATTTTGCAACATTTGCAGTGTATTTCGCTGCGCTGATCCTGGGTATTTGGGCGGTTTTGCAGGGCAATTACTGGATCGCCGCGCCGATGTCGCTGCTGGTCGCGGCCACCACTGTGCGGCTATATGTGATCCAGCATGATTGCGGGCACGGGTCGTTTTTCACCACGCGAAAACTGAACGAATTGGCGGGGCACGGGTTGTCGCTGCCCTCGCTCAGCCCGTTTTTGACGATGCGCTACAACCACGACATGCACCACAAACACGTGGGCAATCTGGACCACCGCGAGGATGGCGAGGTGTTCACCATGACCCTGCGCGAGTGGAACGAGGCAGGCAGCGGCAAGCGCCTGTTTTACCGCGCCTATCGCAACCCCGTGCTGATGATGGTGGCGGGGGCGCTGTTCACCTATTTCATCCGCTATCGCTGGCCGAAAAACACCAGCAAGGTCGGCGTGCGCGGCGTGCTGCTGCACAATCTGGCGCTGGCGCTGTTTCTGGCGCTGATCTATGCGTTCGCCGGTTGGGCGGGTGTGATTTTCCTGCTGGTCAGCCAGACCATTGGCGGCATTCTGGGCGTGTTTCAGGTGTATTTGCAGCATAATTTCGAAGACACCTATTGGGATCGCCGCCCCGATCTGGATCCGCAGGTCGCCGCGCTGGTCGGGTCATCGGCGTTGAATCTGGGTTGGTGGTGGGATCTGTTCACCGGCAATATTGCCTATCACGACATCCACCATTTCAACCCGCGCATTCCGCTCTATAATCTGCGCCGCTGCCATTTCGATCTGGATGAAATGTTTGAAATGAACCGCATCGGCTGGCCCGAGGCATTCGCATCGTTTCGCCTGAAGCTGTGGGACGAAGACAGCGAACGGCTGGTGCCGTTTCCCGAAACCGACCGCGTGGCGATTCCCGCCGAATGATCGCAGGGATCGGCCAAAAGGCGCCTATGTCAGAGCCCGCCATTTGCGCGGGCTCTTGCGCTTTTTAGGGCTTGGGATACATCTGCGCTCGAGGGCAATTTCGCCTTTGATTCTGGTGGCTTGTGGCCACTGTTGGAGCTTTTCCTGAAATGAAGAACACCGTATTTGCAATGGGCGTTGCCCTGTCCCTGATCGCCGTTCAAGCCATGGCAGAAGTGAACGACACCGACGGCAATGGCAGCTATTCCTACGAAGAAATGGCTGCCGCCTATGAGGGCATGAACGACGAACTGTTCGCCGAGATCGACTCGGACGAAAGCGGCGAAGTGTCGGTTGAAGAACTGGCAGTTGCTGTTGAAGCAGGTCTGATCGACGCCTGATTTCGATCTCTTGCCGCGACGCCTCGCGCTGCAAGAATTAACCCCCGGCCCTTTGGACCGGGGGTTTTTTTAATGGAAAACAGCGGGAATATCAGCCCAGCATGCCATCCGCCAACAGGCGGGTTTTGCCGCGCAAATAGGGGTGCAGCGCGGCGGGCAGGGTGACCGAACCATCGGCCTGCTGGCCATTTTCCAGCACAGCAATCAAACAGCGCCCTACGGCCAGACCGGACCCGTTCAGCGTATGCACGAATTCGGGCTTGGCTTCGCCATCCTTGAACCGTGCATTCATGCGTCGCGCCTGAAAATCACCGCAAACCGAAACCGAGCTGATCTCGCGGAAGCTGTCCTGACCGGGCAGCCAGACCTCGATGTCGTGGGTTTTGATCGCGCCGAACCCGGTGTCGCCCGTGCATAGGACCACGGTGCGATAGGGCAGTTCCAGTTTTTCCAGAATCGCCTCGGCGCAGCCGGTCATGCGGTCATGTTCGGCCATTGATTCGTCGGGGTGGGTCACCGATACCATTTCGACCTTTTCGAATTGGTGCTGGCGTAACATGCCGGCGGTGTCGCGCCCCGCGCTGCCCGCTTCGGAGCGGAAACACTGTGTGTGTGCCACATAGCGGCGCGGCAGGTATCCGGCATCGACGGTTTCGCCGTTCACGATATTGGTCAGCGTCACCTCGGCCGTAGGCACCAGCCACCAGCCTTCGCGGGTTTGATAACTGTCCTCGCCGAATTTGGGCAGCTGGCCCGTTCCCAGCATCATGTCCTCGCGCACCAGAACAGGGGTCCATGTTTCGGTCAGCCCGTGTTCTTCGACATGGGTGTCGAGCATAAACTGCGCCAGCGCGCGGTGGATGCGCACCACCCCGCCCGACAGCACAACAAATCGTGCGCCTGACAGTTTGGCGGCGGTTTCGAAATCCATGCCGGGTTTGACGCCTGCAATGTCGTAATGTTCGACAGCTGCGAAATCAAAGGCACGCGGCGTGCCCCAGCGGCGGATTTCGACATTGTCGTTTTCATCGGCCCCGTCGGGGATATCGGCATGGGGCAGGTTGGGCAGGCCCATCAACATATCGGTCAGTTGCTGGTCCAGTTCCTTGGCCTCGGTCTGCATGGCGGCGATTTCGGCCTTGCTGTCGGCGACCAATGCGCGCAGGCGTTCAAATTCGGCCTCGTCGCCGCGGCCCTTGGCGGCGCCGACCTCTTTGCTGGCTTTGTTCTGTTCGGCCTTGGCCAGTTCGGCCTTTTGGATGCAGGCGCGGCGCGCCTCGTCCAGTGACAGGATGGCGGGGGATTGCGGGTCCAGCCCGCGACGGGACAGTGCAGCGTCGAACGCTTGTGGATTGGTGCGGATGGCGCGGATATCATGCATGGGCTTTTCCCTTGTCGCGGTGCCCCGCGCCAACGTGGCGCGGATCTGTGCGCCAGCTTATGCCGGATTTTTTACCAAGGTGTAACCAAAGTTTTTGCCAGCCATGGCATGGCATCGGGCATGATCAGCTGCCCAGAAACGACAGGATCCGTGCGCGGGCGGCGCGCGCTTCGGGCAGGGCGTTCAGCAGGGGCCAGACATGGATCATGCCGCGCCCTTCGATATAGTCCAGCGGGGCGTCGCCCGCCCGGTCCAGAAACAACATCATATCGGGGTGCAGCAGATCGCGGGTGCCCATAAAGGCCAGCGTTGGCGGCAGCAGTGTCATATCCATATGCAGCGGCGAAATGCGCGGATCATCCAGCGGGCGCGCACCGCGATACCATTCACCGATCTGACGCAGCGCAGGCAGGGCCAGCATCGGGTCACGTTTGGCGGCGGCAGGCAGGGCGGGGTTGGTCATTGCCAGATCAACGGGCGGGGATATCAGCACCAGCCGGTCCGGCGCATCCATTCCCGCCTGTAACAGTGACAGCGCCAGCCCCGCGCCCGCGCTGTCGCCCATCACGGCCAGTTTCGGAAAGGCACGGCGCAGGTCACCATATAGCGGTTCCAGCATGGCCATCATGGTATCATGGTCTGCCCCTGGCCCCAGCGGATACAGGGGCATGGTGATGGTCGCGCCGGTTTCATCACACAGGCGCGACAGGAAATCCCAATGCGGGCCACGCGGCGGAAACACCCAGGCACCACCATGCAGATACAGAATATGAAGCAGGCCGGGTTTGGGCGGGGTCAGGGTGATCACGCTGCCCTCGGCCAGCGGGTCGCCGGTCAGGGTCACACGGGGGAACGGATCGCGGGGCAGGTTGTCGGCGCGCCGCGTTCGGTCCAGTTCGGCCTGAAACGCGGGCAGCGATTCAAACCGTTTGCGCCGCCCCGTCAGTTTCAGAACCAGATTGATAAGATGCGCCTGAATGCTGGCCATAAATTGTTTTCCCTGCTTAATCGGCAAAGCCTGCACGATCAGGGGCATATCCGCCAAACGTGACGTGGCGGCAAAATATGCTCAGCGCATCCAGAACCCTTCTTTCTTGATCCGGTTGCGGATCGCCTGTTCGCGCCGCGGCAAATCGTTGCGGTCAAACATCTCGCGCACCTTGTCGCCGCGCCCCTGAAAGATGATGCGCTTCATCGGGTCGTATCCCTTTAGCACCTTTTTGATGCGGTTGGGGGCGGTGACCTGTTCCAGCACCTGAACCGCCAGATCGCTTTCGCGGGCATACAGCAGTGGCAAAACGCGGTAATGGCAGGTCACGACCCCGTCCAGCAAACCATCGGGCAGGGTATTGCGCCCGCCGCCCAATGCATGAATGACCAGCGGCAGCGCCACCTGATCCAGCCATGGGTCCAGTTCCTGCAACAGGGTTTCGGGCGTCGGATCATCGCGGATCGACAGCGCATATTCCAGAAATTTTTCACCAAACACATGCGGGCATTTGTAGAAAAAGAACCCCGCATTGAAATACAGATACCGCTGCCAGTATTCATCGGGCTGGTTCAGATCCAGCGAGCTGTCAAAGTCCAGCCCGAACCGGTCGTATAGCGATTTCCAGATCGCGCCATAGCCGGGGCCGTAAATTTCCAGCTTGGGCCATGTGCCTTCGCGGCGCATGGATGCGGTGGGGCGGCTGAAATCGAACGGCACCTGCGTCAGATCGCCGGTGATCAGGGTGTCTGTGTCGAAAAACACAAATGGTTCGCCCTTGGGCAGGGCGGTCAGGCATTCGATTTTGTTGCCATAGGGGTAATAGCCACCGAAATGCACGGATTCGAACGGCAGGATTTCGGCCCCCAGATCGGCCAGCAATTCCAGCACCTGATCGTTGCGAATGCGTGGGTCGTAGTCGCCCCAGCGGATGCCGGGCTGAGGTTCGGCCACAAACAGCCGCCCCTTGAAATCGGGGGATGTGGCGCGCAGGGATGCTACGAATAGCGCGGCCTCGTACATCAGGCGGCCCTGTTGGCCGACAATAACGATGTTGAACGGTTGATCGCTGGGGGCTTGCTCTGCCATGATTGCCTTTGCTTCCCTTGGGGAATTTTCCTGTCACTATAGGGGAGGATGCGCGGCGCGTGAACAATCACTTTGCCGCCGGGTGGCAGATATTTTGGAATGAAAGGAATAAGAGATGAACAAGGCGACATTTCTGGCGCTGATCCTTATGGCCTCCCCCGCGATTGCCGATACAACGCTGGTGGCAGAACCACAGGACCCGACGGGCAAATTTACCACGGCAACCGAGGTGAAACCGATCATGCAGGCCACGCGCAGTGCATGGGTGGCCCTGCGCGAATACGAAGGGCAGGATTGGCTGTATGTGACGCAGATACTCAGCTGGCGTTGTGGGCTGGTGCAATTGAAACTGGGGGTGAATGGTGATGAACCCGCCGTTTGGCCCATGCCGCCATGCCATACGGATACCGCCCAACCCAACGCCATGACCGAATCCGATTTCCAGTTGCAGCCCAATATTTACAAGGTCTATCCCCTGTCATCGGTCAACAGCATCAGCGTGGAAATCACCTATGACGACCTGACCACGGACAGCCATACATGGGAACGCAAAGCGGTGCTGATGCCCTAGGGCGCTGCACATGTCCTGCGAAAACAGGGGGTGAAAACAGGGCTGATTGCGGCAATGGTTGGGAAAAGTGGTGGGCGACCCTGGAATCGAACCAGGCGTGCGTCTCCGCGAGGGAGTTACAGTCCCCTGCCACACCTTGCGGCCTGTCGCCCACTTTCACCTGCGACCAAATGGTCCGGCTGCCAAGGCGGGGGGCGCATGGCCTTGCCCGCTCGGGTGAGGGGGTGATTACTAAGCGTGTTATTCGGCGTCAACAGGAAAATCGGTGTGATTGGCGGCTAGTTGTATCGCGCGCCACGGCAGGGTAAAGGCTTGGCCAATATGGCAAGGGAAACAAGCGCATGAAAAAGCCGAAATGGGTTGTGGAAAAAGAACAGCAAAAGCGGGCGTCAGCGGCTGAAACCGTTTGGCTGTTCGGGTTGCACGCCGTGCGCGATGCCTTGCTGAACCCGCAACGCAAGCGGCTGCGCCTGATCGTGACACTGAACGCGCAGACCAAGCTGGCCGATGCCATCGCGCAAAGCGGCATGGAGCCCGAAGTGGTGGACCCGCGCAAATTCAGCGCGCCGCTGGATCCGCAGTCGGTGCATCAGGGGGCCGCGTTAGAGGTCAAGCCGCTGGATTGGGGCCGGTTAGAGGATGTTTGCGTCGGCCATCCCGACCGCGTGCCGCGTGTTGTGTTGCTGGACCGTGTGACTGATCCGCACAATGTGGGGGCGATCCTGCGCTCGGCCGAGGTGTTTGGCGCCTGCGCCGTGATCGGCACGCGCCACCATTCTGCCCCCGAAACCGGCGCATTGGCGAAAACCGCATCCGGCGCGCTGGAACGCCAGCCCTATTTGCGCGTGCGCAATCTGGCCGACGCGATGGAGCAGCTAAAGGCGATCGGATATATTGTGATCGGGCTGGACGGGGCAGCAGAACAAACCGTGGAACAGGCGCTGGAGGGGCGCAAGGACCGTCCCGTGGCGCTGGTGATGGGGGCCGAAGGGCCGGGATTGCGCGAAAAAACCCGCGAAACCTGTGATCAATTGGTGAAAATCGCCTTTGCCGGGGATTTTGGCTCGCTCAACGTGTCGAATGCGGCGGCGGTGGCGCTATATGCATCCATGGATCAACAGGGCTGAACATTTGCCGCAATACGACCCGACACATGGCGCGAAAATCGCCACATGCAGCTATTGTGGCAGCTACGCCGCGCTGGTGCTAAAGGGGCATCAGCGTCACGAACTGGCCTGTTCGCGCTGCGGTGCGCCCCTGCATGATTTGAAACAGATGCCGGTGCGCGAATTGCATTTCGGCACCGGCAAGCTGCCAAAGGTGAAAAAGCGGATGCCGCCGCCAAAGTTCGACACGCGAGAGGACATCCTGAAAAACCGCCCCGTCAAAAAGCGCAAAAAGAAAAGTATCGGGCGCATGGCGCTGGAAGAGATTTTCGACGTGATCGAGGATATCTTCGACTGATTTTCACGTATTTCGGCAGGTTTTCGCCCATTTCAGGCATGCGTGTTAAGGTTCCGTTCACAGAAATATTACATCCTCTTTTCCTGTGGGGAATCTCCCCTATCTCTCATTGCAGAGGCGCGGGACCGGAACTCCCGAGCTTCATTTCACTGTCCCTCGTTCCGTGACTTGCGCCCAAAGCTCCCCGCTTTGGGCGTTTTTTTATGGTGGGACCGCAATGCCGATTGCGCCTGTGGGCCGCTGCGTTAGGGTCGGGATATGAGCGAAACATACACCGATGCATTTTTGAGAACCGTTCTGAAACGCAGCAAACGCATTGCGGTTGTGGGCGTGTCGCTGAACCCCGTGCGCCCCAGCTATTATGTGGCGCGGTATCTGGGGCTAAAGGGGTATACCGTAATCCCTGTAAACCCGATGCATGCGGGCAAACCCCTGTTCGGGCGAACCGTGGTCGCATCGCTGGCGGATATCGAGGGGGGCGTTGACATGGTCGATATTTTTCGCCGCTCCGAACATGTCGGCCCTATTGTAGACGAGGCATTGGCAGCATTTCCCGAGCTGCAAACCATCTGGATGCAGATCGGTGTGGTGAACGAGGAAGCGGCCAAACTGGCGCGGGCGCGGGGCGTGGACGTGATTATGGACCGTTGCCCCAAGATCGAATACCAGCGCCTGTTTGGCGAGCTGCGCATGGGCGGGTTCAACACAGGGGTGGTGTCATCCAAACTTTGAACGCGGGGGCAATTTTCTTACAAAGAAAATTACCGGAAAATCCATTTTCCGGATAAAATTCTTTGAAAGAATTTTGCGCCATATGGCGGCGAGGGGATTAGGCCGGGAAATCTGCGGCAAAGCGCCGGTCGCGCAGGGGTTTCACCACATTGATGGATTTCTGATACAGCGGGTGCGCCTTGTATGCGGCCAGGGCTGCGGCATCTTTGAATTCGGCATAGACCACCAGATCGACATGGGCCTCGGCCAGCGGATCGGTGTTCAGGTTGCGGCCCACCTCGAAATGGTCGGAATGGGGGATGTCGGCCAGTATCATCAGCCCATCGCGGATGGTTTCGATATCAGCAGGGTCCTTGGCCGAAAAGAATACCGTGTGCCGGATCATCTGCGTGCGGCCTTTTCTGCGATGCCGGACTGGTTCTGGCGCGCATCCAGCACGGCCATAACATCCCCCAGCGTCACATCGCGCGATTTCAGCATCACCAGCAGGTGAAACAGCACATCTGCCGCTTCGGACGCCAGTTTTTCGCGGTCGTCCTTTATGGCTTCAATGATGGCCTCTATCGCTTCTTCTCCGAATTTTTCGGCGCATTTTTCCGGGCCTTTGGCCAGCAATTTTGCGGTCCAGCTGTCATCGGGGGATGCGGCGGCGCGGGTCGCGATGATTTTTTCCAGATCGTTCAGTGTCATGCGTCCATCCTCATGGCGATTCCTGCGGCGGCCATATGGGCCTTGGCCTGTGCAATGGTATATTCCCCGAAATGGAATATGGATGCGGCCAGCACGGCGCTGGCGCCGCCTGATGTCACGCCTTCGACCAGATGATCCAGATTGCCGACCCCGCCAGATGCGATCACCGGCACGTCCACTGCATCCGATATGGCACGGGTCAGGGGCAGGTTGAAACCGGCCTTGGTGCCGTCACGATCCATCGAGGTCAGCAGGATCTCGCCTGCGCCCTTGGCCGCCACGCTGCGGGCAAATTCCACCGCATCAATGCCCGTCGGTTTGCGCCCGCCATGGGTGAAAATCTCCCACTTTCCGGGGGCGACGGTTTTGGCATCAATTGCGCAGACAATGCACTGGCTGCCGAACTGGTCCGCCGCCCGTGCGATCACATCTGGGTCGGCCACAGCGACCGAGTTGAACGAGACCTTGTCCGCCCCCGCCAGCAGCAGCGCGCGCACATCAGCCGAGCTGCGCACCCCCCCGCCCACGGTCAGCGGGATATAGCATTGTTCGGCCGTGCGGCTGACCACATCAAACATGGTGCTACGGTTTTCATGGGTGGCGTGGATATCCAGAAAGCACAGCTCGTCTGCGCCTGCCGCATCATAGGCGCGTGCCGATTCCACCGGATCGCCCGCATCGCGCAGGCCCACGAAATTGACGCCCTTGACCACGCGGCCATCGGCCACGTCCAGACAGGGAATGATGCGGGTTTTCAGCATGGGCGCGCCTTTGTGCGTTGGGTCGCCCCTGTCTTACTGTGCCATGGCGCGGGGTGCAATCGGGGCGCGGGCGATCCGGCGCATGGCATTGCGCACAATCAGGATGTGAAACGGCATCACTGCGGCCAGATAGGCGCGGCCCAACGTATTATGCGGATGCACCCAGGTGCCCATATAAACGCGGCCATCGACCTGCATCACGCTGATACGGAAATTCAGGTGTTTGTCATCGGTGCCAAGGATGATCTCGGTTTCATCCTCGGATTCGATCGGAAAAATCGCGCCATCGCCGCTGTTTGCCACATCGGTTTTCAGGCCCAGTGGTTTCACGATCATATTGCGCAGGCCCAGCAGGGCATTGGCCCAACCGGGCATCGACAGCCCGATGTCGGCGGCTTGCTGCGGGGGCAGGGGGCTGTCCACTGCATAACCATCCAGAAAATCGTTTTTGACCACGCGGGGCCATAGGCGCGAATGATCTGGCAGCGGGGTTTTGACGGTTTTGGGCATCGGGGTCACTCGGTCAGGGAGGGGGGACGCCCCAGACTGACACCAGATCGCGCCAGATTGATAGGGGCGCGTTGTCGCGGTTTACCCCTTTAGCACCGCCAGCGCCGCACCCAGATCAATCGCACCATCATAAAGCGCACGGCCCGAAATCGCCCCATCCAGCGGCGCGCCGCAGGATTTCAGCGCCTTTAGATCATCCAGCGACGACACTCCGCCCGATGCGATCACGGGGATCGACACGGCGCGGGCCAGCGCGGCGGTTTCATCCACGTTCGGGCCTTGCATCGCGCCGTCGCGGTTGATGTCGGTGTAAATGATCGCGGCCACGCCTGCGTCCTCGAACGAGCGGGCCAGATCGGTGGCGTTGACATTGGTTTCCTCGGCCCAGCCCTTGGTCGCGACCATGCCCTTGCGTGCGTCAATGCCCACGGCGACATGGCCGGGAAAGGCGCGGGCGGCCTCGCGCACCAGATCGGGGTTTTCCACCGCAACAGTGCCAAGGATCACGCGCTGCAATCCGCGTTCCAACCAGCGTTCGATGGTTGCCATATCACGGATGCCGCCGCCAAGTTGCGCGGGAACCTTGCAGCGGCGCAGGATTTCCTCGACCGGAGCGGCGTTCACGGGTTCGCCCGCGAATGCGCCGTTCAAATCGACCAGATGCAACCACTCACAGCCCGCGTTTACAAACTCCATCGCCTGCGCGGCAGGGTCGTCATTGAACACGGTGGCCTGTTCCATTTCGCCCTTATACAGGCGCACGGCATTGCCGTCTTTCAGATCAATTGCGGGGTATAGGATCATTGGCGCAGGCCCTTTTCGTAAAACATTCACGGACAATTAAGCCGCGTTCATGCTAAATGCAACGTGACCCAAAGACAGGCTTGCCTGAACGGGCTGACGTAGGGCAGGCTCACGTCAGGAATGATGGAGGATGAGAGTATGAAATTTTTCGCAATCACGGCTGCGCTGGTTCTGTCTGCGGGGGCGGTTGTGGCCGATCCGGTTCTGGGCACATGGAAAACACAGGTCGATGACGGGGCCTATGCCCATGTCGCTATGGCCAAATGCGGCAATTCCATTTGTGGCACCATCGCCCGCACGTTCAACAGCGATGGCGAATATAATTCCGCCAACAAGGGTAAAAAACTGGTCTGGGATATGAAATCCGAGGGCAAGGGAAATTATGCCAATGGTAAGATATGGCAACCTTCCTCGGGTAAGACCTATAAATCCAAAATGTCGCTTTCGGGCAATTCGCTCAAGGTGTCGGGCTGCGTTGGCCCGATCTGCAAAAAACAAACATGGAGCCGCGTAAACTAGGCGGTTCAACCGGGCCTGCGCACCGTTCGGGGCGCGCGCAACAATAATGGGCCCGCGCCGTTCGGCGTGGGCCTTGTTTGTTGCGCCTCTCTGCCCGGAAAATCCCTCAGGGCATCCAGCGCAGGAAATTAGGGCATCCAGCGCAGGAAATTCGCGATCAGGTGCAGGCCGGTTTTCTGGCTTTTTTCAGGGTGGAATTGCATGCCCAACAGGTTGTCACGGCCCACAATCGCGGTGATGTCGCCCGCGTAATCCACATGGGCCAGCCGCTCAGCATCATCCGCCACGCGGAAATGGTAGCTGTGAACGAAATAGCAATGCTGGCCGGTTTCGACGCCATCGAACACGGGGTGCGGGTGGTCGATCACCAGATCGTTCCAGCCCATGTGCGGCACCTTTAGCGCGGGATCGGCGGGCGCGATTTTTGCCACTTCGCCGCCGATCCAGTCAAATCCCGGGGTGGGAGTATATTCCAACCCGCGCGTCGCCATCATCTGCATCCCGATGCAAATGCCAAGGAAGGGCTGGGCGCGTTCGATCACGCTTTCCTCCATCGCCTCGAACACGCCGCGATGGTCGAACAATTCCTTGCGACATGCGGGAAACGCCCCGTCACCGGGCAGCACAACGCGGCTGGCGCGGCGGATCACATCGGGGTCGGATGTGACGATCACCTCGCCTGCGCCGACCTCGGTCGCCATGCGTTGAAATGCTTTTTCTGCCGAATGCAGGTTGCCGCTTTCGTAATCGACGATGACTGTAACCATCTGACTACAAAGCACCCTTTGTCGAAGGAATCGCGCCGGAGGTGCGCGGGTCTACCTCGACCGCTTCGCGCAGGGCGCGGGCGACCGATTTGAACGTGGCCTCGGCGATGTGGTGGCTGTTGATGCCGTGCAGCGCGTCGATATGCAGGGTGATGCCGCCATGGGTCGACAGCGCCTGAAAAAATTCGCGCACCAGTTCGCAATCGAAGGCTCCGATTTTGGCGGTGGGCAGGTCCGCGTTCCAGATCAGGAACGGGCGCGCCGACAGGTCCAGCGCGCAACGCACCAGCGCGTCATCCATCGGCAACAGGCAGGAACCATAACGGCGGATGCCCTTTTTGTCGCCCAATGCCTGCGCCAAAGCTTGACCCAGCGCGATGCCCGTATCCTCCACCGTGTGGTGGTCATCAATGTGGTAATCGCCCTTGGCGCTGATGGTCATGTCGATCAGGGAATGGCGCGCCAGCTGGTCCAGCATATGGTCGAAAAACCCGACACCCGTCTGGTTGTCATATGTGCCGGTCCCGTCCAGATTGACCGCGACCGAAATCGTGGTTTCTGCGGTGTTGCGTTCGATCTTTGCGCTGCGCATCTTGCTGTCTCCGTCATCGCTTTGGCCCGCTTATAGGCGGGGCAGCGGCACGAGGGAAGGGTTGCCCGCGCCAAGGTGCTTTGTCTTTGCGCGGATGTGGCGTAAACTCGTCATATAGTTGTGATAATACCTTTTTAGACGGACCATAGATCATGCGATTTTTGCTGATGTTCCTGCTGGCGCTTGCCGCCTGCACCCCGCGCAATCAGGCGCACCGCGCCTTTGCGCCCGATGCTGTGGAATGCGCAGGCGTGACGCGGGTTCTGGGGGTGTCAAACAATGAACGGCGCGGCGAAAATGCTGCTGCGGCAGGGTGTTACCTGCAACGCCACCTGTTGCCCGCACCCGAAACGCGCCCCAATTCCCGCCCGGAGCAGAGCTGGCAAACGCTGGCCAGTCAATCGGGTGCGCCGCTGGCCGATCCGGCGGGTTATCATCTGGCATTCGTCGAAATCGGCGATGACGGGCAGATGTTGATCGCGGGGCAACTGCCCGCGCTGACGCAGCATCTGGCCGGGCAAAAGGCGGCAGGGCGGCAGAATGTGGTGGTGGCATTCGTCCATGGCTGGCGACATGATGCCAGCATTGGCGACCGCGATGTGCAAAAACTGCGCACGCTGTTGGGATACAGCCGCGCCGCGCTGAACACGCGCTGCATTCAGGAAGGCAGCTATTGCAACGCCGCCCTCACGGGGGTGTTTGTCGGCTGGCGCGGGCGCTCATTCGCCGAACCCCTGCTGACGGCGGATGGCGGATTTTCGCCCTTTGCCTTGGGCGCGTTTCCAACGGTCTGGGATCGCAAGGAAAAATCCGGCCAACATGCGGGGCGTGCCCTGCAAATCCTGCGCGGAGTCGAGGGGGCATTGACCCTGAAACAGGGCAGCGCAACAGCGGATAAGATGCTGGTGTTCGGCCATTCCTTTGGTGGCAATATGTTGGCCAATGCAATGGAACAGCCCATGCTGGATGCGATCCGACGCCACCCGATGCCACCGCTAGGGCGCGACGGCGCACAGATGCGCCCTGTGCTGGGCGATCTGGTGGTGCTGATCAACCCGGCCTCTGAATCGCGGCACTGGACCTCGATGCAGCGGGCCTTGCGTGCCAAATCGGGCATGGATGATCCGCAAAACTGGTTGACCGCTGCGGTGGATGCGGATGGCACGACCAGGGTGGACCCGGATCGCTGGCGGCAACTGGCCCCGTGGCGGCGCATGTTCCCGATGGATCAACGCCCCGTTTATATTTCGATCACCGCAACCGACAACTGGCTGACCCGCAACCCGACGCGGCGCGTGGCCTATGATGCGGCCACGGGTGCCCTGTTTCCACTGGCGCAGAAACTGGCCGGCAAAAAGGGCGAGGCCACCCGCACCATCGGCCATTTGCGCCCGCAATATGCCAGTGGCCGGCGCAAGGTGCTGACCGGCCCGCCGGTGGGTGCGACCCATGAATTCAGCGTCAATCAGGGCACAGGGCAGCGCGCCAGCTACAAACTGTCGGCGCAGGTTGAAACCTCGTGGTGTGACCCGGCGGCGGGGTGGTTGCGCGCCACGCGGGATGACCAGATCGCGCAGGGCTGGTCCTTTGGGGATGGTTGGGATTACGGGCTGGACCCGGATGCCGCAGCTTCGCGCCTGACGGCGGCGGAAAACATTGCACGCGGGGTCAATCCTGCTTCGGTGCAGTGGCGTCATTCGCTGAACCTGCGCGGGCGGCCCAATCTGTGGTCAGTGGTGCCGGGGCGTGCGCCGATCTGGAATGTGCGGGCGCTGGATACGGCGGTGCGCGAACACGGCGAATATGTGAATTATCCGCTGTGGTGCGCCATCAACCAGCTGGTGCTGGATGATGTGGTGACGGTGCGCCCGCGCGATCAGGACCTGCTGGATGACATGTGGATGGAGGAAGCCGTAGCCGATTACAGCCCGCCCCCTGTTAACCCCGAAGCCACGCAACAGTGACCGCGCCATGGCGTTGCACGCGTTGCACCCGCCCCCCCTTTGTGCCAGCAATAGGCCAAAGCCGCTGATCCGCATCACGCGGCACAAAGGAGCAGAGTATGGTAATGATCAAACAGGCCCTCACATGGCGCAAGGTCGCGATGGCAGCGGCGGTGGCAGCAGGTTTGGCCCTGCCAATGGCCAGCGCCCCCACCCCCGCCATGGCCGAGCGCCGCGTTTATTCCAATGACGAGGCAGAGGCATTGAAATGCGTCTATCTGCTGTCATTCACCGCCGCATTCATGGAACGGCAGGGCCTGTTGGGCACCCGCGACAAAGAGGTGCTGTTCGCATTGTCCGCGATCATGCTGCAAAAATATGTGTCCGGCACGCAGCGCCAGAAACTACTGGGAGTAGAGGCCGTGGGCAAACGCCGCAACACGCGCCAGACGCTGGAACAGTTTCAGAAACAGTCCAAATATTGCGCCCGCCGTTTTCCGGTGAATTGACCGGCACCTTGGCCCGCATGGCGGAAACGGCGAATATAGAAAAAGCCGCGATGATTGCTCATCGCGGCTTTTTCTATCACTCCCGTGAGGGAGATATTGGAGCGGGCGAGGCGATTCGAACGCCCGACCCTAACCTTGGCAAGGTTATGCTCTACCCCTGAGCTACGCCCGCTTCCTTGGGTGAGGCGTGGAATAAGAAATCCCCGCGCTATCCGCAAGTGCTAAATGCACCAGCTGCGTAAAAAACTGCGTTGCACTGCATGGCGCGGGCTTAGCCCCGGTTTTCGTCGCGCGCCACCGGGCCGCCTGCGGGTTCCCATGCGGAAAATCCCTCGCGCAGGTGGGCGCAGTCAAATCCCATGTCGTTCAGCGTGGCCACGGTCAGGGCAGACCGCCAACCGCTGGCGCAATGGAACACGAATGTTTTGTCCTGTTGGCCGAATATATCCTTGTAATAGGGGCTGGTGGGGTCGACCCAGAATTCGATCATGCCGCGGGGCGCGTGGAATGCACCGGGGATGTAACCGCCGCGCTGGCGTTCGCGGATGTCGCGCAGATCGACGATCACCACGTCGGGGTCATCCAGCATGGCGATCAGATCCCCGGTTTCGACCTCTTTGATACGGGCGCGGGCGGCGGCGACCATATCGGCGACGGTGGTTTTCAGTTCGGCCATTGCGTTTCCTTTGTTGTTCAGGGCGCAGGCTGGCACGAAAAACGGGCGCAGACCAGTGGCCGCGCCCGTTGTTTTGTGACCGGCGAACAGGTTATTCCAGTTCGACCAGCAAGTCCTTGGCGTCGATCTGCCCGCCTGCCTGCACATGCACCGCCTTGACCGTTGCGTCGCGTTCGGCGTGAATGCCGGTTTCCATCTTCATCGCCTCGATGGTCAGAAGCAAATCGCCCTCTTTCACCTTGGCGCCTGCGGTGACGGCCAGTGATGCCACCACCCCCGGCATCGGTGCGCCGATGTGGTTGGGGTTGCCCAATTCGGCCTTTGGCCGTGCGGCGGTGGCGGATTTCACCAGACGGTTCGGCACGCGAATGACACGGGGCTGGCCGTTCAACTCGAAAAACACCTTCACTTCGCCGTTTTCATCGGTTTCGCCCACAGTTTGCAGACGGATTTCCAGCGTCTTGCCCGGGTCGATTTCGGCGGTGATTTCCTCGGCCGGTTCCATCCCGTAGAAAAAGGTGCGGGTGGGCAGGCTGCGCACGGGGCCATAGGCGGCGTGGCGTTCCATGTAATCGCTGAACACCTTGGGATACATCAGATACCCGTTCAGGTCCTCGTCGTCGATTTCCGCAGGCTCCAGCCCCAGTTTCGCGGCCAGTTCGGCGCGTTTTTCATCCAGATCAACGGGTTGCAGGTGTTGCCCGGGGCGGTCGGTGTTGGGTTTTTCATCCTTGAGCACCTTGGCGCTGATCCCTGCGGGAAAGCCCCCCGGCGGTTGGCCCAGATTGCCGCGCATCATATCCACGACCGAGTCGGGGAATGACAAATCAACGGCCGGGTCTTCGACCTGATCGCGCGTCAGCCCCTGGGACACCATCATCAGGGCCATATCGCCCACCACCTTGGACGATGGCGTGACCTTGACGATATCACCGAACATCCGGTTCACATCGGCATAGGTGCGCGCCACGTCGTGCCATTTTTCCTCTAGGCCCAGACTGCGCGCCTGTGCCTTTAGGTTGGTGAACTGGCCGCCGGGCATTTCGTGCAGGTATACTTCGGATGCGGGGGCCGCCAGACCGGATTCAAACGCCACATATTGCGCCCGGACCTGTTCCCAATAGTCCGATATTTCGCGCACATGGTCGATGTTCAGGCCGGTGTCGCGCTCGGTGTGGCGCAGGGCCTCGACGATCGACCCCAAACAGGCCTGCGAGGTGCCGCCGGAAAACGCATCCATCGCCGCATCCACCGCATCAACGCCTGCGTCCGCAGCGGCCAGAATGGTCGCGCCCGCAATGCCCGATGTGTCATGGGTGTGGAAATGCACGGGGATGTCCAGTTCATCCTTTAGTGCCTTGACCAGCACCCGCGCGGCCGCGGGTTTCAACAGGCCGGCCATATCCTTTAGCCCCAGCACATGTGCGCCAGCGGCCTGCAATTCGCGGCCCATGCCAACGTAATATTTCAGGTCATATTTGGCGCGGTCCGGGTCCAGAATATCACCGGTATAGCAAATGGTCCCTTCGCAGATTTTGCCCGATTCAATCACCGCATCCATAGCCACGCGCATGTTTTCAACCCAGTTCAGGCTGTCGAACACGCGAAACACATCCACGCCCTTGGCGGCCTCGGCGACAAAGGATTGCACAACATTGTCAGGGTAATTCGTGTATCCCACACCATTGGATGCGCGCAGCAACATCTGCGTCAACAGGTTCGGCATTTCCTTGCGCAGGTCACGCAACCGCTGCCACGGACATTCCTGTAGGAAACGATAAGCCACATCAAAGGTGGCCCCGCCCCAGCATTCGACGCTGAACAGTTGCGCCAGATTGGCCCCATAGGCAGGTGCCACGCGGATCATATCAATCGAACGCATCCGCGTCGCCAGCAGCGATTGATGCCCGTCGCGCATGGTGGTGTCGGTCAGCAACAGCTGTTTTTGCGCCAGCATCCAGTCGGCCACGGCCTTTGGCCCTTTGGCCTCCAACAATGTGCGCGACCCGGCGGGTATGGTTTCGCTGTGCAATTCCGGCGGGCGCGGCAGTTTCAATTCAGCCGAGGGTTCGGCCCGCCCCGTGGTTTCGGGGTGCCCGTTCACGGTGATATCCGCGATATAGGTCAACACCTTGGTGCCACGGTCGCGCCGTGCGGTGAATTCAAACAGGTCGGGCGTTTCGTCGATGAATTTGGTGGTATATTCGTTCGACAGGAATGTCGGGTGTTTCAGCAGGTTTTCAACAAAGGCGATGTTGGTGGACACGCCCCTGATACGGAATTCGCGCAAAGCGCGGTCCATGCGGGCAATCGCGGCCTCTGGGGTAGGGGCCCATGCGGTGACCTTGACCAGCAATGAATCGTAATAGCGTGTGATCACCCCGCCCGCATAGGCGGTGCCCCCATCCAGCCGGATCCCCATGCCCGTGGCGCTGCGATAGGCAGTCAAACGCCCGTAATCAGGGATGAAATTGTTTTGCGGGTCTTCGGTTGTGATGCGGGTTTGCAGGGCGTGGCCCGACAGGGTGACATCGGCCTGACTGGCGGTTCCCGTGGCCTCGGCCAGGGTCTTGCCCTCGGCAATCTTGATCTGGGCCTGCACGATGTCGATGCCTGTCACCTCTTCGGTGACGGTATGTTCGACCTGCACGCGCGGGTTGACCTCGATGAAGTAAAACTTGCCCGAGTCCATATCCATCAGGAATTCAACGGTGCCCGCGCATTCGTAATTCACATGCTGGCAAATCCGTTTGCCCAGCTCGCAGATTTCCTCGCGCTGTTGCTGGCTCAGGTATGGGGCAGGGGCGCGTTCCACCACCTTTTGGTTGCGGCGCTGCACCGAACAGTCGCGTTCCCACAGGTGATAGATTTCACCGTGCTGGTCGCCCAGTATCTGCACCTCGACGTGGCGTGCGCGGGTGATCATCTTTTCCAGATATCCCTCGCCATTGCCGAATGCGGCCTCGGCCTCGCGCCGCCCTTCCAGCACTTTTTCCTCTAGTTCGGATTCGCCCAGAATGGGGCGCATCCCGCGCCCGCCGCCTCCCCATGACGCCTTGAGCATCAGCGGATACCCCACCGCTGCGGCCTCGGCCTTGATTGCGGCCATGTCATCGCCCAACACTTCGGTTGCGGGGATCACGGGCACGCCCGCCTCGATCGCCACGCGCCGCGCGCTGGCCTTGTCGCCAAGGGCGCGCATGGTGGCGGCCTTTGGCCCGATAAATGTGATTCCGGCGGCGTCGCAGGCATCTACAAATTCAGGGTTTTCCGACAGCAACCCATAGCCCGGGTGGATCGCATCCGCGCCGCATTCCTTGGCCACGCGGATAATTTCAGGGATGCTTAGATAGGCCGCAACAGGCCCCATTCCTGCGCCGATCCGATATGCCTCGTCCGCCTTGAACCGGTGCAGGCCCAGCTTGTCCTCCTCGGCGAAAACGGCGACGGTTTTTTTGCCCATCTCGTTCGCGGCCCGCATGATGCGGATGGCAATTTCGCCACGGTTGGCAATCAGGATCTTGTTGAATTCGGGCATGGGCAGGCTTCTCCCTTTGGCGCTGTCCGGTTGCGGAATTCCGGCAGAGAACGACATGCCGCGATGCAGCGCAAGGGGAAATTTGCCAACTGCAAATTTGCAATTTTGCAAATAGCAGGGTGACACAGTTAGCGAAATTTGCTCCGCAGGGCGGAACGGGGGCCTATCCCTGCCACAGCAATTCGCGGGCCTGTGCGGGGCGCGTTATGCCCATTTGCACCATGGCTGATGTCATGTCCTCGGTCAGGATATGGGTCACATGATCCGCACCGCCTGCGCCAAATGCTGCCACCCCCCACAGCCATGCCCGCCCCAGCATCACCATGTCCGCGCCCAATGCGATGGCGCGCAACACATCCAGCCCCGATGCCACCGCCCCGTCATAGATCACCGGAAAATCAGCGCCCAATGCGGCGCGAATACCGGGCAGGGCCGTGGCCGACCCTGGCGCGGCGTCAAACTGCCGCCCGCCGTGGTTGGACACCCAGATCGCATCACAGCCCATATCGCGCAGCATCAGCGCATCCTCGGGCAGGATCACGCCCTTGGCCACAATCGGTCCGTCCCATGCCTCGCGGATGATACGGAAAAACTCAGGGTCCGGTGCGCGGTGCCGCCCCAGCCCCATGTGCCGCCCGTTGCCAGCCTGTTCGACATATTTTTCCAGACTGCGCACACGAGGCATGCCGTGGCGCAAAATCTCGAAACTCCAACGCGGCTTCATTGCCGCCTGCATGGCAATGCGGGGCGTGATGCGCGGCGGCGTTTGCAGGCCGGAGCGGCGCGCCCGTTCGCGCCGCGATGGCCCGGGCACATCCACCGTCAGGATCAGGGTGTGAAACCCCGCTGCCCTGGCCCGCGCCAGCAAATCCAGATTATGTTCAATGCTTTCGGGCGGATACAGTTGGAACCAGCCCTGATTTCCCACCACATCCGCCAGATCCTCGGGCGCGGCCGCCGCCACAGTGGACAGCCCGAACGGCAGGTTATGACGGGCCGCATTTGCCGCAAGAATCTGCTCGGCTCGGGGCCAGAACAGCCCCGTCATCCCCACGGGCGACACCCCGAACGGGCGTGCATATTCCCGCCCCAACAGGGCGCAGGACAGATCAGCCACAGGCGCGCCGCGCAAGGCACGCGGGGCCAACATCACCGCATCCAGCGCCGCACGCGAACGGTGCATCGCCAGTTCATCACCAGTGCCGCTGTCCAGATACTCCCATGTAAACCACGGCATCCGCCGCTTGGCACGGGCGCGTAGATCAGACAGGGCGGGGTATTTGTAATCCAGTGTCATGGCGCATGATTTCCCCGCCATGCGGGAAAAGTCCAGCCGCCAAAGTGCGCTCCCCCTGCTTTCACTGTTCCCAAAATACCTGAAACGCCAGCCCCGCCACAAAATACCACCCGGAAGACCGCGAAAGACACGGAACAGAGTGTGAACGTCTCTTTTACTTCGCCCGCACCCTTGCTAGATTGCCCGCATGGATAGTTTCGACAACACCCCGCCCGCGCCATCCGGCCTTGCCGCCCGTGCCATGGCCGCACGCGGCGCCCCCTATCTGGATGACCTGAACCCCGCCCAACGCGAGGCGGTAGAGGCATTGGATGGCCCGGTTCTGATGCTGGCGGGCGCTGGCACGGGCAAGACCAAGGCCCTGACCACACGCATCGTGCATCTGCTGAACACAGGGCGGGCGATGCCCGATGAAATCCTGTCGGTCACCTTTACCAACAAGGCCGCGCGCGAAATGAAAGAGCGCGTCGGCCGCCTCTTGGGTCAACCGATCGAGGGCATGCCATGGATGGGCACCTTCCATTCGGTCTGTGTAAAACTGTTGCGTCGCCACGCCGAACTGGTCGGCCTGAAATCCAATTTCACCATACTGGACACCGACGACCAGCTGCGCCTGCTGAAACAACTGGTCGCGGCGGAACAGATCGACGACAAACGCTGGCCCGCACGGATGCTGGCCGGAATCATTGATCAGTGGAAAAACCGCGCATGGACGCCCGATATGGTGCCCACATCCGAAGCAAGCGCATATGACGGGCGCGGGATCATGCTCTATGCGGCGTATCAGCGCCGTTTGCTGGAACTGAACGCCGTCGATTTCGGTGATTTGCTGCTGCATATGGTGACCATTTTCCAACAGCACGATGACCTGCTGACGCAATATCGCTGCCGTTTCAAATACATCCTTGTCGACGAATATCAGGACACGAATGTGGCCCAATACCTGTGGCTGCGGCTGCTGGCGGGTGGGCACCGCAACATCTGCTGCGTTGGTGATGATGATCAGTCGATCTATGGCTGGCGCGGTGCCGAGGTGGGCAATATCCTGCGCTTCGAGCAGGATTTCGAAGGGGCCAAGGTGGTCCGGCTGGAGCAGAATTACCGCTCGACCCCGCATATTCTGGCAGCGGCGTCCAACGTGATCGCGGGCAATTCCAATCGCTTGGGAAAAACCCTGTGGACCGAGGAACAGAACGGCGAAAAGGTGCGCCTGATCGGCCATTGGGACGGCGAGGAAGAAGCCCGTTGGGTTGGCGACGAACTCGAATCCCTGCAACTGGGCAGCCGCGGATTGCGTCAGTTTTCGCTGAATGATATGGCCATTCTGGTGCGCGCCTCGCATCAGATGCGCGCATTCGAGGACCGGTTCCTGACCATCGGCCTGCCGTATCGCGTGATCGGTGGCCCGCGATTTTACGAACGCTTGGAAATCCGCGATGCCATGGCCTATTTTCGGGTGGTCACCCAGCCGTCGGATGATCTGGCGTTTGAACGCATCGTCAACACCCCTAAACGCGGGCTGGGCGATAAGGCACAGCAAAAAATCCAGCAGATCGCGCGTGAAAACGGTGTGCCGCTGGCCGAGGGCGCAAGGATCGCCGTTGAAGAGCGCGCAATTGGCGGCAAGGGCGGTGCGCAATTGGCGGTATTGGTCGAAAACATCGACCGCTGGCGGCGCATCATGCAGGAAGGCGAAGACAACCATATCGAACTGGCGGAAAAAATGCTGGATGAATCGGGTTACACCGGCATGTGGCAGGCCGACAAATCACCCGAGGCTCCGGGACGGTTGGAAAACCTCAAGGAACTGGTCAAGGCACTGGAAACATTCGAAAACCTTCAGGGGTTTCTGGAGCATGTGTCATTGATCATGGACAATGATTCCGACAGGGATGAACCCAAGGTCACCATCATGACCCTGCACGGGGCCAAGGGGCTGGAATTTCCCGCCGTGTTCCTGCCGGGATGGGAGGACGGGCTGTTCCCCTCGCAACGCTCGATGGACGAATCCGGTGCCAAGGGGCTGGAGGAAGAGCGCCGCCTTGCCTATGTCGGCATCACGCGGGCCGAAGAAATCTGCACCATTTCATTTGCTGGCAACCGGTTGGTTTACGGACAATGGCAAAGCCAGCTTCCGTCGCGGTTTATCGACGAACTGCCCGAAGATCACGTAGACGTGCTGACCCCGCCGGGCCTGTATGGCGGCAATTTTGGGGCTGCGTCAGGTGGCATGACATCAACCATCGACAGTCGTGTGGCCGATGCCGATGTGTATAATTCACCGGGCTGGAAACGCATGCAATCCCGTGCGTCTCAACGCGCGGGCAGTGCCCGCAGTGCGGGCCGAAATACCGTGATAGATGCCAGCGTGATCAGCGCCTATACCGTCGGCGAACGGGTGTTTCACCAGAAATTCGGCTATGGTTCGATCACCGCAATCGAAGGTGACAAACTGGAAGTTGCCTTTGAAAAGGCTGGCACCAAAAAAGTGGTGGCGGGCTATGTGATGGCTGCGGATGATGTGCCGTTCTGATCGCGTAAGTCAGCCCCGAAAAACACAAAGACCGCCCAAGGGCGGTCTTGTCTATCCTGTTGGGTTTACAGGACCAATTGGAGCGGGCGAGGCGATTCGAACGCCCGACCCTAACCTTGGCAAGGTTATGCTCTACCCCTGAGCTACGCCCGCTTCCTTGGGTGAGGCGTGGAATAGGAAAAACCGCGCCCGCCCGCAAGAGGAAATTCCCGAATTTCGTGTAAATTTGTTTTCCCGACAGCGGTGCCGCTGCGCCGGGGGATGGCCGGCCTGTTTTGGCCGAGATCGGGAGGGATTTTTAATGTTTGTTAGGAAGTGACAGATAGATTTGCAAAATGGATGTATCTTTTGACGGCCCGGCCGACCCCAAACCCAAAGCTGCAAACGCGAAAACCCACCTGTTTCACGGGCAGATTTCCGTATTGCATGTCATAGTTGTCCTCATGTCGATGGGGATGACGCTTGCGGCCTATCAATTCTCTCGGGCGCAGTCGGCAGAACGCATCGAACAGCGGTTTGAAACATCAAAAAATCAAGTGGTTAGCCTGATCAGGGATCGAATGGCGAATTACGAGGATGCATTGTGGGCAGGTGTGTCCGCGATCGAATCTCATGATGGTGACATGACGTTGAACCAATGGCGGATTTTTGCCAGCAATCTGCGCATAGAAAGCCGCTATCCCGGGATCAACGGGATTGGGGTCATTCACTTTCTCAATGCGGATTCTGTCGGCGAATACATGGCGCGGCGCCTGTCCGAACGGCCGGAATTCGCGATTTTCCCACCACATGACGGCGACATTCAAATGCCAATTTCCTTTATCGAACCCGAGGATATAAACGCGGCCGCTGTCGGGCTGGATGTTGCGCATGAAATCAACCGTCGCACAGCTGCATTGGCCAGTCGTGACACTGGCGAGGCGCGTATCACTGGGCCGATCGTCCTGGTTCAGGATGCGGAGGCAACGGCTGGGTTTCTGTTCTATGCGCCTTTTTACAAAGACGGGCAGCCTGACACAGTAAGCCAGATGCAAGAACGTAGCATCGGCGCCGTATACGCACCCTTTGTTGTGCGTAAACTGATGGACGGGCTGTTGGCCAAGGATCAGCGCGATATCAACATAGCAATCCGGGATGACGGGCAATCCATATATGACGAACACGTGACGGCAGAGGGGCGCCATGACCCTGATCCGATGTTCTCCGAACAGGTAACGTTGGAAATATACGGCCGCCAATGGCAACTTGATCTGCGCTCTAACCAGGCGTTTCGAAAGGGAAATACCTATGTGCAGCCCACCATCATTTTACTTGGTGGTCTGGTGATCGAGGCGTTGATCATTTCACTTTTGATCATGATGTCGCGGGCCAACAGGAATGCGGTCGCCTATGCGGACGAGGTGACACAGGAATTGCGCCAGCAAAAAAGTGAACTGCAACGCAGCAATCACGAGTTGAAGAAATTCGCCTATGCTACGTCACATGACCTGCGCACGCCAATCAGGGGGATTGGTTGTCTGGCTGAGATTCTGAAAGAGGATCTGGAAGAGTATACATCTGATCCCGATACCAACCCTGAAATTTCGATGCATGTTGATTTGATTTTGGATCGGGTCAAACGGATGAATGATCTAACCACCGGAATTATTACGTTTTCCCGCGTAGGAGAGGGGTTCGAAGAAGAGCAGCCGCTAGATTTGCAAGAGGTGATGACATCACTGACGGCTGATTTCGGCTTGCAGTCAGGTCAGTTGATGATCGACGGCCCTTCGCGGGTCATTGACGTGGACGGCACAAGTTGCAGGCGTATCCTTGAAAACTTGATTGGCAATGCTGTCAAATACCATGATGGGAAGCACCCGTTACAGATTCTGCTTCGGTGTGAGGAAGTCGGGAATTTCCTTGAACTTTCGGTCGATGACAACGGCCCGGGAATTGATCCGATCTATCAGTCAAAAATATTCGAAATTTTTCAAACGCTTAGAAGCGGACCCGACGTGGAAAGTACCGGCATCGGGTTGGCCATTGTAAAGAAAGCAGTCGAAATGCACGGCGGTGAAATCCGCGTTGATTCTGCATTGGGTCAGGGCGCGAAATTTACCTTTCAATGGCCGAAAAACCGGGATGTTCCGGGTTTCGATCTGACTGGAATTGCAGCATGAAAAGGATGAAACGATGAATATCTTGCTTGTTGAAGACAATGATGTCGATGCCTTGGTCTTTATGCGCGCGTTAAAGAAAACAAAGCTGGCCAACAAGGTGGTTCGCGCCCGAGACGGGGTTGAGGCGTTGGAGATTCTCACCGCAAAAGAGGAGCCAGGTGTGCTTCCTGCTCCCTATGTGATTTTACTTGATGTGAATATGCCGCGTATGAACGGGCATGAGTTCCTTGCGGCTTTGCGCTCCAACGAAAATATTTCCAGTTCCCGTGTGATCGTTTTGACCACATCGGATGACCCTTTGGATATTGAAATGGCCTATGGAAAACATGCCAGCGGCTATGTCGTGAAACCCGAAAGCACCGCCGAAATGAGTGCGATCATCGATTCGCTGCATGACTACTGGAAAATGTGCAAGCACCCGCCGCATAAAACCCAGCCAACGACCGCGCCGACGCAGGCGCCATTATGATTTTGTCGAACCAGATGTCACCGCACCATATCTGGCCGCCCAAATAGAAAGGTTTCAATCCCCCTGCATGATTTTGGCGGTTCGCCTCATGCGTCCGTGATGTCTCGCGAAAAACGGAAAATTGGCAGAAAGGCGTCTTGGGGAAATCAGAGCGTTAAGGTGATTTCGTGTCCGGTCTTGCCTTGATGGGCGGCGCTAGCGAAATCGGAACATCAACAACGCTAGCGCCGCATCAAATTCTGGGGTTTTAAATGCTGATACACGTAGCGTCTTGTGTGGCGAATCCCTGATTGGATGCCCGAATTTTATTCATAAATGACCAAATAGCGGATTTTGCAGAATGCCAGATGAAGCCAAGATGGATGGGCGTTTGATCATATCTGGAACAGGCGCGAATTCTAAATAAGATAACGGCAGCTTGGCGAATTGGTCCGATTGGGCGGTTGTTCCGGCCTGTTCTGGGCTGGAACAACCTGTATTTTACTGCGCTGCTTCGGGTGCGATTTTATCTTGTGTGCGCAAGTCGAAATCACTGGCGTCATGGCGTTCATGCAGCTGGTTTTCCAGCGGGCCCCATGTGCGGTTCACCTTGCGGCCTCGTTGCACGGCGGGGCGTTCCAGAACCTCGTTCGCCCAGCGGCGCAGGTGTGTGTAGCTTTCGACGTTCAGAAACTCGCCCGCACCATAGGCTTCGCCCAGCACAACATTGCCATACCACGGAAATGTCGCCATGTCGGCGATGGTATACTCATCGCCGCCCAAATACCGTTTCTGTGCCAGTTCGCGGTCCAGAACATCCATCTGGCGTTTGACCTCCATTGTGAATCGGTCAATGGGATATTCAAACTTTTCAGGGGCATAGGCATAGAAATGTCCGAAACCGCCGCCCAGATAGGGGGCTGACCCCTGCAACCAGAAAAGCCAGTTCATCACCTCGGTTCGGGCGGCCCCATTTGGCAGGAAATGCCCGAATTTTTCGGCCAGATGCAGCAGGATTGCGCCGCTTTCAAAAACCCGCACACCGGCGTCCCTGTCAAACAGCGCAGGGATTTTCGAATTGGGGTTTACCGCGACAAACCCAGATGAAAATTGCGCGCCCTCGGTGATGCGGATCAGGTGAGCGTCATATTCCGCACCGGTTTCGCCCAATGCCAGCAATTCCTCGAGCATGATGGTGACCTTTTGCCCGTTGGGGGTGCCCAGCGAATACAATTGCATCGGATGCACGCCCACGGGCAGGTCGGCGTCATGGGTCGCACCAGCGATGGGGCGGTTGATGCTGGCCCATTCACCGCCGTTTTCGGCGTCCCATGTCCAGACCTTGGGCGGGGTATATGTGTTGGTCATGTCGTCTCCTTTGGGGGTTTTGGGGGGGGCGCTTTCTGGCGCAACTGTTCAATTTCGCGGGCCATTTCTTCGGCCAGGTCGTTTACCTCTTCCGGGGTCAAACCCTGATGCAGGGCCAGCCGCAGGGCCGACAAATTCGCCTGATACCGGCGCGCCAGCCGGTCGGGGTTGGCGTCAGCGGGCAATTCACCGGCGGCGATGGCGCGGGCAAAGCCGGCCGAAAATTCAGCGACCATTCGGGACAGGTAGTCGCGCGTAGCCTGAACGATTTCGGGATCCGTTGATCGGGTGTCGACCAGGGTTTTAGTCAACATACAGGCCTGACGCGCCATGGCATCGGGAGCCAGCCGCGCATAGGCGCGAAACTGTTCGGCCAGAGCCGCCAGCGGTGATTGCGCCTGTGCCATTTGCGTGCGAAACCGCGTGCAAGAGGCATTGAAATAGCGTTCCAACGCCAGCAAATACAGGTTTTCCTTTGACGTGAAGGCGGCATAGATACTGCCCGGTTTCATGGCCAGCGCCGTTTCCAGATCCTTGAGCGAGGTCGCGTGATACCCTTTGTCCCAAAACAGGGCCATTGCGGATTGCAGCGCGGTATCGCGATCATATGCACTGGCGCGGGCCATTCTTATTCCCCGGCTTCGGCGGGCATCTGCACCAGTTGTTGCAGGATATTTTCAAAATTTTCGACACCCTGCGCGCCGCTGACCAGATGGCGGCGGTTGAACACCACCGACGGCACGCTGCTGATGCCCATATCCACCCATTGCTGTTCGGCTTCGCGCACAGAGGTAGCAAAGCGTTGATCCGTCAGCACCGCGAGCGCCTCTGCGCTGTCCAATCCTGTCTCGCCTGCGATGTCTGCCAGCACATTGATATCGGACAGGTCGCGCAGATCGGTGAAATGGGCGGCAAAGAGTGCCTGCTTCAAATCGTGCATCCGGCCCTGCGTCATGGCCCAATGCAGCAGTTGATGGCTGTTAAAGGTGTTGTGCATCCGAAACCCCTCCGCAAAACGGAAATCGAATCCCAGTTCCGCGCCGATGGCCGTCATGTGCGCGCGGCTGGCATCGGATTGTTCGGGCGTTGCACCATATTTTTCAACGATATGTTCGCGCCCGTCCTGCCCTTCGGGGGGCATGGCGGGGTTCAATTCGAACGGATGCCAGTGGATTTCATGCGGCGTTCCGCTCTGTTTCAGGGCGGTGGCAAGCTGGCGATAACCGATGATGCACCATGGGCACATCACGTCTGAAACAATGTCGATGCGCAGCGGGGTGGTCATTTGGCATCCTTTCCTGAATTGGGGTGAAGGTTAGCTTGGCGTGACGCCAATTCAACCTGCATTTCCACCGGGGCGGGGATCAAATTGGAATGGCCCCGCATTGCACAGGGCCATTCGATCCTATGTTTCGGACCTAGACGGTTTCGGTTTTGTCCCAAGCGAATTTCTCGAATACCTTGTCCACGGGGGTTTTGGCGAAATGGTTGACGTAGTTCGACATCACCTTTTGCGACACGCCAAGGATCACCTCCAGAATCTGCTGGTTGGTGTAACCGGCTGCAAGAAACGCTTGCGTATCGGCGTCATCGACGAAACCACGGTTGCGCACCACGCTCAGGGTGAAATTGCGCAGCGCCTCCAACTTGGCCGTGGGCAGGGGCGTTTCGTTGCGCAGGGCTTCGGTGATGGCGTCGTCGACCTTCATCATTTTGGCGATGCCGGTATGGGCTGGCACGCAATAATGACAGTTTTGTTCGACGTTTACGGTTTGCCAGACCACGGTTTTTTCCTCGGCGTCAAAACTGGTGGCCAGAAATTGCTTATGCGCAAAATGGTAGGCATCCAGCAGGGCAGGGGCTTCGGCCATAACGCCGTGCAGGCCGGGGATGCGGCCATTGTTTTTCAGGGACATTTCCAATGCGGGTTTAGAGCCGTCGGGGGCAGTGTCCAGATCGTGAATGGTAAAGGTCGTCATCTTGGCTCCAGTTCTATGTCAGATGTCTTGTGTCACCGACATAGGGCTGCTTGAGTGATTGCTCAATTATAAATTTGAGTGATCACTCAAGCGTGAACCGAAGGCGCAAACGCATAAAGCCCCGATCGCAGGGTGATCAGGGGGCAGGGCGTAAAGATGGTCATGCAAATAAAAAACGGCGGTGCCCAGGGAGGAGGAGAGGGCACCGCCGTTCTTATTCTGCAAGAAGGCTCAGGGAGGAGGAGAGAGCCTGCTTGCGGGTAACGGCCAACCTCAGGGAGGAGGAGAGAGGCGGGCCGTATCTGGTGTGGCGCGGCAGGCTAGGCCCGAAGCGCCGGAATTTTGTCGGCGGCACCCAAGGGAGGAGCGGGTGCCGCCGTAGAAGTGAGCGAAGGCCTCAGGGAGGAGGAGAGAGACCTTTTGCTCTAACGGGCACCTCAGGGAGGAGGAGAGAGGGGCCCGTATTTCTGCCCCGAGGGGCGGTATTAAAGCGCGGCGACATCTAGGGAGGAGAGCGATGTCGCCGCAAGTTCACAGGCACCCCAGGGAGGAGGAGAGGAGCGCCTGATTCCGTGAATTAGTGGTTGTCGTAGGCGTGTTCATACGCCACCGACCGGATTTGAGAGCGGCACAGACCCATGTCGGCCAGATCGCGGTTGGACAGCGACGCCAGTTCGTTCAGGGTCTTGCGATACATGGTGTAGCGTGCGTAACGGGCTGCAATGTCGCCAAAGAAGCCGCTGATGCGGGACTGACCGGATTGTGCGGTGCGGATGTCGGAAGCGTATGCCATGATGATCTGCTCTCTCGTGTCGTTCGATTTCGTGTCGCGCTGTGTTTGCGCTCTGTTGATTTCAATTTAGCGAAATGCTGCGGTTGCACAATGCACAGGTCAGCAATGCCGCCATGCAGCAAATGCATACGTGATGCTGACCTATTTACCTAGGGTCAACAGTTGACGTGGTGATTCCCTGCGTCATGCGGCGCATTGGCCAATCTGGTGGTGCGGGGTTGCGTCCAACGCAAAACATGCCACCTATGCACCGCTATATTCAAAAGGAGGCACCCCAATGGCCGTCACCCGTCAACAGGTCGAAGCGGTTCTGGACCGCATCATGATTCCCGATGGCAAAACCCTGCTGTCATCCGATCTGGTGCGTGCCCTGTCGGTGGATGGCGATACGGTGCGTTTCGTGATCGAGGCACCATCGCCCGAACTGGCCCGTCAGATGGAACCCCTGCGCGCCGCCGCCGAATCCGAAGTGGCAAAAATCGCAGGCATCAATAAGGTGTCAGTGGCGTTGACCGCCCATGGCCCGTCAGGTGGCCCGTCAGGTGGCGCATCCAAGGCGCCTGCGCCCGCATCCGCATCCGCGGGGCAGGGAGAGGCGCCATCGCTGAAAATCGGCGGTCACCCCAAACCGCAACAGGGCAGTATGAACCCGCCCGGTGTGAAACACATCATCGCCATCGGGTCTGGCAAGGGCGGGGTGGGCAAATCCACCGTGTCGTCCAATCTGGCCGTGGCTTTGGCGCGGGCAGGGCGCAAGGTGGGTTTGCTGGACGCCGATATATATGGCCCGTCACAGCCGCGCATGATGGGCGCAACCGAACGCGCCGCCAGCCCTGATGGCAAAATCATCGAACCGTTGCACATGCATGGTGTCACTCTGATGTCGATTGGCCTGATGCTGGACGAGGCCAAGGCCGTGATCTGGCGTGGCCCCATGTTGATGGGCGCACTGCAACAGATGATGGGGCAGGTGAACTGGGGCGAGCTGGACATTTTGCTGATCGACCTGCCACCCGGCACGGGCGATGTGCAGCTGACATTGGGGCAGCGCGCCGAACTGGACGGGGCCATTATTGTATCCACCCCGCAGGACGTGGCCCTGCTGGATGCGCGCAAGGCGATTGATATGTTCCACACGCTCAAGGTGCCTGTGCTGGGGCTGATCGAAAACATGTCGTTCTATACCTGCCCCAATTGCGGCCACGAGGCGCATATTTTCGGCCATGGCGGCGTCGCGGACGAGGCGTCAGGCATGGATGTGCCCCTGCTGGCGCAATTGCCCATTGATCTGGATACCCGCGTGGCAGGCGATGGCGGCACCCCGATTGCTGTGGGCGACAACCCTATGGCGCGGGCCTATGCGGCATTGGCCGAGGGGCTGATTGCGGCAGGCAAGGCGTGATCCCCCGCCTATAGGGCCCTTATCACAGGCATTCACCGCGCCCCGCCCGAAACGGCGGGGCGTTTTGCGTTTTCCGGGATGGTTCCGGGATTTCATGGCACTTGGCGGCCTGCGCCATGGGATTTCATGGAATCCCTGCAAAATCACGGGTGAATCCCTTTGGTCACATCTGCCGCCATTCCGAATCACTTGCCCGTGAATCCCCGTGATTCATGGGTGAAACGTGGCTATCAGGGGGTTATCCAGCCTTGGGATAACTCTGTAGGTGAAATTTATTGGGAAATTATGGGAAATTTGGGCACCGCAAAATCTCAACTATATATGGTGTTATTTGTTCCAGATTTATCAACAATCTGTGTTCGTCGGCGTAAATCCGCACCCATATCTTGTTTTTCGACCCTGTGGATAACTACATCCTGTGGTGATCGGGGTTAAATTTTTGTTGCGTCCCATGAATTCCCACGTCATACATAAATCACACGATGAGAACGGGAACTAAGGGGCGCCAAACGACCCCGAATTAAAAAACACCCTAGCAGGTTTCATACAGGCATCTCGCTTTCATCGAACCAAGAGATCCGGCGCGCGGGCGAGCAGACATCCCCCCAGGTGGCGCGCGCAGCTGGACACCCCGCAACACGCGGGACGAGGGCGGCGAATAGGGCATGTGGCAGCAGCTCTATTCGCCGTTTTTCGTATCAAACACCAAATCTGGGCGGGGCAGGGCGAAAGGGGCCACGGGATAGTGAGCCTGAGCTTCAGAGGCACGTTCAACCAGAAGGTTGATGGAAAGGGGCGGATGTCAATTCCGGCCGATTTCCGACGTGTGCTTGAAGATGGCGATGCCCGGTTTCCCGACATTCCCGCGCCGCGGATGGTTGTGCTCTATGGTCCCCACCTAAAGGGTTGCCTGCACGCCTATACGATCGAGGCCATGGCCGAAATCGAAGCCGATATCAAAAAACTGCCACGTGGATCCGAGCGCCGCAAACAGGCCGCCCGCATGATCCTTGGCATGTCCTGGGAAACCGAGGTCGACAAGGATGGGCGCATCGTGCTGCCCAAAGAGCGGCGCGAGCAAATAGGCCTGACGGGCGAATGCACCATGGCTGCTGCCGGAGAATATTTCGAAATCTGGAGCGCCGACACCTACCGCGAGACGGTTGAGGCGGATATGGAAAGCTTCCTGGATGACATGCCTGATGATTTCGATCCGCTGACCCTATTGTCCGGCGACGGGGGCGCGTGACGCATGGCTGCTGCCACGGCCCCCGACAACGCCCCGCATATCCCTGTATTGCTGCGCCCGTTGATTGCGGCGGTTTCGCCTGTGTCCGGTGTCTGGCTGGATGGCACCTTTGGCGCGGGCGGCTATACCCGTGCCTTGCTGGATGCGGGCGCGGACAAGGTGATTGCGGTGGATCGTGACCCGCTGGCGTTTGAAATGGCCGGGCCATGGGCCGGTGAATACGGTGACCGTCTGGAAATGGTGCAGGGCGTGTTTTCGCGGCTGGATGAATATGCCGGCGATCTGGATGGTGTGGTGCTGGATCTGGGGGTTTCCTCGATGCAGCTGGATCTGGCCGAGCGCGGATTTTCATTCATGCGCGACGGGCCGCTGGACATGCGGATGAGCCAAGACGGCCCCAGCGCCGCCGATCTGGTCAATGAGGCAAGCGAAGAAGAGCTGGCCGATATCCTGTATCACTACGGAGAGGAGCGGGCCTCGCGCCGGATTGCGCGGTTTATCACCCGCGCCCGCGCAGATGGGCCAATCACCACCACGCTGCAACTGGCTGGTATCATTGAAAAATCCCTGCCACGCGCCAAGCCGAACCAAAGCCACCCGGCGACCCGCAGTTTTCAGGCGCTGCGCATCGCGGTGAATGACGAATACGAAGAACTGGCCATGGGCCTGCTGGCCGCTGAACGGGCGCTGAAAACCGGCGGCACGCTGGCGGTGGTGACCTTTCATTCGATCGAGGACCGCATGGTCAAGCGCTTCTTTCAGGCCCATGGCGGCACGGCGGGGCGCAGCAACCGTTATGCGCCGGAAACCGAACAGATCGCCGCGCCGCTGCATGTGAAATCACGCAAGGCCATAGGGCCGGATGATCAGGAACTGGATGAAAACCCCCGTTCGCGCAGTGCAAAACTGCGTGTCGCCACGCGCACCGGCGCGCCAGTGGGGGAATTGGACCGCAAGGCATTGGGGATGCCGATTGTAAGGGGGAAACAGTGATGCGCACGTTTTTGTTTGTGCTGACAGCCATGGCGGTGATCGGGCTGGCCTTTTGGGCCTACCGCGAAAATTATGAAACCCAAGAGGCACTGGCCCAAACCGAGCAGGTGCAGCGCGACATCGGCGATGCCCGTGCGCGGCTGGCCGTTTTGCGTGCTGAATGGGCCTATTTGAACCGCCCTGACCGGCTGCGCGATCTGGCAGAGCTGAATTTCGACCGTCTTGGCCTGCTGCCGCTTGCACCTGAACAGTTCGGTTCGGTCGATCAGGTGACGTTCCCCGATGCCATGGCCGACACCCGCCTGCCGATCACCGATCCGGTCGAGGTATCGACCATGAACGCAGACGGAACCGTGGAGGCAAACCAATGATCCGCACCCCCCTGCGCCCGCTGGCCCGCATCCTGCAAGCCCGCCAAAAGGGCGAAAACCCCGACGCGATCGAACGCGAAAACATCCGCCTGCGCCACGAGGGCATGCGCGACCGCGCCCGCCTGCGCGCCGAGGGGCGTTTGCTGCTGTTGTCCGGCGCATTTATGGGCATTTTCGCGGTGGTCGGGCTGCGCATGGGCGTTTTGGCCGCATCCGAACCAATGGAACCCCGCGCCAGTGCCGCCGGGGCGCAGATCGTCGCGCAGCGCGCTGATATTATCGACCGCAAGGGGCGCATTCTGGCCACCAATCTGGAAACCTTTGCCCTATATGCGCAGCCGCCGCAGATGATCGACCATCAGCGCGCCGCCAGCGAACTGGCCCGCATTTTCCCCGATCTGGACGAATCCGAACTGTTAGAGGATTTCACCGGAAAGCGTAAATTCCTGTGGGTGAAAAAGAAAATCAGCCCCGAACAGCGGCAGGCCGTGCATGATATCGGCGAACCGGGCCTGTTGTTTGGCGCACGCGAAATGCGGCTGTATCCCAACGGGAAAATCGCCGCACATGTATTGGGCGGCGCGTCGTTCGGCCGCGAGGGCGTGTCGGCCGCCGAGGTGGTCGGCGTTGCAGGCATAGAAAAGAAATATGACGACCGTTTGCGCGATCCGGCCATGTCCAGCCAGCCGTTGGAACTGTCGCTGGATCTGACGGTGCAGGCCGCTGCCGAACAGGTGTTGTTCGGCGGGATGAAACTGATGAACGCCAAGGGCGCAGCGGCGATCCTGATGGATGTGCATACCGGCGAGGTGGTGGCATTGGTCAGCCTGCCCGATTTCGACCCCAACGACCGCCCGCGCCCTGCGGTGGAAGGCGCACCATCGGACAGCCCGCTGTTCAACCGTGCGGTGCAGGGGGTTTACGAACTGGGATCGACCTTCAAGATTTTCGCCACGGCGCAGGCGCTGGATTTGGGGTTGGTCAACCCAGGCACGATGATTGATATCAAAGGCCCGCTGCGCTGGGGCAAGCATAAAATCCGTGATTTTCATAATTACGGCAAAGAGTTATCCGTGACCAAGGTGATCGTGAAATCATCCAACATCGGCACCGCCCGCATCGCCCAGATGATCGGGGTCGAGCGGCAAAAAGAATTCCTGCAAGCGCTTGGCCTGTTCGAGGCAACGCCGCTGGAAATCGTCGAGGCATCGGGCGGGCGCCCCTTGTTGCCGCCCAAATGGTCCGAACTCAGCACCATGACCATTTCTTATGGCCACGGTATATCCACCACGCCGCTGCATCTGGCCGCGGCCTATGCTGCCATCGCCAATGGCGGCACCAAGGTGGAACCGACCCTGTTGAAACAATACGGCCCCCAATACGGCCCCCGCGTGATGAGCGAAGTCACCGCCGCGCAGTCCCGCGCCATGCTGCGCGCCGTGGTGACCGAAGGCACCGCCAGCTTTGGCGAGGTCGAGGGCTATCACGTGGGTGGCAAGACCGGCACGGCGGACAAGCCCAAGGAAATGGGGGGCGGCTATTACAAGGACAAGGTGATCGCGACTTTCGCATCCATGTTCCCTGCCCATGATCCCAAATATGTGCTGGTGGTCACGCTGGACGAACCATCGGAAAACAGCGGCGACAAACCGCGCCGCACCGCAGGGTGGACAGCCGTGCCCGTGGCCGCCGAAATGGTGCGCCGCGTGGCGCCATTGCTGGGGCTGCGGCCACAGATTGAACCCGCCATGATGACTGGTATAACGCTGACATCCAATTGATCCGAAAAGGGGCGCGGCAGGCATGTCAGGACAGGTCAAGACACTGGCAGAACTGGGCCTGACCGCCCGTTCTGGCCGCGAGGCGCAGATCACCGGCCTTGCCGTAGACAACCGTTTGGTCAAATCCGGTTTCCTGTTTGCGGCGATGCCCGGCACGCAGGTGCATGGCGCGCATTTTGTGGCAGGCGCATTGGAATCCGGCGCGGTGGCCATTCTGACCGATCCGGCGGGGGCAGAGATCGCCGCCGACGCGCTGCGCGGTTCCGATGCCGCCCTGATCGTGGCGCAAGACCCGCGTCAGGCGCTGGCGGGCACCGCCGCCCTGTGGTTTGGCGCACAGCCCGAATGCATGATCGCCGTCACCGGCACCAATGGCAAAACATCCGTGTCCACATTCGCCCGCCATATATGGGAGGAACTGGGCATTCCCGCTGTCAATCTGGGCACCACGGGGATCGAGGGCGCATATAACGCACCGCTGGCCCATACCACGCCCGAACCCATCACCCTGCACCGCGCCTTGCGCGCCTGTGTCGATGCGGGCGTGACCCATGCCGCAATGGAGGCATCATCGCACGGGCTGGCGCAGCGCCGTCTGGACGGGGTCGTTTTAGCCGCAGCCGGTTTCACCAATTTCACCCAGGACCATCTGGATTACCACGCCACGTTTGACGAATATTTCAACGCCAAGGCGGGGCTGTTTGCCCGCGTTCTGCCCGAAACCGGCACGGCGGTGATTAATATTGATGATGCCAAGGCGGCGGATATCGTTTCCATTGCCTCGGATCGGGGGCAAAGCCTGATCACGGTGGGGCGGCAGGACGGGGCCGATTTACGCCTGACCGCGCAACGGTTCGATGCCACGGGGCAGGAAATCCGGTTCGAATACGAAGGGCGCGCCCATATGGCCCGCCTGCCGCTGATCGGCGGGTTTCAGGCCGAAAACGTGTTGCTGGCCGCGGCGCTGGTGATCGGCGCGGGCGAACCGGCGGATCGTGTGTTTGAAACGCTGTCCTATCTGGGCACTGTCAGGGGCCGGATGCAGCTGGCCGCGACCCGTGCCAATGGCGCGGCGGTGTTTGTGGATTACGCCCATACGCCCGATGCCGTGGCCACCGCCATTCAGGCGCTGCGCCCGCATGTGATGGGCCGTCTGGTCGCCATCATCGGCGCGGGGGGCGATCGTGACCGCACCAAACGCCCGCTGATGGGGCAGGCGGCGGCGGAACATGCGGATATGGTGATTGTGACCGATGACAACCCGCGTTCCGAAGACCCCGCCGAAATCCGCCATGCCGTGATGATGGGGGTGGTGCAGGGTGGTATGGACAATGGTCAGGACATCGGTGACCGCGCCAAGGCGATCCTGATGGGGGTTGATGCGCTTGGCGCGGGGGATGCGCTGTTGATTTGCGGCAAGGGGCATGAATCCGGTCAGATCGTGGGCGATGATGTGCTGCCCTTTGATGATGTGGAACAGGCCAGCGTCGCCGTTGCCGCATTGGACGGGAGGCTGGCATGACACCGCTATGGACCGCAGCAGATGCCGCAGCAGCCACCGGCGGCACCGCGCATGGTGATTGGTCGGTGAACGGCGTGTCGATCGACACCCGCACCTTGCAACAGGGTGATCTGTTTGTGGCGCTCAAGGCCGCGCGCGACGGCCATGATTTCGTGGCCGCAGCGCTGAAATCCGGCGCAGGGGCGGCGCTTGTGTCGCGCATCCCTGATGACGTTGCGCCCGACGCGCCGCTGCTGGTGGTGCCGGATGTTTTGAAAGGACTAGAGGATCTGGGCCGCGCCGCCCGTGCCCGCACCCGCGCCCGCGTGGTGGCGGTGACCGGATCTGTTGGCAAAACCTCGACCAAGGAAATGCTGCGCGCCGTGCTGTCGGGGCAGGGGCGCACCCACGCCGCCGAAGCATCCTATAACAACCATTGGGGCGTGCCGCTGACACTGGCACGGATGCCCGCCGACACGCAATTCGCGGTGATCGAAATCGGCATGAACCACCCCGGCGAAATATCCCCGCTGGCGCAAATGGCACGCCCGCATGTGGCGATGGTCACCACTGTGGCCGCGGCACATCTGGAGGCATTCGACAATATCGAAGGCATTGCACGGGAAAAGGCGGCGATCTTTGACGGGCTGGAACCCCGCGGCGTGGCCGTGACCAATGGTGATCTGCCCACCGCCGCCATTCTGGAAACTGCCGCAAGGGCAAGGGGCGCGCGCATCATCACATTTGGCGAAACCCCGCGCAATCACCACCGGATGAACACATTCCGCCTGTGCGATGACACATCCGTGGTCGAAGGGCGCGGCTGGCGTCGCCCGATCCTGTACAAGGTGCAGGCGGCAGGGCGGCATTTTGCCGTCAACGCCATGGGGGTGATGGCCGTGGCCCATGCCCTGCGGCTGGACCCGTCGCTGGCCGCCGCCGATCTGGGGCAATGGCTCCCCCCTGCAGGGCGGGGCGCACGCGAACGTATCACCATGGATGCGGTGTTTGACGATCAGGCGTTCGAATTGATTGATGACGCATTCAACGCCAACCCCACATCCATGGCCGCATCGCTCGAGGTGCTGGCCGCCGCCCATGTCGTCAACGGTAAGGGGCGCGTGGCCAAGGGGCGGCGCATTGCCATTCTGGGTGATATGCTGGAACTGGGACCGGACGAACGCACCATGCACGAAAACATCGCTGATCTGCCCTGGCTGGCCGATATCGACACGATGCATTGCGTTGGTCCACGTATGCATGCGCTGTGGCAGGCATTGCCCTTCGCCAAACGCGGTGATTGGGTGGAACAGGCCACGGACATGGCCAAACGCGCCCCCCGATTGGTGGATGCAGGCGATGTTGTGCTGATCAAGGGATCAAAAGGCAGCAGGGTCAGCCTCGTGGTTGACGCCCTGCGCAAACTGGGCCATTCGACCCCAACAAAAAACCAAAGGGACGAGTAATGCTGTATTGGCTGACCGGGCTGTCGGACGGGGGCGATTTTTTCAACCTGTTCCGGTATATCACATTTCGCGCGGGCGGCGCATTTCTGACCGCGCTGATTTTCGGGTTTCTGTTCGGTCCGCCCCTGATCAACGTGCTGCGCAAACGTCAGGGCAAGGGCCAGCCGATCCGCGAAGACGGACCCGAGGGGCACTTCGTCAAGGCAGGCACCCCCACCATGGGGGGGCTGCTGATCGTCGGCGCGCTGCTGTCATCCACCCTGATCTGGGCGCGGCTGGACAACCCCTTCGTATGGCTGGTGCTGTTCGTCACGATCAGCTTTGCCGCGATCGGTTTCGCCGATGATTACGCCAAGGTCAGCAAACAAAACACATCCGGCGTGTCCGGTAAGGTGCGGCTTTTGCTGGGTTTTCTGATTTCCGCCATCGCGGCCATCTGGGCCACGGCATATCACCCCGAAGGGTTGCAATATCAAATCGCACTGCCCGTGTTCAAGGATACGCTGATCAACCTCGGCTATGTCTTTATCCCCTTTGCGATCATCGTGATCGTCGGCGCCGCCAATGCGGTCAACCTGACCGACGGGCTGGACGGGCTGGCCATCATGCCGGTGATGATTGCCAGCGGCACGCTCGGGCTGATCGCCTATTTCGTCGGCAACGCGGTCTTCGCCAACTACCTTGATGTGCATTATGTCGAAGGCACAGGTGAAATTCTGGTCTTTTCGGCGGGGCTAATCGGCGGCGGGCTGGGGTTTTTGTGGTATAATGCGCCCCCTGCGGCCGTGTTCATGGGCGACACCGGATCGCTGGCATTGGGTGGGGCATTGGGCGCCATTGCTGTCGCCACCAAACACGAAATCGTGCTGGCCATCGTCGGCGGGTTGTTCGTGGCCGAGGCCCTGTCGGTGATCATTCAGGTGCTCTATTTCAAACGCACCGGCAAACGGGTGTTCCTGATGGCCCCGATCCACCACCACTACGAGAAGAAAGGCTGGGCCGAACCGCAAATCGTGATCCGGTTCTGGATCATCTCGCTGATCCTCGCGATGATCGGTCTGGCCACGCTGAAAGTGCGCTAACGTCACGCCAGTTCGGGCGCGCGCAACCTGGCCTGTGCGCGTCCTCTCCCAGCAAACACCCATACCATTCATTGTTCCCCAAATACCTCCCGCCGGAGGCTCCGACCCTTTGCGCCAGTCACAAACCCGGCCGCCCCTTGCGGTGCCACCCGCCTGCGGGCATCTTGCGCCAAGCTAATTCAAAGGGGCATAAGATGATTCCGGTGCAGGGCTATGACGGGCAGCAGGTGGGCGTTTTGGGGTTAGGGCGATCCGGCCTTGCCACGGCGCGGGCGCTGCATGCGGGGGGCGCGGTGCCACTGTGTTGGGATGACAACCCCGCCGCGCGGGATCTGGCCGAGGCAGAGGGTCTTGCCATCCGCGATTTCACCCGCACAGGCGCGTTTGATGACGTGGCCACCCTTATCACCAGCCCCGGCATCCCGCATCTATACCCCAATCCAAACCCCGTCATCGCCGCAGCATGGGCTGCCGGGGTGCCGGTGGACAATGACATCGGGCTGTTCTTTCGCTCTTTCGCGGCCAGTGGATGGGCCGAATTCGAAACCATGCCCCGTGTGGTCGCGATCACCGGATCGAACGGGAAATCGACCACCTCGGCGTTGATCCACCACCTGCTGACCCATGCGGGAAAGCCCGCGCAACTGGCCGGAAACATCGGGCGCGGCGTGTTGGACATTGACCCGCCCGAGGATGGCGGCGTGGTGGTCTTGGAACTGTCCAGCTACCAGACCGATCTGGCCCGCGCCCTGACGCCGGATGTGGCCGTTTTCACCAACCTGTCGCCCGACCATCTGGACCGCCACGGCGGCATGGGGGGTTATTTCGCCGCCAAACGCCGGTTGTTCGCCGAGGGCGGACCAGACCGCGCCATTATCGGAGTTGACGAGGTTGAGGGCCAGTATCTGGCCAATCAACTGGCCGAGGGCGCGGCGGATGACCGCGTGATCCAGATTTCGGTCAATCGCAAACTGTCCGGCCCCGGCTGGCATGTGTTTGCCCGCAAGGGGTTTTTATCGGAATACCGCAAGGGGCGGCAGGTCGGCTCGATTGATCTGCGCGACATCAAGGGGCTGCCCGGTGCGCATAACCACCAGAACGCCTGCGCCGCCTATGCGGTCTGCCGCACGCTTGGCCTCGCGCCCCGCGTGATAGAGGAAGGCATGAAAACCTATGGCGGACTGCCACATCGCAGCCAGATCGTGGCCGAAAAGGGCGGCGTGACCTATGTGAATGATTCCAAGGCGACGAATGTGGACAGCGCCGCCAAGGCCTTGTCAGCGTTCAAAAGTATCCGCTGGATCTGCGGCGGGTTGGAAAAGGATGGCGGTTTGGATGCGCTGACCGCCGCCGCAGGCGAGGTGCGCCGCGCCTATGTGATCGGGCGCGAGGCGGCGCAGTTTGCCATGCATCTGAACGGGGTCGAAACCGAGGTTTGCACCGATATGCAAACCGCTGTGGCCCGTGCGATTGACGACGCCGAGCAAGGCGACACAGTGCTGTTGGCCCCGGCTGCGGCCAGTTTCGACCAATATGACAATTTCGAACAGCGCGGCGATGATTTCACAGCGCGGGTGCGGGCGATCCTGGGGGGGTAACCACGCAATCAGGTGGTGCGGATATGATCCGCCGCCGCCGCAGCCGATGCCCATGCCCATTGAAAATTGAACCCGCCCAACCATCCGGTCACATCCACGGATTCGCCAATGAAATATAGCCCCTGAACGGTTTTCGACATCATGGATTTCGATGATAACCCATCGGTGTCGATGCCGCCAAGGGTGACCTCTGCTGTGCGATACCCTTCGGTGCCGGTGGGTTTGACCTGCCAATCGGACAGGGCGGCGCAGATTTCGGCCAGCCGCGCATCGGATTGATCGGCCAGATTGCCTGTGATGCCCAGTTCGGGCGTCAGGTAATCCACCAGTTTCGCGGGCAAATGGCGTGACAATTCGGTGGTCAGGTTGCGCCGCCCCTCGGTCTGGCGCTGCGCACGCAGGCGATCAAACAGCGGCGTGTCGGGGATCAGGTTCAGGGCAACGCTGTCACCTTCGACCCAATAGGATGACGCCTGTAGGATCGCGGGGCCGGACAGCCCGCGATGGGTGAACAGCACCGCCTCGTCGAACGCTGTGCCATTCGCGGTGACACGGGCGGGCAGGGCAGTGCCTGACAGGGGCGCAAAGCGTTGATCGGAAAAGGTAAATGGCACAAGCGCGGGGCGGGTTTCGGTGACGCCATGGCCGAATTTAGCAGCAATGTCATAGGCCAATCCGCTGGCACCCATTTTCGGGATGGATTTACCCCCCGTGGCCACAATCACATTGCGCGTGGTCACGGTTTGACGCGCGCCGCCCTGTTCCAGCACCGCAGTAAAGCCGCTATCGGATTTATCCAGCGACACCAATGTGGTTTGCAGGCGCAAATCCACCCCCGCCTGACGTGCCAGCCCCAGCAACATATCCACGATCTGCGTCGCCTTACCGTCGCAAAACAGCTGGCCCAGGGTTTTTTCATGCCATGCAATGCCGTGGCTGGCGACCATATCGACAAAATCCCAGGGGCCGAACCGCGACAGGGCAGATTTGTGGAAGTGTTTGTTTCGCGACAGGAAATTCGCAGGTTCGGTATGGATATTGGTGAAATTACAGCGCCCGCCGCCGGAAATGCGTATTTTCTCGCCCGCCGCGCGGGCGTGATCCATCAACAGCACCCGCCCGCCTGCGCGTCCTGCCGCCATCAGCCCTGCGGCCCCTGCACCTATGATCAGCGTATCAATATCCATGTCTGCGCCTTAGCCGCCCCCGCCGCCCCTTGGCAAGGGCAAGCCGATCATCGGGACCATAGCATTAAGGGTGGAAACGCCACGCGATATTGGTTAGACTGGCCGGAATACCCCAACATAAGGGGTGCCCGTCAAAGGGCGAGTAGAGGCAGTAAAACGGCGGTATCCCATGACGGAAATGGTCTATGGCACGGTGCCAGTGCGGCAGGGCGAACCCGTCTTGCCGAAATGGTGGCGCACAATCGACAAATGGACAATGTCCTGCATTCTGATGCTTTTCGGGGTGGGGATGCTGCTGGGGCTGGCCGCATCGCCACCGCTGGCAGAAAAGAACGGGTTCGAATATTTCCACTATGTCAAACGTCAGGCCTTTTTCGGGTCGGTGGCGTTGATGGTGATGTTCATCATGTCGATGATGTCGCCCGTGGTGGTGCGCCGTTTGGCGGTGCTGGGGTTTCTGGCCGCGTTCATCGCCCTGCTGGGGCTGCCGTTTTTCGGCACGGATTTCGGCAAGGGCGCGATGCGGTGGTATTCGCTGGGGTTTGCGTCATTCCAGCCGTCCGAGTTTCTAAAGCCCGGTTTCGTGGTTGTGGCCGCATGGATGATGGCCGCCAGTCAGGATATCAACGGCCCGCCGGGGCGCAGTTGGTCGTTTGTTCTGGCGGTGATCATCGTGGGCATTCTGGCGATGCAGCCCGATTTCGGTCAGGCCAGTCTGGTGTTGTTCGGCTGGGGCGTGATGTATTTTATCGCCGGTGCGCCGATCACCCTGATGGCCGCATTGGCCGGGGTTGTCGCGCTTGCGGGCAGTTTTGCCTATTCCGCATCCGAACATTTTGCCCGCCGCATTGACGGGTTTCTATCGCCCGACATCGACCCGCGCACCCAGATGGGATATGCGACAAATGCCATCCAGGAGGGCGGGTTTTTCGGCGTTGGCGTCGGCGAGGGGCAGGTGAAATGGTCGCTGCCCGATGCCCATACCGATTTCATCATCGCCGTCGCAGCCGAAGAATACGGGCTGATTTTGGTGCTGTTCATCATCTCGCTTTATATGATTGTGGTGGTGCGTTCGATGCTGCGCCTGATGCGCGAACGCGACCCGTTCATCCGGTTGGCGGGCACCGGACTGGCCGCGATGTTTGGCGTGCAGGCCGTGATCAACATGGGCGTGGCGGTGCGTTTGCTGCCCGCCAAGGGCATGACGCTGCCCTTTGTCAGCTATGGCGGGTCGTCGGTGATTGCATCGGGCATTGCCGTGGGCATGTTGCTGGCCTTCACCCGTTCGCGTGCGCAGGGTGAAATCGGAGATATTTTGCGGGGGCGGGCGCGATGAATGTGGATGCGCCCCTGTTGGTGATCGCCGCCGGTGGCACGGGCGGGCATATGTTCCCTGCTCAGGCCCTGGCCGAGGCAATGCTGCGCAAGGGCTGGCGGGTGAAATTGTCCACCGATGCGCGTGGCGCACGTTATACAGGCGGATTTCCCCATACGGTCGAAATTGAACAGATTTCATCGGCCACATTCGCCCGTGGCGGAGTGCTGGCCAAGGCGATGGTGCCGTTTCGCATCGCGGGCGGCATTTTCGGCGCGACATTTCGCATGATGCGCGCCAAACCCGCCGTGGTGGTGGGGTTTGGCGGTTATCCGACCATTCCGGCCATGGCTGCGGCGACCATCCTGCGCAAACCGCGCATGATCCATGAACAAAACGGCGTGTTGGGCCGCGTGAACAAACTGTTCGCCAAACGGGTCGATGCGGTGGCCTGTGGCACCTGGCCGACCGATCTGCCCGAGGGGGTAGAGGGGCTGCACTCTGGCAACCCCGTGCGTGCTGCCGTGCTGGAACGGGCGGGCGCGGGCTATATCGTGCCGGGCGATTATCCGATGTCGATACTGGTGATTGGCGGATCGCAGGGGGCGCGCATTCTGTCCGATGTGGTGCCGCCCGCGATTGCCGAATTGCCATCCGAATTGCTGGCCAATATCCGCGTCAGCCATCAGGCACGGGACGAGGACGGCGAACGCGTGGCGCAGTTTTACGCCGACAACGGCATCGCTGCCGATGTGCAGCCGTTTTTCACCGATATCCCCCGCCGGATGAGCGAGGCACAGCTGGTGATTTCACGCGCAGGTGCGTCCAGCGTGGCCGATATTTCGGTGATTGGTCGCCCGTCGATCCTGATTCCCTATGCCGCCGCCACCGGCGATCACCAAACCGCCAATGCGCGCGGGTTGGTGGATGCGGGTGCGGCCATTCTGATCCCCGAAAGCAAAATGCAGGTCGATTCCCTGTCGGCCCAGTTACAGATGATCCTGACCAACCCCGACGGGGCGTTGAAAATGTCGCAAGCGGCGCTTGGCTTTGCCCGCCCTGATGCGACAGATACGCTGGTTGAAATGGTCGAGGTGTTGTCGATGAAAGGCAAGAAACAGTAATGAACGCGGCAACCAAACTTCCGGGCGATGTTGGCCCGATCCATTTTGTTGGCATTGGCGGTATCGGTATGTCCGGCATCGCCGAGGTGCTGTTGAACCACGGCTATGTTGTGCAAGGGTCCGACCTGAAGGCCAGCAAGATCACGGATCGTTTGCACAAGATGGGCGCGGTGATTTTTGTCGGCCAGCAGGCCGAAAATCTGGCCGATGCCGAGGTGGTGGTGATTTCATCCGCGATCAAACCGGGCAATCCTGAACTGGACGAGGCCCGCCGCCGTGGCTTGCCCGTGGTGCGCCGCGCCGAAATGCTGGCCGAACTGATGCGGCTGAAATCGAATATCGCCATTGCAGGGACGCATGGCAAAACCACCACGACGACCATGATGGCCGAATTGATGGTGGCGGGCGGGTTCGATCCGACCGTGGTCAATGGTGGCATCATCCACGCCTATGGGTCCAATGCGCGCATGGGGCAGGGCGAATGGATGGTGGTCGAAGCGGATGAATCCGACGGCACCTTTAACCGTCTGCCCGCGACCATCGGCATCGTCACCAATATCGACCCGGAACATATGGAACACTGGGGCAGCATCGAAAACCTGCGCAAGGGGTTCCTGGATTTCGTATCGAACATTCCGTTTTACGGGCTGGCGGTGTGTTGCACCGACCACCCCGAGGTGCAGGCCTTGGTCGGTCGCGTCACCGACCGCCGCGTGGTGACATACGGGTTCAATGCGCAGGCCGATGTGCGGGCCGAAAACCTGCACTACGTCAAAGGTGTCGCGCATTTCGATATCAATTTGCAGGCCGAGGGCATCCGCATTGACGGCTGCACCCTGCCGATGCCGGGCGATCACAACGTATCAAACGCATTGTCTGCCGTGGCCGTGTGCCGCCATCTGGGCATGAAGGGCGATGAAATCCGCGCCGCATTGGCCGCGTTTGGCGGGGTGAACCGCCGGTTCACCAAGGTAGGAGAGGTCAACGGCGTCACCATCATTGATGATTATGGCCACCACCCCGTGGAAATCGCCGCCGTGCTGCGTGCCGCGCGTCAGGCCAGCGAAGGCCGCGTGATCGCTGTGCACCAGCCGCACCGCTATTCGCGCCTGCACAACCTGTTTGATGATTTCTGCGCCTGTTTCAACGACGCCGATGTGGTCGGCATTGCCGAGGTATTCGCCGCTGGCGAAGCCCCGATCGAAGGTGCAAGCCAGTCTGATCTGGTGGCGGGGTTGGTGCGTCACGGCCACCGCCACGCCCTTGCCATCCATTCCGAGGATGATCTGGAACAGCTGGTGCGAACCGAGGCAAAGCCCGGCGATATGGTTGTCTGCCTTGGTGCGGGCACCATCAGCGCATGGGCCAATAACCTGCCGGACCGCCTGAAAGGATAATCCATGCCCGCCGATACCCTGCAACGCCGCATCGGTCCCGGTCTTTTGACCGCCTATGGCGTCGGGGTTATGGTGGGTGCGGGGATTTACGTGCTGACGGGTGCGGCGGCAGGGGCGGCTGGCATCTGGGCGCCTTTGTCGTTTTTGCTGGCGGGGCTGGTGGCGGTGCCATCGGCATTGGCGTTTGCCGAACTGTCCGCGCGCATCCCCGAAGCCGCAGGCGACAGCGCCTATATCGAAGTCGGGCTAAAGGCCCATTGGCTGGCGGTGTTGGTCGGTATGATCAATATCATCGCGGGCACGGTTGCCGCGGCGGCCGTGCTGCGCGGCGGTGTGGGGTATCTGACCTCTTTCATCGACATGCCGTTCGCTTGGGCTGTGGTCGGTTTGGGGGTGGCGCTGATTGGCGTGGCCATCGTCGGGGTGCTGGAAAGCCTGGCCTTTGCCGCGATCCTGACCGTGGTCGAGGTCATCGGCCTGTGTCTGGTGATCTGGGCGGGGATGGGCGCGGAACCTGTGGCGGAATGGGTCGCGCGCCCCTTGCCTGCGATTGAATGGAACGGGGTCGCCGCCGCGACGATATTCGGGTTCTTCGCCTTTATCGGGTTCGACGATATGGTCAACATGGCCGAAGAAACCCGCGCCCCGGAACGCAATATGCCCCGCGCCATTCTGTGGGCACTTGCCATCACCGCGCTGTTATATGCGCTTGTATCACTGGCCGCGGTGCGGGCCGTGCCGCGTGAATTGCTGGCCGGATCGGAACGCCCGCTGGCGCTGGTATGGGAGGCAGGCACCGGCACATCCGCCGTGTTCCTGTCGGCCATTGCGGTGGCGGCGGCGCTGAACGGGGTTCTGGCGCAGATGGTCATGGCCGCGCGGGTGCTGTTCGGTCTGGGGCGCAGATCAAAAGGGTTCGCGCCGTTTCACCGTGCGCACCCGCGTTTCGGCACGCCGGTATTGGGCACCGTGATCGTGGGGCTGGCGGTGATTGGCGCGGCGCTGATGCTGCCCGTGGCATTGTTGGCAGAACTGGCATCACAGGCCCTGTTGATCGTATTCGCCATTGTGAACGCCGCCCTGATCGGGGTGAAACGCCGCCAGCCCGCATCGCCCTTCGCGGTGCCTGCATTCGTGCCATGGCTTGGCATCATCGTCTGTCTGGGTGCCTTTGTGGCGTCATTGCTAGGGGGGTAACCCATGTCCGGTTCCATCATCGCCGCCTGCCTGTGGGGGCTTGCCGCCAATATTCTGGCGCTGCTGCCCTCCAAAGACAATTACTGGAGCCGCGCTTATGTCCTGATGGCGATCGGCGTTCCGGTGCTGGGTTGGGTCACCTATGAAAACGGGCCTTGGGTCGGGTTGGCGGTGCTGTTGGCGGGCATGTGGATGCTGCGTTGGCCGGTGCGCTATCTGGGCCGCTGGGTGAAACGTAAACTCAACGGGGCGGCGTGAAATGACTGCCTTTGTAATCGTTGCTATCTTTGCGCTTGTGCCTGCTGCGATCACCTATGGGCTGGCGCGGTGCAAACGCCAGCATATGGCGCTGTGGATTGCGATCCTGACGGGGCTGGCGTTTTTGGGGGCGTTTTCGCTGGAAACTGCATTGGGGCAGGGGATGTTCCGCTATGTGCTTAGCTTTGGTTTGTTGTTGCCCGCCACCATCGGTAGCATTTTAGGGCTGTTTATTGGCAGCGCCCCATGGAAAAAGACGCCCGATGACACAGAATGAACAAACCACCATGCCCGAAACGCGCGGCAGGCTGACGCCAAACCGCCCGCTGTCCGATCTGACCTGGCTGCGGGTGGGCGGCCCTGCGGATTGGTTGTTCCAGCCTGCGGATGTGGATGATCTGGCCGCGTTCCTGCGCGGGCTGGACCCGGCCATGCCGGTGTTTCCCATGGGGGTCGGGTCCAACCTGATCGTGCGTGACGGCGGTTTGCGCGCCGTGGTGGTGCGTATGGGGCGCGGGTTCAACCATATCGAAATCGAAAATGGTCTGGTGCGTGTCGGGGTGGCCGCATTGGATGCCCATGTCGCCCGCAAGGCCGCCGAAGCAGGGATCGACCTGACATTCCTGCGCACCATCCCCGGTGCCATCGGCGGAGCCTTGCGCATGAATGCGGGCTGTTATGGCAGTTATACCGCCGATGTTTTCGTCAGCGCCACGGCGGTGACCCGCAGCGGCGATATTGTCACACTAACCGCGGATGACATGAATTTCCGCTATCGCCAGACCGATCTGCCCGCAGGCTGGGTGCTGGTCGAGGCCGTGCTGCAAGGCCCCGCAGGTGACCCTGATGAACTGGCCGCCCGCATGGATGCGCAATTGCAAAAACGCGATGAAACCCAACCCACAAAGGACCGCAGCGCAGGCAGCACCTTTCGCAACCCTGCCGGGTTTTCATCGACAGGGCAGGCGGACGATGTGCATGACCTGAAAGCGTGGAAGGTCATCGACGATGCGGGGCTGCGCGGTGCGACCCTTGGCGGCGCACAGATGAGCGAAAAGCATTCGAATTTTATGATCAACACCGGCACCGCCAGTGCCGCCGATCTGGAAAACCTGGGCGAATTGGTGCGGAAAAGGGTTTACGATTCAAGCGGTCTTACGCTAGAATGGGAGATCATGAGGGTCGGTGAACCGGCCCCGACAGGCAGTTGACTAAAATTCGAATTAAATCGGGTTCAAGTCGCACATAAGCGAACGAAAATAACAAATGAAAATGGGCCTGATCAACAGGCCCACCATTACGAGGCACATTGGGTATGTCGAGCGGGACAAGCCCCAAGGTTGTGGTGTTGATGGGTGGTCCCTCTGCTGAACGCGAGGTGTCATTGGCAACGGGGCGCGAATGCGCCGCTGCACTGCGGGGACAGGGTTATCAGGTGGTCGAGGTCGATGCAGGCCCTGATCTGGCTATGCGCCTAACAGAAATTTCACCGGATGTTGTGTTTAACGCGCTGCACGGCCCCTTGGGCGAGGACGGCTGTGTGCAGGGCATTCTGGAGTGGCTGCATATTCCCTATACGCATTCCGGGGTTCTGGCCTCGGCGCTTGCGATGGACAAGCAGCGCACCAAAGATGTCTACCGTGCCCATGGCTTGCCCGTGGTCGACAGCCTGCTGGCGGATAAGGCCGATGTGCAGGCGGGGCATGTAATGGCACCGCCCTATGTGGTCAAACCCTATAACGAGGGATCATCCGTCGGCGTCTATCTGGTGAATGCAGGCGCCAATGCGCCGGTGATGGCCGATGACATGCCCGATACCGTGATGGTCGAAGCATTCGTGCCGGGGCGCGAGCTGACCGCCACCGTGATGGGCGACCGCACCCTGACGGTGACCGACATCCTGACCGACGGATGGTATGATTACGACGCCAAATACAAGGCGGGCGGTTCGCGTCACGTTTGCCCTGCCGATCTGCCGCAGGATATTTTTGATGCCTGCATGGATTACGCCCTGCGCGCCCATACCGCATTGGGCTGTCGTGGTGTCAGCCGCACCGATTTTCGTTGGGATGAAGCCCGTGGGCTGGACGGGTTGATCCTGTTGGAGACCAATACCCAGCCCGGTATGACACCCACATCCCTGTCGCCCGAGCAGGCCGAAGTCACAGGTATCAGCTTTGGCGAATTGTGCCGCTGGATGGTCGAGGACGCCTCATGCAACAGGTGACCCGCTCTGATCCTGCGCCGTCGCGCGCGTCATACCGGATGCAGCGCCTGATGCTGACACCGCTGTTTCGCAGGGGGCTGCGGGTGGGTATTCCGCTGGCCGTTGTGGCATTGGGGCTGGGGGTCTGGCTGGGCAGTGCGGACCGGCGAGAGGCGGCGGTGACCGCCCTGGCGGATATGCGCGACCAGTTCCAGAACCGTCCCGAATTTCGCGTCAACCTGATGGCGATTGATGGTGCCAGCGCGGCGGTGTCTGCCGATATCCGCGATATCCTGCCGATTGATTTTCCGGTGTCCAGTTTCGACCTGGAACTGGCCGATGTGCATGCGCTGATCCGTGCATTGCCCGCCGTGGCCGATGCCAGCGTGCGCATCCGTCAGGGTGGCGTGTTGCAGATTGACGTGACCGAACGGGTGCCTGCCGCTGTATGGCGCAATAATGACGGGCTGGATTTGATCGACGGCACCGGGGCGGTGGTGCGTTCCGCCGATATGCGCGATGCCTATCCCGACCTGCCGCTGATCGCGGGCGAGGGCGCGAATGCCCGCGTGGGCGAGGCGCTGCAACTGATCCGCGCCGCAGGGCCATTGCTGCCGCGCACCCGTGGATTGGTGCGTATGGGTGAACGCCGCTGGGATCTGGTGCTGGATCGCGGGCAGCGTATCCTGTTGCCGGAATACGCGCCGGTGCAGGCACTGGAACGGGTGATTATTCTAAGTCAGGCACAGGACATGCTGGCGCGTGATCTGGCCGTGGTAGATATGCGGTTGGCCGAACGGCCGACCATCAGAATGAACCAGACCGCCGTCGAAGAATGGTGGCAGATCAGGCAGACGATGACAGGGGCAGGTAACCAATGATCGAACTTTATGAATCCCAGCGGGCGATGCGCAACATGCGCCGCGCCGCTATGCAGCGCGGCGTGGTGGCTGTGCTGGATGTGGGCAGTTCGAAAATCGGCTGCCTTGTGCTGCGCTTTGATGGCACCGACGGGGCCGAAGCCGAAGGCGTAGGGCCGCTGGCGGGGCAGGCGGGGTTTCGTGTGATCGGTGCCGCAACCACCCGTTCGCGCGGGGTCAAATTCGGCGAAATCCACGCCATGCAGGAAACCGAACGCGCCATTCGCACCGCCCTGCAAGGGGCGCAGAAAATGGCCAATATCCGTGTTGACCATGTGATCGCCTGTTTCGCGGGCGCTGATCCGCGCAGCTATGGTCTGGCGGGCCAGATCGAAGTCGAAGGCGCGGTTGTGGGCGAACAGGATGTCAGCCGTGTGTTGTCGGCCTGTGATGTCCCCGATTTTGGCGAAGGCCGCGAGGTGCTGCATGCGCAGCCTGTGAACTTTGCCCTTGATCATCGTTCGGGTCTGTCGGATCCGCGCGGGCAGATGGGCAATTCGCTGGCCACGGATATGCATATGCTGACGGTGGATGGCGCGGCGATTCAGAACCTTGCCCATTGTATCAAACGCTGTGATCTGGAACTGGCGGGGGTTGCATCCTCGGCCTATGTGTCGGGCATTTCCAGTCTGGTCGAGGACGAACAGGAACTGGGCGCGGCCTGCATCGACATGGGTGGCGGGGCCACGGGCGTTTCGATCTTTATGAAAAAACACATGATCTATGCGGACAGCGTGCGCATGGGGGGCGATCATGTGACCAGCGATATTTCCATGGGCCTGTCGGTGCCGCCCAATGTCGCCGAACGGATCAAGACATTCTATGGCGGGGTTGTGGCCACCGGCATGGATGATCGCGAGATGATCGAACTGAATTCCGACACCGGCGATTGGGAACATGACCGCCGTCGCGTCAGCCGCGCCGAGCTGATCGGCATCATGCGCCCCCGTGTGGAGGAAATTCTGGAGGAGGTCCGCGCAAGGCTGGACGCCGCCGGGTTCGAACACCTTCCCAGCCAGCAGATCGTGCTGACGGGCGGGGGCAGCCAGATACCGGGCCTGGATGGTCTGGCCAGCCGCATTCTGGGCCAGCAGGTGCGGCTTGGCCGTCCGTTGCGGGTGCATGGGTTGCCACAGGCCGCGACGGGGCCGGGTTTTGCCAGCTCTGTCGGCATGTGCCTGTTTGCCGCCCATCCACAGGACGAATGGTGGGATTTCGAAATTCCGGTGGATCGCTATCCCGCACGGTCACTGCGACGCGCGGTCAAGTGGTTCAAGGACAACTGGTAGGGTGATTTGCGGTTGCCCCTGCGGGGCACCGTGATAATCTGTGATCAGACGCTTCGAGGCAGAAAGCGCAAATGCCGGAAAAATCCGGCGCTGAAGACATAAACAGAGGGTCGAGCAGAGCCCCGATAGAGATGAATCATGTGAGTCGCGCAAAAGCAGATATGCTGTGCGGGCACATCTTTCTGTTGTGTTGTTCCTGAAATATTCCGCAATATCTGGTCGGGTCGGCAATATCCCGCGTAAATATTGGCGATTCATCCCTATATTTTGTGGTTAAATTGTGTTTTTTGGGTGACGCCTGATGGCCTTCAGGTTAACAATGTGTTTGGAACAGGCAGAATTTTACCCGCTTCAGGCGGGACGTAACAATCAGGCGGACAGAACCCATGACCCTTAACCTTTCGATGCCCGGACAGGACGAACTGAAACCCCGCATCACCGTTTTCGGTGTAGGCGGCGCAGGCGGCAACGCTGTGAACAACATGATCGAAAAACAGCTGGTGGGCTGTGATTTCGTTGTGGCGAACACAGATGCGCAGGCGCTTCAGCAAAGCCAGTCGCAAAGCCGCATCCAGTTGGGTGTGAAAGTGACCGAAGGTCTGGGGGCGGGGGCGCGCGCATCGGTTGGTGCCGCCGCAGCCGAAGAAAGCATCGAACAGATCGTGGACCATCTGGCGGGGGCGCATATGTGCTTTATCACCGCTGGCATGGGCGGCGGCACCGGCACGGGTGCTGCGCCGATCATCGCACAGGCCGCCCGTGAATTGGGTGTTCTGACCGTTGGTGTTGTGACCAAGCCGTTCCAGTTCGAGGGCGCAAAGCGCATGAAACAGGCCGAAGACGGGGTGGAAGCCCTGCAAAAGGTCGTGGACACGCTGATCATCATCCCCAACCAGAACCTGTTCCGTCTGGCCAATGAAAAAACCACCTTTACCGAAGCCTTCAGTATGGCAGATGACGTGCTGTATCAAGGCGTTAAGGGTGTGACCGACCTGATGGTGCGCCCCGGTCTGATCAACCTGGATTTTGCCGATGTTCGCGCCGTGATGGACGAAATGGGCAAGGCCATGATGGGCACAGGCGAGGCATCGGGCGAAGATCGTGCGATCCAGGCCGCAGAAAAAGCCATCGCCAACCCGCTGCTGGACGAAATCAGCCTCAAGGGCGCCAAGGGCGTGCTGATCAACATCACCGGTTCGCATGATCTGACCCTGTTCGAACTGGACGAAGCTGCCAACCGCATCCGCGAAGAGGTGGACGCAGAGGCCAATATCATCGTCGGTTCCACGCTGGACACCGATATGGAAGGCATGATGCGCGTGTCGGTCGTGGCCACAGGCATCGACGCGGTCGAAGTGAACACAGACATGCCCGTGCCGCGCCGCTCGATGGCTGCGCCTTTGGCCCAGCCTGCGCCGCAAGCCGCACCCGTGCAGGAACCTGTTGCCCATGCAGAACCGGCGCCCGCGTCGCAGCCTGCTCCGGCGCAGCAGCAGCCCGCGCAGCAGTATCAGCCCGCAGCCCAGGCGGCCCCCGCGCCGCAGCCCGCCGCTGCCGCGCCGTCGCTGTTGGACCGGATGGAGGCAGAACGCGCCGCCGCGCATGACCAGATGGAAGACATCTTCGAGGATGAAACCACCGCGGACGACCTGCCCGCACCGGCCTATCGTCCGCAGCCCGCGCCGTTCCAGCCACGTGGCGAAGAACCGCAAGCGGCCAGCTTTGTAGCGCCCCGTGCCCCTGCCGTTGGCACTCCTTCGGATGACACCATGCAGCGCCTGCGCACTGCGGTGCAAAATTCTGGCGCGGCGCGTCCGCAGCAGGCACAGCCCGCCGCGCAAGCCCCCGCAGCCGCAGCCGAAGGTGAACGCCCGCGGTTCGGGATCAATTCGCTGATCAACCGGATGACAGGTCACGGCCAGGAAGCGCCGCAACAACCGGCGCGTCAACAGCCCGCCGTGCGTGCGCAACAACCCGCGCCGCAGCCGCACCAAGAGGCCCAACCCGAGGATGACCGGATCGAAATTCCCGCCTTCCTGCGCCGTCAGGCCAACTGATCCGGATCACATTTAGTGTTAAGGGGCCGCCATTTGGCGGCCCTTTTTCGTTGTGATAACATTGGGTTGCATGGCGTGATTGCGTTAACAGGCCGGGTTCCGCCGAATTGTTACAGCCATATTACAGACCGTTGCAAAGAGTGAGTTGAGGCGGCGGGGTGCAGGCCTTATCTCCATGCTCAACGGCGGACACAGCTATGCCCGCCCTTCATAACCCCGAGGGCATTCGTGCAAACGACCATCAAATCAGCAGTGACCTTTCAAGGTGTCGGTCTTCACTCCGGCGCGCCGGTGCGCATGGTTGTGCGTCCTGCCTCGGTTGAACACGGCATCTGGTTTCGTCGCACCGATGTGATTTTCAAGGATAACCTTGTCCCCGCCCGCTGGGACGTGGTGAATCAATCGCCCCTTTGCACCAAGATCCAGAACGAATCCGATATTTCGGTGTCGACCATCGAACATATCATGGCCGCGCTGATGGGCTGTGGCATTCACAATGCGCTGATCGAACTTGACGGACCCGAAGTGCCGATCCTTGACGGATCGTCGCAGCAATTCGTGCGTGCCTTGCTGGCCCGTGGGCTGCGGGTGCAAAATGCCCCCGTGCGCGCCATCGAAGTGCTGAAACCGGTCGAGGTGCGTCGCGGTGACGCGGTTGCCCGGCTGGCGCCATCACGCGAATTGCAAATTGATTTTCGCATCGAATTTGCTGATGCAGCCATCGGCGCGCAGGCCAAGGTGCTGAATATGGCCAACGGATCATTCGTGCGCGAGCTGTGCGACAGCCGCACATTCTGCCGCAAGGCCGATGTCGATGCGATGCACGAACAGGGGTTGGCATTGGGCGGCACCATGGAAAATGCCGTTGTCGTCGATGGTGATCGCGTGCTGTCCCCCGGTGGTTTGCGCCACGCGGACGAGGCCGTGCGCCATAAAATGCTGGATGCGCTTGGCGATCTGGCGCTTGCCGGTGCGCCGATCCTTGGCCGATACAGCGGTGAACGCGCGGGCCACGCCCTGACGAACGACCTGCTGCGCTGTCTTTTTGCCGATCCCGAAGCATTTCGCATGGTGATCTGCGATGCGGCCACATCGGCGCGTTTGCCCGGTGCAGGCGTGCATATGGGCGAAATCCCCGAAGTGGCCTAAGTGCGATTTCGTTGACCTTGCGACAACACAAGCACGGGAAATGTTCACTAGGCGTTTTGCACCGGAATTTTCTGTGCTAGGACCATCTGGAATGGCGGGCAATAAGCCTGCGAAAGACAAACAAGGGTGAGAGCGAGCATGGCAATCGGCAAGTCCCGAATTCGGGTGATCGGTGTTGTTTTCGCAGCATTGCTGCTTGCGGGTTGCGGCGACGGCTATGACCGTGTGCGTTCCGGCGACATTCCGATCGAAGGTTTCTCGGCGGAACAGATTTTCGGCCGCGCCGAATTTGAACTGAATCGCAACAAAGCCGACGACGCGGCGTTTTACTTTGCTGAGGTCGAGCGCCTGTATCCCTATTCCGACTGGGCGAAACGGTCGGTGATCATGCAGGCCTATGCCTATCATCAGGGCAAGGATTACGAAAACAGCCGCGCCGCCGCGCAGCGTTACATTGATTTCTATCCGACCGATGACGATGCCGCCTATGCCCAGTATTTGCTGGCGCTGTCCTATTACGACCAGATCGACGAAGTGGGCCGTGACCAGGGGCTGACCTTTCAGGCGTTGCAGGCCCTGCGCACCGTGATCGAACGCTATCCCGATAGCGAATATGCGCGTTCGGCGATTTTGAAATTCGATCTGGCGTTTGACCATCTGGCCGCCAAGGAAATGGAAATCGGGCGTTATTACCTGAAACGCGAACACTATACGGCGTCGATCAACCGGTTCCGTTCGGTGGTCGAGGATTTCCAGACCACCAGCCACACCGCCGAGGCCCTGCACCGTCTGGTCGAGGCATATCTGTCGCTGGGTCTGACCGACGAGGCACAGACCGCTGGCGCGATCCTTGGCCATAACTTTCAGTCCACCGAATGGTATCAGGACAGCTATAAACTGTTGACGGGCCGCGGGTTGGAAATGAAACCCAAGGGCAACAACTGGCTGGCACAGGTGTATCGTCAGATGATCCGGGGCCAATGGCTCTGACGAACAGGAGCGGCGGGGCCTCGTCCCGCCCGAAGCATCCATGCTGCGCGCGCTAGAAATCAGGGATATGCTGATCATTGACCGGCTGGAACTGGCGTTCCAACCGGGATTGAACGTATTGACCGGCGAAACCGGGGCAGGCAAATCTATCCTGTTGGATTCATTGGGGTTTGTTATGGGCTGGCGGGGCCGCGCCGATCTGGTGCGCAGCGGTGCCGAACAGGGCGAGGTTCTGGCCGAATTCGACCTGCCACAGGGGCATCCAGCCCGCGATGTTCTGGTCGAGGCGGGCCTGCCCGAGGATGACAGCCTGATCCTGCGCCGCGTGAACGGTCGCGACGGGCGCAAAACCGCATGGGTTAATGACCGTCGCTGTTCCGGCGAGGTGTTGCGCGCCCTGTCTGCCACATTGGTGGAACTGCATGGCCAACACGATGATCGCGGGTTGCTGGATGCGCGTGGTCACCGCGAATTGCTGGACAGCTACGCCGCGCATGGCGATCTGATGCATGACGTGGCAGAGGCATGGAAAGCCGCATCAACCGCCCGCCGCGCATTGCGCAAAGCCGAGGCAGACCTGCTGAAAATCCGTGAAGAAGAAGAATACCTGCGCCATTCCGTGGCCGAAATGGACGCGCTAGACCCCCAGCCCGGCGAAGAGGCCGCGTTGGATGTCAGCCGCCGTTCGATGCAGGCCGCCGAACGCATCCGCGCCGATGTCAACGCGGCGCTACAGGCGCTTGGCTATGACGGGGCCGAGGGGGCAATGGCCAATGCGCAACGCTGGCTGGAAGGGGTGTCCGACAGCGCCGAGGGCGCATTGGACGCGCCGCTGGATGCCCTGGGGCGCGCCTTTACCGAATTGGGCGAGGCGACGCAGGGCGTCGAAACCGCATTGGAACACCTGAACTTCAACCCGATTGATCTGGAAGAAACCGAAGAACGCCTGTTCGCGATCCGCGCATTGGCGCGCAAACATGCGGTTGTGGCCGATGAACTGGGCGAACTGGCGCAGTTGCTGCGCGGGCGTCTGGCGGCACTGGAACAGGGCGATGCCGATATCGCGGATCTGCGCCGCACCCTGAAGCAGGCCGAAGAAACATATGATATGGCTGCGGCGAAACTGACCGCCTCGCGGATCGAGGCAGCGAGCAGTCTGGACGCCGCCGTGACCGGCGAACTGGTCCCGTTGAAAATGGAACGCGCCGTTTTCACCACAACGCTGACAGCGGCCGAACCGGATGGCGGCGGGCGCGACATGGTGGAATTCACCGTGGCCACCAACCCCGGCGCGCCCTCTGGCCCCTTGGGGAAAATCGCATCCGGTGGCGAACTTAGCCGGTTTTTGCTGGCGCTCAAGGTCTGCCTGTCGGATCGCGATGCCGGTATCACGATGATTTTCGATGAAATCGACCGCGGTGTCGGTGGTGCCACGGCCGATGCGGTAGGGCGGCGGCTGAAATCGCTGGCCGATGACGGGCAGGTGCTGGTCGTGACCCATTCGCCGCAGGTTGCTGCCCTTGGTGCGCATCACTGGCGGGTGGAAAAACGGGTCGAAAATGACATGACCCTATCCACAGTCACGCCGCTGCCCGCACCCGAACGGGTGGATGAAATTGCGCGGATGCTGTCGGGTGATACGATAACAGACGAAGCCCGCGCAGCCGCCCGCGCGCTTTTGGGATAAGTTTCGCCTGAACCGGATAGGGCAGGCAGGGGCCAGCCCCGGACCCCGGAGTATTTTCGCCAAGAAAAAGCGCAAGGCGTGATTTTTTCTTGGTTCAAATACTCTCGGGGGGTGTTCATTTGCTTTGCAAATGGACGGGGGGCAGACGGCCCCCCGTGACGTTTGCCCCGAGACGGGGGGCTAGTTGCCGGGCACCAGTTTGCCGGGGTTCATCAGGTTTTGCGGATCCAGCGCCATTTTCAGCGCGCCCATTACCTCCCATGCGTCGCCGTGTTCGGCGCGCATATAGGGCAGTTTGCCGATGCCGATACCGTGTTCGCCTGTGGATGTTCCGCCCATGGCCAGGCTGCGTTCGACCATGCGGTGCGACAGGGCCTTGGCGGCTTCAACCTCGGCTGGATTGTTGTCGTCGATCAACAGGATGGCGTGAAAATTGCCATCCCCCACATGGCCCAGGATCGGGCCGGGGATGGGGGAGGCCGCGATATCGGCGCGGGTCTGTTCCACCGCTTCGGCCAGTCGTGAAATCGGCACGCAGATATCGGTGACAATCGCCCGTGCGCCGGGGCGCGAGGCAAGGATCGCGTAATAGGCATTGTGCCGCATGGTCCAGAGCGCATTGCGGTCCTCGGCTTTGGTGGCCCATTCAAACCCCAGCCCGTCGTGGTCACGCGACATATCTCCGAACATTTCAACCTGTTCTTCGACCCCGGCACCGGAACCGTGGAATTCCACGAACAGATGCGGTTTGACCGGAAATGCGCTGCCCGCATAGGCGTTGACTGCGTCCACCGATGCGGCGTCTAAAAATTCGATCCGTGCCATGGGGATGCCGACCTGTATCACATCCTGCACGCAGGCGACCGCGTCTTCTAGCCGGTCAAAAGCGCAGACGGCGGCGGCTGTTGCTTCGGGTTGGCCGTGCAGGCGCAGGGTCAGTTCGGTGATCAGGCCAAGCGTGCCCTCGGCCCCGACGAACAGCGCCGTCAGGTCATATCCGGCCGAGGATTTGCGCGCCCGCGTTCCGGTGCGGATCACACGGCCATCGGCCAGCACCACCTCTAGCCCCAGCACGTTGTCGCGCATGGTGCCATAGCGGACAGCCGTGGTGCCCGATGCGCGGGTCGAGGCCATGCCGCCGATGGATGCATTGGCCCCCGGATCAACCGGAAAAAACAGCCCCGTGGCGCGCAATTCATTGTTCAGTGTCTCGCGCAGCAGGCCCGGTTGCACGCGCACATCCATATCGGCGGCGTTCACGGCCAGAACCTTGTTCATGCGGGTGAAATCGACCACCACGCCGCCCTGAAACGCCTGTGCCTGCCCTTCGAGCGATGTGCCTGTGCCCCAGCCCACCACGGGGCAATCCTGTGCGGCGCAGATGCGCATTAATGCGGCGACCTCTTCGGTGGTTTCGGGATAGGCCACGGCATCGGGCGGGGTGGGTGCAAAATGGCTTTCGGATCGGGCGTGCAGGTCCAGATCGGACTTGGACCGCGAAAGCCGTTGCCCTAGTAAGGTAGACAGATCACGCAGCGCGGTGTCGATGCTCATACGATTGGGTATCCCGAATTTAGTGCTGTGGCACCCTAGGCCATGCAGGCGGGCCGGAAAAGGGGGCACAAGCATAAGCTGTCTGCAATTGGATAAGATGCCCGAGCCGTCAAAACATATTCTGCACGATTTGGCAGCACAGGCTGTGGAGGCGATGCGCCATGGCTGGCGGGTGATGCGCCTGCGCGGGCCAAGCCAGTTCCAGTTCTGGCTGATCGCCCTGTGTATCGGCGTGGCCGCCGGTTTTGCCGCCCTGTTTTTCCGGCGTGGCATCGCGGCCTTGCAAAGCTGGGTCTACGGAACGCCGGACACCGCGCATTTGCACAGTTATGCGGAAACCCTGCAATGGTATTGGTTGTTGTTGATCCCTGTGGCGGGGGGGCTGGTCGTGGGGGTGATCCTGCATCTGTTCACGCCTGACGGGCGGGTGCGTTCGGTGGGCGATGTGATCGAAGGCGCCGCCATGAACGAAGGCCGCGTCGAGGGCAAGGCGGGCATTGCCTCGGCGCTTGCGTCACTGATCACCCTGTCAACGGGCGGGTCAACGGGCCGCGAAGGGCCGGTTGTGCATATGGCGGGGGTGATTTCGTCATGGGTCAGCGAAAAAATCCATGCAGATGGCATCACGGGGCGCGATTTATTGGGCTGTGCCGTGGCCGCTGCCGTTTCGGCCAGTTTTAACGCGCCCATTGCGGGGGCGCTGTTCGCGCTAGAGGTGGTTTTGCGCCATTTTGCGGTTCACGCCTTTGCACCCATCGTGGTGGCCAGCGTGGCGGGCACTGTGATCAACCGGCTGGAATTTGGCGATGTCACCGAATTTTCCCTGCCCGGCGTGCCAGAGTTGCAATTCTATCAGGAACTGCCTGCCTATCTGTTGCTGGGGCTGGTTTGCGGCGTTGTGGCATTTGTCCTGATGCGGGCGGTTTTCCTGGCCGAGGATCTGGGCAATGCCATGCAGGCGCGCACGGGGTTGCCGCGTTATTTACGCCCTGCGGTGGCGGGGCTGTTGCTGGGCGCATTGGCGATATTTTTCCCGCATATCATCGGGGTTGGTTATGAAACCACGTCCAGTGCCCTGACCGGGCAGTTGCTGCTATGGGAGGCGGTGGTGTTTGCCGCGCTCAAGGCGCTTGCCGTGGCGATCACCATGGCGGGGCGCATGGGGGGCGGGGTGTTTTCCCCGTCGCTGATGATGGGGGCGTTGACGGGGCTGGCGTTCGGGCTGATCGCGACCGCTGTGATGCCGGATGTGTCGGGGGCGCATACGTTATATGCGCTTGCCGGTATGGGCGGGGTGGCGGCGGCGGTGCTGGGTGCGCCGATTTCCACCACGCTGATCGTGTTCGAATTGACGGGCGACTGGCAGACGGGGCTGGCGGTGATGATCACCGTGTCGATTTCCACGGCGCTTGCCTCGCGGTTGGTGGACCGTTCGTTTTTCCTGACCCAGCTGGAACGGCGGGATATCCATCTGGCTGCAGGGCCGCAGGCCTATTTGCTGTGCATGATCCGCGTGGGCACCATCATGCGCAAACCCGAGGATCCGGGCGCAGCCCCCGCCGACACCTGCGCCGAAATGGTCGAGGATGGTATTTTTCTGGATTTCAACGCCACGCTGGAACAGGCAATGCCCCTGTTCGACCGCGCCGGATCACCGTTTTTGCCAGTTGTGACAGACGGGCCTGAGGGGCCGAAACTGCTCGGGGCGCTGTTTCATGTCGATGCGTTGAAAACCTATACCAAGGCCCTTGCCGCCACGGCGGCAGAGGAACACAGCTAACCCGCTGTTTGGTCCGTTCCGCGACCACGCAAGAAAAAGCCCCGAACCTGCGCAGGGTCGGGGCCGTTTCTATTCGGATTGTTGCGGGCGCAAGGTCAGACCTGTTCGATGGCGACCTTATCGGTGGCATAGAATGCCAGATAGCCCTTGATCCGTTCGGCACCGGCCAGCGGATTTTCATAGGACCAGCCCGCATTGATCAGCGTGGTCGATTTGGTCACGATGGAATAATAGCTGGCATCGCCTTTTTTCGGGCAATGGGTGCTGTGGTCTGTGGCATCCAGAAACGCCATGGCGATGTCGCCACGCGGGAAATAAATCACTGGCGCCATATCGCCTTCACTCAGCTCCAGCGCGTCCGAGCTTTCACCCAGAACCGCGCCGCCTGCGCGCACAACCCAGGTTCCATCCGCCTTGCGGATCGTCATATCATTTGCCATTTTCTGGTGTCCCCCCGAAATCATATCAACTTCTAGCGCGCCAATAATGAATATTTCATGTCAAAGCGGCTGTGTTGCCTGTTCCAACCATACACGCGCCGCGCCGGATATCCGAGTGCCGATTTTGTCGCGGCACGCAGCGTGATATGCGTTCAACCATGCCAGTTCGTCGCCACTGAGCATCCGGGTGTCTATCAAGCGCCGGTCAATTGGCGCAAAAGTCAGGGTTTCGAAATCCAGCATGGCGCGATGCGCGTCGCCATCCGGCAGGGCAGGGGCATCCTGCACCGCGATCAGGTTTTCGATACGGATGCCAAATGCGCCCTCGCGGTAATAGCCCGGTTCATTCGACAGGATCATACCGGGGCGCAGGGCGATGTCGGACAGGCGCGATATACGCTGTGGCCCCTCGTGGACGCATAGAAACACGCCAACCCCGTGGCCGGTGCCATGGTCGTAATCCTGCCCCGCCATCCACAGCGGCGCACGGGCCAGTGCATCCAGATGCTGCCCCGCCACACCATGGGGAAACCGCGCTCGGCTGACGGCGATCATGCCCTGCAACACGCGGGTGAAGGCCTGTTTTTCCGCCGCGCCCACGCTGCCCACGGGCAGGGTGCGGGTGATATCGGTGGTGCCGTCCAGATATTGCCCGCCAGAATCGACCACAATCAATTGCCCGTCTTCCAACCGTGCGTTGGTGGATTCGGTCACGCGGTAATGGATCACAGCGCCGTTTGCGCCGGTGCCGGCGATGGTTTCAAAACTGATGTCGCGCAGCTGGTTGGTGTCGGCGCGAAAACCCTCTAGCGCGGTCACCACGTCAATTTCTGTAATGCTGCCAGCGGGTTGTTGATCAAACCAGTGCAGGAATCGGACCATGGCGGCCCCGTCGCGCAGGTGCGCCTCGCGGGTGGCGGTGATTTCGGCGGGGCTTTTGCAGGCCTTGGGCAGCACACAGGGGTCTTGCCCCGCGACATGGGGCACGCCCGCATCATTCAGTTCCTGCACCACCCAGATCGGGGCCGAGCCATGATCCACCCGCACCGGGCCGGTCAGACTGCGCAGCCCCGCACCAAAGGCGTTTGGCGGGCGCAGTGTAATGTCATTGCCCAGATGGGCGCGGGCCGCGCCGTCCAGCTTGGCCGGGTCAATATACAGGGTCAGGCGTGCGTCATCGTGCAACACGGCAAAGCAATGCGGCACAGGGTTGCGGGCGATATCGGCACCGCGAATGTTCAACAACCATGCGATGCTGTCGGGCAGGGTCAGCACCGCCGATTGCTGCCCCGCCTTGCGCAGGGTCGCTGCGATGCGGGCGCGTTTGGCGGCGTGGGATTCACCGGCCAGCAATTCGGGATAGGGGGTGATCGCGCCCTGCGGCGGTGCGGGGCGGTCATGCCAGATGGTATCGACCTGATTGGCACAAGCGCGCAGGGTGATGGATGCGGGCAGGGCCGCGGTTAACTCGGCAATCTGCTCGGCTGTGTGCAGCAGCGGATCATAGCCGACAACACCCGCGCCCAGTTCGCTGGCCAGCCATCCGGCCAGCTTTACCTCGGGCCATGGCACGGGGGCGAAATGCGCGGGGTCCACCTGCGCCTTGACCTGTGTGCGATAACGCCCGTCGATGAACACGCCCGCCTTATCACGCAGCGCGGCGCAAAACCCCGCCGATCCGGTGAACCCTGTCAGCCACGCCAGACGGTCGTCGCAGGGGGCGACATATTCGCCCTGATGCACATCGGCGCGGGGGATCAAAAACCCGTCCAAACCTGCCGCCACCATGGCACCGCGCAGATCGGCCAGCCGTGGCGGCCCCTGTTCCGGCGCAGCAGAAGAGGTAAAGGTTTGAAACATGCCCGCCCCCTACATTGCCTTTTTCATACCAACCATACGGGCACGCGCCCGTGGGTCGCTGTCAAACAGCGATGCCAGTTGTTCGGTCATCGCACCGGCCAGTTGATCGACATCGGTGATGGTCACGGCGCGGTCGTAATACCGCGTCACGTCATGGCCGATGCCAATCGCCAGCAATTCCACCGCTTTGCGTTTTTCCACCATGGCGATCACATCGCGCAGGTGTTTTTCCAGATAATTCGCGGGGTTGACCGACAGGGTGCTGTCATCCACCGGCGCGCCATCGGAAATCACCATCATGATCTTGCGCGCCTCGGGGCGGGCCAACATGCGGCGGTGCGCCCATTCCAGTGCCTCGCCGTCGATGTTTTCCTTGAGCAGGCCTTCTTTCATCATCAGGCCCAGATTGGGGCGGGTGCGCCGCCATGGGGCGTCGGCCTTTTTATAGATGATATGGCGCAGATCGTTCAGGCGGCCGGGCATTTGCGGCCGCCCCTCGTTCAGCCATTTTTCGCGGGCCAATCCGCCCTTCCACGCGCGGGTGGTAAAGCCGAGGATTTCGACCTTTACGTCGCAGCGTTCCAGCGTGCGGGCCAGAACATCGGCACAGATCGCGGCAATCGAAATCGGGCGGCCCCGCATCGAACCGGAGTTGTCCAGCAGTAGCGTCACCACGGTATCGCGGAATTCGGTGTCTTTTTCCACCTTGAACGACAGCGGCGTTGTCGGGCTGACCACCACACGCGCCAAACGGCCCGCGTCCAGAATGCCCTCTTCCATGTCAAACAACCACGACCGGTTCTGCTGCGCCTGCAGGCGGCGTTGCAATTTGTTCGCCAGCCGCGAAACGGCACCTTTCAGCGGTTCCAACTGCTGGTCCAGATAGGCGCGCAGCCGTTCCAGTTCGGCGGGGTCGGCTAGTTCTTCGGCGCCGATTTCCTCGTCTTTATCGGTGCTGAACACGTTATAATTGGGGTCGGCATCGGAAATGGGGGCGGGGGCGGGCGGTTCCAGCGGGGCTTCGCCCTCTGGCAGCTCGGTTTCCTCGCTCATTTCGTCTTCGGCCAGATCATCGGCCGAAACCTGCGCCTCGGCGGCGTCCTGGCTGTCGTCTTGTTGTTGTTCGGGGTCGGCTTCGGCCTCGTCCTGGCTGTCGTCCTGACCCTGATCCTCGGGTTCTTGTTCTTCTTCGCCGTCTTCTTCGGCTTCGTCCTGCTGGTCATCGTTCTGGTCGGGATCTTCGCCCAACTGGTCGCCGTAACCCAGATCTTCGATCACCTGACGGGCAAAGCGGGCAAATTCGGCCTGATCCGACAGTTTGTCGGCCAGATCGGGCAGGGTGCTGCCTGCTTCGGTTTCGATAAAGGGGCGCCACAGATCCATTACATTGGCGGCGGATTCGGGCAGGGGGCGGCCTGTGGCCAGATGGCGGACCAGATATCCCGCCGCCGTCGACAGGGGCGCCTGCGAGGTTTCGGTGACCTGATCATAGCCAAGCCGCTGTGCCTCTGCTTCGATTTTCACGTCGATATTGGATGCGGTGCCGGGCATGTCGCGTGCGCCCATGGCCTCGCAGCGGGCGGTTTCCATCGCCTCATACAGGTCGCGGGCCATTTCGCCCGAGGGGCGGTATTTGGCGTGTAACCCGTCATCATGATAACGCCGCTGCATCGCCAAGGCATCGGCGGTGCCACGTGCAATCAGCACCTCGTCGCGGGACATGCGGCGGCTGACCTGCGGCAGGCGCATATTGTCACCCGCAAGGCCCGATGGGTCCACGGAATAGGAAACCGAAAGCTCGGGGTCGTTGGCCATGACTTTGGTGGCCTCGGACAGGGCTTTCTTGAACGGATCGGCGGGGTTGTCGGTTGGCTTGCTCATTGTAGGCACAGGTTTGCCTGCAAACGGGGGCGATGAAAACCCAAAAACGGTGATAACATTGCGTTGTGGGCGCGGATTTGCGCGGGCAGGGCGCGGCGGGGGTTACTGCAACAGCATGGCGCGGCAGGCGGTGATCTGAGCGCGCAGGGTGGCGCGGGCAATGCGGGCGCGGCGCGGATCGGGGGAATAGGCGGCAATTTGCAGCAGGCTGTGATGTGCGGCCCGCGCCTGCACCCGCCAAGTCAGCGCCTGCCGCGACAGCGCCATGTCGCTGCGCCCCGGCAGGCTGGCGGCCAGCAGGTCGGAAAAACTGTCGCGATCATCGCGCAATTGCTGCGGTGTCAGCCCCGCAATGATATCGGGGTTGCCCATCATCGCCGACAATCGCCCCGTGCATGTGGCGAATTCCCTGACCATGGTATCCGCCCCGTTCGGCAGGGGCGCCCCCGGGACAGGGGTGCAAATCATGGCCATGAACAGGGCCAGCATATTTCGGGACCAACGGGGCATATGCCCCAGGGTAAGGCAAATTCCTTACCTTTGCCTAAAGCAGCGCACGCGCGCCCCCCACGCAAAAGGGGCAGCGCCGCAACGCTGCCCCCCATAAATCGCTATTATGATCGTCCGGCCCTAGGTCATCGCGGTGCTGGCGGCGCTTTCGGGCAGTTCTTCGTCGAAGCAACGCTGATAGAATTCCGCCACGGTCTGGCGTTCCAATTCGTCGCATTTGTTCAGGAACGACAGACGGAAGGCATAGCCCACATTGCGGAAGATCTCGGCGTTTTGCGCCCAGTTGATCACGGTGCGCGGCGACATCACGGTGGACAGATCGCCATTCATAAACGCGGTGCGGGTCAGATCGGCCAGCGTCACCATGTGGTTGATGGTCTTGCGCCCGCTTTCGGTGTTGTAATGCGGGTTCTTGGCCAGAACGATCGCGGCCTCTGCGTCGTGGGACAGATAGTTCAACGTAGCGACCAGCGACCAGCGGTCCATCTGGGCCTGGTTGATCTGCTGTGTGCCGTGATACAGGCCGGTCGTGTCACCCAGACCCACGGTATTGGCCGTGGCGAACAGGCGGAAATAGGGGTTCGGGGTGATCACTTCGTTCTGGTCCAGCAGGGTCAGTTTGCCGTCATGTTCCAGCACGCGCTGAATGACGAACATCACATCGGCGCGGCCCGCATCGTATTCATCAAACACGATAGCGCAGGGGTTGCGCAGCGCCCATGGCAGGATGCCTTCGTGAAATTCGGTGACCTGTTTGCCGTCTTTCAGTTTGATCGCGTCCTTACCGATCAGGTCGATCCGGCTGATATGACTGTCAAGGTTGACGCGCACGCAGGGCCAGTTCAGCCGCGCCGCGACCTGTTCGATGTGGGTGGATTTGCCCGTGCCGTGATAGCCCTGGATCATCACGCGGCGGTTTTTGGAAAACCCGGCAAGGATGGCCAGCGTGGTATCGGGGTCAAATTTATAGGTCGGGTCGATGTCGGGCACACGATCAGAACGTTCCGCGAAACCCATCACCTTCATTTCGGTGTCGATGCCAAATACATCGCGAACGGAAATATCCTCGGTCGGTTTTGCGTGTTTTTCAGTGCTGCCGTCTGCCATCTGCCTTGGTCCTTATGCGTCTGGCGCTTTTGCGCCCGTCTTTGTCCTGCCCCGCGCGCGCGGGACGTTCAGGGTTTGGTGCAACATATCGGCGGCACCCGCAAGGGCAAGCGGGCAAATCCATTGCGTCATATCGGGGCAGGGCGGGGGATTGTGGCAGTTTGGCAGATTAATGTCGCGATCACGTGCGCGTGATGATGCGTGATCGCTTTTCTTGAAACTAAGCCCGCAATCCCTGCGTGGTTATAGGCATCCCAGGCAGAAACTGGGCAAATGAACATGTTTCAGGAGCTATGATATGACTTTTAAATCCATCACCGTCGCAGCCATCGCCGCACTTTCCATTGGCAGCGTTGCAACCGCCGAAAGCCATTCGGAAACCGGCAACCCCATGGTGGGTGGCGCGCCGATGTTTGCCGATAAGAACATCGTCGAAAACGCAGTGAATTCTGCCGATCACACCACGCTGGTTGCCGCAGTCAAAGCTGCCGGTCTGGTCGATACGCTGGCAGGCCCCGGCCCGTTCACCGTGTTCGCCCCCACCAATGACGCATTCGACATGCTGAAACCCGGCACAGTCGAAGCCCTGCTGAAGCCCGAAGCCAAGGACCAGCTGACCAAGATCCTGACCTGCCACGTGGTTGCAGCCGATGCGATGTCGGACGCTATTCAGGGCATGATCGCGGATGATGGCGGCATGCACATCGTCCCCACCGTGGGCGGCTGCAAACTGGAAGCCAGCATGGACGGCGACAAGATCACCCTGAAAGACGAGCAGGGCCGCATGATCAATGTAACGATTGCCGATGTTGACCAGTCCAACGGTGTGATCCACGTGGTCGACCGTGTGATCCTGCCCGCGATGTAAGTCACGGGGATCACTGCGGGCGGCGGGGCATCGTCCCCAACTCCAGTGTTGTTACCGCCGCTCGCGAAAAGGTGCGATCCTGTTGGCTTGTCCCGCAGGGTCGCACCGATCATTCTGGTGCTGAATGTGACGTTGATTTTTCAAGGGAGGGCTACCAATGAACCGCCGTTATTTTACAGGGCTTTTTGCCGCATCCGCATTGACCGGACTGGCGGGCATACCGCGCCGCGCCGCCGCCGAAACATTCGAAGTGATGCGCAGCGATGCCGAATGGCGCGCCATGCTGAGCGATGCGCAATACAGCGTGATGCGCCAAGAGGCGACAGAACGTGCAGGCTCCTCTCCTCTGGATAAGAATTACGCCGATGGCACATATATCTGCCGCGGCTGCGATCTGCCGCTTTATGCGTCAGAGGCCAAGTTTGACAGCGGCACCGGCTGGCCCAGCTTTTTCCAGTCACTGCCCAATGCCATCGGGACCAAGGAAGACCGCAAACTGTTTTCCACCCGCACCGAATGCCATTGCCGCCGCTGTGGCAGCCATCTGGGCCATATTTTCGATGACGGGCCGAAACCGACGGGCAAACGCCATTGCCTGAACGGGGTGTCGCTGGTGTTTCAGGCGGCCTGACCCAGCCCCGTCATATCCTGCATGGAAAAGGCCCGCCCGGATGCAACCGGACGGGCCTTTTTCTATGGCTGCAAGGGCGCGCCGCTATTTGAAACTGCGGCTGTCCTTGATCTGGTCCCATGCCCAAACCACCAGTTGCAGCTGCTCTTCCTGGCTGCGGTCACCGCCGTTGATGTCGGGGTGCAGCACCTTGATCAGCGCCTTGTAGGATTTGCGCACCTCGGCCTTGGACCAATGGTCCTTGGCTTCCAGAATTTCGATGGCGCGGCGTTCGGTTGGCGGCAGGCGGCGGGTGGACACGGCGGCAGGGTTGGACTTGCCGGGGTTTTGCGTGGCATTGGCACCCAATACCTGATGCGGGTCCTCGATCCCCAACCGCGCCCAGGCGCGGGTTTCAGGATCGCCCATGGGTTTGGTCTCGCGCTCCCAGACCTTGTCCTTGGACATCTGGGCGTTCAATTCGGCCTCGGTTGTGCCGTCAAAGAAGTTCCATTTCAGATTGTATTCGCGCACGTGATCCTTACAGAACCAGATGAAATCATCCAGCACGTCAGGCGCTTTGGGCGCGCGAAATTTGCCCGGCTCTGTGCAGCCTTCGTGGGCGCATTCACGCTGTGATGTTTCGAATGCACCTGTCATGCCACGCCGACCACGCGGATTTTTCTTTTTGGCCGATGAGACAGACATATCGAAACCAAATGGGTCAGTTTTTGACATGGGATCACCTTTCCGACTCGGACCGTAGATCATAGACCTTTTGCCGCCAGATTGAAGGGGGCAGGGCAAAAAAACATACCCCCGATTTGTTAACCATCCGGACCCCGGTATTTGCCGCAAAACCGGTCCGGATCACCACGCGGTTTTGCACCCTGTTCCACCGTTTCGCGCGATAACCCCGATGTGGTGAAACCGAACATTCAAACCGGATAGTTTTCTTGCTCGTCAACAGGTTGGCTGTCAATATTACCTGCCTCATCCGTGGTTTTATGCGCCTGCGCCGGATCCATCTGCACCTGCGGTTCCGGTGCGATTTCGATGGCGCGGCGAAACACCAGAACATTGCGAAAAACCGTAGCAGAGGAGGTCAACCCGGCGCGTTCCTGCGATGGCAGGGTTTCGGCGCGTTGGTATTCCCAACCCTCGGCGGCGTGCTGGTTCATAACGTCTTGCAGGATCAGTGCGAAACGCGCTTCGGGTGCTTTGACACCCTTTGCTTTGATGCCCTTTTCCGGGGCGGGAATAACCTTGTATTCGAACAGCATCTGGGCCTCGTCGCACTGAAAATCAGACAGAACATTATGCGCTGCGGAGGTCAGAGGAAAGGGGGCGCGCATATTAGTTTACATCCGGGTCGCGCTATACATCTCATAATTGTATCAAGATGTGACGAAAACAGTGTCCGCATTAACATCGTGGTCAGAACTTATCGGTAAGCCTTCTCTTGGTTGGATTTTCGCGCGCAGGAATTTCGATAACCAACACACAAAGGCGTATTACGCATGGTTTGTGGCATAGGATTGGGGGAACGCTTGACCGGATGGTTTATGCCTGTCGTTTCGCGAACGGGATATGTTTGCTGTGGCTATGGCCGACGCATTTCTGATTGTTTCCAAAGCAGAATTTACAATCACCCCGCCGGTATCCGCCTACAGGAAAGCACCGCTAGATGAAAAATCGGGGTGTTCCGGCTGGCGGGGTGATCCGCGTGATGATCGTAGATGACAGCGCGCTAAATCGTGCTGCATTTACGGAATTGATTGATCAGGATCCGGGGTTGGAGCTGTTCGCAGCAGCGAGCGACCCCTATGATGCAGTGGAAAAAATGGCGGGCGATATGCCGGATGTCATGCTGCTGGATCTGGAATTGCCGCGTATGGACGGGCTGACATTTCTGCGCAAAATCATGGCGCAAAATCCGATTCCCGTGATTGTTTGTTCGGGTCATGTCAACAACGCGGGCGATATCAGGATTCGCGCATTGGAACTGGGCGCGATAGAGGTTTTGGGGAAACCGGATTATTCATCACCGCAAAACTGGATCAGATCAAAAACCAGCATTGCCAATGCGTTACGGGCAGCTGTCAACAGCAGGCTGGGGCGGCGGCAACGCCGTGGCGGCGGGATGGTTGTTGCAAACCGGATGACAGGGTTCGACGATCGGCCGTGCAAACCACAGGTGCAGGCGGTAAACCCGATCCACACTGCCCCGAATGGAAAACTTACCGCGGATGTCGTGCTGCCCTATCAACCGCCACGTGCCGCCGGGAAATCGCAGCCGGTGATTGCCATCGGTGCATCCACCGGCGGAACAGAGGCATTGGGCCATTTGATCGGCGCGCTTCCTGCGGATGCACCTGCGATTCTGATTGTGCAGCATATGCCACGCGAATTTACCGGTGCTTTTGCAACACGCCTGAACGGTCTGTCCCGTGTCACCGTGCGCGAGGCGGGGAATGGCGATGTGTTGCAGCGCGGGCTGGTTCTGATCGCGCCGGGGGACCATCACATGATGCTGCGTTGCTCGGCACAAGGGTATTGGACAGAGGTGATGCAAGGCCCGTTTGTTTCGCGCCATCGGCCATCGGTGGATGTGTTGTTCCGCTCGGTTGCACAATCGGCGGCACAAAATGCACTGGGCATAATTTTGACCGGCATGGGCGATGATGGTGTGGCCGGGTTGGGCGAAATGCGGGCAACAGGCGCCCGCACACTGGCGCAGGACGAGGCTAGCTCGGTGGTTTACGGCATGCCCCGCGAGGCAATGCGCCGTGGCGCCGCCATGTCGGAATTGCCGCTGGACCGGATGTTGGGAGAAATCATAGCCTGGGATATGGCTGCGCGTTGACCTAGCGGCGGATCGCCATGGGTTTTCCGATGTATTCTGGCACCGGCAGATCGGCATGTGCCGCAGTCATGGCATCAAGTTTCGATTTAATATCAGCGGGGTAGGCGGCAACTTTGGGGCCGGACTGGTCGATGTGCAGGGAAATCCCTTCGCCCGTGGCCGCGGTCCAGCCATCTTTGTGGATCAGCTCTTGCACGAAATGGAACGCTTTTGGTCCGGCGTCAAGAATCTGAAATGAGGCGCGCACGCGATCACCCAGATGCAATTCACGCAGATACCGGATGTGAAATTCGGCGGAATAGGTCGTGTGCCCCGTGCCGTCGCGATAGTCCGGCCCCAACCCGAGTTCCAGAAACGCCTGATCGACGCCTTGATCAAACAGCACCCCGTAGTAGGCCATGTTCAAATGGCCATTATAGTCGATCCATTCGGGCTTAATATCCATAAAATCAGAGAGATAGGCGGTCATGTCTGCTCCTTGTCGCGGTCCGCTGGACGATATGGTCACCGCAAGAAAGAGGCAAGGGACAGGGCGGCAAATCTGGCATGTGGATTGAACAGCACCCGTTTCTGCCGGTTCAAAGCAGCGCCATCCAGATGCCCGCATACATGAACATGCCGCCAAAGCTGACCCAGATATGCCAGATGGCATATCGGTAAGGCATTGTTTTGCGCGCATAAAATGCCGTGCCCGCAACATAGCACGCCGCCCCAGCGATGATACACCAAAGGGTCGCCGCGGGCACCATGGTCAGATCAGGGAGTGAGCTAAGCCCGATCGCCCCCAAGGCCAGATAGGATGCCGTTGACCATTTGGATTTGACCTGTTCATCCGTAATTTTTTTCCAGATGGCCAGAGCCGTCAGCCCCCAGCAAATCCACAGCAGGGACAGGGTCCATCCTGTATTCGCCAAAACAAAGAATGGGGTGAAGCTGCCTGAAATGCTGAGATAAATTGCGGCATGGTCAATGCGCCGCAACAGTTTTCGCTGCGAGTGCCAAGGCGAAAAATGATAGGCGCAAGAGGCAAGGTTGGAGGCAAGCGCGCAAATCACATAAACGATGGCCGCACCGGTCAGTGGCGTTGAAAGATGTCCCAAGGCATTGAAAATCAGCGCAAATCCGGCCGCAAGGATCATCAAAAGCCCGACAATATGCACCAGCATATCGGCCTTGCGATTGGCGGGGGTCGGGCTGGGGTAGGTTGGCGTGATCATGGTGTGGCCCGATACGTCGCGGCCTCTGCAAAACACCCGGATCGCCGCCTGTCAATCACGATGTATTTGGCCAAGCCGCTGACAAAAATAGCTAATTTATCTTGTGCCAAAGCGAGGCAGAGGTCACGGCAGGGGCCGCGCCACATGCGACGCAGCCCGATCAATGCCGAAATCACAGGCCCAATTTCGCCGCGACCAGATCGTTTACCGCCTTGGGGTTGGCCTTGCCGCCTGTGGCTTTCATCACCTGCCCCACGAACCAGCCCGCCAGTTTGGGGTTTTGTTTGGCCTTTTCGACCTGCGCAGGGTTGGCGGCGATGATTTCATCCACGGCTGCCTCGATTGCGCCGGTGTCTGTGACCTGTTTCATACCGCGCGCTTCCACGATTTCCGCGGGGTCGCCGCCCTCGGTATAGACGATTTCGAACAAGTCCTTGGCGATCTTGCCCGAAATCGCATCAGAGGCGATCAGGTCAATGATGCCCCCCAGTTGCGCAGGGGATACCGGGCTTTCGGTGATGTCGTGGTCTTCTTTTTTCAGGCGGCCGAACAGTTCGTTGATGATCCAGTTGGCAGCCAGTTTCCCATCACGCCCTGCGGCACATTTTTCAAAGAAAGCAGCGTCTTCGGCATCGGCAGTCAGCACCGACGCGTCATATTCCGACAGGCCGAAATCACCAACGAAGCGGGCTTTTTTGGCATCGGGAAGTTCCGGCAATGTTGCCGCAATATCATCTACCCATGCCTGTTCGATTTCCAGCGGCAGCAGGTCGGGATCGGGGAAATAGCGGTAATCATGCGCCTCTTCCTTGGAGCGCATCGAACGGGTTTCGTTCTTGTCGGGATCATAGAGGCGCGTTTCCTGCACCACTTCGCCGCCCGCCTCGACAATCGCGATCTGGCGGCGGGCCTCGACATCAATGGCCAGTTGGATGAACCGCATAGAGTTCATGTTCTTGATTTCGCAGCGCGTGCCCAAATGGCCGAAATCGCCGGTTTCATAGTATTTTTCATACTGCCCGGGGCGGCAGATCGACACGTTCACATCGGCGCGCAGGTTGCCGTTTTGCATGTTGCCATCGCAGGTGCCCAGATAGCGCAGGATCTGGCGCAGCTTGGTGACATAGGCGGCGGCCTCTTCGGGGCCGCGAATGTCGGGGCGCGACACGATTTCCATCAGCGCAACGCCCGTGCGGTTCAGGTCCACAAACGACATATTCGGGTCCATATCATGGATGGATTTGCCCGCGTCCTGTTCCAGATGGATACGTTCAACCCGCACCAGACGGGCCACGCCCGGCCCCATATCGACCAGAATTTCGCCCTCGCCCACGATGGGGTGATACAACTGCGAAATCTGATAGCCCTGCGGCAGATCGGGGTAGAAGTAATTTTTGCGATCAAAGGCGGAAAACAGGTTGATGTCGGCCTTTAGCGCCAGCCCCGTGCGCACGGCCTGTTCCACGCAATAATCATTGATGACGGGCAACATGCCGGGCATCGCGGAATCGACAAAGGCCACGTTGGCATTGGGTTCCGCGCCAAATTTGGTTGATGCACCGGAAAACAGTTTCGCGTTGGAGGAAACCTGCGCGTGAACCTCCATCCCGATCACCAGTTCCCAATCATGCTTGGCCCCTGCAATCACCTTTGGCGTCGGGGTTTCATAGGTCAAATCAAGCATGGTGCTGGTCCTTTTGGCGATAACGACGCTGTTCTAGGGCAGGGGCGCGCAAGGAGCAAGAGGCGCGGGGCGGCGCGAAGACGAGGGAGGCGGAAAATGCATATTAAAGTTGAATTGTAACAATTACTGAATAGTCTGTCCGGTTAATAAAAGAGGTGTGTGCGTGAGCGGTGAAGACAAAAGCAGCGGTGGTTTGAACAATCCCTTACCCCAAAAGCCCTTGCCGAAAAAGAAGGCCTATCTGGTGTTCGAAGGGGGCGGAGCCAAGGGGATTGCCCATGCTGGCACGGCCGTTGCTTTTGAACAAAACCAGTATTTTGACCCGCAGGGATATGCGGGCACCTCTGCCGGGGCGATTATCGCAAGCCTATTGGCGGTGGGTTACCAGCCCCGAGAGATTTTCAACCTGCGAAAGGGCAAAGGCCCGAGCGGGAATATTGAAAATATTCTGGATCATTTGCCTGACTGGTATGAAGTCAGCGAACCGGTCCATTTGTTCACGCGCTTTGATTGGTTCAAGCTGAAATTCGCGCGCCAGATGATGGTTTGGGCTGGCACACACCCCAGGGCAACACTGTTTTTGTCCTGGGGCGTGCTTTTATCCGTTTTATTTCCAACGTTATACGTTGGGTTTGTCGGTTTTGTCCGTTTGGCACGTGCATCTGATTTGTTTCCGCCGGGGCAGCATTTTCTGGTGACCTATGGCATGATTGCTGTTCATTGCCTGGTTACGATTGCATTTCTAGGGCTGGTTACTTTTCTGTTGCGCGGTTTTCGGGGGGCCGCATCGCTGGAAAAATTCGTCGATTGCATGGATTTTCTTTTCAAGAAAAAGCTGCGCCCCTTGGGGAGTGTGTTTGAAAATCGCAGGCCTGTCACCTTTGGCGATCTGGCCCGGCATGGAATCGTTTTGAAAGTGGTTGCCGCCAACCTGACGCTGAAATCGGATATGGTTTTTTCAACAGATGATCCGCGCTGTGCCAACCTGTCCGTTGCCGAAGCCGTCGCGGCATCAATCGCCATTCCCTTTGTTTTTGTGCCCAGAAAGATCACCATCCCCTTTGCCCGCGATGAATTGACAACGTTTTTAAGCGACCGCCGGATTAAGGAGCTGGAAGCCGGACAGGCAGCTAAAAACGGGGGCACCGTAATTCCGCCCTATATTGATCTGACCTGCATGCTGTGTGACGGCGGTGTGGTGTCGAACCTGCCCGCGTGGGTGTTTGACGGGCAAACCGTTGGTGACAAGGACTGTTGGATCGTCACCAGTGAAACCACCGATATTTCCGACAGGATCTGGTATTCGGGACGCGGGTTGAAATTTGTTTTCCGTTTGTTCAATACTGCGGTGTTCGGGGCGTCGCGCCTGAATGTCCGGCAGGTTCCAAACATCCTGAGGCTGGTAAACAAGCCAGAAGTCGAGGTTTTTGATTTCGATGCCTCGGGCGCCAAACTGTATCTTGATACGATGCGTGCCTATGGGAACGCGGGTGTTGAAATCGCCAAACTGACGACCGAAGAAGATAAGTTATTGCGGATTCACGGGCGTTTAGCGTCTGAAATTAAATCATATTTTCAGAATGCGATGGATTTCCGCCTGCGTGCGGCCCTTGTAGAACGCACGCCCGAGCATAGCTTTGTCAGGCTGTGGTCGCATGTCGACTTTGACGGCTATGCGGACAAATGGTTGGAGCTGCCGCTGGAAGGAACGATGATCGAACGCTGCATGGAATCGCAGGACAGTGTGGATGTGCTGAACCTGAAAGACCCGAAAGAGAAGGAACTTTTTAACCTCAAGGGCGTTGATGATAGGGTGCTTGCGAGAACACCTGCAGATATTTGCTGGTCCATGGCCTTTCGGTTGCCAGATCTTGGCGACCAGAACGGGCGTTCCATTGCCCTTGCGCTGGATTGCAATTTCCCGTTCTACTCTGACGCTGTCGCGCAGGAGGAGGGGGGATTAACCTGTTGTTCACCCGAGGGGGAGAGACTGGACAAAACGAAATTGGTTGAAATCGTAACCGCTATTGTTCAGTCTGTCTGGATGGATGGTTCCGCTCGCAACCACGAAGAAGGCAATAAAACGAACGTATTCGCTGAAGATGGAGTGTGACGGATGATAAACTCGACTCTGATAAAAGACCGGTTTCAAGGCCGGAGCAAAAAAGAAGAGCAGCGCCGGATGGCCGAGCAGAGCGCCCAGGAAGAGCTGGAGCATGTTGAAAATCTGGCTGAATTTCTGGAAGAGCATTTTAGCCCCGATGCGCGCCAAAGCGCGGTGAACGGCCCGTCGTTTCGTGATCTGGCCGAAGCCAAGCGGTTGGCGGCCGTCGCCCTGAAGCGTTAGCCGCCCGGCGCCCAAGCGCCTGTTACAGCCGTGCGCGCAGTATTCTGCGGGCGGCTGTTTTTACCCCCCCACCACCATCGGGCCGGTATCTGCCCAGACAATGCGTGCCCCGCGTTTCAGGTCGCGTTCAAAATGGCGTGCGATGCGGGCCAATGCTTGATTGCGCCCTTTTACGGCAATCTCTTTCGGGTCGGGGTCTTGCCCGGGTTTCTGCGCTGCCAGCCCCCAGGTCAGGGGATGCACTTCGCGCAGGTAGTCCGACAAAATCCAGCGAAATGCTGCGACCAGCTGTTGTTGAGCGGCGGTTTGACGGGCGTGGCGATATCTGCGCGCTGCCTGTGTCACCGCACAGTAGGCCGCGAACATATTCACCGTGTGTTGGTCGGAACGGCGTTCCAGAATATCGCGCATACCGACCAGAAACAGGTCCACATCCATCAGGGTCAATGCGCCGGGGTCCACGGCCAAGGCATCAAAATAAACCCATGTATAACCGCCCTTGCCCCAGATATCGGCGGTGCGTGCAGCGGTGCGGCGTGCCTCCAGCTCCAGATCGCCATAAGAGCCGAACCAACGCGGCAGCAGGTGATTGCCAAGGGCGCGCATGTGGCGCGGGTTCGCCGGATCCAGATCAATCAGGTCTTCGTAATCATCCCCGACACGGGTCTGAGGAGCCGATTCCGCAGCCAGCAGTGCGCAGCGCGCAGCCGCCAGCGCGGGGCTGTCTTCGGCAAAGGCATCAAACGCGTCCAGAATTTCAGAGGCGCGTGCAAAATGGCGTTTGAACCGTTTCCAATCGCGTGCGGGGATTTCGGCAGACCAGCCCGCCCCGCGCCATGCCCAGCCGATGTCGATATGCGCATGGGCTACGACCAAAGCAATGCCGTAGTCGCCGGGGTATTCTTCCAGCACGTCCTCTAGTTCGGCAAGGCCGGAGCGGGGCGCATGTGCGGGCATCAACCCTGGGTCGGACAGGGCGCGTTCCACTGGTGCTGTTACGTCGGCGCGTGCGCCATAGGCCAGCAAATCTGCCATGGGCAGGCCGGTATCCGTTGCGGCGCGGGCACGGTCATATTGGCGGATCAACAGGCCCAGATCCTCCCAGCGGTCCTGACGCGCAAGGAATTGCCCATGGTCGCTGACCTCATGGCGTTTCGCGTCTTCGGGGGGGCAGGTGACCAGCGGAACCTCTAACCGGCGGGCAATGTGGTCGGGGCACTCCTGTTGCATGCGTCCCTTGCGTGCCAGCAGGGATGACAGGCTTCGTCGTGTATCCTCGTCTTGGCCCCGGGCATTTTCGATCCAGTCGCGCGCGCCGTTGCGGGGCAGGCGTTGCACCATGGTGCGCAGTGTTTGGCCTGCCCGCAGGCGCAGCGCCTGTGCCGCCGAGCGGCCCGTGGGGAAACCGGATTTTGACTTGGCCGCTGGCCGGATATGAGGTGTGTTTTTCATACCCACAGTCTGGCGGCGATTTCGGGCCGAAACGTGGCGGGCCTGCGGATTTTGCGCGATATGAAAAGGGCGGCGTTAATCATTTGGGCAGGGTGAACAGGCGTTGCCAAATGCCCAAAAACCCTTAAAACTTTACCGATCATGCGCTGTTTTACCTTGTTTATACCGCTTCTTCTTTTTGCCACGGCTGTTAACGGCCAAGCGTCCGATGCAGCAGGCACCGGGGTGCAGGCGGCGGCGCGGTTAACGAAACTGCCGCCCACGACCCCCACAACCGGGTCGGGCGATGATGCGAATCCTGTGCCGGTCACATCCAGAACGGCAGGGAATCAGCCGGATTTTGCCACCACAGCGGGTCCGACGGATCAATCAGAGGCCACATTGCAGCGCGAAAACGCTGCCCGCTTGGCGGCCGCTGCAAAAGGGCGGTCGGTGTTTTATGCCCCCGCACACCCCGATTTACGCCCGCGCGCGCGCCGGGTCGCGGCGATTGCGGCTGGATCACCCGTTGAAATGGCGCGGATCGGTGCCGTGCGGCCCAAAATGCGGTCATTGGAATTTCCCAATGCACGCTGGTCGCATCGCCAAGAGGGGCTGAAATGGACCCGCGCCGCAGTTTCCGCGCTGAAAACCCACGGGGCGTCCATCACCCGCACCGTGCCAAAAGATATTGACGCATGGTGCCCGGCCTATCGGGCCGCCGGCGAAAAACAGCGCCGCGCCTTTTGGGTGGGGTTTTTGTCTGCGCTCGCGAAACATGAAAGCACATGGAACCCGCAGGCAGTTGGCGGCGGCGGGCTCTGGTATGGGTTGCTGCAAATCCTGCCCGGAACTGCGCGGGGATATCGTTGCCATGCCCGCACAGGTGCAGAATTGAAAAACGGTGCCGCCAACCTGAGCTGCGCCATCCGCATCATGTCGGTCACCGTGCCCCGTGATCAGGCGATTGCGGTGCATAATGGCCGATGGCGCGGCGTGGCTGCGGATTGGGGGCCAATGACATCGGCCAGCAAACGCCGCGAAATGTCGGCATGGCTGCGCAAGCAAAGCTATTGCAAACCGCTGTCTTCACGGCGCCCTGTGGCACGGCCCGCAGGGCTTGTGCTGCGTTCTGACGGGTGAACCCAGCCCCGGTTCCGGGCTATGCCGCTATTTTCAGGGGCTTTTCCGGCAACGGGCCATGTTCCAGCCGGATGCCGGTGCCTTTGAACCAGACCGACAATTCACTGGCAGGCGGAAATGCCAGCAGGGACAGATCATGCCAATCGCCCAACCTGTCGGTCAAACGCAACACACTGGTCGGGCGATCAATGCGGATGGAATGGATATGTGCCAATAGAAAGGAACGGCTTTCCATTGGCGCATGGTCATTGGCGCGAAAACAATAGGTCAGGCGCGTGGGCGTGATTTTGCTGGATGCGCGCGCCCCTTGCAGCATCGGCCACAAGATTTTAACCACCAAAACTGCGGCCAACCCGCAAGCGGGCAGGGCAAAGGCCGCGATGCGCAAATCGGCGTTTACCAAGGCGGGCCCAAGCAGCGCCCCTGTGGCCGCGATTGCGAATACCAGCCGCTGGCGGCTGCGTGGATCATAGTGAAATTCGTGCAGATTTTCCATGTGGCAAAGGCTGCCGCCGGAATAGGGCGAAATCGTGGCAGCCACGCCAGAAGCGGAGGGATCGGGCCGGGTTTTGCAAAAGATGGTTAATGCAAGCAGGGCCAATCAGGTGATGCGATAGGCGCGGCGAATATCATCCAACGCATCGCTTTGCCGGTCGCTGATCTTGCTGCTGCCACCTTTGTTGGTGACCTCGGACAGCACCGACATCAAAGGCGTAAAAAAGCTTTCGTCACGGGGCTGTAGCCGGATCAATTTGCGGGTCAGCCGTGAAACGGCAGGGAATGCGCCGCCAGATTCCGACACCAGCCAGCGCCCCAAAATCATCATCTCTTCGGCGGCTTCCAGGCTGAGGTTGCGGTGTTTGTGCAATGCCTTTTTCAGCATCAGCTGTTGCTCGGCCGAGGGGAGCTGATCAAGTTCGACAAAGGCCCAGCCGATGGCCGCGATGGCGATTTCGGGGTCTTCGATTGCCTCGACCGGATGCAGGTTGGTGCGGCGGGAAAACCCGAAACGGCGCGCAGCAAGACGCACATCATTGGCCACATCCAGCAATTCACCAGTCATATTCGCGGCGTTCCTCGCACGGTGAACAAAGAAATAAACGGCACCGATAACGCCGATGAGGGCAATGATAATAGGCATGCGGGGACTCACTATTACAATATAACTGTCGGAATTCTATGGGTTATTGGCAGGTGCGGTCAAGCGTGCGAAGCTGGTATGGTGATGGCTGCGCCGCTATGGGTCTTGCTGCCCCGGGGCATCGGGGCAGGCAATCAAGCAGGGCGGGTTTGTGGTTAGCCCTGCAAAATGCGGCCGACCATTTCGCCGGTGTCGGGCGACAGGTCCGGTGATGATGCGATGCGTTCAAGCGCCGCCTTTGCCTTGGACTGGCGGGTCGAATCGTAGCGCCGGAACGTGGCAAAGGATGACATCATACGCGCTGTGGTTTGGGGGTTGATCGGGTCCAGCCGGATCAGCCAATCGGCAAGCAAGTCATACCCCTGACCGGAAACTTGGTGAAAACCGGCGTGGTGCCCGGCCAATGCGCCAAACAGGGCACGGAACCGATTTGGGTTCTTCATGTTGAAATCAGGGTGTTTGGTCAGTGTGTTAGCAATGTCGATCAGGGTGTCGGGGCTGGCGTGCCCGACCTGCAGCGCGAACCATTTGTCGATCACCAGCCGGTCGTCTTTCCACTGGTTGTAAAAGGCAGAAACCGCTGCGGCGCCATTGCCGCTGTCCAGCAATGCGGCAAAGCCGGCAAGTTGCTGGGTCATGTCGGTCGCGCCGTCAAATTGTGCCTGTGCAAGAGCGCCACCATCACGGCGCGACAGCAGGGAAAGCGCGCGATTGGTCAATGCGCGGGATGCGGATTGCGCGGCATTCGGCTGGTAAGATACTGAAACTTTATGGTTTTTATAGATATCTTCAAGTTCTGATTGCAGGTGTTCGCAAATGGCATCGAGCAATGTTTCACGGGCCTGATGGATCTTGGCGGGGTCTGGCACCTCGCCCGTGTCAAACAGGGTTTGCGCGATGTCATCCGATGTGGGCAATGCCAGGGCAAGGGCGCGAAACGCGGGATCTTGGGTTTCGTCACGGGCCAAATCGCGCAATGCGTCCAGCAACAACGGGTCGGGGGCCGCGCCATTGGTCATGCGGCACAGCGTGTCCCGCGCAAGGGCTTGCCCCGATTCCCACCTGTTGAAAGGGTCGGTATCATGGGCCAGTAAAAAGGCGCGCTCTGCGTTGGTTTGCTGCCGTTCCAGAATGACGGGGGCAGAAAACCCCCGCAGGATGGATGGAACAGGTTTGACTTCCAAGTCATTGAAAACAAATGACTGTGTTTGTTCAGTCAGTTCGCAGATCATCGTTGGTTGCACTTCTTTGCCATCAGGGGAAAGTAAGCCAACAGCAATGGGGATCACCTGCGGCAGGGCGTTTTCATTTTTGTTTTTCTGTTTGAATTCAAGTGTGTATTTGCCGTTGTTAAAGCTTTCCGTCACCTTGACCCTTGGGGTTCCTGATTGGGAATACCACAATTTGAACCGTGACAAATCGCGGCCTGTTGAATCCTCGAACACGCGCAGCCAATCCTCGATCGTGGCGGCATCGCCATCGTGGCGCGAAAAGTAAAGATCGACGGCTTTGTAATAGGCGGCATCCCCGACCAATGTTTTCAGCATACCGATCACCTCGGCACCTTTTTCATAGACGGTGGCAGTGTAGAAGTTGTTGATTTCCTGAAAGGATTCCGGCCTGACAGGGTGCGCAAGCGGGCCGTTGTCCTCGCGGAACTGGCGGGCGCGCAAGTCAATCACATCGTTAATGCGTTTCACGGGGGCAGAGCGCATATCCGAGGTGAACTGACTGTCCCGATAAACGGTCAATCCCTCCTTCAGGCACAGCTGGAACCAGTCGCGACAGGTGATGCGGTTGCCTGTCCAGTTGTGAAAATACTCATGTGCGATGATTGCCTCGATACGTTCGAAATTTGCATCTGTAGAGGTCTCTTCCGAGGATAAAACGCAGGATGAGTTGAATATGTTCAATCCCTTGTTTTCCATCGCACCCATGTTGAAATCATCCACGGCCACGATATTGAAGATATCCAGATCATATTCGCGCCCGTATTTGTCCTCGTCCCACTTCATGGATTTCTTCAATGCTTCCATGCCAAAGGCGCATTTACCTTCGTCACCGGGGCGAACATAAATGTTAAGATCGACCTTGCGGCCGGACAAGGTTGTGAAACTATCGGGGTGGGCCAGCAGATCGCCCGCGACCAAGGCAAATAAATAGGCCGGTTTGGGCCATGGGTCGTGCCATTCGGCCCACCCATCACCAGATGTAGTAGGGTTGCCATTGGACAGCAGCACCGGATAGTCGCCTTCGATCCGGACGGTGAAGGTGGTCATCACATCGGGACGGTCGGGATAATAGGTGATTTTGCGAAACCCTTCGGCCTCGCATTGGGTGCAGAACATGCCGTTTGACAGATACAGCCCCTCGAGGGCGGTGTTGGCGGCGGGGTTTATTTCGACCTCGCATTCCCAGGTGAACGGCCCCTCGGGCACGGGGCATGTCAGCCCCTGTTTGGTCGCGACCACGGGAACACGGGCGCCGTTGATCCGCGCATCAATCAGGTTAAGCCCCTCACCGTGAAGGAAAAATTCATGTGACTGCGCCGCAGGGTTGGGCAGGAATTCGATCCGCGACAGCACGCGGGTGGCATCGGGCGACAGGCGGAATGTCAGATGCGTGGAGGCGATCAACCAATTGGGCGGTTGGTAATCTGACAGGTGAATCGTCTGCGGGCTGGCATCTTTCATCGGGGCGTTCCTTGTCCGGATTTCGGGGTAAACCTAGGGGGATGCGGGCGGGGCCGCAATGGGCGGTTGCGCCGGAAACTGCAGCTATGCGCCACCGCGTCTGGCATTAGAATGCCCGTAGAAAAGCGTATGAAACGGGCGCGGTTTCCATAGATTCCATAGTTTCAGGGGGGTGAATCCATGGTTTTGGGGTAATTGGTAATATTTTATGACCACGCTTGTTGCCTATCGGAAACTTTGGCGCTAATCGTGGAGCGACGCGACTGCATTTGGAGAGGTCAGATGACACAACGGATCACCAGAAACGGTTTGGCAGTGGATGCAACGCTGGCCGAATTCATCGAGGCGCGGGCGCTGCCCGGCACGGACATTGCGGCGGAGGCGTTCTGGGCCGGTCTGGCGCGGATCGTGACCGAACTGGGACCGGAAAACCGGCGGTTGCTGGCGGTGCGTGACGAAATGCAGGCCAAATTGGACAACTGGCACCGCGCGCGCAAGGGGGCCGAAATTGATGCCGCCGCATATAAGGATTTTTTAACAGAGATCGGGTATCTGATTCCCGAGGGACCGCAATTCAGCATCGGCACTGATGATGTGGACCCTGAAATTGCCAGCGTTGCGGGCCCGCAGCTGGTTGTGCCGATCACCAATGCGCGGTTCGCGTTGAACGCTGCCAATGCGCGTTGGGGGTCACTCTATGATGCGCTTTATGGCACCGATGCCTTGGGCGATTTGCCTGCGGGCGGCGGGTATGATGGCGCGCGCGGGGCGCGGGTGATCGCATGGGGTCGCGATTTTCTGGACCGTGCCGTGCCGCTGGATGGCGGGTCATGGGCGGATATCGGGTATCTGCGGGTGGCAGGCGGCTTGGATGCGGGCGGTTTGCGGCTGGCTGATCCTGCCTGTTTTGTCGGCTATGGCGGGGGCGAGGGCGCGCCCGAGGCAATTGTGCTGCGCCACAACGGGTTGCACATCATTATTGATGTGAATGCGGGGTCGGATATCGGCGCGGCGGACAAGGCTGGCGTATCGGATATCCGGCTGGAATCGGCCCTGTCCACCATCATGGATTGCGAGGATTCCGTGGCGGCGGTGGATGGGCCGGACAAGGCGCTGGCCTATGGCAACTGGTTGGGCCTGATGCGCGGCGATCTGGCCGAGGAAGTGCAAAAGGGCGGGCGCATGTTCACCCGCAAACTGGCGGATGATCTGGAATTCACCGGCGCGGATGGTCAGCCGCTGGTGTTAAAGGGGCGTTCGCTGATGCTGGTGCGCAACGTCGGGCATTTGATGACCACACCGGCGGTGCTGGACGCCGGTGGCGCCGAGGTTGGCGAGGGATTGCTGGACGCGCTGTGCAGCGTGATGATCGCGATGCACGACATCGAGGCGGGGCGCAATTCGACCCAAGGGTCGGTTTATATTGTGAAACCCAAGATGCACGGGCCAGAGGAGGTGGCATTTTCGGATCGTTTGTTCGCCATGGTCGAGGATATTCTGGGCCTGCCGCGGAACACCGTGAAAATGGGGATCATGGACGAGGAGCGGCGGACCTCGGTCAATCTGGCAGAGTGTATTCGCGCCGCCAAGGACCGCGTTGCGTTTATCAACACCGGGTTTCTGGACCGCACCGGCGATGAAATTCACACCAGCATGGAGGCGGGTGCATTCCTGCCCAAGGGCGAGATGAAGGCGACGCCATGGATTGCATCCTATGAGGATCGCAATGTTGATATCGGTCTGGCCTGCGGGTTGCGGGGCCGTGCGCAGATCGGCAAGGGCATGTGGGCGATGCCCGACCGTATGGCCGAGATGCTGGAGGCCAAGATCGGCCACCCCGAGGCGGGGGCGAATTGCGCCTGGGTGCCATCGCCCACGGCGGCAACCCTGCATGCGACGCATTACCATAGTGTGGACGTGGGCGCGGTGCAGGATCAACTGGCCAAGGGCGGGCCGCGTGGCACGCTGGCGGATCTGCTGACCATTCCGGTGATGCACGGGCGCAACCTGTCGGACGCGGAAATCACCCGCGAGATCGAGAATAATGCGCAGGGGATTTTGGGTTATGTGGTGCGTTGGGTGGATCAGGGGGTCGGCTGTTCCAAGGTGCCCGACATCCATGATGTCGGCCTGATGGAGGACCGCGCGACCTGCCGGATTTCATCGCAGGCATTGGCGAACTGGTTGCATCACGGGGTGGTCAGCCGCGATCAGGTGCAGGCCGCGCTGGAGAAGATGGCGGCCGTGGTGGACCGCCAGAATGCGGGGGATGGGGCGTATATTCCGATGGCACCTGCGTTTGACGGGCCTGCATTTCGCGCGGCCTCGGCGCTGGTATTCGAAGGGGTTTCGCAGCCATCCGGATATACCGAGCCATTGTTGCATCACTGGCGGCAAGTGGCAAAAGCACAGTAAATTCAATCGGATAAAAGGGGATAATCATGTCGGTGACATTGAACAAGGCAAAGCGGATCATTTCAAAGGCTTTTGACGCAGGCAAGGCGGCAGAGATGAAGCCGCTGGCCTGTGTGGTGTTGGATGCGGGCGGCCATGTGGTGGCGTTTGAGCGTCAGGACGGGGCCAGCGCGGGCCGGTTCGGCATCGCGCAGGGCAAGGCATATGGCGCGGTGATGTTGGGCATGGCGGGGCGCGCGCAGATGGCGCGGGCCGAGGCGCAGGCCTATTTCATCGCCGCCGCCAACGGGGTGTTCGGGGGGCAGATGGTGCCGGTGCCGGGCGGCGTTTTGTTGCGCGACAGCCGTGGCCGGTTGATCGGCGCGGTGGGCGTTTCGGGCGACACATCCGACAATGACGAGGCCGCAGCACTGGCCGGAATCGAGGGTGCGGGGCTGGTTGGCGAGCCTTGATTGCCGGAAAATCAGGCATCCTGTGCGGTGACGCGGGGTGCCGTTTTGGCGATTGGTGTTTTCTTGACGATTGCTACGCTATATTAAGGAAAGGCGTGCAAAAGGCAGGACAATTATGAAACGGCCCCTGAAAAGCCGACCGATCGTCGGGATTATTGGCAACCATCATTTGATCAATGACAGCTATCCGGCCCATGCGGGCGGGGCGATGAACACCGAGGCGGTGGCCTGTGTGGCCGACTGCATGCCGTTATTGATTGCCGCCGATCCGCGATATGTGTCGGTGGATGAGCTGTTGCAGGCCTGCGACGGGTTTTTGCTGACCGGCGGGCGGCCCAATGTGCACCCCGAGGAATACGGCGAGCCCGAGACCGAGGCGCATGGCGCATTCGATCGGGCGCGCGATGCCATCACCCTGCCATTGGTGCGCGCCTGTGTCGAACGCGGCCAGCCGTTTTTGGGCATTTGTCGTGGTTTCCAAGAGGTGAACGTGGCGATGGGCGGGTCGCTATACCCTGAAATCCGCGATCTGCCGGGGCGGATGAACCACCGGATGCCGCCCGACGGCACCATCGAGGAAAAATTTGCCCTGCGCCACAAGGTGACATTTACCACCGGCGGTGTGTTTCATCAGTTGATGGGCGCGGATGAGGTGATGACCAACACGCTGCACGGGCAGGGGATCAAACGCGCCGGGGCGCGGGTCGTGGTGGAGGGCCATGCGCCCGACGGCACGCCCGAGGCGATTTATATCAAGGATGCGCCGGGGTTTACCCTGTCGGTGCAGTGGCATCCCGAATGGAACGCCGATTGCGATCCGGTGTCGCGGCCTTTGTTCACGGCCTTCGGGCGGGCGGTGCATGACTGGGCCGGGGCCAAAGCGGGCGCGGCATTGGCCGCTGTTTGATTTCGCCTGTAATCTGCGGCGTGATTGAGCGGTGCGGCTGGCGCCGCGCTGTTTTTTGGGATGCCTGGCGGGGTGTCGCATCTATTCGGGGGTTTCGCCCGCGGTCGCGCCTGATTTGAGCATTCGTGGCAAGTGGAATGGGTCGACCTGCGCAAGTATCTGATTTTGCTTGAATTACTCCCACGGGGTTGGCCCCCTCGCGCGCAGGCTTGCCTTTGCCTGCTGCGCGCCAGCGCAATTGCTGAAAATGTATGCGCGGGACGCGCATTCCTTTGGATTAGGCCGCGTGTTGATCGGGCATGATCAGGGCCGTGGTCAGCAGGCGGGTTTCGAATTTGCGCAGGCAGGGGCGGGCGGTGTCGCCATAGCTGTCGGGATCAGAGCGCAGGGCGGGGAATTTTTCGAACAGGTCGGCGCGGGATGCATCCGACAGGGCGCGCAGCCCCTGGGCACCGGGGTGGAAGCTTTCTGATGGGGCGCCTTCGGCAAAGACGACCTCGTGGTGGTCGAACATGATGTGGTGATAGCCGACCATATCACGGGATTCCTGCGTGATGTTGATGCCGTCGACCATGTGTTTGGCGGTCAGGAAGACCTCGGGGCTGTCGAAGTAGAGGTTGGCGGCGGAGGAGGTGTGCAGCATCCGGTGTTGAGGCGACACCCAGAGGTCGCGGGCGTTGTTCATCACGCCGGATTTGATGCGGATCGGGGCGAAATCGCCCATGCCGCGCACGGTGCGTTGGCCGGTCCAGCGGATCGGTTGCATACCGTGGTCACGGGTCAGGACCATGTCGCCGGGGCGCAGGGTTTCAACAGGGCGGGGGCCATGCGGGGTCAGGATGCGGGTGCCGGATGCAAAGCAGATGATCACGTCCTCCAGATTGGAAAAGTTGACGACGGTGCCGTCGGTCAGGGTGGCGGTGCCGGACAGCGCGCCGGGGTCGGTGTTGGTATAGGTCACGTCCTCCCAGTCGAGCAGGCCTGCGAAATCTATTGTGTCGCCAGTGGGTTCGCCGGTTTCAGAGCCGTCGATGGTGATGGTGCCGCCGCCCAGATTGGCAGGGTCGAGCAGGAAGGTATCATTGCCCGCGCCGCCGGTGGCGGTGTCGCCGGAGCCGACATAGATCACATCGTCGCCCGCGCCGCCGTCGAGCAGGTCGGCCCCTGCGCCACCGATCAGGGTGTCGTTGCCTTCCTCGCCATAAAGGCTGTCATTGGCGCCGCGCCCGTCGATCAGGTCGTTGCCGAACCCGCCGTAGATCACGTTGGTCCAATCCGCGCCTTCGGCGTCGTAACCTGTGAGCGTGTCGTTCCAGTCAGAGCCGATGATGCCATCCAGCCCGCCCGCCAGCGTGTCGCCGGTGGCGTGGCCGCCGGATGCGGAATTGGTGGAGAGGTCGATATTCACCCCCGCATCGGAGCCGGCGTAGGAGACGAAATCCATGCCCGTGCCGCCCGAGAGGTTGTCGGCACCTGCGCCCCCTGTCAGCGTATCGTCGCCCGCGCCGCCGGTCAGGGTGTCGTCGCCCGCATCGCCCAGCAGGGCGTCAGCGCCATTGCCACCGTCCAGCACATCGTTGTCGTCGCCGCCCGACAGGGTGTCGTTGCCATCCTCGCCAAACAGGGAGTCATTGCCCGCGCCGCCCGTGATGCTGTCATCACCCGCCACCTGCGCGATGGTGGTAAAGTGCATATCGGTGACCCAGATGCCCTGCGTGCCGCCCTGACCGTTGGCGTAAGAGACGGTGATTTGCGAGACGGGGCCGGCCACGTCGATGCGCACCGAGCCGCCTGCGGAATTGGGGTTTTCGGCGACCTGATTGGCGGTGATGGTATTGCCCGAAACGGTATCGCCGCCGCCGGTGGTAAAGGTGACCGGCACTGCGTTGCCATCCAGATCATAGGCCATGACCGTGATGATATCGGTGTGGTTGCCCGCGCCCCAATCCACGTCATTGATGCGGAACGACAGGTCGCTGACCGCGTCCTGCATGCCGCTGCCCTGCTGTGCGGCGAAATCAACGATTGTGGTCGAGGTGTCGCTATTGCCATTGCCATAAAGAAAGAGCGAGGAGTTGGGATCAAACGGTTCGCCCGCCGCCACATATTGCGGGTCCGCGCTGTTGACCTGATAGGTCGGGTTGTTGTTGCCGTTGTTCTGGAACGATACGGACACGTCCATATTGCCCGTGTCCTGGGTGAAACCGCCCGCAAGGTTGGTGTTGTTGCCGCCCTGATCGGTCCAGTCCAGAACTTCGTTTGTGGGGGTGGCGGGGGCGGCGCCTGTGTCGCCGTAGACCACATCATCGCCGGTGCCCGCATCAATGGTGTCATTGCCGCCGCCGCCATAAACGGTGTCGTCGCCCGCGCCTGCGTTGACGATATCATTGCCCGCTGCGGCGTCGATTTCATCGCCGTTGCCGCCCGTGGCCTGACCTGTGCCAAAGCCGCCATCGACCATGTCGCCCTGCGGATCGCCGGTATAGGCGGCATCAATGGTGTCATCGCCGCCGGTGCCGGACACAAGGTTGGGTTCGGGTTCGTAATCGGTATAGGAAAACGCGATGTCGCCCGCCGCCGCGTTCGGGTTGGAATCATAGGCCAGCGTTGTATAGCTGCGCCCGGCCACCAGCGGGATTTCCGACAGGGTGTAATAGCCCGACGCCCCGCCGCCTTCGACCTGAAGCATCGAGACCTGAAATTCCTGTCCGGTCACGTTGTCGCGCAGGGTCCAGACCGCTTCGGCGTCGACGTTGACGTTGGTCGATGTGCCCGCGGGCGTGGTGACAGTGGCGGTGGCGGTTTCACCGCCCGCGCTGTCATCATCCAGCGTCAGCCCCTGAATGCCCGTTTCATTATCGGTGAGCGTGGCGCGGCCTGTCGCGGTTTCCGGTCCGTTCCAGGTGCGGGTCTGCCCGGTCTGGTTGGAAAACACCCCGTTCGGATTGAGCGTATAAAAACGTAAGTTGAAAGTCGCCATACTGCTTGCCCTTGTCGGCCCTGTTGGCGGGCCTGTTATTCGTGGCAAATACGGGGGTGATCTGTGTGATTTTCCGCATTTGTTTCAAATATAGATACAATTGCGATAAGGCGGGAATTGGCGGCAAATGTGACGTAATCGTGGTAAATTCGACCTGCCAAAAACCTTTGGTTGCATGAAAAAGTCAAAGGGCGCTGGCGGGAAATATCCGCAAGCGCCCTTGTTTATAGGGTCGTGAGTGGTGGTTTGGTGACGCGTTACAGCATCAGGTTGAATTGATCCATCAAGGGAAGCTGACGCGCCCGCGTGCCGGTCAGATCAAACAGCGCATTGGCCAATGCGGGCATCGCGGGCGGCGTGCCCGGTTCACCGACGCCCGAAATGCGGCTGCCGTTTTCCAGAATTTGCACCTTTGTGTCGGGCATATTGTGCATGCGGACCGCATCGTAATCGGGGAAGTTCTGTTGTTCGACCATGCCATCATCAAAGGTGATCTGGCCAAAGACCGCCGCCGACAGCCCGTAAACCATGCCGCCGACCAGTTGAGCGCGCACGATTTCCGGGTCCAGTGCGCGGCCCACGTCACCGACGATATAGGCGCGGGTGATGCGGATTTCGCCGTTCTGGTCCGTGACCTCGATCACCTGCGCGACGGGGGTGCCAAAGCTGTAACAAAAGGCAACGCCGCGGCCTGTGTTCGCGGGTTTGGCGCTGTCCCAACCTGACATGTCGCGCAGGGTGCGCAGGGTTTCGGCGCTGCGCGCGTCCTCCTCTGCCATCAGTTCCAGCCGGAATTCCAGCGGGTCGCGGCCTGCGGCATGGGCCAGTTCATCCATGAAGGTGTCCATAAAGAACCCGTTGTAGGATGCCCCGACCGACCGCCAGAACCCGACGGGGATTTGCAGGTCGGCCAGATAGCCGGAAATGTGGTAATTCGGGATCGCATAGGGTTGGTCATAGGCGCCTTCGACCAGAATTTTATCGGGACCGGAGGGGGCAAAGCCCATCCAGCGGCCAATGCCCTGACGGGCGCAGGATTGCGCGGCGATATGGCCGTCGACCAGCACCGCCTTGCCGTTTTGAACCGCGCCGGTGAACCGCGCCACCGCGCCGGGGCGATAGAAATCATGGGTCATGTCCTGTTCGCGCGACCATGTCAGTTGCACTGGCGTGCCGGGGATCTTGCCAGCCAGACGCGCGGCCAGAACGCCGTAATCGAATTCACCGCGACGGCCGAACCCGCCGCCCATCAGGGTGACGTTTACCGTGACATCATCGGTGTCGATGCCCAGTTCCCTAGCCGCATGTTTTTGCAGGAAAACCGGCCCCTGATTGCCCGCCCAGATCGTCAGTTTGCCATTTTCAAACAGGGCGGTGGCGTTCAGCGGTTCCATGGTGGCATGGGCCAGATAGGGCAGGCGGTATTCGGCGGTGATTTCGGTGGCACCATCGGGAATGGTGGTTTCGCCGTCTTTGCGCAGGTGTGAATTGGGTTTTTCGTCAAAGGCCTGGCTGATTTTTTCAAACACGGCATCGGTGGTGGCGGGGGCGGTGGGCGCGCCCCATGTGATGTCGATCGCATCAACCGCCTGCTGCGCCAGCCATGTGTTTGTGGCGATCACCGCGACGCCATCGCCCATGTCGACGATCTGTTCCACGCCCGCCATGGTTTGCGCGGCGCTGGCGTCAAATCCGGTCATGCTGCCGCCCATATGTGGCACCATGCGCAGGGCGGCGAATTTCATGCCGGGCAGGCGGATGTCGATGCCGAATGTGGCGGTGCCGGTGGATTTGGCGGGCACATCGACGCGGGGTTGCGACTGGCCCAGAATTTTCCATTGCGCGGGGTCGCGCAGGGTGACGCGGGGCGGGCGCAGGGCTGCGGCCTCGGCAGCGAGGTCGGCATAGGGGATGGTGCCGCCATTTGGCAGGATCACCTGTCCTTTTGCGGTTTTCAACGTGCTGCGGGCCAATCCGGTGCGGTCGGCGGCGGCCTGTTTCAGGGCCTCGCGGGCGGTGGCCCCGGCAAGGCGCATCCGGTCGAACGCATCCACGGTCGAGGTCGATCCGCCGGTGACCTGCATCGAAAACATCTTGCCCACGAATTCAAGGTTGTCGCCAAGCGCGTGCTGGAATCCGGTTTTGGCATATTCGCGGAAGGGCAGCGAGGAGGCCATCATCGCGCCGTTGAAATAGGCCTGTGCGGGGGGGCCGTGCTGGGTGCGGATATCGGCCAGATCGACATCCAGTTCCTCGGCCACGAGGGCGGCGAGGGTGGTGTGGATGCCCTGACCCATTTCGGCGCGGGGCGTGGTGATTGTGATGCCGTCCGGACCGATCAGCACCCATGAATTGAGCGTGGATTCACCGTCATGCGGGATCAGCGGGTTGGGGGGTGTGCGCCTGTCCTGATAGACGCCGAATGCGGCGGTTCCAGCCAGGGCAGTGGCGGTGACAAGAAAGGTGCGGCGGGTGATTTTTCCTAAACGGGACATTGGGTTACCTTTCCTTAGCCTTGCAATTTGCCAGCGGCGTCATGGATCGCGGCGCGGATTTTCGGGTAGGTGCCACAGCGGCACAGGTTGCCCTGCATCGCGTCATCAATGTCGCTGTCCGTGGGGCGGGGATTTTGCGCCAGCAGCGCGGCGGCCTGCATGATCTGCCCCGACTGGCAGTAACCGCATTGCGCCACCTGATGGTCGATCCAGGCCTGTTGCAGGCTGTGCAGGGCAGCGGGTGTGCCCAGACCTTCGATGGTGGTGACCGCGCCGTCGACATCGCCAAGGCTGATCTGGCAGGAACGCACCGCCTGACCGTCGATTTGCACGGTGCAGGCACCGCAGGCCGCGACGCCGCAGCCGAATTTGGTGCCCGTCAGGTTCAATTCGTCGCGCAGCACCCAAAGCAGGGGCACGTCATCGGGCAGGTCCACGTTATGGGTGGTTCCGTTGATCGAAAGGGTGGTCATTGCGTGCCTCCTGGCGCTGGCTGGGTCGGTTTGTGACAAAATGGGCGAAAAGTGTCAGGGTGTCAATTGACAAAATGGGCGTATTTTGTCAGAACGTATTTATGAACAGTTTACAGCCCCTTGATGACAAGAAGCTGGCGATCATTGATGCGGGGTTTCGCAGCTTTGCCGCCTATGGGTATCGCCGTGTGTCGATGGCCGAAATCGCAAAGGCGGCGGGGATGAGCCGCGCCGCGCTGTATCTGCATTTCAGCAGTAAAGAGGATATATTCCGCTCGCTTGTGGTGCAGTATTTTGCGCAGGCGGCGGCGGATTTGCAGGCGGCATTGCAGGCGGATGGTGCGTTGGATGCGGTGATCTGCGGCGGGTTTCAGGCGGTTTGTGGGCCAGGTTTCAAGGCGATGATGACCAGCCCGCACGGGCCGGAACTGATGGACAGCAAGAACAGTGTCGGGGCCGAACTGGCCCGTGCGGGCGATGCGCAGTTGCTGGCCATCTGGGCCGGTTGGCTGCGCGATCAGGGCGCGCTGGGCCGCGTGGTATTGGATGGCCCCGCCGAAGAAGTGGCGCAGGTGTTGATGGCCGCGCTGCACGGAATCAAGGAAGAGGCCAGCGACTGGGATGCATTGCAGGCGGGCATGGGGCGTTTGGCGCGGCTGATGGCGCGGGGGCTGCGGGTCTGAGGGCCTGAGGGTCTGCGGGTCTGCGAGGCTGAGGGTCTGTGGCGGGCCGGATCGGCCTAGGTCACGGCATTGCGGGCGTGGTATTCGGGGCGGTCCCATGCGCGGGTTTTCATAACATCAGCAAGGGTTTGCACGGCGCGATCCATGTCATCGCAGGTGGTATAAAGCGGCGTGATGCCGAACCGCAAAATATCCGGTGCGCGGAAATCACCGATCACGCCATTGGCGATCAGCGCCTGACAGATGGCATAGGCATCGGGGTGGCGAAACGACACCTGTGCGCCGCGCCGCATCGGATCAGCGGGAGAGGCAAGCCTTAGCTCTGGCGCGTGGTTGGCCACCCCGTTTATCAACCGTTCTGACAGGGTGATGGCGGTGCTGTGCAGCGCGGCCATATCGGTATCATCAAAGGCATCGAGTGCCGCATCGAGCGCGGCCATGGCCAGCACGGGCGGCGTGCCGACGCGAAAGCGGTTGATGCCAGCGGCGGGCCTGTAGTCGGGCGTGAAATCAAAGGGTTGCGCATGTCCCAGCCAGCCGCGCAGGGCGGGTTGCACGCCACCCGCGTGGCGTGGAGCGGCATATAGGAATGCGGGCGCGCCCGGCCCGCCATTCAGGAATTTATAGGTGCAGCCCACGGCGAAATCGGCCTGTGCGGCGGTCAGATCGACGGGTATGGCCCCTGCGGAATGGGCCAGATCCCAGACGGTCAGCGCGCCCGCTTTGTGGGCCTTGGCGGTCAGCGCGGTCATGTCGTGTTTGGCGCCGGTGCGATAATCGACCTGCGTCAGCATCAGCACGGCGGTTTGATCGGAGATGGCGGTTTCAACCTGCTCTGGTGCGACCACGCGCAGGGTATGGCCCGCATTCAGCGTATCGAGCAAGCCCTGCGCCATATAGAGATCAGAGGGGAAATTGCCGCTGTCGGTGATGACTTCGCGGCGATCCTGCGGGGCCAGCGACAGGGCGGCATGCAGCGCCTGATAGAGCCTGAGCGACAGGGTATCGCCCAGTGTCACATGATCGGGTTCGGCCCCGATCAGCCGCGCGATGCGGGCAGAGATGCGGGCGGGTTCATCCATCCATCCGGCGCGGTTCCATGCGGTGATCAGCATCGCGCCCCATTCATCCTGTATCCGGTCAGCCACGCGGGATTTTGCGGCATGGGGCAGGGGGCCAAGCGAGTTGCCATCGAGATAGGTCACATCCTGTGGCAGGGCGAACAGGGGGCGGGTTATGGCGGTGTTATGGGGGGTGATGTGCGATGTCATGATCGTGGTTTAGCGCCCCCTTTGACGCGGCGAAAGGGGGCGCGTGGCGGGATCAGACCTGACCGCCCGCGATTTTGATTTCGGTGCCGTTTACGCTTTGACAGACCGGATTGCACAGCCAGACGGCGGCGGCGGCGACTTCCTCGGCGGTGATCAGGCGTTTGTGGCGGTTCATGTCGACCATCATCTGACGCGCATCATCGGCGGAAATATTGGCCCGCTGTGCGATGGAATCGGTGTTGCGGGTGACAATGGGGGTGTCGACATAGCCCGGGCAGATCGAATTAAAGGTATATGGGCCGCCCATGAAATCCTCGGCAAAGCTGCGGATCATGCCGATCACCCCGTGTTTTGACGCGGCATAGGCGCCTGCGCCCGGTGCGCCGCGCACGCCGGCGATGGATGAAATCGCGATGACGCGGCCCCAATCGGTATCCAGCATCGAGTTCAGGGATTCGCGCACGGTATAGAAGCAGCCGTCAAGGTTGGTGGCCATGATCCTGCGCCAGAATGCGCTGTCGGTTTTGTGCAGTTTGCGCCCTTCGGCGATGCCTGCGTTGGCGACGCAGATCTGGATGGGGCCGCGTTTTTCCACGGCGTCCCTGATCACATCGACCACCTGGGATTCGTCGGTGACATCCATTGCGGCGGGGTGCATTCCCTTTTCTGCCACGTCCTGTAGCACGTTGAGGCGGCGGCCTGTGATTGTGACTTCGGCGCCTTGGGCGACCAGTGCGCGGGCGATGGCCAGCCCGATTCCGGTGCCGCCGCCGGTGACCAGCGCGTGTTTCCCTGTGAGTTGCATTGTTGTTCCTCCCTTACTGATTGGGGGCAGTTTAGTCCGGGGGGGGGCGGGTGCAAGGGGTTGCGGAAGTGTATTCCGCGTGGCGGATGGTGTGACCGAGGTATTTGTAGAACAATGAAGGGACGGGGCGGGTTTGACATTCATGTTTGTGAATGCGATTTCTGGTGCAGAGTTTTCTGGAGGAGAGAGCCGATGTTTGCCCGATATATTGCCATGGCCATGATGCTGGCCGCGCCTGTGATGGCCAGCGAGGATATTGCCGACCAGTATCCGCAATCAGAGCTATATGCGAAACCCTATGAGTTTATCCCGCATGTTTACACGGCGATCGGGGCGACCGCGCCGCCGAGTTATGAAAATTCGGGGCATAACAACAACCTGACGTTTGTGGTCACGGGGGATGGTGTGTTGGTGGTGAATGGCGGCGCCTCGGCGCGGCTGGCGGCGGCGTTACATGATGAAATCAGGGCGGTGACGGATCAGCCCGTCAAGCTGGTGGTCAGCGAAAACGGGCAGGGCCATGCGATATTGGGCAATTCCTACTGGCGCGATCAGGGGGTGCCCGTTCTGATGCAGGAGGAGGCCGCAGCCGAGGTGGCTGCGCATGGCGACCAGATTTTGATGGGGATGGAGCGCTATAACCGCGACAAGGCGGCGGGCACGCGCATTGTGGCACCGGACGACGTGTTCAGCGACAAGAAGGTCGTTGAAATGGGCGGGGTGACATTCGAGGTGCTGCACCTTGGTTCGGCGCATGGGCCGGGTGATACGCAGGTCTGGATACCGCAGTGGGATATCGTGATCGCGGGGGATATTGCGTTTCACGAGCGGATGCCGCCGATTTTTGCCGATACCTGCACATCCTGCTGGATCGAGACATTCGAGGGGCCGTTCACGGCGCTGGGCGCGGCCTATGTCATTCCCGGTCATGGCCATCCGACCAATATGGGCACGGTGACATCTGGCACGGTGGGGTATTTGCGCGATCTGCGGGCCAAGGTGGGCGCGCATCTGGACGGGGGTGGCGATCTGGCGGCGGCGTTTTACGTCGATCAATCCGGTTGGGCGCATCTGGACACATTCGAGGAGCTGGCGACCAAGAATGCGGGCCGCGTGTTCGAGGAGATGGAATTTGAATAGGGCGCAGACCGCGACAGCGTGACCCTTTGTGACTTTGGCCCCTTGCGCATAGGCAGGGGGCCTTGGTTTATGTTGGGCGTATCGCAATGCACGGGGTGTGATAGATGACGTTGAAACAGATGATCGACATTCCCCCCGTCTGGCTGGCGGTGATGATTGTGATCGCATGGGCGCAGGCGGTGTTTTATCCCGTGGGTTTGTCATTCGTCGGCTATTGGGCCGATTTTCTGGGTGGTATTTTACTGGGCGGTGGTTTGATCCTGATGGGGCTGGCATTTGTCGAGATGCGCAAGCACCGGACCACGGTGATTCCGCACCGCGATGCCGCGTTTATGGTGCAAACGGGCATATTCAAACGCACGCGAAACCCGATTTATCTGGGGGATATGCTGATTCTGGCAGGGTTGATCCTGCGGATGGATGCGGTTTTGTCCCTGCCTCTTGTTCCGATTTTCCTGTGGATTGTAGAACGACGTTTCGTGATCCCCGAGGAAAACCGGCTAAGACGCAAGTTTCGCGCTGATTTTGCACGCTATTGCGAGAAAACGCGGCGTTGGATTTGACAGATTGTGGCAATCAGGGCAGTGCAACTGCAGAATATCTGTGAAATAATATTGCGCAGAGACAAGGGAACAGGCTTCGGTTATGACCTGACCGAGGAAGATTTGACCAACGAAGGGGGACGTCTGACGTGAAGATCGGAACGCCAAAGGAAGTGTTTGATGGGGAGAATCGGGTTGCGATGACACCTGATTCCGCGCTTCAGCTCCAGAAACTGGGGTATGAATGTGCGATTGAAACCGGAGCGGGTGCCGCGGCCGGTTTCAGCGATGAAACATATGCCGCCGCAGGGGTAGAGGTGATCAAGACCGCCGCAGCCCTGTGGAAGGATTGCGACATCGTGGCCAAGGTGCGCCAGCCCAACGAGACCGAAATGAAACGGATGCGCGAAGGGTTGACGTTGATTTCGTTCTACAACCCTGCGGGCAACGAAAAGGGTTTGGAAACCGCCAAGGCCAAGGGCACGAATGTGATCGCCATGGAAATGGTGCCTCGCATTTCACGCGCGCAGAAAATGGATGCGCTGTCATCCATGGCCAATATCGCCGGGTATCGCGCCGTGATCGAGGCGGGCAACAATTTTGGCCGTTTCTTTACCGGCCAGATCACTGCCGCCGGTAAAGTCCCCCCCGCCAAGGTATTGGTTGTGGGCGCGGGCGTGGCCGGTTTGGCCGCGATTGGCACCTCGACCAGCCTGGGTGCGATCACTTTGGCCTTCGATGTGCGCCCCGAAGTGGCCGAGCAGGTCGAATCCATGGGTGCGGAATTCGTATATCTGGATTTCGAAGAAGCGCAGGCCGATGGCGCCGCGACGGGTGGTTATGCCGCCGTGTCCAGCCCCGAATTTGCCGCCGCACAGCTGGCCAAATTCCGCGAGTTGGCCCCCGAGGTGGACATCGTGATCACCACGGCGCTGATCCCCAACCGCGAAGCCCCCGAATTGTGGACCGAGGACATGGTTGCGGCCATGAAGCCGGGTTCTGTCGTGGTCGATCTGGCGGCGGAAAAGGGCGGCAACTGCAAGCTGACCGTGATGGACGAGAAGATCGTGACCGAGAATGGCGTGACCATCATCGGCTATACCGATTTCCCGTCGCGCATGGCGGCACAGGCTTCGACCCTGTATGCCACCAACATCCGCCATATGATGACCGATCTGACGCCGGAAAAAGACGGCCAGATCAATCATAACATGGAAGACGACGTGATCCGCGGCGCGACCGTGACCCATGATCATGAAATCACATGGCCACCGCCCCCGCCCAAGGTGCAGGCGATTGCCGCCAAGCCCAAGGAGAAGGTCAAGGAGCTGACCGCCGAAGAAAAGCGCGCCAACGAAGTGGCCGCATTCAAGGCGCAAACCAAGCAGCAGGTCACATTGATAGCCGTGGGAGCCGCATTGCTGCTGGCCGTGGGGCTGGTCGCCCCTGCCAGCTTTATGCAGCATTTCATCGTCTTTGTTCTTTCGGTTTTCATCGGGTTCCAGGTGATCTGGAATGTGTCGCACAGCCTGCACACCCCGTTGATGGCGGTCACCAATGCGATTTCGTCGATCATCATTCTGGGTGCGTTGATGCAAATCGGGTCGGGGTCGTTTCTGGTTATTTTGCTGGCGGCATTGTCGGTGTTCATGGCCGGGATCAACATCTTTGGCGGCTTCCTCGTGACACGGCGCATGCTTGCCATGTTCCAGAAATCGTAAGGAGATAGGGATAATGGATTACGGATTTACGACGGCGGCCTATGTGGTCGCGGCGGTTCTTTTCATCCTGTCCTTGGGCGGTTTGTCGGGACAGGAAAGCGCGAAACGCGCGGTATGGTATGGCATTGTGGGCATGGGGCTGGCGGTGTTCGCCACCCTGATCGGGCCGGGGTCCGGCCTGTGGTTGCTGTCGCTGGTGTTGATCGCCGGTGGCGGTGCCATCGGGTTTATGGTGGCCACGCGGGTGCAGATGACGGAAATGCCGCAACTGGTTGCCGCGATGCATTCGCTGGTGGGTCTGGCGGCGGTCTTCGTGGGCTTTATCGCCCATATCGAACTGGGCCGTGTCATGGGCATGGATGCGGAAACGCGCGAGGGGCTGACCGGATTTGCCGGATTGCTGGCGCATAAATCCCCGGTCGAGGTGTCGATCCTGCGGGTCGAGCTGTTCCTGGGCATCTTTATCGGTGCGATCACATTCACCGGGTCGGTCATTGCCTATGGCAAGCTGGCGGGCAAGGTGGGTTCGGCGGCGACGAAACTGCCCGGCGGTCACATGTTGAATGCGGCGGCGGCGGCGATTTCGGTGCTCTGTCTGATCTGGTATTTCAGCACGGGTGGTTTCATGCCGCTGGCGCTGATGACCTTGGCGGCGCTGTTCATCGGTTATCACCTGATCATGGGTATTGGCGGCGCGGATATGCCCGTGGTTGTGTCGATGTTGAACAGCTATTCCGGCTGGGCGGCTGCGGCGATTGGTTTTTCCCTTGGGAACGACCTGTTGATCGTGGTTGGCGCATTGGTCGGTTCGTCCGGTGCGATCCTGTCGTATATCATGTGTAAGGCGATGAACCGTTCGTTCATCTCGGTTATTCTGGGCGGCTTTGGCGGCACCACGGGACCGGCGATGGAGGTCGAGGGCGAGCAGATCGCAATCGACAGCGACGGTGTTGCCACCGCGCTGGACGAGGCCGACAGCATCATCATCATCCCCGGTTACGGCATGGCCGTGGCGCAGGCGCAGCAGTCTGTTTCGGAGCTGACCAAGCGGTTGCGCGCCAAGGGCAAGAATGTGCGTTTCGCCATTCACCCCGTGGCGGGTCGTCTGCCGGGGCACATGAACGTGCTGCTGGCCGAGGCCAAGGTGCCCTATGACATCGTGATGGAAATGGACGAGATCAACGACGACTTCCCCGATACGGATGTTGCCATTGTGATCGGGTCGAATGACATCGTGAACCCTGCGGCACAAGAAGACCCCAACAGCCCCATCGCCGGTATGCCGGTGCTGGAATGCTGGAAGGCGAAACAGGTGTTCGTGTCCAAACGTGGCCAGGGCACCGGTTATTCCGGCATCGAGAACCCGCTGTTCTACAAAGAGAACACGCGCATGTTCTATGGTGACGCGAAAAAGTCGCTGGATGAATTGCTAACCAAGATCTCCTGATCTTGGATACGACCAAGATCTCCTGATCTTGGGCTAGGCAAAATCATCTGGTTTGCGTGATATGAATTGCAAGGGGCGTCCTGTTTGGGGCGCCCTTTTCGTTTGTGGCTGTGTTGGGTGCCTCCGGCGGGAGGTATTTATGGAACAATGAAAGCCGGGTGGTAACGGTTGGTTCGGGGGTTTGCGTTAATCTGGCGCGATGGATGTGGCGTATAAATTCAGGCATTGTGCGATGGCGGCGCAGGCGGGCGGGTTTTTTCGCGCCTTGCCGCGCCACGGGGTGGCGTTTTTTCGCCGTGGGCCGCGTTTGGTTGTGACATTCGACAATATGAAAAGCCGCGATGTTAGGGGGCCGCGTTTCCCATGGGGGTATCAGTGGTTGCTGCGGCGTGGTGACAGCCACATGGGCGTGATGATGGCGCGGCGCAATGACTGGTTTCGCCATGGGGCCTTGTTTGATTTTTTCGATGAAATGGCGGCGGCGGGGTTTTTTGACGGTTTTGACGAGGTGGTGTTTTACGGGTCTTCCATGGGGGGCTATGGCGCGCTGGCATTTGCTGCGGCGGCCCCGAATGCACGGGTGGTGGCATTGGTGCCGCAGACGCGGCTGGATCTGGAGTGGGAGCCGCGATTTCGCCGCGGGTTTGCGCGTGGTGATTGGGCGGATCGCCGGTATCTGGATGGTGCTGCGGCGGGGGCGCGGGCCGTGCTGGTTTATGATCCGATGGCGCGGTTGGACCGCCAGCATGGGGCGCGGGTTTCGGGGGCGGTATCGTTTTGCCTGCCCTATGCAGGGCATCGCGTGGGGCGGTTATTGTTGCAGATGGGGGTGTTGGAGCCTGCCATGGCCGGTTTGATCGAGGGGCGGATGGATCTGCAGGGCTGGCGGCGCATGATGCGGGCGCGCCATGGCAATCTGGCGTGGTGCCGTGCATTGGTGGCCGAATGTCTGGCGCGGGACCGGCCCCTGCTGGCGCAGCGCGTGGTCGACTGGATTCACGCCGAGCAGGCGGGGTGGCACATTCCACGGTTGGAGCGCGAGGTGCGGGCGGCGCGGCGGTGACGGCGGTTTGTGTTAGGGTTCAGAAAAATCCGGGCGGGTGCTGTGGTTCAGGCTCCGGCCCTTTGGCCGGAGCCACGCCCAACCCTGAAATGCGGGGCTTTGCCCCGTTTTGAGGGGGCGGGAGTGTGCCCTGCGGTTTCTTCGGCCCGTGCCATCAGGCGCAGGGGCGGGTCGGATGCGGCGCGGGGTTTTCAACCTTTGCGAACTGGGGCAAACTGTTGTGATAAGGGTATCTGTGCCACGTTCGGGGGGCCGTTTGATATGAGTTTGATCCGTGCTGTCGCGATGGCCTGTCAGGGCAATGCCCGCAAGGGGTTTATCCGCAATATGTCCAATCATTGCGTCAGTTTTCTGCCGCGCAATGACAAGCTGTTGGTGACATTCGACCACATGGGATCGGTTCACAGCGAGCCGCCGCGCCTGCCCTGGGGGCACAATCTGGCCGAAGCCATGGGATGGTCGCATCTGGGCAATATGACCAAGCGCAACGACTGGTTTCGTGACGCTGAAATGTATCGCATTTACCGCAAGTTGCGCGATCAGGGGTTTTTCAAGGGCTTTGACGAGGTGGTGTTTTACGGCGCGTCGATGGGGGGATTTGCTGCGGCCTCATTTTCGGTGGTCAGCCCCGGTGCCCGTGTGGTGGCGATGTCGCCGCAATCGACCCTGCGCCGTGATCTGGTCCCATGGGAGCGGCGGTATTTGCAGGGGCGGCGCATGGGCGATTGGGATGGGAAGTGGTCGGATGCGGCGCGGGCGGTGCAGGGTGCGCGCGAGGTAAAGCTGTTTTATGACCCGTATTTTCAGCCGGATGCGGATCATGCGGCTCGGTTTGATACCGGCAATATCACCCGCTATCCGGCGCCGTTTTTGGGCCATAAACTGCCGCGTCAGTTACGGGATATGGGCGTTTTGACCACTGTCGCCAGCCGTGCCATCAAGGGCGGGCTGAACCATGAAATGTGGGCGCGGATGCTGGCCAAGCGCAAGGATAGCCCCGCCTATTACGAGGCATTGGCAGAACGCGCCGAAAAGGCGGGGCATGTGGCGCGGGCGCGTGTGATTTTACAGGCGGGGCAGGGGCGTGCGCCGCACAAGCGGTTGGCCAAGGCGCTGGATCGCGTGGCAGAGGCAGAGGCGGCTGCGGCTGCGGTGTCAGGTTCCTTTGCACAATAGAACACCATTGGTTAGCGCGTGACCAGAGGCTGCGGCCCCTATGGGGCGGGCAGGTGGCTGCACACCATGGTATGCAGATAAGTGGCTGAGATGTAACGATTTGTCGCCTTTGCGGTTTGGTATTTGCGCGGTATCGTGATCGTCACGCGAACCGGAGAGCAAGAATGCCAGCCCTGACAGATCACCCGCTGCGATACGATTTGGCGCATGAATTGCACGCCCGCCCGTTCCCGTCGCTGAGCGTGCCTTGCACGGCCGCCTATCTGGCGATCAAACGGGTGGCGGATGCGGCCAGCCGTGATCGCGCTGCGGATTTCGCGCATCTGGTGGCGCTGTTGGACCGCCACGGGGCGGACCATCCCAAACCCGGCGCGACCCATTGGTTTGGCCGCATCGGGCGGCATATGTTGAAATGGGAAAGCCACACGGAATTCGTGACCTACACCGCCTTTGCCGATCAGTTGTCGGATCGCGCCTTTGACCCCGTTGATTTCGAAATCTTTCCGGCGGACTGGTTGGCGGATGCGCCGGGGGTTTGCGTCAGTTCGGCCCAGATCAGGGTGGAACCGATGCAGGACAAGGATGACTGTATCGGCAAAATCACCCAGTGGTTCGTGCAGGAAAGTCTGGCCTGTAGTCGCGTGTTGGACGATGCGGCGGTGGTGGCGGGGGATTTTCGCATTGATGCATCCGGCCATATGCGGTTTGCCGTATTCATTGCGCCCGACACCGGTGCGCGCCGGATCGGGCGCATTGTGCAGCGGCTGTGCGAGATCGAGACATATAAGGCGATGTCGATGCTGGGGTTCGCCCGTGTGCGTGAAATCGGCGCGCAGATGGCGCGGATTGATGCCACGCTGACGGGGTTGGTGGGTGACATGCGCGGGCGGGAAAAACCGGCGGATCAGACGCTGGCCGGATTGCTGGCGGTGTCGGCCGAGCTGGAAAACCTGAGCGCGCAGACCGCGTTTCGTTTCGGTGCGACCGAAGCCTATGAGGCGATTGTGCATGACCGTATCGCGGTGCTGCGCGAGGCGCGGTTTGACGGGCGACAGACCTATAATGAATTCATGATGCGCCGTTATGATCCGGCGATGCGCACGGTGAAATCGACCCAGGCGCGGCTGGACTCCATGGCGGGGCGGGCGATGCGCGCGGGTGAATTGTTGCGCACGCGGGTCGATGTGGAACGATCGGCGCAGAACCAGCAATTGCTGGAAAGCATGGACCGGCGCGCCGATATGCAGCTAAAGCTGCAAAAGACGGTCGAGGGTTTGTCGGTGGTGGCGATCAGCTATTACGCGGTGTCTTTGGCGGGGTATGCGCTGTATCCCCTTGCCGGGCTGGCGGGCCTGAGCAAGGGGGAGCTGACGGCGGTGATTACGCTGCCTGTTGTTGCGTTGGTGTGGTGGATGCTGCGCCGGATCCAGAAGCAGATGCACTGAGCAGGGCGCGGGTCGCCACGCCGCCCGCACCGATGGAGGCAATCGCCAGAATGGCGGCAAGCGACAGGGTCGGGATGCCCGACAGCCCCGCACCCAGGGTGCAGCCACCGGCCAGCACGCCGCCCGTGCCCATCAGGACAGCGCCCGCCAGATAGCGGCCTGTCTGGCGGGGGGAGTCAAAGCTTTGCCATGCGAATTCGCGCCGTGCGAGGCTGGACAGGAACGCGCCCAGAACCACGCCGCCCAGCAACCCTGTGCCAAAGCCTGCGGGGATCGAGGTGGAGGCGATGGTAAAGAACAATGCCTCGGACGCGGGGGAGGTAAAGGAGAGCGATTCCATCGCGATGGGGTCGAATTCATCCAGCAGGATATAGCCCGTCCCGACCCATGCCAGCGGCACCAGCAGGCCCAGCAGCGCGGCCAGCGCCAGCGGCACGGCGCGGTTGCCGGACCGGAGGGCAAAGACCAGCGCGGCCAGTGCAATCAGCGCGGTCCAGATCAGCGGATTGCCGGGCAGGGCGGCGTTTTCCAGTGTGGTGGTCACCGCGCCAAGGCCGGTGCGGACCGGGGCCAGAACGCCCTTGAGCGTGGCATGGGCGGTCACCGCAAAGGCCAGCAGCACCAGCAGGGCGCGCAGGTTGCCGCCCCCCGCCAGCACGGTCAGGCGCGACACGCAGCCCCGTGTCAGGATCATGCCCGCGCCAAACGCCAGCCCGCCGGTAACGATCGCCAGCCAAGGCAGGTCAGCCGCCATAAAGCGGTGGTCGTCGAATGTGATCAGCCCCTGCGCCACGGCGATTTGGGTGCCTGTCACGGCGGTGGCCAGCGCCATCAACCAGACGCCAGCGGCCTGTTTGCGGTCTGATCCGTCGATCATGCGGCGAAAGCAAAAGCGGGTGATTTGCGCAAGGATGCCAAAAGCCACACCAATGGCGAGGGCGAACCAGACGGCGACCTGCGGGGCGGTGGCGTTTTCAAAGCCGAGGGATTCGAACATCGGGGGTGGCTCCTGTTTGAATGGGATAGTGTTCCAGTTGGCGCGGTTTGGCACCTGTATCAAGGGTGTGCATGGTTGTGAAAGGGCGCAGATCGGGAAAAATATTCCGTTAGCGCCGTGACGCGGGGCGATTGTTCTGTGATTGTGCTCATGCGGGGATAAACGCAGGACGCCGCCCTGTGGTGGCGGGGCGGCGTCCTTATTTTCATTGAATATGACGAATCCTGTTCGCCCCGGGGCCGCGTCAGCGCCCGCGCATCCGCGGGTCGAGCGCATCGCGCAGCCCGTCACCCAGATAGTTCACCCCCAGCACCGTCAGGGAAATCGCGATACCGGGCAGCAGCACGCGTTCGGGATATTCGCTCATGCGGGGGACAGCATCGGCCAGCATTTTGCCCCATGTCGGGAAATCCGAAGGGAAGCCCACGCCAAGAAAGGACAGGGCAGATTCGGTGATGATGGCGGTGGCCAGCCCCAGCGTGGCCGACACCATAATGGGCGACAGCACATTGGGCAGCAAATGACGGCGGATGATGGCAAAGGGCCGCGTGCCGATGGAGCGCGCGGCATAGATGAATTCGCGTTCTTTCAGCGCCAGAATATCACCGCGCACGATGCGGGCCGTGGGCATCCAGGATGTCACGCCAATGATACAGACGATCAGGATGAACATGCCGCCCTCGGGTCCGAAGCTGGCGCGCAGGGGCTGGCGGAACAGGGTCACCGCGACCAGCAGCAGCGGCAGGATCGGCAGCGACAAAAACAGATCGGTCAGCCGCATCAACAGCCCGTCAAGGCGGCGGAAAAACCCCGCCACAACGCCGATAAAGGTGCCGATCATCAGCGACAGCAGCATCGCGGCCCAACCCACAGCCATAGAGGCGCGGCCACCCGCCAGAATTTGCGCCATGTGGTCACGGCCCAGATTGTCGGTGCCAAAGGGGCGCGCCCAGCTGGTTTTCACGTCACCGCCGAACAGGCCGCTCCAGATCGGGCGGATGTCCTTGTTGCGGATATCGAGTTTCTGCGGATCAATCCCCCAAAGCCACGGACCAACCAGCACGGCCAGCGTGATGAACACCAGAAACCCGCCGCCCAGCATCGCGCCCTTGTGTTTGGAAAACTGCGCCCAGATGTCGGCCCCGCGCGAGCGGTGCGGTTTGGGCGGTTCGTTGTCTTGCAGCGCGCCGATGCGCGGGGTGGAGGCATCAGTCATAGCGGATCCTTGGGTCAAGCACGCCATAGAGGATATCGGCGATCAGGTTGAACAGCACGATCAGGATCGCGAACATGAATGTCAGGGTCATCACCATGGGCAGGTCATTGGCAAACAGCGCGCCGATCAGCAGCGCGCCGATGCCGTTCACCTTGAACACCTCTTCGGTGATGATGGCGCCGCCGAAAATGGCGGGCATCCCCAGTGCAATCACGGTGACCACGGGGATCATGGAATTGCGCAACACGTGGACCATGACGACCACCGCCTCTGACAGGCCTTTGGCGCGGGCGGTGCGCACGTAATCCTGATTGAGGTTATCCAGCATCGAGGCACGCATATAGCGGCTGATCTGCGCCGTGGTTTGCAGTGCCAGCACCATGACGGGCATGATCATCTGTTTGAACTGGATCACAAAGCTGTCCCAGTCCGTGACCCTGTGCGTGGTGTCATAGATCGACGGCAACCAGCCCAGATAGACCGAAAAGATCACGATCAGCAGCGGGCCGGTAAAAAACGGCGGGATCGAAAACCCGACCATGGTGATAAAGGTGCCCGATTGGTCGAATACCGAATACTGGCGGTAGGCGGAATAGATGCCGATGGGCAGGGCGATCAGCACCCCGACGATATAGGCCAGCCCGACCACCCACAGGGTTTGCGGCAGGCGTTGCACCACGATATCCATCACCGGCGAACGGGTTTGCCATGACAGGATGCGCAGGTCGCATTCGCCGGCCACGCCCACGCCGCAGGGGGTGTAGAAATCGGTATCGGGCAGGATACCGGCCAGCGCCGATTTGGTGGTCATCCAGTCGATGAACACCTGCGGTTCGATCCAGAAAAACCGCACCAGCCATTTGAAAAACCGGATATGGGTCGGTTCGCCCAGCCCAAGGGCAAGGCGCATTTTCTCTTTTACCTCGGGCGGGACGGTCAGGGGAACCTGCGCCATGGGATCACCGGGGGCCAGTTCCAGCAAAAGAAATATCACAAGACTGATAAACAAAAGCGTCGGCACGGACAGCACCAGCCGTCGGATGGTAAAGGTAAGCATACGCGGGGACGCCTTGGGTTATGGGTCTGGGGTGTTGAGGGGGCGAATGGATTGGGGGCGGGCCGTAACAGCCCGCCCCCTAAGGCATTATTTCATGCGATACCAGTCAGCGGCATTCCAGATTTCGGAATCCCATGTGTTCAGGTCCACACCGCCAAGGCTGTTGGAGTGGGCGGACACCCGACCACGGTCCACCAGCGGCAGGATGGTATAGGTGTCTTTGGTCAGCATTTCGTTCAAACGGATCGCCAATGCGGCGCGTTTGTCGATTTCGCCGGTTTTCGCCAGCTCTTCGATCATCGCGTCATATTCGGGATCGCAGAAACGGTTGATGTTCTGGCCCTGCCACTGCGTTTCGGGGCGCGGGGCCTTGTCGCAGGTGTATTGTGCCAGATAGCCTTCGGGGTCGGTGCCGGGGAAGTTGTTGGCATACATTTCCACATCGGCATAGAATTTCTGGAAGGTGTCGGGGGAACCCGGATCACCACCAAAGAACACCGAACCGGAGATGTTGCGCAGTTCGGTTTCAACGCCGATTTCGCCCCACCATTCCTTGATGATCGCCTGAAAATCCTGACGCACGGCATTGGTCGAGGTCTGGTAGACCACGGAGAGTTTCACGCCGTCTTTTTCGCGGATGCCATCGCCATCGCTGTCGACATAGCCCGCGGATTCCAGCAGCGCCTTGGCGCCGTCAATGTCCTGCGTCATGCAATCGGTGTTGGGCGATGCATAAACGGTGGGGGCCGACACAAGGTTACAGGTCGGGCGACCGGCCTGACCGTAACCGATTTCAACCAGCAGGTTGCGGTCAATCGCCATCGACAGGGCCTTGCGCACGTTCAGATCCGACAGGAAGGGGTGCGGATGTTTGGCGGTGGCGCGCTCGCCCTCGGGCAGATCGGGGCTGGGATCGGTCAGGTTCAATTCGATCCGTTCGACCAGCGTGCCGAAACCGGTGACGGTTTTGCCTTTGCCCGCTTCTTCCATCTTGGCGATGACATCGGGGGCCAGTTGCAGGTTCCATGCGTAATCATATTCGCCGGTTTCCAGCACCGCGCGCCCCGCCGAGGTGGCATCGCCGCCGCCCTTTAGGGTCATGGTGGCAAAGGCGGGTTTGGCCGGATCGCGGAATGTGTCGTTGGCCGACAGGGAAATCACGTCGTTGGGTTTGAATTCATCCACCACAAAGGGGCCGGTGCCGATGGGGGTAAAGTTGGCCGAGGTGCATTCGGGGGCTTTGGCGCCCAGACATTCGGAAAACTGTGCCTTTTGCAGGATCGGGGATTCCGCGCCCATGAAGGGCAGGTAGGGGTATGGTTTGGGTTCGTCAAAGGTGATGGTGACGGTCATCGCATCCACGGCTTCGATGCTTTTGATGCCGCCGAATTTTTCCAGCTGGGCACAGCCACCTTCGGGGTGCATGCAATATTCGCCGGTGAACACGATGTCGGCAGATGTGACATCGCTGCCGTCGGACCATTTCAGCCCGTCCTTCAGCTTCCATGTGATAGAGGTCAGATCGGCAGAAACGCCGCCGTTTTCAACGGTGGGAATTTCGGTCGCCAGCCATGCCACGGGTTTGCCGGTGGGATCGAAACGGCCCATGGGTTCCAGCACCAGCGAGGATGCCTCGATGTCTTTGGTGCCCGATGACAGGTAGGGGTTCATGATCGAGGGCGCCTGCCAGTAGATCACATTGACGTTGCCGTCGCTGCCGCGTTCGGCCATGGCCGCGGGGGCCATCGCAAACGCCGCCGCAGCGCCCAGCAGGGTGGTTTTCAGTTTCATGTCTCTCGCTCTCCTTGTTGGTCGGACCGCGCCTGTTGGCGCGGCTGATACATCCGTGGAGCGGGATATAAAGGCAGAGCAGACGGTCTGTTGCCGTCTTGTCGCTGCCAAATGGCGCATGGTTTTGCACCGCTTCCCCCACGGTTGCATCCATTCCAAACCTAATGATCAAAAAAAGCAAGCCTTGCCATTGGGTGACGCGAGGCCAAGCCGCAAGATTCGGGTTGACCGTTTGACACTGGTGCAGCCGCATCTGTAGCGTCAGGGCATTACAACCGCTTTGACAGGATGCCCCATGCTGGACGACTCACCCCAAGCGCCAGAGCCAACGCCCATTGCCCGTATCGAAAACCTGCGGGTGTCGTTTCAAACCAAGGACGGGCCTGTGCTGGGTGTGCAGGATGTGTCATTCACCATCAATTCGGGTGAAACCGTTTGTATTGTTGGGGAATCGGGGTCTGGTAAATCGGTTTCCAGCCTGTCGTTGATGCGGTTGGTGGAATACGGCGGTGGTGAAATAGCGGGCGGGCGGATGCTGTTTGACCGCCGGGCGGGCGGCGAAATTGATCTGGCCGCCGCTGATGCAGCCGAAATGCGCGGGATTCGCGGCAATGAAATCGGCATGATTTTTCAGGAGCCGATGACGGCGCTGAACCCTGTGTTTACCGTCGGGCGGCAATTGACCGAAGGATTGCGCGTTCACAAGGGAATGACCAAAAAACAGGCAGAGGCCCGTGCATTGGAGTTGCTGCGCGAGGTGCGCATCCCCGAAGCAGAGCGGCGCATCCACCAGTATCCGCATGAATTGTCGGGCGGGATGCGTCAGCGCGTGGTGATCGCCATGGCGCTGGCCTGTGCGCCTCGCCTGTTGATTGCGGATGAACCGACCACGGCGCTGGATGTGACGATTCAGGCCGAAATTCTGGCCCTGATGGACAGGCTAAAGCGCGAAACCGGCACGGCGGTGATGTTTATCACCCATGATATGGCGGTGGTGGCGCAGATGGCCGACCGCGTGGTCGTGATGTTTCGCGGCAATAAGGTAGAAGAGGGCACGGTCGAAGAAATATTCGAAAACCCGCAGCATGATTACACCAAGGCCCTGTTGGCCGCCGTGCCGCGATTGGGCGAAATGCGCGGCAAGGCGCTGCCCGAGCCGATGCGCATGTTCGGGGCGGACAATGTGACGCCGATGCCGATCAAGGGCACGGATTCCCCCCTGTTAAAGGTGAAAAACCTGATCACGCGCTTTCCGGTCAAGGGCGGGTTTTTGCGCCGCACCGTGGCCAATGTGCATGCCGTCGAGGATGTGTCCTTTACCATCAACAAGGGGCGCACCCTGTCGCTGGTCGGGGAATCGGGCTGTGGCAAATCCACCGTCGGGCGCAGCCTGTTGCGGCTGGTGGACCCGCTGTCGGGGTCGGTGACATTGGGGGGCACCGATATTCTGTCGCTGGACGGGGCAGGGTTGCACCGCGCCCGCGAGGACATGCAGATGGTGTTTCAGGATCCATTTGCATCGCTGAACCCGCAGATGTCGCTGGCCGATCAGGTGGCCGAACCGATGTGGAATTATGGCACCCACAAGGGCAAGGCGTTGCAGGAGCGGGTGGATATGCTGTTTGACCGGGTCGAACTGCCGCGCAGTTTCAAACGCCGCTTTCCCCATGAATTGTCGGGCGGTCAGCGCCAGCGGGTGGCGATTGCCCGTGCGCTGGCCCTGAACCCGAAACTGATCGTCGCAGACGAGGCCGTTTCGGCGCTGGATGTATCTGTGCAGGCGCAGGTGTTGAACCTGATGATGGAATTGCAGGCCGAACTGGGGCTGTCGTTTCTGTTTATCAGCCACGATATGGCGGTGGTCGAACGGGTCAGCCATGACGTGGGGGTGATGTATCTGGGCCGGATCGTGGAAATGGGGCCACGCGCGGCGGTGTTTGAAAACCCGCAGCACCCCTATACGCAGGCGCTGATGCAGGCGGTTCCCATCGCTGACCCGCGCCAGCGCAAATCGGAAAAGGATTTGAATTTCAAACCGATCCCATCGCCGATACACCCCGTGGAATACAAGGCCGCGCCAAGCGCATACCGCGAGGTATCCCCCGGCCATATGGTTTTGACAACTGACAGCGGATACTAAGTGATGGATCGCCTAACCCCATACGAAATAATGGAAAAACTGGTGGGGTTTCCCACCGTGTCGCGCGATAGCAACCTGCCGCTGATTGATTGGGTGCAGGATTATCTGGATGGTCACGGGGTCAAGACCTATCGCCATATCCATGCCGACGAACCCAAGGCGGGGCTGTGGGCGCATGCCGGCCCCTGGGTCGATGGCGGGCTGGTTTTGTCGGGCCACACGGATGTGGTGCCGGTGGATGGTCAGGATTGGGCGACCGACCCCTATGTGGTGACCGAATCCGATGGCAAATATTTTGGCCGTGGCTGCTGTGATATGAAATCATTTGATGCCTTGGCGATCTGGGCCATGGTCGAGGCGCAGCACCGCGGGGTCACCCGCCCGTTGCAACTGGCCCTGACCTATGACGAGGAGGTCGGGCTGATCGGCGCGGACCCGTTGTTAGAGGATGCCCTGCCGCATTTCCCCCGCGCCAGCGCCGCGATCATCGGCGAGCCGACGCAGATGCAGGCGGTCAGCGCCCACAAGGGCGGCGCGGCATGGGATGTGCATTTGCGCGGGTTTGAGATCCATTCGTCACTGGCGCATCGCGGGGTGAATGCGATCATGGAGGGGGCCAAGCTGATCGACTGGGCCAACCGCATGAACGCCGAGGCGATGGCGGCAACGCCGCGCCCCGGGGATGCGATGTTTGATCCGCCATGGACCAATGTGCATGTGGGCGTGATCAGCGGTGGCACCGCCCATAACATCACCGCCAAGGATTGCAATTTCGTGCTGTCGGTCCGGCTGGTGCCGGGGGACAGCCCCGAAGAGTGGGAGGCCCGCGTGCGTGCCGAGGTGGCGCGGATCGAGGCAGAGATGAAGGCGATCCAGCCAAGCTGTTTCATAGAGCTGAGCGAGAAATTCAACGGTCCCGGTTTGCGCCCGGACCCCGCCAGCGAGGCCGAGGCATTGGTGCGCCAATTGACCGGCGATAACGGCAGCCATGTGGTCAGCTATGGCACCGAGGCCGGGTATTTCCAGCGGCGTGGGCTGTCGGCTGTGGTCTGTGGCCCCGGCAATATCGAACAGGCGCACCAGCCGGACGAATATATCGAAATCACGCAGTTTCAGGCAGGCGAGGCATTCATGCGCGACCTGCTGGACCGTCTATAACTATCTGAAATAAAAGGAGGGCGCATGATGCCCGTGAAGAATCGTTTCGCCGAATTGCAGGCCGAAATCACCGCATGGCGTCGTGATTTGCACGAACATCCCGAAATCCTGTTTGATACGGTGCGCACCGCCAAGGTGGTTGCTGAAAAACTGGGCGATTTCGGCTGTGACGAGGTGGTGACCGGCATCGGGCGCACCGGTGTGGTCGGTGTGATCAAGGGGCGCGGGCAGGGTTCGGGCAAGGTCATCGGGTTGCGCGCCGATATGGATGCGTTGCCGATTCACGAACAAACCGGGCTGGACTATGCCTCGAAAACCGATGGGGCGATGCATGCCTGTGGCCATGACGGCCATACGGCGATGTTGCTGGGCGCGGCGAAATATCTGGCCGAAACCCGCAATTTTGACGGCACCGTGGTGGTGATTTTCCAACCCGCCGAAGAGGGCGGCGGTGGTGGCCGCGAGATGTGCGAGGATGGCATGATGGAGCGGTTCGGCGTGCAGGAAGTATACGGCATGCACAACTGGCCCGGCATGCCCACGGGCACTTTTGCCATCCGTGAGGGGGCGTTTTTCGCCGCCACGGATATTTTTGAAATCAACGTCGAGGGATTGGGCGGGCACGCCGCGAAACCTCATGAAACCATCGACAGCACGCTGGTGGCGGCGCATATCGTGACGGCGGCGCAATCCATTGCGGCGCGCAATGCCGATCCGGTGGAAAATGTGGTGGTGTCGATCACATCCATCGAATCCAGTTCCAAGGCGTTCAACGTGATCCCGCAGCGCGTGGCGATGAAGGGCACGGTGCGCACGTTAAGCCCCGCAATGCGGGATTTATGCGAGGAACGTCTGGGCAAGATTGTCTCGGGCATCGCGGCCAGTTTTGGTGCCACGGCGACGCTGGATTACACGCGCAACTATCCGGTGATGGTGAACCACGGGGCGCAGACCGAATTCGCCGCCGAGGTGGCGCGCTCGGTATCGGGGGCCTGTGACGAGGCCCCGCTGATCATGGGCGGCGAGGATTTCGCATTCATGCTGGAGGAGCGCCCGGGGGCCTATATTCTGGTTGGCAATGGTGACACGGCGATGGTGCATCACCCCGAATATAACTTCAACGACGAGGCGATACCGGCGGGCTGTTCCTGGTGGGCCGAGATTGCTGAAAAACGCATGCCTTTGGGGTAAAGTGACAGGTGGCAAGGCCCCGCTTGGGCGGGCAGGGCCGCCGCGCGCGGGGCCTTTGGCGGCGCGGTTTGTGTTTCGGGGCTGGTGGTGGGGCATCCTGTTGGGACGGGAGCCTCCGGCGGGAGTATTTTTTCCAAGAAAAAGTTGGGTCGGCGGCGATTCAGGCGCGAGAGCAGGGCCAGATAGGCCAGCAATGACAGGGCCATGCGGGCGGGTGTTTGCGGGCTGTGGTAAAAGAGTGCGTTAAAGGCCTCTTTGCTGCGCCATGTGTTGCCGAAATGAGAGGCGAAGCTGCTAGCCTGTGATTCGGCGACCCGATACCAGCCGCCCAGCCCAGCCGCCCAGCAATGTGAGCGCCGAGAAGACCCGCAGTGGCCAAGGGTCTGACAGCATGGCCAGCAGCCAGAGTGGAGGCACCAGCAGCAAAGCACGCCAAACCGGGTCGATCAGCAGGTGTAGGTTAGTGAGGGGCAGCGACGGTGCCATCGGATCCCGGCCCATGGTCAGGGCGGTGCCGTTGACAAATGCCACATGCGCCCAGACGGTCAGGGCAACGATCAGCGCGCCTGCGATGGCGGTGCCAAGGGCACGGGTGGCGCGTGTGTGTTGCAGGGGAATATTGCCTGCGCAGTCGACGGGTTAGCCGCCGGTGTGGCTCATGTGGCGCGAGACGCGACCGGCGACATCCTGACGGGAATAGTCGAAATCATGGCCTTTGGGTTTCAGTTCAATCGCGGCGCGGATGGCGTTTTGCAGCACGCTGTCATCGGTTGAGCCGCGCAGGGGGCCGCGCAGGTCGGAGTGCCCTTCCTGCCCCAGACAGGTATAGATTTCGCCGGTGCAGGTGATGCGCACGCGGTTGCAGCTTTCGCAGAAATTATGTGACAGCGGCGTGATAAAGCCGATTTTCTGACCCGTTTCATTGAGGCGCACATAGCGCGCCGGACCGCCGGATCGTTCCGTCAGATCGGTCAGGGTAAAGCGTTCGGCAAGGCGGCTGCGCAGGTCCTTGAGCGACCAGTATTGGCCGATCCGGTCCTCGTTGCCGATGTCGCCCATGGGCATGACTTCGATAAAGGTCAGGTCCATGTCGCGCTCGGCGCACCATGACTGGATGGTGAACAGCTCTTCTTCGTTGAAATCCTTGAGCGCGACGGCGTTGATTTTGACCCGCAGCCCCGCAGTTTGGGCGGCATCAATGCCATCCAGCACCTGTTTCAGGCGGCCCCAGCGGGTGATTTGCGCGAATTTGGCCTCATCCAGTGTGTCGAGCGAGACATTCACCCGCCGCACACCAGCCGCGTAAAGATCGCTGGCGAAACGGCCCAGTTGCGAGCCGTTGGTGGTGAGGGTCAGTTCCTGCAACGCGCCGCTGTCCAAATGGCGCGACATGGCGTTGAAAAAGGTCATGATGCCACGGCGCACCAGTGGTTCACCGCCGGTGATGCGCAGCTTTTGCACCCCCATGCCGATGAAGGTGGAGCAGAGCCTGTCCAGTTCCTCGAGTGTGAGCAGTTCCTTTTTCGGCAGGAATGTCATGTTTTCGGACATGCAATAGACACAGCGGAAATCGCAGCGGTCGGTGACCGAAACGCGCAGATAGGAAATGGCGCGCTGGAACGGGTCAATCAGCGGTGCGTTGGCGGGCTGTGTGTTTGCGGGCTGTGTCATGGGGGGACATTAGGCATGGGCGAGGGGCCGCGCAAGGGCACGGATGCGTGATTGCGACCAAGGGCGCATGGCTCTATTCTGCACCATATGAAACAGTTGATCCCTTTTGCTATTGCGGCGCTTGCCCTGTCCGGTTGCGGGTTGATGCCCAAACCCGTGGCCAAACCTGAACCTGCGGTTGCTGCGGATGTCAGCACCAAAACGCGGCCCGTGGCGCGGTCTGATCTGGCGGCGCGCCCCCCTGCGGCCGCCCGCACGGTCGAGCAGTTCGACACCACCACGCCCGAACAGCGCGTCGCGGCTGCGGCCCCCGTGGCCAGTGCCAGCGGGCCGGTCGGCACCACGGTGGCATCACTGGGCGATCCGGCGAAACCGGGGTTCTGGTTGGAAACACCGCTGGTGAAAACCGCCGGCAAGGGGCGTGTGACCTACGCCGCCAATGGCAAATCGGCGCAGGTTGAATTGATCCCGATCGAGGGCGCGGCGTCGTCGGGCAGCCGGATTTCGCTGGCGGCGATGCGCCTGCTGGATGCGCCGCTGACGGGATTGCCCGAGTTACAGGTGTTCAGCGAATAACGCTGCGGTTTTCGCCGCCCCTGGCTTTCATTGTTCTGAAAATACCTTTGGACGTGGCGGTCGGGAATTGTCATGCAATTCACGACCGCGGGGAGGGGGGCAGACATCCCCCCATATAACGCGTCATTAATGCACCCTGTCACTCGGGCGTATCACCTGTCTCTGATGCGGGGGTGGTCGCCTCCTGCGGCTTTGCCGTTGTTGCCACTTTGGCGGCGGCATCGTTCAGATATTTTTCGGCCTCTTTGCGGGCAAAGGGTTTCATGTGTTTGGCGTGGTTCGACATGAAATAGACCACCCGTTCGGGGTCGTGTTTTGACAGGTCGCGCAGCCACCATGCCACCGATTTCTGGATGAACCATTCTGGGTCGCGCACGTAATCGGCGGCCCAGCCCATGACCCGCTGGCGGATCAGCAATTCGTCGGGTTTGGGGTGGTTCTGTTTGGTATAGGGCAGGGTCACGACCATGGCGGCGCGGCGAATCCAGTGGCTGGGGGATTTGACCCATTGGGCCACGTCCTCGATCCGGTCGGGATGGGCGACCAGCCGTTTTTGCCCCGCCATCATCACGTGATCGGCAATCGCCCAGCTGTCCAGATCGGGCAGCCATGACTGGATCAGATCCCAGATCGCCTGATCATCCTTGATCCGGGCCTGTGTCAGCAGTTTGGCCGCGGCCAGACGGCATTCGAATATATTGGTATCCCAAAGGGCGCTGGCCAATGCGACGCGTTCGGGCACATCCATCGCCTGACGCCATGATTTGGTCACGTCATTCAGCGCGGTATTGGGAATGCCCAGATAATCGCGCGGCACCTTGTGATATTCGGCCATGCCTGCGGCGCGGTCGGGTTCGATATGGGATTTCAGCTGGGTCAGCGCGTCATCAAGGGTCATTTCATTGCTCATTCCACTGTCACCGATTTGGCCAGATTGCGGGGTTGGTCGACATCGGTGCCTTTGGCGACGGCGGTGTGATAGGCCAGCAATTGTGCGGGCAGGGCGTATAGGATCGGGGTCAACACGGGGTCGACCTGTGGCATTTCGATGGATTGCCAGATGCCTTCGCCTGCCTCTGACAGCCCCTGCGCGTCGGATATCAACAGCACCTTGCCGCCGCGTGCCATCACCTCTTGCATGTTGGATACGGTTTTGTCGAACAGGGTGTCACGCGGGGCCATGACCACCACGGGCATGGTTTTGTCGATCAATGCGATGGGGCCGTGTTTCAATTCGCCTGATGCGTAGGCTTCGGCGTGGATATAGCTGATTTCCTTGAGTTTCAGCGCGCCCTCTAGTGCCAGGGGGAACATCACGCCACGGCCAAGGAACAGGGTGTCGGATGCCTCGGCGATCTTGCGCGCGACCTTTTTCACCGGCTTGTCCAGCGTCAGGGCGGCGTTCATCACACCGGGCAGTGCGCGCAGATGCGACAACAGGTCGGCCACGCGTTCGGGCGTCAGCGTGCCCTTTTGTTCGGCGGCTTTCAGCGCCAGCATCAACAGCACCGTCAACTGGCAGGTGAATGCCTTGGTCGAGGCGACGCCGATTTCGGTGCCTGCCAGAATGGGCAGCGCCAGATCGCTTTCCCTTGCGATCGAGCTTTCGGCGACATTGACCACCGACAGGATTTTATCGGCCTTGCCCGCGCAGTAACGCAGGGCCGCCAGCGTATCGGCGGTTTCGCCCGACTGGCTGACGAACAGGGCCACGGTGCCCTTTGTCACGGGCGGTTCGCGGTAGCGGAATTCGGATGCCACGTCGACCTCGACCGGAATACGGGCCAGTTGTTCGAACCAGTATTTCGCGGTCAGGCAGGCGTAATAGGCGGTGCCGCAGGCGACCATGGTCAGGCGTTCGACCTGTGTGAAATCCAGATCATCGGGGAGGGATACGGTTTGCCCGTCATCCGACAGGTAATGGCGCACCGCCTCGCCCAGCACCAGCGGTTGTTCGGCTATCTCCTTGGACATAAAGTGTTTATGCCCGCCCTTGTCGATCATGGCGCTGTCGATCTGGATCTTTTTCATCGGGCGCGACACCTGTTCGCCGTCTGCGTTGCGGATATCCAGCGTGCTGCGGGTCAGCACGGCCCAGTCGCCTTCGTCCAGATAGGTGATGCGGTCGGTCAGGGGGGCCAGCGCGATGGCGTCCGAGCCCACATACATTTCGCCGTCACCATGGCCGATGGCCAGCGGCGACCCCTTGCGTGCCGCGATCATCAGGTCTTCTTCGCCATGAAACAGGAAGGCCAGCGCGAATGCGCCGTCAAGACGGGCCAGGGTTTTCTGCGCGGCCTCGCGGGGGCTGTTGCCGCTATCCAGATATTCGGCGCAAAGCAGGGCCACGGTTTCGGTGTCGGTTTCGGTGACGAAATTGCGCCCCTTGGCGGCCAGTTCGGCGCGCAGTTCGCGGAAATTTTCGATGATGCCGTTATGCACCACGGCGACGCGGCCCGCCTGATGCGGATGGGCATTGGTGACGGATGGTGCGCCATGGGTGGCCCAGCGGGTGTGGCCGATGCCGGATTTGCCCGCCAGCGGGTTATGCACCAGTTCATCGGACAGATTGACCAGTTTGCCCACAGCGCGGCGGCGGTCCAGCACGCCGTCATTGATGGTGGCGATACCGGCGCTGTCATAGCCCCGGTATTCCAGCCGTTTCAGCGCCTCGACCAGAATGGGCGCAACTTCATGGCTGCCCAGAACCCCGACAATACCGCACATAATATGCCCCTTTATCCCTTGTTCGCTTTAATAGATTTTAATTTATCAAACAATTTCGTGGCGAGGCCCGGTTTGTTGACCTGCTTGGCGCGTGCCAGTGACAGGGCCTCGGAGGGGACGTTCATGGTGATGACCGACCCCGATGCAGTCAGGGCATAATCGCCCACAGTGACCGGCGCGACCAGCATGGTGTTGGACCCGATGAATGCCTCGCGCCCGACGGTGGTGCGGTGTTTCATCACGCCGTCGTAATTACAGGTGATGGTGCCCGCGCCGATATTGGTGCCCGCGCCGATGTCGGCGTCACCGATGTATGACAGGTGGCCTGCCTTTGCGCCCTCGTGCAGGATCGCGTTTTTGATTTCGACGAAATTGCCGACATGGACGTTTTCGTTCAGTTCGGCACCCGGGCGTAGGCGGGCATAGGGGCCGACGCTGGCGCCTTGCGATACGTGGCATCCCTCGAGGTGGGAAAATGCGCGGATGGTTGCGCCGGATTCGACGCTGGCACCGGGGCCGAACACGACGAATTGTTCCACGGTGGCGTCGCGGCCGATCACGGTGTCATGGCTGAAATACACGGTTTCGGGGGCGGGCATATAGACGCCGACCTCGGTCATTTCGGCGCGCATTCTGGCCTGAAACGCGGTTTCCGCGATGGACAGTTCGGCGCGGGAATTGATGCCCATGGTTTCGGTTTCATCGCAGGTGACGGCGGTGGCGGACAGCCCGCGCGCACGGGCCAGCCCGATGATGTCGGTCAGGTAGTATTCGCCGCTGGCATTGCTGTTATCAATCGCCGTTAACAGGTCGAACAGCGTTTCGCGTCTGGCGCAGATCACGCCGGAATTACATAGGGTTATCAGGCGCTCCTGATCTGTCGCATCCTTGAATTCAACGATTTTATCCAGCGTCTGCCCATCCATCACCAGACGGCCATAGCGGCCCGGATCGGCGGCTTCGAAGCCCAGCACGACCACATCGTTGCTGGCGCGGGCGGTCAGCATGGTATCAAGCGTTTCAGGCCGGATAAACGGGGTGTCGCCATATAGCACGATCACATCGCCGTCGAAATCCGCCAGATGGGCGCGGGCCTGATCGACGGCGTGGCCGGTGCCCAGCTGTTCCTGTTGCAGCACGATCTGTGCGGCGGGTTGCCAATCGGTGGCGGCGGCGGTCACCAGATCGGCACCATGGCCAGCAACCACGATGATGCGCGACGGGTCCAGTGCCTCGCCCGATTTCATGGCATGGACCAGCAGGGGGGCGCCTGCCACCCTGTGCAACACTTTGGGTAGGTCCGATTGCATCCGCGTGCCTTTGCCAGCAGCGAGGATGACCAATGCTATGCTCATGCCATTTACTCTTTGTTATTCGGTTGCGCCTGTTTTATCCGTTCAGCATGGGCGCGCAAGGCTGGAACTCCTTACGGGCATCAAGGAATGTTGCAAGCTGACACAGGCTGCGGCGGGAATTTGCGGAAAGGGCGCGCATGGGCACGGTTATCTTTGATCTGGATGGGACATTGGCGGATACGGGCGGTGATCTGGTCGCGGCGGCGAATGTGTGTTTCGCGCAGATGGGCGAAGGCGCGGTGCTGGATGTGTCCACCGATGCGATAACGGCGATGCAAAAGGGCGGGCGGGCGATGCTGGCGTTGGGGTTCGAGCGGTTGGGCCGCAAGGCCGATATCGACCGTTGGTATCCGGTGTTGTTAGAGGCCTATGCCGCGGATATCGCCCGCCACACGCGGTTTTACGATGGCACGCTAGAGGCGGTCGAGGCCCTGCGCAGCGCGGGCTATCGCACCGGCATCTGCACCAATAAACCCGCCGCGCTGGCCGAGCAGTTGATGCAGGAAATGGGCGCACGCGGGTTGTTTCATTCGCTGGTCGGGGCCGATACATTGCCGGTGCGCAAGCCCGACCCCGCCCCCCTGCGCGAGGCGGTGGCGCGGGCCGGTGGCGTGATGGAGCGGGCGCTGTTGGTGGGGGACACCCCGACCGATCGGGAAACGGCGCGGGCGGCGGGGGTGCCGTCGCTGTTGGTGACATTCGGCCCTGCGGGGCGCGATGTGGCGGCATTGCACCCCGAGGCGATGATTGATCATTACCGCGAGTTGTCCGGCGTGGTTGAGGGGCTGATCGGTGCGCCTGTCGCCTGATCACATTTTAACGCAATATTAATCACTTGCAGTTCGGAGTTCGTGTGATGGATGAAGCGGTAGAGCGGTTCGCGGGCAATTTCACCCAGCAGGAACCTATCCCCAAAGATGCGATTGCCCGCGCCGTCGAGGTGATGCAATCGGGGCGGTTGCACCGTTACAATCTGGTTGGTGACGAACAGGGCGAGGTTTCGGCGCTGGAACGTGAATTCGCCGATTACATGGGGGTGGAATACTGCGTGGCGGTGGCCTCGGGGGGGTATGCGCTGGCCTGTGCTTTGCGTGCCGTCGGGGTGCAGGCGGGGGATCGCGTGTTGACCAATGCATTCACGCTGGCCCCGGTGCCCGGTGCAATTGCCAGCATCGGTGCGGTGCCGGTGTTTGTGGGCGTCACCGAGGGGCTGGTGATTGATCTGGATGATCTGGAGGCCAAGGCCGGTATGGCCGATGTTCTGATGCTGTCGCATATGCGCGGGCATCTGTGCGACATGGACCGTTTGCTGGATATTTGCGCGGCGCATGGCATCAAGGTGATCGAGGATTGCGCCCACACCATGGGTGCGCGTTGGCGCGGCCGCTTGTCCGGGGCGGACGGGGTGGTGGGGTGTTTTTCGACCCAGACCTATAAGCATATGAATTCGGGCGAGGGCGGTTTGCTGGTCACCAATGACGCTGAAATCGCCGCAAGGGCGGTGATGCTGTCGGGGTCTTATATGTTATACGGTCGCCATGGCGCGGCGCCCGATGCGGCGGTGTTCGAGGCTGTGAAATACGACACGCCCAATGTGTCGGGGCGGATGGACCATTTGCGCGCGGCGATCCTGCGGCCACAGTTGAAAACCCTGCCAGCGCGCAGCGAGGCGTGGAATGCGCGTTATCGTGTGGTCGAGGAGGGGCTGCGCGACACGGCGGGTTTGATGCTGGTCACGCGCCCTGCGGATGAAAGTTATGTCGGGTCATCCATCCAGTTTTTGCTGCTGGATTGGTCGGATGCGGCGATAAACGAGGTGCTGGCGCGCTGTCTGGCCCGTGGGGTCGAATTGAAATGGTTCGGCGGGGCAGAGCCAAGCGGGTTCACCAGCCGTTATGACAGTTGGCGCTATGTAGATGCGCCGCCCATGCCCGCCACAGACCGCGTGTTGCGCGGCATTGTCGATATGCGCCTGCCGCTGACGTTTTCATTAGCGGACTGCGCCCAGATCGCCCGCATCATCCGCGCCGAGGTTGCGGCGGTTTTTCAGCAAGGGTGAGGCCGGCAGCGATGCCTCCGCAGTGACGCGTCCGCAGTGATCCGGCGGAATGCGCCCCGTGGGGCGCATGCTGTATTTCGGGCCGTGTCGAGAGGTGACGCGTCACAGATCCGCGCCGTGCAGGGATGAACGGCGCAGGGCAGGCCGGATCGCGGCCCGCCCGATCGCCGGATATATCAGCCCAGCGGCAGGTATTCGAAATGCGTGGTGCTGCCATCATCCAGATAGACATCGCGCGCGGTGTTGAACCCCGCAGAGTTATAGGTATCGACCACCCTGTCCCAGCCGTGGTTATCATTGCCATCGGTGATGGTGATCGTGTCGAGCTGCCCCGCAGCATAGGCAGAATTGCGTTCGATCCCGTTGTCGAATGTGACGACATGCGAGGTCAGCGTGCTGCTGTTGTCATAGGCGGTGGCGACGCTGGCCCATTGGAAATCATCCGCAGCATCGGTGACGGTGCGGGTGCTGCTGCCATCCGGCGCAAAGGTGGTGTAAAAGGTCAGACCGTTGTCATCAACGATGTTGCGAGTGTCGACCTGCCCCGCAAAGTTGAAGGTTTCGGTGATTGTGGTCCATCCGTGGCCATCGTTCACGTCGGTTGTGACCCGCCCTGTGCGGGTGGTCCCGCTAAAGCTGTAAGTCATCTGGCGTCCATCATCATAGATGATTTCCAGTGCGGTTTGCTGGTCAGCCAGGTTGTTGGTTTGGGTGCTGCGCGACCAGCCGTGCAGGTTGAACAGGTCGACATGTGTGGTCACGTAGCCCACGCCATTGAAGTTTTCGAATTTAATGTATTCGGTAGAGACCAGCGTGTCAGCCCCGCCAAATCCAATTACGGTGGCTGATCCGGTAAATCCGGTGGAGATCAGGAAATCTGAATAGATTCCGTTGAAGCTGGCGACATCGACCCCGTCTTCGCCAAAGAATTGCGTGCCGTTGGTGGAACCGACAAAGGTGTCATCGCCGGCACCACCATAAAAAATATGGGAGCGGGAGGACCCGATCATCGTGTCATTGCCGCCTTGCCCATAGATCGTTTGCGAGATTTCGCCGCTGGCCTGAAGCCGGTCGTCGTGTTGTGAGGCATAAAGGGTGGAGTAGGTGGACCAGATATATGTGGGTATGGCCTGGGTATCGAGCGTGAACTCTCCGGCGGCGGGTGCCAGGAAACTGGCATCGAATATGGCGCTGACCGGGCCAAGCGCCGCATTTTGCATGATCGTGGTTAATAATGACGGAGCGCCGACAATTTCATAGAATTCAAGGTAAAAGGTCAGATCGGCTGCGCTTAGCGCTGGCGTGAGGTCATAGACGACCTGCGCAACAAGGTTGTTGAAGCCGTCGTAGAAGTCGATCTGGCTGACAGTGGCGGAGAAGGCTGGGATGTCTGCATTGAAGTAGGCCTCCAGCTCTGCCGGGATGTCGGTTGTGAATTCTGCACGATAGCCTGTGATCGGGTGTTCGACAGAGACATTTCCATCAATCAGCACGTCTGTCCCGACCATTGAGAAGCCGGAATAAAATGTATCGGTGAAAAAATTGGGTGAGTTGGCGTAATAGATGAGAGTCATGATCTGCCTGTGTTGCAATTGATTTCGATGTGTGGGTGCAGCGGCAGGTGTTTGCCTGCGCGCCAGTGAGACGCGGCAAATCGTTAATTGAAATACATATTAACAGTTTATTCACGATTATCTGCGGTCTGCCAAGTCCTGAAATGATCGGACCTGGCGGTTGATTTGATAGGGACGATGCGCAGATGCTCAATGCAGTGATGAAATTTGATCCGGGCGAGGATGTGAATGCGCTGCGTGATATGGTGCATCGCCGGGCACAAGAGCGCATCAAGCCGATGGCGCAGGAGATCGACAAGAGCAACAGTTTTCCCGGCGAGTTATGGCCCGAGGCGGGCGAAATGGGCCTGCTGGGCTGCGCCACCGCCGAAGCATATGGCGGCGCGGGGTGTCATGCCGTGTGCATGTGGTCGCGGTTGGGGCCATTGCGCTGGACTTTGCCTTGGGGGCTGTCCGATGGGGCGCATGCTGTAATTCGGGCCGTGTCGAGAGGTGACGCGTCACAGATCCGCGCCGTGCAGGGATGAAC